>Ga0208048_1001694_pt1 | contig 11162 bp, 12 predicted proteins | sample Malawi_45m_30L_FD_184163 | JGI IMG/M metagenome (GOLD analysis project Ga0208048, IMG submission 184163) | Freshwater microbial communities from Lake Malawi, Central Region, Malawi to study Microbial Dark Matter (Phase II) - Malawi_45m_30L... | ecosystem: Environmental > Aquatic > Freshwater >... | reverse complement strand
CGGCCCCTGGATGCCATCTGGCGTGCGCCCGGTGGCATCACCACAGCCGAGACCCTGCGTGCGGCCAAGGCCTGTGGCTATACACATATTCACTGGAGTCCCGCAGGCTTTCTTGGCGATGAGTTGCCCAGTGATCGCTATCCCAATCGGATGCTCCTGGATCAAGCCCTGCGTTCAATTCGTAGCGGCGACATCTTGATGGCCCATCTTGGGATCTGGTCGCGCAGCGATCCTTATGCGCCGATGCTGGATCCATTGATCGCGGGGCTTAAAGCCAGCGGCTTTTGCTTTGAGCTCTTGCCGCAGGCCAGCCTTTCGCGGGGGCGGCTGGCCCGATGATGGATCAACTCGTTGAGGCCTTCGCCGAACTGCATGCCGCCTTATTCGAGGGCGTTGTGCTGCCCATGCTGGTGGCCCTTGATGGAATTGCGTATATCGATGAGGCCTTCGACTTCACAGAATGGTTTCTGATTGGCGGCTTTGAACTCTTGTTAATGGCCTTGGTGATTCTGCCGCTTGAGCGCATTGCGCCGGCAGAGCGGCGTGGTCCCGGTGGCCGTGGCGATCGGGTGGGCATTGATATCGCTTACACCTTGCTGCATCGGCTCGGCGCTTTTTCGATTTTTGTATTTGCGGTGCTCGAGACCCCGGTATTAAAACTGCGGGATAGCCTGGGGGCCTGGGGCATACCAACACTTGAGGTGGATGCAGCGCTGGGACTCGCCTATGCACCCCTGATGGGGGCCTTGGTGTATCTGCTGATTCTGGATTTTGTCGACTATTGGATTCATCGGGCCCAGCATCGCTGGAATTGGTGGTGGGCCCTGCATGCCATTCACCACGCTCAGCGCCGCATGACACTCTGGACAGACAACCGCAACCACCTTCTGGATGATCTGATTCGCGATGCCATTCTGGCGATGGTTGCCTTATTCATCGGCGTGGCGCCGGAACAGTTTGTTGGCATTGTGGTCTTCACCCGGCTCTGGCAGAGCCTGCAGCACGCCAACTGCGGCATTCCGTTTCCCGCCGTGATCTCTAGGGCCCTGGTCTCTCCCGCCTTTCATCGTCTGCATCATGGCGTCGGTATTGGCCACGAGGGCCCCCAGCGGGGCGTGAATTTCGCAGTCTTATTTCCGATCTGGGATATGGTGTTTCGCACCGCTGACTGGAGTGGTGATCGCCGGCTTGCCCGTCACGAGCCGCTGGAGGCAACCGGCATCCGCGATCAAGGGCAGGGCGTGGATTATGGCCAAGGCTTTCTGAGTCAGCAGTGGATTGGTTTGCGCAATATGATGCGGGCCTTGTTCTCTCGCAATCCTGCAGGATAAATTCGATGACCGAGCGCGCCTTTGGGCTATTTATTTTTGGCGACGAGATCCTCTCGGGAAAACGGCAGGATCGGCATTTTGAAAAAACCCGCGAGATTTTGGGGGCCCGTGGTCTTGCGTTGTCTTGGGTGAATTACCTCGGCGATGACCGCACCCGTTGTGTGCGGGCCTTGCGTGAGTCATTTCGGTCAGGCGATGTGGTGTTGTGCTGCGGCGGCATTGGATCAACGCCCGACGACCATACCCGCCAGGCGGCTGCGGAGGCCCTGGGCTGCAAGTTGGTGCTGCATCCACAGGCTGAGCGGCTCATTCGTGAGCGGGCGGCCGAGACCGGGCAGCCGGCGACAGTGGAGCGTCTTCGCATGGGGGAGTTTCCATCGGGCAGCGCCATCATTCCGAATCCTTACAACAAAATCGCGGGCTTCTCGATTCATGAGCATTATTTTGTTCCGGGCTTTCCGGTGATGGCCTGGCCGATGCTGGAGTGGGTGCTGCAGACTTACTACAACCATTTGTTTCGATCCGTTGCGGAGTTCGATCGGTCGATGATTGTGCTGGATTTATTTGAGGCGGCGGTCACGCCACTGATGCAGACTATTGCGCAGAAATATCCGCAATTCAAAATCTACAGCCTGCCGTCGGCGGGCGAGGCGGGTCTGCCGCGGCATATTGAGTTAGGACTTAAAGCATCGGGCCGCCAGGATGAATCAGCACCGCCCGAGGCATTCGAGCAGGCCTATCTTGAGTTTCGCGCCGGCGTGACGGACCTCGGCGGCCAAATCACCGAGGAGCGTCAGGACCGGCGTTAAGCCGCAGAACTCGGCTAGCGCTTGCTTGCGTTTAAGCCAGTCTCAGCAGCAGAACGCATGTTGCGCTCGGCCATCTCAACGACCTGACGGGCGGCCTTGTTTGCGGTCTCGTAGGCAGAGCTGGCCGCAGTCAGCGAGGACTTCATCATCGCGACAACGCCCTCTGAGCCTGCTGGCGCATTGCGAGAAAAATCATCCAAAGCATCGATTAATTTTTTGTTGGCATCTGCAATCTGGGCATCGACCAGACGATGGAATTCACTGCTGGTCTGTGAAGCAATGTCATAGATGGTTCGGGAATAGGCGAGTGCCTTCTCAGCATTCGGCGTGGCGATGTCTTTATTTAGGCTCACCACGTCTTGCGCATCCTTCACACTCATCAGCGCCTGGAATTTGTCAGCGGTCTCCTGCAGCGAGGCGCGGGCGGCATTCAGCTGAAGCTCCACCATCTTTTCAATGCCCTCGAACGCCTTTTGCGACAGCTTCATCATGGCCTCGATGTTTTGCTTTTGGGCAGCGCTGAGATCTTCGGGTGTGGGATAAAGTCCCATGGTGTTCCTCCTTGTATTGTTGGTATATGGATGCATTTTATAGCGATCGGTTTGTGTTGCCGCTGCCAGCGGGCCATCGATTTCCCATGGAAAAGTATCGGCTACTGCGCGAGCGCATTGGCCAGACCCTTCCCGAGATTCGGCTGCTTGAGCCAGAACCGCTGACGAATGAGGCCCTGGCCGTCGCCCACAGCCCCGATTACATCCGAAGGCTCGTCGGAGGTGATCTGTCCCGCAAGGAGATGATGGCCATTGGCTTTCCATGGTCACCCGAGATGGTGGAGCGGTCGCGCCGATCCGCTGGCGCCACCGTCATGGCCTGCCGTGCTGCATTTCGCGATGGGGTGGGGATCAATCTTGCGGGCGGAACGCATCATGCGTATCGCGATCGCGGCGAGGGATTTTGCTGCTTTAACGATGCGGTCGTGGCAGCGCGGCTGATGCAGCGCGAGGGCCTTGCCACGAAGTGCCTGGTCATCGACCTCGATGTGCATCAGGGCAACGGCACCGCTGCGATGACCCGTGATGATTCGAATATTTTTGCGTTCTCCATGCATGCCGCCGAGAACTATCCCTTTGTGAAAGAGCGATCCGATCTCGATATTGAATTGCCCGACGGCACGGATGATGCGATGTATCTTGAGTCACTGCGGGCCGCATTGATTCAGATCCGCACACAATTTTTGCCAAGCCTCGTGATTTATTTGGCGGGCGCAGATCCGTTTTGCGATGACCGTCTTGGCCGACTGGCGCTGACCAAGGACGGCCTGCTGGCGCGTGATCGCCAGGTGTTGGATTTTGTTCGTGGCCTTGGGGTGCCGATAGCGATTGCGATGGCAGGCGGCTATGGCCGAACCATTCAAGATACGGTCGATATCCATTTTCAGACCGTAAATTGTGCGCTGCAGTATGCCAACAATAAGAGCGGACCTTCAGAACCGGCTCTAAGCCATTGAAAAAATTGATTTTTTACTTGGCGAAATAAAGTTCCTTTGCTAGGATGCCGTCTTCGATGGAAAAGGGAGGTCCATTGAGGGCTCACTGCATACACATTTCGCGCGGAAATTCGAAGTTTTTGCGCAACGCATCAGCCGCGCTGAGCTGTCTCGTGGTCGGCTGGGGGCTTGGGCCTGCATCCGTCTTCGCCCAGTCGGGCGCATCCGCGGAGAGAGCCGCCCCCAAGACTTCCGCAGCCGCTAAGCCCGCTCAGGCAAAGCCGGCCCCAGTAAAACCAGCCTCTGCGACAGCCGCGCGTCCAGCCAAGCCTGCGCAGAACACAGCGACAACACGCAGTGCCAACAGCCCGAAAAAGAACGTGGCCCGCGCGCCTGCGCAGGGTGTCAGGACATCCAAGGTAAAGGCCGAGCCCGGCTACAACTCGATGGGTACGCGGCTGGGCCTGCGGTCTGAGCTTGCAGACCTGTCGTTAAATTCCAGCGCCGTGATGGTGATGGATCAGGCCTCTGGCGAAGTGCTGCTTGAGAAAAATGCTGATGCGGCCCTGCCCATCGCTTCGATAACCAAGGTCATGACGGCGATGGTGGTTTTGGATGCTGGCCAGCCTTTAGATGAATCGATCGTGATTGCCCGCGAAGACACCCAGCTTGAAAAGTATTCCGCTTCGCGGCTTAAGGTGGGCGCCAGTTTTACTCGAGGAGAGTTACTCCATCTCGCACTGATGTCATCGGAAAATCGCGCCGCGAATGCACTCGGCAGAAGCTATCCGGGGGGACTGCCGGCATTTGTGGTCGCAATGAATGACAAGGCCCAGGCGCTGGGCATGACCAACTCAACTTTTGTTGAACCCACAGGCCTAAGCAGTGGCAACGTGGCTTCGCCCCGGGATTTGGCGGTCTTGGTTAACGCTGCCCATCACATTCCCCTGATTCGGGATTATTCGACCGACCGGGATGCGGTCGTTCGGGTGGGCGGCCGGCAGCAGCAATTTAAAAATACGAATGCGCTGACTCGCGACGACAATTGGGATATTGGCTTATCGAAAACTGGATTCATCCGGGATGCGGGCAAATGCCTGGTCATGCAGGCCCGCCTTGATCAACGCGATGTGATCATCGTGATGCTGGATGCAGAGGGCAGTACCAAACGGCTCGCGGATGCAGAGCGTATCCGCCGTTGGCTCTCAATTGAACGCGACCGTCAGGCCTCTGCGGTGCGTTCATAGCCCAGCGACGACGAAATCGCCCGGGCGGTATCCGCAAGCGCCTGAAGCCATCCATCATTGGCCCGATCTGCTGGCGCAGAGATTGATAGCCCTGCCACCAGAGATTGGCTGTCATCGCGAATACCGGCTGCGATACAGCGCACGCCCAACTCAAGCTCTTCGTTGTCCCGCGCATAGCCTAGACGTCGCACCTCATCGAGTTCTTGCTCAAGCTGATTCAATGCAGTGATGCTATTCGGTGTGTGGCCCGCCAGGCCGGTCCGCATTGCATACGATCGAACGGCACGCGTGTCGTCGTTAGCGAGAAAGAGCTTTCCGGTCGACGTGAGATGCAGGGGTGCCCGGCCCCCGATTGCCCGCACAACTTGCATGCCTGAGCGTTCGCTAACCGTCCGCTCAACGTACACAATTTCATCGCCTTGCCGTACTGAAAGATTGACGGTCTCACCAGTAAGCCGATGCAGCTCCCGCATCGGTCCGGCAGCAGCATCGCGCACGTTGAGCCGAGCCTTCACCAAATTACCGAGCTCCAAAAGCCGCATGCCGAGCTGGTAGCTGCCCGGCTCAGTCCGGTCCACCATTCGCGCAAGCACAAGGTCATTGAGAATGCGATGGGCTGTCGAGGGGTGCAGACGGCTAGACTGGGAGAGCTCCTTCAACGATACTGGCTCAGACTTTTTCGCCAGCGCATCGAGCAGGGTCATCATGCGTTCGATGACCTGGATCGCCAGCCGGGGCGCCTCAATGGGCGGGGCGAGCAGCGGCCGGCGGTCGGACCCGGCCACAGCGGGGGGCCGAGGTTTTTTCGCGGCTGAAGAGGGTGAAACCGGCATCTGGCCCATACCAAGTGGCAAAATCCCATTTTATTGCATGAAATCCAGAGTCTCTAGCCCCCAGGCCCCGCCAATCGATGACTGAAAACCCCAAGCGCATCGCCCTTTTTGTCACTTGTCTGGTCGACATGATGCGGCCCGAGATCGGCCTGGCCGCGCTCAAGCTGCTGGAGGCCTGCGGCTGTGAGGTGGTGGTTCCCGAGGGCCAGACCTGCTGTGGCCAGCCCGCCTACAACGGCGGGGACCGACGAACCGCCCACCAGCTCGCGGTTCGGGTCATTGAACAGCTCCAGGGTTTTGACTACGTCGTGATTCCCTCGGGCTCGTGTGCCGGGATGATCAAGGTCCATTATTTCGAACTCTTTGGCAACGATCCTGAAATGAAGCGGCGCATGGCCGATCTGGCGCCGCGCATTTATGAGCTGACCGATTTTTTGGTCCGGGTCATGAAAGTTTCAGATGTGCCGGGACAGCTTGAGGGCACCGTGACCTATCACGATAGCTGCAGCGGCCTGCGCGAGTTGGGCGTTGCGGAGCAGCCCCGGGCACTTCTGGCAAAGATTCCTGGCCTAAAGCTCAATGAAATGAAAGACTGCCGATCCTGCTGCGGATTTGGCGGTGCGTTTGCTATGAAATACGGCAATGTTTCTGCAGCGATTGTTGACGAAAAAATTCATAATGTGCAGGCCACGCAGTCCCAGGCGGTCGTCATGGGGGATCTCGGCTGTATGCTCCACATTGAGGGCCGGCTGCGGCGGCTCGGCGATGAGCGTACCCAGGTCTTGCATGTCGCGCAGGTGCTTGCCGGTGATGTGGGCCGGGGCCGTTCCTCAGGCTAAATGGCTCTCGGACGATAGGGGTTCACTGACGTATGCGCGTTCAATCCATGCACTTTCAGGCACGAGCAGGCGAGAAGCTTGCTGACACTCGCCTGCAGCGCAATTTAAAAAAACTTGCTGATAAGTTTGTCACGGCCCGATCCAGCGTGATCCAGGAGATCGATTTCACTGCGACCCGTCAGGCGGCAGTGGAGCGGCGCAATCGGGCTCTGGACCGGCTCGATGTCTGGCTGGAAATGTTTGAGCGCAACGCCCAGGCCCGCGGGGCCACTGTGTTGTTTGCCGAGACGCCCGCCCAGGCCTCGGAACTGGTGGTGAAGATCGCGCAGCAGCACGACGTCAAGCTGGTGACCAAGTCAAAGTCGATGGTCTCCGAGGAGATGGCGCTCAACTCAGCCCTTGAGCGGGCCGGCATTGAGTCCGTTGAGACCGATCTGGGTGAATACATTTTGCAAATCAATGACAACGAGGCGCCCAGTCACATCATCGCGCCCGTTATTCATAAAGATAAGGAAGAAATTTCGGATCTGTTTGCCAAGGTCCATGATCGTCCTCGCCTAACGGATATTCCCCAGATGACGCGCGAGGCCCGCGAGGTCCTGCGGCCGAAGTTTCTAAAGTCAGACATGGGCGTAACGGGTGGCAATTTTCTAATTGCCGAGACCGGATCGGTGGGCATTGTCACCAATGAGGGTAACGAGGGCATGTGCACGGTAATGCCGCGCGTGCATGTCGTTGTGACGGGCATCGAAAAGATTCTTCCCACATTTGAAGACTTTGCCACCATCGTCCGTCTGCTGACCCGCAGCGCCACGGGCCAGTCCATCTCAAATTACATTTCACTTTTAACCGGAGTCCGCGCGCCGGGCGAGGCCGATGGCCCCGACCACATGTATTTCGTGCTGGTCGACGGTGGCCGCTCCAGTCTGCTGGGCAGCGAATTCCAAGAGATGCTGCGCTGTATTCGGTGTGGGGCCTGCATGAATCACTGCCCGGTCTATCAAAAGATTGGCGGCCATGCGTATGGCTGGGTCTATCCGGGGCCGATGGGCTCAGTGCTTACGCCCAACTATGTCGGCCTCGAAAATGCTTTGGATCTGCCTCAGGCAGCCACCATGTGCGGCGAGTGTCATGTCGTCTGCCCTGTGGCCATTCCACTGCCGGATTTGCTTCGAAAGCTGCGGGAACGTCAGTTCGATCGCCACCTGCGGCCCAATGCGGAGCGGTTCGCAATGGCGGTCTGGGGTTTTGTGGCGGTGCGGCCCAACCTCTATGCACTGCTGACGGGAATTGCAAATCGGGTTTTACGCAGTCTGGGCCGCAAGGCGGGCCGTATTCAGCATCTTACTTTTGCAAAGGGCTGGACTGATTTTCGTGATCTGCCCACGCCGGCATCGAAGACCTTCCGCGAGCTTTACTCGGATCGTGTTGCTCGGACTGCCTCAGCAACAAGCGCCGGCCCTCGATAAATCAGTCCAGTGTAAAGCTGCACCAGGTCCGCACCTGCGGCCAGTTTGCTTTTCGCATCTTCGCCACTGAGCACGCCACCGACACCAATAATCACCACATCCGAGGGCAGGCTGCTGCGCAGCAGCCGAATGACGCGATTGGATTGTTCAAGCAGTGGCGCGCCCGACAGGCCGCCTTGCTCGTTGGCATAGAGATGGCCATTGACTGCAGTGCGATTCAGGGTCGTATTGGTGGCGATCACGCCCTCGATGCTGTGAGTACGCAAAAGCGTGGCAATTTCGATGACCTGATCATCCGTTAGATCGGGTGCAATTTTGAGTACCAGCGGCACATGCCGTTGCTGCTGCTGTTGCGCCAGCCGCCGCTGGGCTGCTTTCAGGCTCTCGAGCAGCCGATTTAAAGCGTTCTGCTCTTGAAGATCACGAAGGCCCTTTGTATTGGGCGAGGAGATGTTGACCGTTACGTAATCGGCCCACGGTGCGACTGCTTCAAAACCCGCAAGGTAATCCTCCAGGGCATTTTCGATGGGTGTTGTTGCGTTCTTGCCGATGTTTAATCCCAGCACGCCGCGCCGATCGGTCGCCCAGCGGGATTGCTGGACATTACGAAGAAAGTGCTCAAGGCCTGTGTTATTAAATCCCAGACGATTGATCAGCGCTTCATGCTGTGTGAGACGAAACATCCGGGGCTTCGGATTGCCGGGCTGGGGCCGGGGCGTCACGGTACCCACTTCGATAAATCCGAATCCGAAGGTTGCCAGGCTGTCCAAATGGGCGGCGTTTTTATCTAGCCCGGCAGCGAGGCCAATCGGGTTGACGAAATTCAGTCCCATCAGACGCCTGCAGGCGCCGGGCAACGGCGCCGATGCGGGCAGCAGGCCAGCGTGGTGCAGCCGGTCTAGCCAGGTGAGGGTGAAGTCATGGGCGGCCTCGGCCTGCATCGAAAACAGCAGCGGCCGAATCAGCGGAAAGCCTGAGAAGACGTTCACGTCCAGCGGCACCTACCGGCGGATCCAGATGCCGTTTTCAAGAGTCTCGTGGGGCTTAAACAGCGCCTTGTAGGACATTTTCGGGCTCTCGGCGATCCAGTAGCCGAGATACAGATGAGGCAGTGACAGCCTTTGGCAGAGGTCGATCTGCCAGAGAATACCGAAGGAGCCGAGGCTGCGTCGTGATTCGTCAGGATCGTAAAAGGTGTACACGGACGAGATTCCGGCACTCAGCAAGTCCACGATGGAAATCATCTTCAATTCGCCGGAGCGGCCGCGGAATTCGATTAACTGCGATTCCACCCGGCTCTGCAGCAGAAACTGCGCGTATTGCTCTCGGCTGTCGTGATCCATACCGCCGCCAGCGTGGCGCAGCGACTGATAACGTTGGTAGAGATCGTAGTGCTCTTCATCAAACCGCAGCGGCGAACTCTTGACCTCAAGATCTTGATTGCGATTCCAGATGCGCCGCTGAATACGATTGGGCTCAAACTCATGGACGGGCACACGCAGTGGGATGCAGGACTTACAGCCATCACAGTAGGGCCGATAGGCAAACACACCGCTGCGACGAAAGCCCACCTGGACTAGGTCACTGTAGATCGGTGAATTGATCAGATGATTGGGGGTGGCGACCTGTGAGCGGGCCTTGTGATGGGGCAGGTAGCTGCAGGGGTAGGGCGCGGTGACATAAAACTGCAGCGAAACAACAGGAAGGTCTTTAAGGTGCGACATGTGTCAGCCTTAGAAGATCCAGTTTAGAGACAGGCGCAGTGGACCAGGCCAGTGTGTCGCGCCTGGTTAAATCTTGCACGATGAATTCAAACTCCTGCCGTCTGATCTCTTGTGCCCCCAGCGATGCCAAGTGTTCCGTTTTCTGCTGGCAGTCTATCACCAGGCCGCCCTGCGAACGAAGCCATCCCACCAGGGCCGCAAGGGCAAGCTTGGAGCCATCGGCCGCGCGGCTAAACATGGACTCGCCAAACACCATCTTGCCAATTGCCACACAGTAGAGTCCGCCCAGCAGCTGACCGCTGCGATGAACGGTCACGCAGTGGGCCAGGCCCAGGCCGTGCAATTCGCAATAGCACTGAATCATCGGGTCGCTGATCCAGGTGCCGGATTGTCCAGGCCGGGCCTCGGCGCAGGCCCGCATGACCCCCTCGAAATCCTGATCGCAGCGGATCTCCAGTTCGGGATCGGTGCAGGCCAGCCGCAGGGTTTTGGAAAAAGATTTTGAAACTTTGAAGTCGCCAATCTTCAGCACCATACGTGGATCGGGAGTCCACCACAGTACGGGCTCGCCCTTGGAAAACCAAGGAAAGACACCGCGCTGATAGGCCTCGATGAGCCGCGTACTGCTGAGGTCAGCGCCCGCAGCCAGCAGGCCATTGGCCCCTTCGTCGGGCGTTAACGCAAGCTGCGTTGGGGGCAGCGGATCATCGGGGTTGATCCAGCTGAGTGTGCGATTCATGGGGGAGCTGGACCTCGCGGATATCACCGGTGTGTAAAGACATCAGGCCTTGGCGTCGATCGTGAAAATAAAATCTCAAGGTCGCGACAATCGTGCGAAAGGCAATGGTTGACCAGGGGATCTCATGCTCATGAAAGAGCCGGACTTCCAAGCTTTCTGGTCCCGCAGCGAAGTCAAGATCAAGCAGCGTTGCCAAATAAAAAAGATGCACCTGATCCACGTGGGGGACATCGAGAACACTGAACAGCGGGCCCAGTTCAACACGGGCTCCGGCCTCTTCCATTGTTTCACGCATTGCACCGTTCGCCGTCGATTCGCCCAGTTCCATAAAGCCTGCGGGCAGGGTCCACATGCCGAGCCGCGGCTCAATAGCGCGACGACAGAGCAGCACTTGATCTCCCCACACGGGGATCGTACCGAGCACCATTTTTGGATTGACGTAGTGAATGGTGTCGCAGCGGGAGCAGACTGCCCGCAGTCGAGTGTCGCCCTCTGGAACGCGTTCTTGGGTGGGGCTGCCGCATAGGGAGCAGAATTTCATATACAATCATTATCTCTGACGCGGGGTGGAGCAGTCTGGCAGCTCGTCGGGCTCATAACCCGAAGGTCGTAGGTTCAAATCCTGCCCCCGCTACCAATAACCCGTTGATCCGCAACGGGTTTTTTGTTTACAAGGCGAGTCTCG
>Ga0208048_1001691_pt1 | contig 11189 bp, 8 predicted proteins | sample Malawi_45m_30L_FD_184163 | JGI IMG/M metagenome (GOLD analysis project Ga0208048, IMG submission 184163) | Freshwater microbial communities from Lake Malawi, Central Region, Malawi to study Microbial Dark Matter (Phase II) - Malawi_45m_30L... | ecosystem: Environmental > Aquatic > Freshwater >... | reverse complement strand
CCACCAACTTCGTGAGCTGCCGGTGTTCCACGATGAGTTGGGGCAGCGGGCTCGTCACCGACGGATCTTCGGCAAGGGTCTCGAGCACCTCGGCATCGGTACTCGCTCCGGTCTTGGTGCGCTTGACGATCGGCAAGCCAAGTCCGGGCGCGGCCGCATCGGTCGCATTGAAGAGCACGGCCGCCAGCTGCTTGGGGCTGTCCGGATTGAACGGCCACGGTGCCGCTGCAGCGATGCGCGCCCGCAGGTCCAGGATCAGCGCCTCGAGTCGCGTTCGCTGGCGCTGGAGTTCCTCGCGCTCGACGCGGATGCCGTTCCACTCCATGTCGGCCAGCACGGCCACCAGCGGAAGTTCGACCTCATCGTGCAGGCGGCGGAGCCCCTGCGCATCGAGGAGCGGCGACATGTCGCGGTGGAGCCTGAGCGTGAGGTCGGCATCGGTCGCGGCGTACGGGGCCGTAAGCGACGCATCGACGCGATCGAGGGTGCGGCGGTGCGGACCGACGCCGGTGATCGCCTCCATCGAGAGCTTGCCTTGGCCGAGGCGCTGCTGCGCGACATCGCCCAGGCCATGGGTGGAGCGCTCCGGTTCAAGCAGGAAGCTCTCGATCATCGTGTCCGCCACAAGGCCACGCACCCGGACGCCATGCGCGCGAAGCACCTGCAGGTCGAACTTGGCGTTGTGGGCAACCTTGCGTGCGGTGGGATCCTCGAGCAAGGGCCGCAGGATCGCGACCACAGCCTCGGTGTCGAGGTGCGCCGACGGATCGGCACTGCGCGTGGGAACGTAGACGGCACGCCCCGGCTCAACGCACGCGCTGAAGCCCACCAGGCACGGCGTGCGGGGCGGCTGTTCGTCCGTCTCGGTGTCGAACGCAAGGACGGCACCCTTCACGCACGCAGCCCGCGCCACATCGACCCACGCTGCAAGCGCGGGCGCATCGACCAGCATCGTCCACGCACAGCTCGCCTGCTGCGGCACGGGCGCCGGTGATGGATCGCTCGCAAGATCTGCGAAGAGCGTTCCTTCAGCGCTGTCGTCGTGGGCCTTGGCACGCGCCGCCGGTCGAACGGGCGCTGCAGCAGGTGCAGGCGCGACGCTTGCCCCCTGCGGTACCGCAGCGCCATGCTCACGAAGCCACGCCATCCACTCCTGCCGCAGACGACCGAACCCAAGCAGCTCGAGCAACGCACCGAGCGACGCGGCGTCGACCGCGACCGGGTCGAATCGGCTTCGATCCAGCGACCAGTCGAGCGCACAGTCGTCCTTCAGCCGGACCAGCGTCCGCGCCAGGCCGAGCTGGTCGCGATGCGCCTCGATCGACTCGCGCCGCTTGGGCGTGAGCTCGCCCAGGTGCGCGAGCACGCCCTCGATCGATCCGTACTGCACCACGAGCTGCGCTGCCGTCTTTGGCCCGATGCCGGGCACGCCGGGCACGTTGTCGACCGCATCGCCCATCAAGGCGAGCATGTCGACGACGTGCTCCGGCCGCACGCCCTTGCTGTCGAAGAGGCCGTCGGCCGTGAGTTCCGTGCCCGCCTGCACGTCGTAGAGCACGGTGGAGCCATCAAGCAACTGCGCGAGGTCCTTGTCCTTGCTCGCGATGCGGATCGCCACGTCCGGGTGACCGCGGCGGACCGATCGGACGAGCGTGGCGATGACGTCGTCGGCTTCGACGCGAGCCTCGGCGAGCACGGGAATGCGAAGGAGCCGCGAAAGTTCGAGGCAGCGCTCGACCTGCCCGTCGAAGTCCTCCGGCGGGGGCTCCCGGTGAGCCTTGTACTCGGGGTAGAGCTCGGATCGGAAGGTCTCGGTGTCGCCGCTGGCATCGATCACCAAGGCAACATGCGAGCAGCCGCCGTCGCGCACGAGCTTGAGCAGCATCTGGCAGAAGCCGTAGACCATGTTGGTCGGCTCGTTCGTGACCGGGCTGTTGAGGCCGCCGCGGATGGCGTAGTACGCCCGGAAGAACTGGGCGTGGCCATCGATGATGCAGAGTCGTTCGGCCACGTCAGGCCGCCTCGCCCGCGGCGTGCAGGGCACGCAAGCGGTCGAGCAGCGCAGGACCGGGCTCGGCGCCGCGACGCGCCATCACCGCGCGCATCGTTTGCTCGAAACGGTCCCACCGGTACCGCGCCATCCGCTCCGGGGTCAGCCACGCGAAGCGATCCACGCAGGCCGGCGGGCGATCGCACGCGATCATCGCTCCGGTCCCGAAGCTCGATCCGGTGGTGATCGCGGCCATGATGCCGACCTTGGCATGGTCCGCCACGATGCCGCCATAGAAGATGCGCCCGGTCCGCTCGACCGACGAGGATGGTTCGAGCCGCGTGGTGACTTCGCCGTAGGTATTGAGCAGGTTGCTGCCGGTCGCCCCCGCGCCGATGTTCACCCACTCGCCGACCAGGCAGTCGCCCAAGTGGCCATCGTGCACCTTGTTGCTGTTGCCGTGGACGATCACCGAGCCGACCTCGCCGCCGACCTTGCACCGCGGGCCGATCACCGAGTTGGCCTTGATGACGGCCCGCTCGGCGATCCAGGCACCGGCGAGCACCGCGCAGGGTCCGACGAGGATGGCCCCGGGTCGCACGGTGGCGCCTTCGGCGACCACCACCGAGCCGTGGCTCGCATCGATGATCACGCCGGGGCAGATCGTGGCGCTCGGCGCGATCTGCACGGGATGGTCGCCAAGGTCGGCACGCCGTCCGCCTGCGCTGGCCGAGCCATGCCCGATGAGCAGCGCAAGGTCATGCGCGAGGGTGGCCGGCAGGAGATCGAGCGTGGACCACGGTGTGCTGGCCAAGGCGGGGCCATCGAAGGCGGTGGACCGTGAACCGAGCGCCCCCGCTCCGCTGACGTGGTCACGCAGTTCGTTTGCCGTGCAGCGTGCGGCCACGACCGTGCCGCCTTGCATGATCGCTTCTCCCGGTCCCAAGTCGGCGATCGCGCGCTGCACAGCCGGGAGCAGCGTGCAGCAACCGTTCAGTGCCAAGAGGTCTCGGCCATCCTGCACGACCGAGGCAGGCAACCGTTCAGCGACCACGGCACGCACAGAGGGAGCGGCTTCGATCGATGGCTGCACGCCCCAAGCCAACCTGATCCGTTCCACGCATGTCAGCGCACCAAGCCGATGCTCGCCGCTCGAGCGAAGGTCATCCAAGGGGCCCATGCCACGAATCGGCGCATCGAACAGCGCCACCGCCGGGCCACGCCACGTGGATCCATCGAGCTGCATCGGTGCACTGTATGGCGGCTAGACGCGTCGCGCGACGCTGCCCACCGCGGGGAAGCCCCACCAGGCTTCGATCCGATCGAGGGCGTAGCTCACCGGAACGCCGAGAAGCGCCGTGGCGCATGCCGCCCAGAACGACGCAAGCATCGCGGAACCCACCTCGCCCACCGTCCAAGGCACAGGGTCGCCCAGCCAGCCACGGGCGGTCCACGCAGCGAACCAGCCGACCTGATGGATCAACAGCAGCGCGCCGGCCAGGACACCGACGGCCACTGGATTGCGCTTGAACACCACGCCTCGAAGGGGGATGGCGGTTGCCGCGGCAAGCAGGCAGCCGATGGTGTTCGGCCCAACCACCACGATCGTGGTCCCGCCAGGTGCTGCCACCGGAGACACCAGGTCATAGAGCACACCCATGCCTAGCGCAGCCCACCACGCCGCTGGCTTGCTGGCGTTGAAGCAGACGAACGCAAGCACCACCGGAAAGAGCCATGGCCGGGCACCGCCGATGGCGAGCACCTGCAGGAACGCGCTGTCCAGCAGCACGGCAACCAGGAGCGCGGCGATGAACACCGGGCTACGCATGGTGGACTCCGAGCCGATGCAGCGTACGGCATCGAGTCATCGTGACCGGCTCCCTTGGTCCGCCGACTGTCCCGTCGCCTTGATGGTCACCTCGGCCAGCGTGAGCACATCGATCACGGGCAGGATGATCGCCCGACCTCGAAGTGGCTGCTGGTCCTTGCGGCCCACCTCGGCCACCGTGCCAAGCACCATGCCCTGCGCTCCCTTGGGCCAGCTGGCATCGCGAAGGCGCACCAGCATGCCGGGCTTGACGCCGCCATCGAGCACGACGTCGCACGCCAACCGACCCGAGCCGATCGCCTCGAGTTGCACCGGCATCCTGCGGCCCTGCCCCTGCTCATCGATCACGATCGATGCATCAATGCGTCCGAGCCCCGGATGCCCGATGGGAACGAGCGTCGACGTGAGGCGATCGGGCGCCGGGCCGATCCGCCCGGCAAGCAAATCGCCCCGGACGATGGCGACATCACCGGCCGCGACGCCAAGCGCCGTGCCGGTCATGAGCTGCACGATGCCTTGGCCTGCGGCAGGTGTCGACATGCCCACCGCGGCATCCACGAGCCTCCACGCCCCGGAGGGATCGGCGCGACGGATCGCGCCCGCCTGCTCGAGCTTGCGCTCGAGTTCGAGGACCTCCTGCCGCGCGGCGTGCCACTGGCTGCGATAGGTATCGCGTTCGCGTAGGAGCTCCCGCATCACCGGATCGTCCGGCCCGCGATCATGCTGCGGCGGACGAAGCCATTCGCGAACCAGTTGCAGCACGTGGGCTGGAGGATTGAGGAGCGCCGTCACGACCCCGGAGACATCGACGAGCACGCCGCCTACGATGCGCGTCGGCAACACCGACACGAACAGGGCCAGCAGTGCCGCGATGGCGAAGGGGCGATCAGCGATCTTCACCGAGCCTCCCATCCGTGATCAGGCCGAGTTGGACGAAGCGGGCTGGAGCACGCCGGGCCGCACCGATGGATGCGGCACCGACGCACGCCCGCCAATCAGAAGTCGACGACGTCGCTCTCGAGCGTGTCCTTGTATGCCTCGAGGTTCTCGAGGTAGATGCTGGTGCCCTGCGCAACGCAGGTGAGCGGATCGTTGGCCACGCGCGTCTCGAGGCCCGTGGCCTGGCTGATGACCCGGTCGATGTTGCGCAGCAGCGCACCGCCACCGGCGAGCACGATGCCGTTGTTCACGAGGTCCGCCGCGAGTTCCGGTGCCGCCTGCTCGAGCGTGTCCTTGCAGGCCTTGATGATCGCGCTGACCGGCGGCGTGAGCGCCTGGCGGATCTCGACGCTGTTGATGGTCGCCTTGCGGGGCATGCCCGTGACCGTGTCGCGGCCGCGGACTTCCATCTCGAGTTCCTGCGCGAGCGAGCCGGCCGAGCCAATCTCGATCTTGACGCGCTCGGCAGACTGCTCGCCGATGATCAGCCCGTGCACATTGCGCATGTGATCGACGATGGCCTCATCGAAGTCGTCGCCGGCAACACGGACGCTGACGCAGTGTGCGATGTCGGCAAGGCTCATGATGGCCACGTCGGTCGTGCCGCCTCCGATGTCGACGATCATGCTGGCCGTGGGATCACCGATCGGGAGACCCGCGCCGATGCCGGCGGCCATGGGTTCCTCGACGAGGTAGACGCGGCGCGCGCCCGCGCGCTCGGCGCTGTCGAGCACGGCGCGCTTTTCGACCGCCGTGATGCCCGACGGAATCGAGATGACGACGCGCGGACCGAAGAAGCGATTGGGGCCGTTCACCTTGCGGATGAAGTAGGCGAGCATCGCCTCGGTGATCTCGAAGTCGCTGATGACGCCTTCCTTCAGCGGACGGATCGCGGAGATCGTGCCCGGCGTCTTGCCGAGCATTTCCTTCGCGGCGAAGCCGACGGCGCGGCCATCGTTGAGCACCTTGTTGGTGCCCTTTCGGACGGCCACGACGGATGGTTCATTCAGGACGATCCCTTGGCCCTTCACGCAGACGAGCGTGTTGCAGGTACCGAGGTCGATCCCCATGTCGACGCTGAACAGGCCAAGGAACTTTTCGAGCAGCATGTCTTCCTCCTTGAATGCGATGCACGCCGTCGTGCATCGGTGCTGCGCTTTCGCTACCGCCAGCCGTGGCGGTCAGAGCCCAAGCATGTACGAGCCTGAGGTCTCCTGATTGCGCAGTGCGATGATAACCGCACCCGCAATCAATGCAAGCAGGGCTGTGGCCATGAGGGCGGTGTAGACGTTGATGCCGGCGGGCCGGGTCGCCTTGGGGGTTGCCATCGCTTCACTCCCCCTTGCGCGCCACGGCGCGCTGACCGGAACGGACCTCGCCCCGGCCGGATGCGTCCTCGAGTTCCACGATGCCGACAGCGCGGTTCACATCGACGCGGATGATGCGCAGGTCGCCGACGAAGGTCGCCCCGTCGCCGACCATTAGGGTCCAGCCTTGGCGGACGCCGCTGGACGAGCCAGCATCGATCTCGGCGTAGATTGCCTCGTCGGTGCGGCGGACATCGATGATGCGGGCGACAAGGTTGCGGTCAGCAGCGACGCGCTCGGTCTCGCCGGCAGCGCCGAGGGCGGCAGACGGACCGGCCGGGGCGGCAGGTGCGGCGGCGCGGGCATCGGCCTGGCTCTTGACTTCCATCAGCTTCTGGACTTCTTCCTCGAGGTCGCGACGGGCCTGGACGGCGTTCTCGTACTTGCTGGTCAGCGAGGCGAGCTCGCCTTCCGCGGCCACGAGTTCGCTGCGGGCCTGAACTTCCTTGGTGCGGGCGTCGGTGAGCTGGTCGGTGAGCTTCTTGACGAGCTCGACCTTCTCCTTATCGCTCGACGACAGGAGGTCGAGGCCAGCCTGGAACTTGGCCTGCGCGACCTGGGCGTTGGCGACTTCGATCTCAAGCGTGCGGACGCGGGCGACCTTGTCGGCGAGTTCGGACTGCATCGCCGAGCGCTCGCCCTCGAGTTCCTTGATGCGGACCAGGAGGTCGGTCTCAAGACGGGCCGCCGCGGCCTGCGCGGTCTGCAGTGAGGCATTCACCGAAGCCAGTTCCGACTTCGCCGACTCGGCCTGCGCCTTGTACGTGGCCTGGTTGGCGCTCTGGGTCACGACCAGCGGCACGAGGGCCACCGAGAGCAGCGCGACGAGGACGACGAACACTTTGGAAAGGATGTGCACGGGGGCGTCTCTGTGGGTGCGTGGGGCGAACTGGGCAGCCGGGCTGCCGTGGAATCCCGCGAGGGTACGCCACGGCGCGGCTTCGTGTCAATCGGTTGCGACGGTCCCAGAAGTCGAATCTTGGGCGGTGCAGCGCAGGATCGCCTGCGCCGCCGAGAGCTGCACGAGCGCGTTGGGATCGCGCAGCAACGGCGCGATCGATGCAACGTCGGACGGCAGCCCGCCCGTGCCAAGCGTGGTGGCCGCCTGCGCGCGGACCATCGGCATGCGGCTGGTGAGGAGCATGCGGGCCATGGCGAGGATCTCGGGCGTTCGAGCCGATCCCATCTTGATGGCGGCTTCCCCTGCCAGCAAGCGAACTTCCGCCGGACGCTCGGTGCGACCGCGGGCAGCCACGATCCCGAGCAACATGGCTTCCGACGATTGGTCCTTCACGTTGCCCAGGATCTGGGCGCCCAAGCACATCAGCTCGGCTTGCTCGCCTGGTGCCAGCAGCGCAGCTCGGACGGGATCGAGCTGCGAACGGTCACCGAGCTTCGCGAGCGCCTCGGCTGTCTGCAGATCGACGATCCGCGCGCGCATGGGGTTGGTGTTGTCGGTCGGTCGCTGCAGCGCATCACGAAGCACGGGCACCGCGCTGGTGTTGCCGAGTTCACCAAGCACGAAGATCGCGATGCCGCGGATCGTCAGGTCCTTGGCGCCCGACATGCCGGCGAGCGGGGACTGATCAGGATGCTGCCCAAGACGCTGCAGCGCGAAGATCGCCCCGGCACGAACGGCGAGGTTCCTGTCCTGCAAGAGCGGCTTCACCGCAGGAGCAAAGAGCGCCAATCGCGCTCGACCGACAGCCATGCAGGCAGAGAAGCGCACGGCGGGATTGGGATCGGCCAGCAGCGCACCCACCTGCTTGGTCAACGTGGCCTGATCAAGGACGAGCGCCTCGACGGCGTTGGACCTGAACTGCGGATACTCGGCGGTGCACGCCGAGGTGAGGATCACGAGTGCAGCATCACGGACGCTGGTGCCTTCAGGAGCCGTGAACGCAGGCTGAGCCGCCTGCACGGTGCTTGGCATGGTCGGATCGGGTGTGACGCTCAGCGATCGCGTGCTCCATGCACCGGAAACGGCGCTCGATTCCTCGGCGCCGCCGCTGCATCCGGCGAGCGCGATGAGCACAATGGCGGCAGCCAGTCCAAGCCAGCGACGCTGCACGGGAACGGCAAGCACGCACAGGAGGACCAGGCTCATGGCCGGGAGGATATCCCCCACCGACATGACGAGCGTGTCACGACCGTCGAGCTCGGGGGTCGCAATAAGCGCGCCGGCAGTCTGCGGAGCCAATCGCTCGACCACGCGGCCGCACGAGTCGATCCATGATGACTCACCCGTGTTCGCCACCCGCACCATCGGCAGCCGGCACTCGATGCAGCGCCAGCGTGCCATGAGTTCGTGGTGGCGCCGTCCGGCATCGCTGGTTCCGAACCAGCCATCGTTGGAGAGGTTGACAATGCATGCGGCAGGCGCAGGATCGCGCACCATGCGCCGGACGACGTGCGAGACCGTGTCCTCGAAGCAGATCGGCGTCGCGATGCGAAGGTCCGTGCCCGGCCACGCCATGTTGCGCGGCCGTTCGCCAGCCTGCATGTCGAAGCTCATGCCGGCGGCTCCCAAGGCCAGCAGTTGATCCTCGAGCCAGTCCCAGGCGCTGATGTACGGCATGCGCTCACCGAAGGGCGTGAGGTAGGCCTTGTCGTATCGATCGGTGATGGCGCCGTCATCCACGAGGTACGCGGCGTTGAACTGGCGATCCCAGGCCCAGCGGTTCCCATCCTCACGGAGTCCGTCAAAGGCCGGGCTTCCCACGAGCACCGGGCCAGCGACACGGCTGAGTTCAAGGATTGGCTCGACGAACCGATCACCCGGCCAGGCCTGTACACGAACCACGGTCGCGACCGTGGCTGGATCGAGCCCGAAGCCCGGCACGGAGGTCTCGGGCCAGACGAGCAGCGTGGGCAACTCGGGATTCGTCGATGCCGTCGCGCGCAGATCCAAGACCGCCTGAGCGGACAGGTCAAGCGCCTGCTGCATGTCCTTGACCTGCTGCTCGGGCGTCCAGCGGATCTTGTTGCTCGTCAACACGTCGGTCTGGACCGCCACGATCCGAACGCGCGATGTGGTCGGCGTGGTGGCGACGCGATAGGCGCCCCACGCGGTGGCTGCACTGACGATCGCAAGCGCCACGGCCACGGGAGCACGCCACGACCGGACGCTTGACGCGTCTGCGGTGCCCCTGCCTGCCCACGCGCGCGCGATGGCCTCGCCCATTATCGCCACCATGAGGCTGAGAAGCCCCACGCCGAAGAGATCGGCCGCTTGCGCGGGAAGCGTGGCATCGATCCAAGCGTGACCTGACTGGAACCAGGCGTAGCCATCCCAGATCGGGCGCGAACGGGCCCATTCGATGCCCACCACCGCCAGCGGGAAACCGAGCCAGGCGGCACGCTCACCGAGGCTCGAACGCAGTCGGGCGGCCACGACCGGCACCAGCGCCGACCAGAGCGCCATGTAGGCGATGAGCACGATGCAGCCAGCGGTCGTGACCTGATGCAGCCAGCCTTCAAGGATGATCCAGCACGGCAGCCAGCCGAGCCAGCCGGCCGCCAGGCGCTTCCACCAACGCATCGATCCGCTGGCTGCGAGCGCATGGCAGGCCAAGGCGGGAATGGACCACCACCAACCCAGCTGCGAGAAGGGCATGGTGAACAGCAGTCCGGCCGCGAGCGACCAGGCTGCCACCGAGCGCATCGATCGCTGGTCGTTCATGCGCAGGGTTCCGGCCTTGGCGCGCGCGAGGGCATCAGCCCGCGAAATCGATGAGGCGGGCGATCTCGCTTCGGAGCGCGCTGCGATGCACGATCCGGTCGATGAAGCCTGCGTTGAGCAGGAACTCCGAGGTCTGGAAACCATCGGGCAGGTCCTGGCGGATCGTCTGCTTGATGACGCGCGGACCGGCGAAGCCGATGAGCGCCTTGGGCTCGGCGATGATCACGTCGCCGAGCATGGCAAAGCTCGCGGTGACGCCGCCGGTGGTCGGATCCGTGAGCACGCTGATGAACAGGCCTCCCGCTTCGTCGAGCCGAGCGAGTGCAGCGCTGGTCTTGGCCATCTGCATCAGCGAGAGCCCGGACTCCTGCATGCGCGCTCCACCCGAGCACGAGACGATGATCAGCGGCAATCCGTGCTCGAGGGCGTGGAGCGTGGCGCGCGTGATCTTCTCACCGACCACGCTGCCCATGCTGCCCGCAAGGAACGAGAAGTCCATGACGCACACGACGACCTTGCGCCCCTTCACGAAGCCCGTCCCGGAGATGAGGCCCTCGGGCTGACCGCTCGAGCGTTGCGCCGACTTGATCCGGTCGGGATAGGCCTTCATATCGACGAAGCCGAGCGGATCGTTCGCCGTGAGGTTCGCATCCATCGGTTCGAAGCTGCCCTCATCGAGCAATTGGGCGATGCGCTGCGTGCCGGAGATGCGCATGTGCAGGTCGCACTTGGGGCAGACCATCAAGTTCGATTCGAGTGCCTTGCGGAAGAGCGTCTCGCCGCAGCCTTCGCACTGGGTCCACAGGCCCTCGGGCACGGCGCGCTTGTCGCCGAGGCCCTCCTCCTCCCAGGTGCGTTCACGAGATGCCGGTGCCGACTGCTCTGCCACGATGACCTCCGTGTGATCCGGATCGTAGCGGGATCCAGCGATCGCCCACACGCCGACGAGTGGAACCGGGACGCGTGGAGCGCTCAGGCCAGCATGCCGCTGATGGCGGCGGCGTAGTCACCGCTGCCGAAGATTGCACTCGCCGACACCAACAGCGTGCAGCCTGCTGCGCGGCACGCTTCGGCGTTGAGTGGCGAAACGCCCCCATCGATCTCGATCGGCCCCTGCCAGCCCGACCGGCGCAGCAACCGAGCCTTCGCCAGGACCTCGGGCATGAAGGACTGGCCGCTGTAGCCCGGTTGCACGCTCATGAGGAGGATGAAGTCCGCCGCGTCGAGCAGTCCCGCGTCGAGCGCATGCTCGACCGGCGTGCGCGGATTGAAGGCAAGCCCCGCCTTCATGCCCAGCGATCGCGATCGCTCGCAACATTCGCGCGGGTCATCCTGCGCTTCGACATGAACGGTGCACCAATCTGCGCCAGCCTTGGCGAAGGG
>Ga0208048_1001690_pt1 | contig 11194 bp, 9 predicted proteins | sample Malawi_45m_30L_FD_184163 | JGI IMG/M metagenome (GOLD analysis project Ga0208048, IMG submission 184163) | Freshwater microbial communities from Lake Malawi, Central Region, Malawi to study Microbial Dark Matter (Phase II) - Malawi_45m_30L... | ecosystem: Environmental > Aquatic > Freshwater >... | reverse complement strand
GTCTTAGTAACATCATTGATAGATTGACAGCAGCCGCGGGCTCGCCTGATCGCGCTGCGGTTTCAAATAGCTGCATCGCTTTGGTTGGGTCTGCCTCGGTTCCAAGGCCTTGGTCGAGCATGACCGCGAGATTATTCATGCCCTCGAGATCTTTTTTCTCGGCGGCAGCCTTAAACCATCGGGTCGCTGTTGCGGCGTCTTGCGGCACGCCCTCGCCAAGCTTGTACATAACACCGAGATTACTCATCGCTCGGGGATGCCCTAACTCCGCAGCCTTGGTCAGCAGTTCAACGGCCTTAATGTCGTTTTCTGGGACGCCGTCACCCCTGTCGTACAGCACTCCAAGATTATTGAGTGCTGACGGATCGTTTTTTCTGGCCGCCAAGCTGAACCATTTTGATGCCTCCCGATGATCGCGTGGAACGCCAATCCCATCATTGAACATGATGCCGAGGTTGGTTTGGGCGACCGTGAGTCCTTGAGATGCCGCCTTTCTGTACCAAAGCACGGCCATCCCAGCGTCTGGGTCCGTACCAAGCCCATTTTGGTAGAGCCAACCTAGTTCATTTTGGGCTTGCACATCACCAAATTTGGCAAGTAACTGCCATTTCGCAAAGGCGGTCGTGTAGTCGCGATTATCAAAGGCAGCGCGGCCGTCCTCATATCGAACGCATCCGGCCAGCGCCCAAAGCGATGCAAGGGTGATCATGATAAATCGGCTAGTCACGGCCGTGAGTTTAACCCATGAAGTTTGCTGCTGCGTATACTCCGCGACCATGCAAAGCCTGTATCTGTCGGTTGGCGCGGCATTGTTCGGCACGGTCGTGCTGGCGCTTCTGTTGCGACCCGTGGCGCGCAGTTTTGACTTTATTGATAAACCGGGGGGCCGCAAACAGCATGCGGGCGAGGTACCTATCATCGGCGGTATCGCGATGTTTGTCGGTCTTTCGCTGGGACTCTCGCTACTCCCGGAAACAGCTCGACCTCCCGCCGGCTTTACTGCGACGGCATTCGGTTTTGTTTGCCTGGGGCTTCTGGATGACCGGTTGAATTTACCTTCAATATTCCGCTTGCTCGTGCAACTTGGAGCCGTTTTATTGATGATTTTTGTTGGTGGTTTGGGCGTCTACTATGTGGGCGCACCGTTTGGCGCAGGCGCTGTTATTTTTGAGCCTTGGGTAGCCGTAATCGTCACCAGTATGTTAGTGGTCGGTGCTGTAAATGCGCTTAATATGATCGACGGAATCGACGGGCTCGCGGGCTCGATGGGATTACTTGCCCTCATTGCCGTCGCTGGTGTCGGGCTATTCGGAGGCAACACCCCGGTTTTTTCTGTAGCAGTTGTTCTCGCAGGGGCTGTCATCGGTTTTCTTTTGTTCAATCTGCCGCTCGGATTAAACGAGCGAACGAGAATTTTCATGGGTGATGCGGGCAGTATGCTGCTCGGATTTTCGTTAGCATGGACTATGGTAGCGCTGTCCCAGGAGCCTGAGACCCCGGTCGAGCCGGTCACGTTATTGTGGTTTGCGACCATACCGATTTTCGACATGGTATCGACGGCAGTGGGGCGGATCTTTCGTGGGCAGTCGCCGATGAGTGCAGACAATACTCACCTGCATCACTGGCTGCTAAAAAAAGGGCTTACAGTGAGACTGTCGTTACTCGTTCTGATCGGCTTTGCACTAATTTGGGCGACGGTGGGCTTGTTCCTCGACCTCGTGGCCGACGTCCCAGAGTGGCTATCTTTGGTAGCCTTCGTCGCAGCCGGCCTGGTTACCGTAGCTGTGATCCAAAAGCTGCCACAGTCGAGGTCTGCTTAGCCCGGGAATCAATTTGAAAATTATTTACATAGGACGACTGGTGCTTGAGCGAGATGTGCGATTTTTTGTGCGACTGACCCGATGAGGGCGCCGGCAAGTAAGCCTCGGCCATGCGTGTCTGTGATGACTTCCGTAAAGGTTTTGTAATTAGCGAAATCGGAAATGATTTTGCTGGCATCTCCGACGCTAACATGCTGTGTGGCCTCGAGCTCGCGTTGCTTGGTTCGAGAGAGTACCTTGGCTGGCGCTTGTTGGCTCTCTTCGCGGTACTAGGCTTCGAGGATTTATTTGCTGACCAAGAGTTTGACATTAACCGTGACGATGGGCATTTGCACGTTGAGCAGATGCACGCGCACGGGATCGTTGTTGGTCTTGACTCGACCGATCGCATAATCGACCGCACGGTCGGCGTACTCGGAACCATCGACCGGAATCAGCAGAACTTGCATGGTCAGTCTCCTCGGCGATCGGTCTGACGGTCGCCGCTCGAGAGGTCGACCGGTTTATCGGCGGTGGCAGGTTGCGGTCCGCGCCGAGAGAGCGTTTTGCCGATCGCGACTACGAGGGCGGCACCCACAAGGGCGGCGAGATAATGACCGGTTTGGTCATAGTCCGCGGTCCAGGGCTTGAGTGCCACGTCATCGATCAGCATGCCGCCACCGATCCAGCCGAGCAGTGCTGCGCCGAACAAAATGATGACCGGGAAGCGATCCATGAGGGTCAACACGAATTTGCTGCCCCAAATGATGATGGGGATACTGAACAGCAACCCGAAAATCACCAAGCCAAGGTCACCTTTGGCCGCACCCGCGATACCGATGACGTTATCGAGACTCATGACGGCATCGGCAAGCACAATGGTTTTAATGGCCCCGATCAGGTGGGTGCTGGCGTCGATCTCGTGCTCGCCCTTGTCGTGCTCGGGAAGCAGCAGCTTGATGCCGATCCAGAGCAGCAGAATGCCACCGATAATCTTCAGAAATGGGACTTTGAGTAGTTGCAGTGCAAAAAAGATGAGGATGACGCGCAGTGCTACCGCACCGAACATGCCCCAGAAAATAGCCTTTTCGCGCTGCGCATCGGGCAGGCGCCGCGAGGCTAGTGCGATGACAACCGCGTTGTCGCCGCCGAGCAGGATATCGATCATGATGATCTGCCCGAGGGCGATCCAAAATTCTGGTGAGCTAAATTCCATAACAATATAATACCCGACGCGCTACTTGTGCGTCACGGGGTATCTCGCGACTATCATTAAGTCCTGCCGTTGATTTTTTGACCGATCGTCGTGGTGCCGGGGCTGATCGTGGCCGCACCGATTTTTCGCAATCGGTTCCTTACGGCCGCGGCAGCGCTGGACCTCTGGTTGGCGTCGCTACCCCTGATGGCGGATCGTTTGTAATTGCTCGTGTAGGGCAATCTCGCTCGTCTCGAAGCGAGCGAGGTTCCGCCGCGAGAGGCCGTGATCATGCTGGTGGGTAGTCCCGGGTACACGCTAGGGCGCAGTGGACCCATCCCTGACTGGGACAGTGCAGTCGGCCGGGTGTTCGCCGGCATTAAGCTATTGCGGGCGGATCGAGCTGATCGTCTGGTTTTCTCGAGCGGCGATTATTTTCTTGATGACCTAAGCACTGAGGGTGAACTCGCCCGTGAGCTCGTAGTTGGCGTGGCGGTCGATGCGTCGCAGATCATTTTTTCCGGCAGGGCTTCGAATACCGCTGATGAGGCGCGGCTGATCCGACCGTTATTCGGCAAGGCCCGTCCCTCGATTATCTTTGGAGACCTTGGCGAACCACATGCCGCGCGCTGCAGCGATATTTGCGGCCGCCGATTCTGCGGTCACCCCGTGCTCGGTCGATATCGATATGCTGCTCTCGCGGCGTTGGCATGATATTGTGTGCCCGGTGCGCGAGCCTTGCTCAAGACCGACAACGCCATACGCGAGGGATTAGGGCAAACGCATTATAAAGTCGTATACTCACTGCGTTGATTCTGCTGCATCGACTGGTGCGCGAGTCCATCAAGAGCTCTGCGAAAGGTTTTGGATGAGTCGCCCTTTTCTCGACCGCCGGGTCTCCGTCGCTCCGATGATGGACTGGACGGATCGGCACTGCCGTTATTTTCTGCGCGGTTTTTCGCCTGATCTGCTGCTTTACACCGAGATGGTGACCGCCTCGGCGATTTTGCGCGGCGATCGCGAAAAACTGCTCGAGCACTCGCCTGAAGAGCACCCGGTCGCGCTGCAGATGGGTGGCTGCGAACCCGATTATCTCGCCGCCTCAGCCCGCTATGGCGAGGAGTGGGGTTATGACGAAATTAACCTCAACTGCGGTTGTCCCTCCGACAAAGTTCAAAAAGGGTCTTTTGGCGCCTGTTTGATGAACGAGCCCGATCTCGTCGCCGATTGTGTGGCCGCCATGTGTGAGGCGGTCGATTTGCCAGTCACCGTGAAAATGCGCATCGGTACCTTGCGGTCGAACCGTAACGATCTTGATGACGCCTTGCAGCGCTTTGACGAAGCGGACTACGACAAATTATGTGACTTTATGATCGCAGTTCGTGCGGCGGGAGCCGACTGCGTTATCGTGCATGCGCGCAAGGCCGTGCTCGGTAGTTGGTCGCCTGTCGATAATCGCGAGATTCCGCCGCTGCGCTATGAGGTGGTGCGGCGCCTCAAAGAGGATTTTCCTGACATGCCGGTGGTCTTAAACGGCGGTCTCAAAAAAGCGGAACAATCGCTGGATGCACTTGAGTGGGCTGACGGCGTGATGCTCGGCCGCGAGGCGTATCACCGGCCGATGGTTTTGGGCGCAATCTTTGCAGCGCTTGATGGCGACCGGGGCTACGAGCCGCTGTCCGTGGCTGAGCACCTCGAGCGAATGGCCGAATATGCCGAGCGCGAAATGACCAAGGGCGAGCGATTGCCGGCGATCACTCGTCACTTGCTCGGACTTTTGAGCCATGCGCCCGGCTCACGCGAATATCGTCGATTGCTCTCCGAGGGCGCCCGCGAGCGCGGGGTTGGACCGGAACTGATTCGGCAAGCGGCGCGCATATCCCCGTACACCTAAGCGTCTATTGTCGATCGACCTCGCATCGTTCGTTGGTTACGGTTGACCGAATTCAACGGTCAGTCGAGGATAAATCGTGCGATTTTTTCGTTTTTTCGGCATGTTGGTAATCGGGTTTTGGCTCTGCGGCTGTAGGCTGGCTCTACGGCCCGGCCCTTTTAAGCGCGCTGGGCCGCCGACGCTCATCGCCTTCGATGGCGCGGCAGGTTGGGATAACCCCGCGGCGTTCGGACTGGTGCCCGCAGACTTCAGGCGATGGGTGATGCGGTCTGTTTATCGATGAATACCCGCTGGAGGTGCTGTCGCGCGACGGGCTACCACTCGCCCGTACAGGATATTGAGGTCGAGGTCTTTAGGAAAACCCGAGTATTTTTGCGAGTGATTCGCATATCACGGCGAGTAATTATTTTGACTGCTGAGCAGTCGTGCAGCAACTTCTTCGCCGATCGCGAGCGAGCTCGTGAGCCCTGGGCTCTCGGTACCGAACAGTGTGACGAGATTCGGGAGCCCGTGCAGCTCGGGCCCATCGATGCGGAAGTCTGGCTGTTTTTCGCCGGGACCGTGGATCTTGGGTCGGATACCGGCGTAGTCGGGGACGAGCGTGCCGGTGGCGAGCGTTGGCCAATACCGTCGAACGTTTTCGTAAAAACTTTGTTCGCGTGTCGGATCAACGCTGTAGTCGATCGCATCGACATAGGCGAGGTCGGGCCCCAGTATGGCCTGTCCACCGAGATTTTTGCGGTAATGCGTACCGAGGGCTCCGGGAATCGGCGGCGGATAAACTAGCCGGTTGAAAGGCGCTTTGCCGCTCACCTTGAAGTAAACGCCTTTGGCAAGATGTCGATGCGGAATCTTTGAAGTCGGGAAGCCCTCAATCATCGCGGCGACTTCCTGCGCTTCGAGTCCGGGAGCCGTTACCAGAAAGCGGCAGTTGAGCGTCGCCGGGGCGTCGCCACCCGTGCGTACTTGCCAGCCGCCTGCGGGGTCGGCGCTCGCGCCAATGAAAGGTGCCTCGCATACCACGAAGCCGCTGCGACTTTCGATCTCGCCGCGCAGTGCAAGCATATAGCCGTGTGAGTCGAACACCCCGCTCTCCGGCGAGAGCATCGCGGCGACGCAGTGCAGTTCTGGTTCGAGGGCGCGGGCCTCATCGGCCGTCAGTATTTGCAAGTGTTCGACATCGTTGGCCAACCCTTGCTGATACATTTTTTCGATGGCGGGTATCTCGGCGTCCTCGGTAGCGACCACTAACTTACCGCAGCGCCAATAGGGTACGCCGTGCGACTCCAGGAATTCATAGAGTCGGCGGCGGCCCTCGACACAAACACGGGCCTTCAGCGAGCCCGGTGCGTAATAAAAGCCCGCGTGAATGACCTCGGAATTTCGGGATGAGACGCCTTCGCCGATGCGCGGGCCGGCCTCGAGAACGATGACTGAGAGACTGCGCTGTGCGAGTGCGTAGCCGCTCGCGAGCCCGACGGCTCCGGCGCCGATGATGATGGCGTCAGCGTCGTACTCGCGCATGAATTATTGAGCCTGTTCTTCGGGCAGTCGCGGAATCGGTCCATCCACCATCGCTGCGGCGTAAGCGGCTACCGCAAACACCGCTGTCGACTGTCGTAGATGCGATAGATCGACTTGATCGAGCGTGTCATTAATGGTGTGGTGCACATCAAAATAAGTCGTCGCGTCGAGTTGCGGGGCGAGTACTGGCACGCCACGTCGACGCAGCGGACCTAGGTCTGCGCCGCCCGCCGAGACGTTGTCGCCGAGTTCAACATCGAGGGATTTCACCACGCGATGCACTTGCTCGATTGTGGCCCAATAGGTGGGCGGCACTCGCGCCGAGAGTTTCCATACCGGTCCATCGCCAAGATCGGCTTCCATGGCGAAGGCGTGGCGGGCGAGATTGTCATCGCCCTCCTCGAGAGGATAACGCGCCGCACCCGACAGCCCAAATTCCTCGTTGGCGAAGAGCACGACTCGAATGGTGCGCCGAGCCCGTGGATTCACCGCCACTGCGGAGCGTGCTGCGGCGATCGCGATCGCGACCCCGACACCATCATCTTGAACGCCCTGACCGAGGTCCCAGGAGTCTAGGTGTGCACCGATCAGCACGATTTCGTTGGCGAGATCGGTGCCCGGCAAGTCCCCGATGACATTGGCCGAGCGTACTTGCGGCAGATCGCGTGCGGTGACTCGCATGCGCACCATCACCTGATTACCTGCGATCTTGCCACCCGGCCGCGTTTGTGCGACTTGTCGCTCGAGCAGATCAGCGTCCGGGTTGGAGATGGACACTGCGGGAATTCGTGGTGCCGATACTTTGTAGGACAGCGTCCCTGTGTGCGCGATGCGATTTCTGCTCGTGCCCACCGAGCGGATCACGACGCCCGTGGCGCCGAGCGCGGCGGCGATGCTCGGTCCCTCTGTCCGGACGCGAACGGCTTTGCCGTAGCCGCTGCCGTCGCGGGTGCGCTCCATGCGTCCATTGAAAAACACGATCTTGCCGAGCACCGTACCCTCGGGCAGAGCCTGCAGTGCAGGAATGTCCTGCACCATCACGATTGCGGCTTCAAGACCCTCGTCTGCAGTACCGATGCTGCCACCGAGTGCGGTGCTCACCATCGGCATGGGGAAAGGCGAGAGCACATCGAGGCTCGCCTCGCCGCGGATCCATCGCGGCACGATCACTTCTTGCGTGCGCACGTTCTCGAAGCCGAGTGCGCGTAATTTCTTGACCGCCCACTCGACACCCGCTTTGTCACCGGCCGTACCGGCAAAACGTTGACCGACTTCGGTGGTGAGTGCTTCGAGTAGCTGTGTGCTCTCGTCCGAACGCTGTGCGACCTCGCGCACACCGATCGCTCCGGCCAAAGCCTCTGGCGAGATTTCGATGGCACGCGGCGGTGGTGGCACTTCACCCGCGATTTGGGCGCCTGCAGAGGGGGTGTCCGCGCCTGGGGTTCCCGCGGCGGTGCTCTTCAATGAGGTCGCTGTCGAGGCCTGCTTGGCGGTACGGTTTTGTGCGAAGGTCGTGGCGACAGACGTCAACAGCGCGAGGCTGCAGACGATCGCGACGCTGAGCAAGCGATGAACCACTTAACCGAGCCGTTGCTGCAGGGCCGCCACCTGGGCGCGCAGCTGCGCGGGCGTGCGCTCGCCAAATTCATCCAAGTATCTGGCCATGTCAGCGGCCTCTGCTCGCCATTCGCCGACATTGATCGACAGCAGTTCATCGAGCGCCGCTTCGGCAACGTCGAGCCCATCGAGATTGAGATCACCGGGTCGCGGCAGATTGCCGATAGCACTCTCGTTGGCCGCCGCTTGACCGCTGCAACGCTTGAGTATCCAATCAAGCACACGCAGGTTTTCGCCAAAGCCCGGCCACAGAAACTCGCCATCGTCGCTGCGACGGAACCAATTGACATGATAAATCTTTGGCGGGTTCTTGAGCTTCTGGCCTATCGCGAACCAATGCGACCAGTAATCGCCATAGTTGTAGCCCGCGAAAGGTTTCATCGCCATGGGGTCACGACGCAGCACGCCCGCCTGACCGATGGCTGCGGCAGTGGTCTCGGAGGCGACGGAAGCGCCAACGAGGACACCGTGGTTCCAGTCGCGCGCTTCATACACAAGCGGTGTAACTCCGCGACGACGTCCTCCAAAGATGATCGCCGAGATCGGCACGCCACGCGGGCTGTCGGCCTCAGGCGCGTAGCTCGGATTACGCTTGGCCGCTACCGTGAAACGCGAATTCGGTTGCGCTGCAGGACCATTTCCTGGCTCGTACGGGCGGCCTTGCCAGTCGATGACCGGTGAGCCGGCATCGAGACCTTCCCACCACGGCTGGTTATCGGCCGTGAGCGCGACGTTGGTAAATAGCGTATCGCGCTGAATCATCTCAAACGCGTTGCGATTGGTTTTGCGATTGGTGCCCGGCACGACGCCGAAATAACCGGCCTCCGGGTTGATCGCATAGAGCCGACCATCGGGACCGGGATGCAGCCAAGCGATGTCATCGCCGACAGTAGTGACGGTCCAACCGGGCATAGACTCGGGCGGAATCAACATCGCGAGATTGGTTTTGCCGCAGGCCGACGGGAACGCAGCCGCCACATATTGCGTTTGGCCATGCGGACTAGTGAGTCCGACAATCAGCATGTGCTCGGCGAGCCAACCCTCGTTACGCGCCTGATAGCTCGCGATACGCAGCGCGTGACACTTTTTGCCGAGCAGCGCGTTGCCACCGTAACCACTGCCGAAGCTCTCGATCGCGAGATCCTCGGGAAAATGCATGACGAAACGACGATTGGGATCGAGCTCGCCGGTCGAGTGCAGACCTTTGACAAAGCTGCCCTCGCGGCTGATGCGCTCGAGTGCGGTGCGCCCGGCGCGCGTCATCAGCATCATGTTGATGACAACGTACGCACTGTCGGTGATTTCGACGCCGCAACGCGAGTAGGACGAGTCGATCGGGCCCATGCAGTAGGGCACCACGTACAAAGTGCGTCCCTTCATGCAGCCGCTGAAGAGGCCGCGCATTTTTGCACGGGCTTCGGCGGGCGCCATCCAATTGTTGTTGGGGCCGGCGTCCTCCTGCTTTGCCGTACAGACGAAGGTCAGGTGCTCGACGCGGGCGACGTCCGATGGATGCGAGCGTGCGAGAAAGCAATTAGGATAATACGCATCATTGAGCTTTTGCAGTTCGCCGCTGCGCTGCAATTGGTCAATGAAATGACCGTATTCGGCATCGGAACCTTCGACCCAGTAAACTGCATCCGCCTGCGTCAGTTCGCGCACGGACGCCACCCACTCGGTGACCGGTGTGGAGAGTGTTGGCAGGGGTGGCATGGACGCTGCAGTTGTGGCCACTCGGGGTGTCCCCTTATCGTCGATACTTTGGTCAGGCGAGAAGTATAGCGACTTGATTTTGCAACGTCCCCGAGCGCTGTCGGGGTCGGTTCGCGAGGTGGGTCTTGTATAGGACTGGGGGGGCGGGTAGCGTGCCCGCCCCATGCAGGCTATCGAAGACATTTTCGGCCCCGCCGGCCCGCTCGCACGGCACTTGCCGGGCTTTAGGCCTCGCAAGGCGCAGGTGCGCATGGCGGGCGCGGTGGCGGCGGCGCTCGAGGCGCGGCGGCCTCTGCTGGTCGAGGCGGGCACGGGCACGGGCAAGACTTTCGCTTATCTGGTGCCGGCGCTGTTCGCTGGGCTGCGCGTGTTGGTGTCGACCGGTACCCGAACGCTACAAGATCAACTCTATTCAAAAGACGTACCGCTCGTTGCGGGTGCGATCGGGATCCCTGCGAAGGTGGCGCTGCTCAAGGGGCGTTCGAATTATCTTTGTACCTATCGCCTGAAGCGCGAAATGGCACAGGGCGCACTCGAGGGCGTTGCAGTGCGTGATCCGCTTATGGCGCGGATCGAGTCCTGGGCGCTCGTCACGCGTACGGGAGATCTCGCTGACGTCACGGGCTTTAATGAAAACCACGCGCTCTGGCCGAGGATCACCTCGACGCGCGATAACTGTCTCGGCACACGTTGTTCGGAGTTTACCGATTGTCATGTCGTGGCGGCGCGGCGCGAGGCGCAGGCGGCGGATCTCGTGATTGTCAACCATCACTTGCTGCTCGCTGATCTTACGCTCAAGGAAGATGGTTTCGGCGATTTGCTCGGAACGGCAGATGCAGTAATACTGGATGAGGCGCATCAGATACCGGATCTCGCCACCGAATTCTTTGGTGTACAAGTCTCGAGCCAGCAAATGGAGAATGCGCTTGCGGAGGGTCGGGCGGCGCTGCTGCGCACGGGCGGCTCGCTCGCAGAGATCGGTACGGCAGCTCGCGTCGTCGAGGCCGCGATCAGCGCTGTACTCGCTGCGATCGCCTCGCGTGCTGATCTCGAGTCGGCCTCGCTCGCGGTGGTCTCGGCGCTGCGCGATTACGCGACCACGCTCGCTGATACGTCGAGTGAGCCCGCGGTCGAGCAGGTGGCGGATCGCGCGGAGAAGCTCGCTGCGGCACTCGAGCGCGTGGCGCTCTGCACGGACGATGAAGGCGCGCGCACCAACGAATCGAATGGCCGTAGTTTTACTTTGGGCCTCTTGCCCTTTGATATTTCCGAGCGCTTCCGCGGTCTCGTCGATGCGCGTCCCGCCGCTTGGGTGTTCACCTCGGCGACGCTCTCGGTTGCAAGTTCGAGCAAGGGCGCCGATTTCAGCCACTTCGCCTCGCGATTGGGCTTGACGGATGCCGAGGCGCTGCGGATCGCGAGTCCCTTCGACTACGAAGCACAGGTGCTACT
>Ga0208048_1001686_pt1 | contig 11215 bp, 8 predicted proteins | sample Malawi_45m_30L_FD_184163 | JGI IMG/M metagenome (GOLD analysis project Ga0208048, IMG submission 184163) | Freshwater microbial communities from Lake Malawi, Central Region, Malawi to study Microbial Dark Matter (Phase II) - Malawi_45m_30L... | ecosystem: Environmental > Aquatic > Freshwater >... | reverse complement strand
GGCCAGAAAAGCACCCAGCGCGAAGACGCTGGTGAACAACCAAGCCTGATTCACGCCGAGGGCGCTCACCATATCGCGATCCTGCGTTGCGGCGCGCACCAAAGTGCCCCAGCGCGTGCGCGTCAGCAGCAACCAAAGCAGCAGCAGCACCACCGGTCCTATGAAAATCAGCAGCAGGTTGTACTTGGGGAAGGATTGTCCAAACAAGTCGACCGCACCGGTGAAGCCCGGTGCGCGCGGCCCCAGCAATTCCTCGGCGCCCCAAACGTACAACGCAAGATCTTTGATAACCAAGACCAACGCAAATGTAGCGAGTAGCTGAAATAACTCGGGGACGTGATAAATCCGGCGCAGCAGCACAATTTCTATCAATGCACCTAACAGCGCCGTGCCGAGTGCCGCGATGAAAATACTGCCCCAAAATCCGAAAGCACTGGCAGCACCCAACCACTCACTCACCGAGATCGCCATGTACAAGCCCAGCATAGTGAGCGAGCCATGCGCGAAGTTGACGATACGGGTCACACCAAAAATCAACGACAAGCCTGCCGCCACCAGAAACAAAGACGACGCGCCCGCCAATCCATTCAATAGCTGCAGTAACAAGCTCGACAGCGTCATGGTTGGCAACTACGAGTGAATGAAGAGAACAAGCACACGGCAGATGATTTAAGGCGCCTTACGGAGTTGCTTGACTTCGGTGTCAGCTGGCTGGAACTTGGCCCCATCAAGGTACTGATAGTTCACCATCACGCCCTTACCATCCTTGACCGCCAGCCGGCCCACATACGCGCCCATTGTGGATTGGTTATCTTGTGCTCGATATCGAATGGGGCCAAGTGGCGTATCGACATTCAAGCCGTGGAATACATCAATCAACTTCTCGGTGTTGGTACTGTTCGCCTTGCGTATACCGGCAGCGATCGACATGATGGCCGAGTAGCCAACGATAGAGCCGAGGCGTGGGTAGTCATTAAATTTTTTCTGGTAAGCGTCAAGAAAGCGTTTGTGCTCAGCCGTATTGATACCACTCCACGGGTAGCCAGTCACAATCCAACCGGTCGGCGCTTCGTCTTTGAGCGGATCGAGATACTCCGGCTCGCCGGATAACAAACTCACCACCTCACGACCTTTGAACAAGCCACGCGTCGTGCCCTCGCGCACCAGCTTGGCCAGATCAGGGCCAAACAGCACATTGAATACAGCATCTGGCTTGGCATCAGCCAAGGCTTGTGTGACTGCAGCCGCATCGACCTTACCCAATGGCGGCGCCTGCTCGGCGACAAACTCCACATCGGGTTGCGCTGCTTTGAGTAGCTGCTTGAATGTATTCGCAGCCGACTGACCGTATTCATAGTTGGGATACACCAGCGCCCAACGTTTTTTCTTCAGCTTGGCCGCTTCGGGTACCAGCATGGCGACTTGCATATAGGTCGAAGGACGCAAACGGAAGGTATAGCGGTTACCGTTTTCCCAAACGATTTTGTCAGTGAGCGGTTCAGCAGCAAGGAAGAAGATTTTTTTCTGCTGCGCGAAATCCGTCACAGCCAAACCGACATGCGATAAAAAGGTGCCGGTTAATACGTCCACCTTCTCACGTGACAGCAATTCTTCCGCAGCGCGTACCGCATCGCCCGGATTGGCATTGTCATCACGTGAAATAATTTCCACCTTCTTGCCGACCAGTCCACCACTGGCATTGATTTCTTCCAGTGCCAGCTCCATGCCTTTTTTATAGGGGCCTAAAAAATTTGCATGCGCCTTGTAGCTATTGACTTCACCGATCTTGATGGTTTGTGCTTGGGCCAGCGCACCCAGACTCAGCAGCACGCACGCCAGCAATGAAGATCCAGATTTTTTCAAGTAATACACGTTGCTCTCCCCCGATTGTTCAGCGCAAGCCGTCTTGACCTTTGATCTCGTGTTTTTGCAAGCCGCCGATACGCGCTAGCGGCCGACCGGAATCGGTCACGGCAACAACGACCACGATCTCGTTGGCGCGCGGCGCATCGGCCACACGTGCCTCGATCGCATCAAAATGGCTGCGCACAAAAGCTGCATCTTTATGACCCAGCGGCACATCAATCGCGGTGCCCAGCCCACCCATTTTTTTGGCTGAAGGTACCAGCGCAGCGCCTTTTTCAACAGCTTCACGCAAAGGCGCACCAAGCTTGGGATGCAAGAGAGCCGCTGCGTGCTCCAATTCACCACCCTCGCCGACGATCGCTGCCTTGCCATAGCTCTCGGCCTGTGACGGTTGAATATTCAGTGCCTCGACACACTGCTCACCTAATAATTTGCCAAGCTCGGCGCCAATATCGCTGAGCGCGTCGAGATTATCTGAATAGCGCCCTGCGAATGGATTGGCAATCACTGCCATCGCTACCGCCCGACGGGTGGGCGGATCGATCGACTGTCCCATCTCGACCCGTGTTTCATCGACTTGCACGATTAATTTTCGAATCTCCGCTTTCATCACAATACCTATCGTCAGAAAAATTTATCGCTGCCCGTCGAATTGGCTAATGCCGTCGGGCGTTAAACCACCAACACGGGCGTGTATGCGCGCACCGGTCGACATCACCAGAATCAGAACAAGCTCGTCTGCTGCAGGCGCGCCGGGCAATGACACTTCGATCGCATCAAAATGGCTCCGTACGTAGCTGGCAGTAATGTGGGTCAGGGGCACATCCAATCGGGTGCCAGGCGAACCCACTTTTTTGGTGGAAGGCACGATCGCAAGCGGACGGCTGCGTGGCTTGGCATCGCCTGCTAAATTCGCTGTACTTGAATTTTTTGTCTGGCTCTGCGCTTGCGTGTAGCCGGCACGGTCACCATGCCATCCGAGCAGCTCGCGCATGGCATAGCCACCGGGTACGTGCCACAGCGCGCCATGCTCAAGCTCGCCTGCACTGCCCACGATCGCGCCTTTACCGTAGCTATTGATTTGTTCTGGTTGTTTACGCATCGCACGCAGCAGCGTATTCGCCATTTCAAGCCCAACCGGATTCAGCGCCTCCATCATGGGCAAGATATCGGCATGGTATTTACCGGCATACGGGTTGGTCAGTACCGCTGCAACTGCACCGCGAATTTGTGGTGCAGCAGGCGCAGACCCAAATTCATGCAGGATAGTTTCTACTTGGGTGAATACCCGGCATATTTGAATCAGACTCATCTCGTTTTCTTTTTTATCGTTCAGCTTAACCGGACTCATCGATCCGACTCATCATGTCCAGCGTAGCTTATACGAAACATTTTTTAAATTCGTATTTCGATAAACATGGGTGCCAGGCTATTCACTTCATGCTGCTTCTTTTACTTGAAATCCTGATGTGTCGGGTGTCGTTACAAGCAAGCGCTGCTGCCCTTGCAGGGTCAGCATCGCTGCAAAAATCAGGCCGTCGGCTTGTAATTGCTGCGCATATTGTGCGCCGCTATGCAGTGCTTGATTAATCAATGTGGTGGGTAAAGGGCCCACCGCTATCGTTACCAGCCGTTCGCCTAAATCGGTATCGTCTTTGAGTGTATTCGCAGGCGCACGCTCGATTGCTGCATGCTGTACATTCACTGCATTCGCGATCATGGTAGCTGCGGCATCGGCGACTGCTGCGCATTCTGCTAACACCGTGACGCTATCGGCAATACCCAGGCTCATGCTGCGACCACGCCAGCCCGAGGTGGCAATACCACGTACCGGCATCGCCGCATCTACATCAAAACGGCCTTGTGGCTCGGCACTCAAGTTTGCGATGTCAGTCACCAGACCGACACTGTACTGCTGCCCGGCCTGCAAATGAATGGCGATATCTCCGCCATTATTAATGCTGGCGCGCTGTATGCCCGGCTCGGCCGCAAAAAAACCGATCAGCTCATCCGCCACCGCACCGGCGACCGCCGCCATCGGCGTGATGAACTGTGATCGATGTGGCCAACATGCGCGCACCATACGACGCGCTACAGGCGATTGCATCCATGCCGCCTGCGTCAGCGGTTGGCGCAGTACACTTAATTCCACGACCAGCTCAGGCAAAATCTGCGCAAACCGACACCAACACGCCGACAGCGCACGCTCAATATCGACACGCTCGCCATCGATACTTATCACCAGATCAATGGGGCCATAATGAAAATGCCAGCGGCCATCCTGAAGTTGTTGTCGTTGTGGCTGCATGGCGTCGCTCTCAACCGAGCATGGGCTTTTGAAGCAGCGGCCAACTGCTGTGTTCGACTGACCAGTGCATTGATCGAGAACGCTCCTGATCGATCACCTCATCGATGGGCCGCACACCATCCATATGACCCCCAAGCCGGGCATAGTCATCCAGCCGCATGGTGAACTCAATTGGCGCAACAATCGCCGGCGTCGGTACCGAGCCGAATGATTGATCTGGCATCCGTAACACATCCACCATCACCGTTATGCCACCGCCAGCCCAGACATACGCAGCGGCACCGCCGCAGGTCACTTGCGTGATGGCCTGCTTGATTGAATTGGTTAACCAGACCGGGTTATCGGTCACACCGGCGCGCAATGAGCCACCCGCGCCCGCCAGAAACATCACACTCGCCAATGATGGCTCGCAATTCTCGACGATACGATCAACCACTTTTTGCACAGCGCTCGGCATCGTCGCAGGTACCGGCTGCAGCTGCTCATTCAACACGAACCATGCTGCGTGCTCGCCCGTAGTCGACGTCATGAGTAAACGCATGCCAGGTCGCGCATACTCAGGGTCGAAGCCTTCAATAATATCGAGCGGGTTGGCAATGTCGGTACCACCCCAACCCTGGCCAGGATTCGCTACTTGAAAGTAACGTCCCGGCGTCGATTTACGACCCTTCATTTTGATGCCTGACAGCGGCATATCGAGGCATCGACCCGCCTGATGCTCACTCAACACACCGGTAATATGATCATCGACCACCACGACTTCATCCACTTGCCCAAACCATTGCTTGGCAAAGATACCGATGGTGGCTGAACCACAGCCAACCCGCATGTGTTTTTCTTCAACGCCGTCGACGATGGGCGCGCGACCCGCTTGCACCACCAACTGCGCACCACCTTCGATAGCCAGCTCAACTGCGTGCTTATTACCAAGCGCCATCATCATTTCGCAAGTGACGCGGCCTTCTTTTTTGGAGCCCCCGGTCAGGTGATGTACCCCACCCAGTGACAACATCTGCGAACCATACTCGGCTGTTGTCACATGCCCCACGACTTCACCACGATGCCGGATACTGGCTCGCTCAGGACCAAGATAACGATCGGTATCGATTTTTACCTTGAAGCTGCAATAACTGAAAATACCCTCGGTGACGACTGTCACCATATCCACACCGTTCAGCTTGGATGCCACCATGAACGGCGCTGGTTTGTAATCCGGGTAAGTGGTACCTGCACCAACACCCGTCACAAACAACTCAGCTGTTGTGCTATCCAAATTTTTTTCTGGTTCGCCGTCCGGTGTACTCGGTAGCGCGCGATCGCGAACCTGAGTTTGTGATTGATTGTCCAGACGCTTCAATAGCACCAGCGGATCTACCCGCGTCAGTACACCTTGTACATTGGCGTAACGATCACATGCACCGCTACGTCCTTCAGTAATTTGGCACAGTACCGGGCAGGCGTTACATTCGATTTTGTTGGTCGCCATGTTTTCACTGCGCGGCCGCGATTTATCTAGCACACGCACTTCGCTCTGTGCCGCGGGGAATTCATCGGCATGATCAGCACTGTGATCGACCCGGTTATGCGAGGTCATGTGGCGGTGTTGATGAATTATTTTGAATGATGGCAGCACGAACCCGATCAGGTGTCGCGGGTAGCGTACGCACACGCACACCCGTGGCATGGCGCAGCGCATTCAGAATGGCTGGCGCGGTCGCGATCAACGCCGGTTCACCAACACCTTTGGCACCGTAAGGACCGAGCGGCTCAGGGTCTTCAATCAGATGCACGGTAATGGGTGGAATATCGCCCGCAGTCGGTATCAGGTAATCATGCAAGTTATCGGTGCGGCCGCTGATGTATTCCTCCATTAAAGCCATGCCGAGACCTTGTGCGATACCGCCGTGAATTTGCCCTTCAACTTGGGTCGGATTGATGGCACGGCCCACATCATGCGCTGCGTGGATATGCAAAACACGAATCGTACCCAATTGAATATCAACTTCAATCTCGGCGAATTGCGCAGCAAAGCCATAGGTCGCGTAGGGCACACCCTGACCATCGGCATCGAGCGGCACGGTCGGCGGATTGAAATAACCACGTCCGACCGCAACATCACCATTTGAATTGGCGTTAAGCGAATTCAAATCAATGACTCGCGTTTGGTCACCTTGCTGACCGATCAGCTGCGTGCCTTCGAGACGTAACAACGCCGGCTCATCCAATTGCAGTAACTGCAGAAGTTTCCGACGCAAATCTTCACCCGCAAATTTTGCCGCATTACCCGACACAAATGTCTGTCGCGAAGCGGATGACTTGCCCGCGTCTTCGGTCTGATCGGTATCGCCGATGACCTGATCAACACAAGACAGCGGCAAGCCCACCGCATCGGCAAACATTTGTGGCATGACCGTCGCAGTACCCTGTCCAATCTCTTGCGCGCCGTTATATAAAAACAAGCGGCCATTCGTCCGCAACGCACCCGTCATGGTTGAAGGATTGGCAATCACGGTATTGCCAATGCCATACCACATACAGGCCACGCCTACCCCGTGACGCAGGTGTGAATTAACCGCGTTATCCGCAGCTTGCTGATTGAACTGATCGGCCGCGCCTTGCGCGACATGCCACGCAGGCTGCAAAGCGTCGAGACACGCACGCATACCGACGCTGGCAGCGAGTATTTGACCGGTTGCAGTGGGCTGACCGGCATAAATCGCATTATTCAAACGAAACTGCAAACGGTCGGTGCCAGTTTTGTGCGCCAACTCATCGATCAATGCCTCAGTCACGATATGTGCCTGCGGCACACCAAATCCGCGAAACGCACCCGCGACAGCATTGTTGGTATAAACCGCACGAGTAAGCGCACGCAGGTGTGGCACAACATAGGGACCTGTCGAATGCACCGGTACACGATTGGCTACGGTACTGCCCCAACTCGCATACGCACCCGTATTAAAGTCGCCGTGAAAATCCAGCGCGGTCAACTTGCCTTGCGCATCACAGGCGTAGCGCGCACGAATCTCTGATGGGTGGCGCTTGGTGGTCGAGACCATAGACTCGCTGCGACTGTAGACCGCTCTGACAGCTTGCTTAAGTGTCCATGCAGCGACGGCGAGCAGCGGCTGTATCGATACGTCCAGCTTGCCACCAAAGCCACCGCCTATTTCTGACGGCACGATGTGCACCGCATCGGTCGGTAATTTGAGTACCCGCGCGACTTCTTCTTTGTCCATCACAGGCGTTTGTGTGCACGCAAAAATTCTCAAGCGTTCGCGGCCATCTTGCATGAACACCTCAGCGTAGCCTGCCTCAGGTTCGATATAGGCATGTTCAACATAGCTGGTGCTGTACGTGTCAGATGCAACATAAGCGGCTTGTTGCATTGCTTGCTCGATATCACCCTTGACCACCCGACCGTGGCAAAGCACATTATCTTTAGCGAAATCGTGCAGCAGCCGATGCGGGCTCGCAAGCGACTGCGCGGGTGTTTCCATTGCAGTTAGCGGCTGCCACTGAATCGGCATGTCAGACTCTGGTATCGATTGCACCGCGTGCTGTTCACCGATGATGAGCAAGACTGCCTCGCCACGCATGCGAGCAAAATCTTTTGCCAATACCGGTTGATCTTTGGGTTGGGGGAAAACGGCAAAGCTATTTTCCGGCACATCATCCGCAGTCAAGACCGCAACGACTTGTGGGTGACGCTGACGGAATGCGTCCAAACCAAGCAGTTCAAATCGTGCGCTTTGGAATGGCGAACGCACGATTCGCATCCACAAGCAACCATCAGGAAACTGGTCAGCACCAAAGCGCGCCGAGCCGGTTAGCTTGGCAGGGGCATCGAGTCGCGTGACTCGCGCCCCCACGGCCTCTCCCGAGCGCAAATCACCGACACTAACTGAGTGACTCGAATGGTTCGGCGTCACGGTATCCGCGACCATGTCCGTGCTTATGCTGCTCAAAGACTCAACCGGCGCAGCGGGATCAAATGCTTCCGCAACCGACAGTACCGCCTCAACAATTTTTCTATAGCCGGTACAGCGACACAGCACGCCGCCTATGCCATCGAGTACCTGTTGCTCGGTAGGTTGCGGGTATCGCTGCAGGACATCGGTGGCGGCCATCAACATCCCTGGCGTACAAATGCCACACTGCGCCGCGCCATGCGTCATGAAAGAACGTTGTAATGCATTCAGCTGGCCGTCTTTTGCAAGACCTTCCACCGTGGTCACCGAGCGACCGACGCACTGGCCGGTCGCGGTCAGACAGGCGCAAACTTGTTCACCATCGAGAAGTACTGTACAGGCGCCGCAGTCGCCTGCGTTACAACCGGTTTTTGTACCTGTTAGCCCAAGCTCGTCACGCAGCGTGTCAGATAATCGCCGAGCAGGATTTTGAATATCAATACGCTTGCCATTCACCGACATCGACCGCGCAGGCCCGACGTTAGCCTCGATGTGAACCTCGACTGGCTTATTCATGAATCGCCTCTGCGATTGCTCTGCGCAGCAGCGTCAATGCTGCATCAGTACGGTATCGCGCCGAGCCGCGTACATCATCAATCGGCGACAGCACCGCCAGATCAGATGCGCTGACGCCTCCAATCGTCTGACTGTTGGCAGCTTGGCCGATTAATCGCTGCTCGAGCGCATGCAAGCGCTGCGCCACCGCGGAGCACGAGCCCACCGATAAAGCGACATGACGAAAAACACCATGCTCGATCTCAACGACCGCAGCCACCATCACGATAGAAATCACAAGATAACGGCGATGGCCAAGCTTCAAAAATGCCGAGCGAGCATCCGGGCGATGCGGTATCCATATCGCAGTGACCAGCTCATCTCGGTCCCGTGCAGTTTGACGACTACCTAACAAGAACTGCTGTAAAGGCAGGCGCCGTATCCCACGTACCGAAGCCAACTCGACGTCAGCGTCTAGCGACAGCAAGGCTGGCACCCCATCGGCGGCGGGTGAGGCGTTACAGATATTGCCAGCGATGGTGCCCGTATTTTGAATTTGAATACCACCAACCTCACGCGCGGCAGCTTGCAGGCCATGTAATTGCGGTGGTAACTGCGCGCGTACCAGTGTTGACCACGTGGTGGTCGCACCAATACGCCATGCATGTCCCTGTAACTCGATACCGCAAAGTTCAGATACGCCTGTGATATCGAGTACCGGCATCTGCGGGGCACTCGGGTTATGCGAGGGATAAACATCTGTCCCACCGGCCAGTACCTTGAATGACGATGCGGCGAGCGCATGAAGCGCATCGTTCAAATTTCCGGGTCGAAGATAATCAGCGTGAATCATGTGAGCAGCTTATTGGCTGAGGATATTGGCGATACCCGCCTTTAAGTGGGTATCACCGTACCGGCTTGCGCCAAAGCCTCCAAATCGTCCTGCTCCAGCACCGGCCCCTCGAGCGTGACCCGCTCGGACTCGACGGTGGCGTGGCGATATTTTTCAATCACCTTCTTGAGCGCTGGTTTTTGATGGGTGGTGTCGTAGCCGTTGAATACATGCCCGATCAGACCGCGATCCAGATCGCTGGTACCAAGTGCCCAATCAGCAATCGGTAGCGTGAGGTTCATATTAATGTGCATCATGATGCCCATATTATGATGCGCACTGTGATGGCGACGAATGGTATTAATCAGCGGTACGGATCGCACAAAGCGATTCTCCGGCACATGACAGCAAAAATGAAAAGTCTCGTACACCATGTAATGGCCAATCATGGTAATCGGGAACATATAGCCTGCATCCGGCCCGAGTAACAGCGCGGCCAAGCTACCGAATATTGCACTGGCGACTACCAGTACGATCAACACCCGCCACGGAAAGAAAACAATCCGAAACTCTTTGACACTACCAATGGTGTAATCGTTGTCGGTGAAATACTGATGATGCTGTCGGGTGTGTCGATCAAAAATCGCACGCAGTGCGAACACATCTTTGAGGCGGTGCATGATATGCATGTGCATGCCCCACTCGACGAAATTGCCTGCGATCGCGATCGGGATAATCAGCAGCCACTCCCAGGTCGGGTGGGTCAATTGACTCACGCACCATGCGATCGCCGCGATCCCCGCGCCATACATCACGCCGATGTGCAGCAAGCCGTGGTACCACGGGCTGATTTGCTGAAGATAGGTGTCTCGGAACCGAGCTTGTTTTTCTGTGATCATCTCGCCCTCCTCCCGTCGGCCTTGAGCCAGCCGACCATGCGCAGGATACACGTGACCCGCGCAGACCACCAGAGTGGGGGCCAACAACGCCAGCGCCTTTTTGTTAGAGGCTGAACAACCCGTCTCATTAGGCCGATGGCAAGACGGCAGCACCGCAGACAGTACAAGACGTACGACAAGGTGCTGCCAACGAAGCAAGCGGCCTAATGAGGCGGGTTCTTACGAAATGAGCTTCTGGAAGTAGTTTGGCAGGGCGAACAAGCCCTGATGCGTCGCGGGGTTGTAATACTGCAGATCGTCGAGCTTGGCGGCTGCGATGGTCGCGGCAATTTGATCGCCACTCACTGCGCGCGGATCGAGCTGCTGGCTGCAAACCGCTAACGACCAGTAGGCACCATACAGGGGTATGTAAAGCCCCATGGGCGCGACCACGTTGAAGTTTTCACGCAGACCTTTGTAGAGGGTAGTCACCACATCTGGACGGAAAATCGGCGAGCCGGTGTGCAGCACCATCGCCCCGCCCGGGTTGAGAATTTTTTTGACCGCAGCAAAAAACTCGGCGGTGTACAACGCCGATGCGGGCGTATCCGGGTCGGTTAGATCGAGCAATACCAAATCAAAACGCTGATCGGTTTCACGCACGAATGCAAGGCCGTCGCCGATTCGAATTTCTACTCGCGGATCATCCAAGGCACCGTGATGAATATTGCCGAAGTATTCGCGTGCGACCCGAACAACGACCTCATCCAGTTCGGCGATGACGACGCGTTCTACCGAGGGATATTTCAGTAATTCTTCAGCAGCACCACCATCACCACCGCCGAGAATCAGCACACGCTTGACG
>Ga0208048_1001685_pt1 | contig 11217 bp, 8 predicted proteins | sample Malawi_45m_30L_FD_184163 | JGI IMG/M metagenome (GOLD analysis project Ga0208048, IMG submission 184163) | Freshwater microbial communities from Lake Malawi, Central Region, Malawi to study Microbial Dark Matter (Phase II) - Malawi_45m_30L... | ecosystem: Environmental > Aquatic > Freshwater >... | reverse complement strand
GTCGGCAGCACCGCCGGCACCTGCGCGAGCCCCTCGCGCGGCACGGTCACCACCCAACCCGTCACCTCCGGCAGGTTCCCCGAACCATCCATGGGCCCACCTGTCGATTGCTCCACCACAGGGCGGATCCTCTGCTCCAAGATCAGCGTGCGGCTGACGAGCGTGGCTTCCTTCGTGAAGATCTTCGGAAGAAGGTTCGGGTTCTGCACGTTGTAGAACGTGCCGCCGGTCTGCTCGGCGACCGCGCGCATGTTCTGCAGGTCGATGCTCGTGCCGTGCCCGCCCACCATGATCGTGGTAACGGTGATCTTCAGGCGCTTGAGCTCGTCGAGGTCCGCCTGTGTCGGCGGACTCGGGTCGCCGTCCGAAATGATGATGATGTGCTTCTGGCCGGCGTTCGCCTTGGCCAGGCCTTCCTTCGCCAGCGACAGGCTCGCCTTGAAGTCAGGCATGTCGCCGACGACCATCTTCTTGATCGCCGCACGGATCCCCGACTTGTCACCCACCGGCTGCAGCTCGTGCGCCCACGAGGCGAGCTTGCCATCCTTGCCGCCCCAGTCAAAGGTCACGATGCCGGCGAGGTCGAGCCGGCTCAGCGCATCAACGGCTGCTTCAGCGACCTTCTCGCCCCAGTAGTTGCCGGCGGCCATCTCGCACGAGTGCATGACGAGCACGAGCGCGCCCTTGGGCAGCTGCCGCGTGGCGGGCGGTTCGAGCTTGACGGCAAAGGCCTTCGACGCCTCGCTGCCCTGCCAGCCGCCTGCACCGAAGGCTCGATCGCCGCCGGTCACCAGGAGGCCGCCACCCAGATCATGCACGTACGAGTGCAGCAGTTGGTCCGTCTCGTTCGTGATCTCGAAGCGCCCGACATTCGCCAGGACCACTGCATCGGCATCAGCCAGCGCCGAGACCCCCTCGTTGTCGAGTTCATCCGGCGTGATCACGCGTGACGGGATGTCGCCCTCCGCGAGCGCCGCCACCAAGGGCTGCGACTCCTCGCCGCCCTCGCTCCCATCCACGATCACCACCTTTGCGCCCGAGCTCACCAGCACCATCGCCGCGCCACGGTTGTTCTCGGCGATCGCATCCGAGGCAGGGTCGTCCGGCGTGTACACCAGTTCGTAGCGACGCGACTGACGACCCACTACGACCATCGGGAACGTCAGCGCATTCACGCCAGCCTTCAGTTCCACCGCAAGCCCGGTCCCCGGCGCCGAAGGATCAAGATCGACCGCCTCGCCGTTCTCGCGCAGCGTCACCACGCCGCGATTGGGACCCATGCTCCGGATCGAGCCCCGCAGGTCGATCGTCTGGCCTTCGCGTGCCGTGCTCGGTGCACGCAGCGACTCCACCATCACTTCGCTGGCATGGCTGAAGGGCAGCGCCACCACATCGATCGGGATGCCGTTGGCGCGAGCAGCCTCGGCCGCCTCGATCGCATTGCCCGAGGTCTGGTTGCCATCAGAGATCAGCAGCATCCGGCTTGCCGTGTCCGGCGGCAGCATCGCCATCCCGCGACGCAGCGCACCTTCGATGCCCGTCGCCATCCGATCGCCGCCGTGCTGCGAGACATCCAGGCTCGCGTCGCTCTCGGCCACGGCGCGCACCTCAGGCCGGCCGGCGAAGGTCACCAGACCGACACGGTCCGCCGCCTCACGCTTGCTCGCCACCAAGCCATCGACCAGCTTCTGCGCCTGCTGCTGCATCGACTGCGGCACCGAGCGGCTCGCATCCGACACCACCATCACGGTCAGCCCCTCGCCCTTGCGCACCAGGCTCGGCTGCGCCAGGGCCAGGGACAGCAGCGTCACCAGCGCTCCACGCAGCACCATTGTCGCGATCGACTTCCCCCGGCCCACCACGCCGCGACGGCGCCATGCCATCCAGCACAGCACCGGAACCAGCACCAGCAGCACCAGTGCCAGCGGGCGTTCAACGTCGATCGATGGCATCAACGGGAAGGTACCGCGCCGACCTCGCGCTTGGCGCGCTCGATCCAGCGATCCGATGGCATCAGGTAGAGCCGATTGTTGGTCGAATCGAGCACGGCCATGGTGGCGCCGTGAACCTGCGCGGTCCACGGCCCGTTCAGCATGCCGGGCTCGCGACCACCCTTGCCCCAGCAGCCCACCGAAGCACCGCTCGCAAGGTCAACGGCCTGAAGCCTGCACCCGCCGAACTCGGTCACGAGCACCGTGGCTTGGTCGAGCCGTTCGAGCCCGTACGGGTAGAGCAGTTCGCCCGCCTCCTGCCCCATTGCACCGATCGAACGCACGAACGCGCCCTCGGTCGTGAGCTCCACCAGCCGATGGTTGCATGCGTCGGCCACGAGCAGCCGCCCCGAGCCGAGCATGAGCAAGGATTGCGGCCGGTCGAACTTGGGTTCAGGCGAGTCATCGCCCGGCACGCCATGGTGCCCGAACGACCGCACGAACGTGCCATCGCGCCGGAAGACCTGGATCCGGTCGTTGCCGCCGTACTCGCTCACGTACACGAGGCCGTCGTCGCCAAACGCGATGTCGGTCGGGAAGACGAACTGCCCCGGCTCCTGCCCGAACCCGCCGAAGGTCCGCAGCACCCGCCCCTGATCATCCATCACCGTGATCCGATGCTCATGCGTGTCGGCCACCCAGACCTCGCCGTCGGGCGACACGCTCACACCCGTCGGGAATCCCTGGTCGAACTCGGGCATCATCCATTCGCGGCGGTACGAACCGTCGGCGCCCAGGACCTGCACGCGCGCGCTGCGATCGATGATGATGAGTTCACCGGCAGGCGTCCACGCCATGGCCCGTGGATAGTTGAACTGCAGTGGTCCCTTGCCGCCGCGGCCGACGATGCGCGCATCGGCACACCACGCAGGCAGCGGCGTGGGTTGCGGCTCGCGTTCACAGGCCACCATGAACGGCAGCACGGCAAGGCATGCGAGCGTCATGCCGCCGAAGCGCTTCATCAACCACGCCAGAGCGACGGCCGCGACGGCGGCGACCAGCATCAGGATCGGCACGAAGCCGGCCACCACATCGGGCCGCTGGTAATGCATGGCATTCAGGAGCGCGCTCGCGATCCACTCGCCGCCCGGCGGCTGCACACGAGCCGACACGATCACTTCACCGGCGGCACCCACGGCACCGATCGCTCCAGCCGCGACACATGCCACGCCGATGCGGGGCCAGAGCGCGAGCACGACCGTCCACGCACGGCCATCGATCCGTGCGCTGGCTCGAACATCGCTCGGCGCACTCCGCACCGCAAGCCAGCCCAGTACCGCACCGATCCATCCCCACCGTGACAGCTGCGCTGCGGCGACGATGCCAAGGCCATCGTGCATCCACGAGAGTCCATCGCGATTCCACGCGTGCACGTGCGCCACGGCGATGACGATCGCCGGCGAGAGCGCAAGCGTGATCCACGCCGCGCGAATCCATCGCTCGGCGCGACGCATCCATGATGAGCCCTCGGCAAGCCATGCATGGAGCATGCCGACGCCCGCGACGAGCGCACCACACACGACCGCCGCAGCCGCCGTCCGCAGCACGCCCTCGCCATACACCTGCACGATCCGCGCCACACCGCCGTGGCCAAGCGACAGGATCATGAGCACGACCCCAGGCACGACCAGCGGCACCGCAAGCAGGGCGAGCGGCCATCGAGCCGATCGAGTTTCGCCCGGCGCCGCGTGGTCATCGCTCGCGCGCGGCCGTGTGATCACGATGGCCACGACAAGCGCCGCGGCGATCGACCACGCCGAGGCCATGAGCACCGACCACGGGCTCGCACCAGCGGCTTCAAGGGCGCGCAGTTCAAAGCCGACGGTGCGCACGAGGGCCAAGTCGAACGCCGTCGTGTCGGCCATCGTCAGGCCGCCCACGGCAAGGATCGAGAGCAGCACGCCGTGTCGATCTTCGCGCCAGGCCAAGCGAACGCGATCGAGCCGGCGGAGTCGATCCATGGCCGTTGCCTCGCGCGAAATGGCTCGCTCGCGCAGGCCAAGCACGAGCGCGCCCGCCATCGGCCACAGCGTGCAGGCGAGTGCGACGGCCAGCGCCAGCATGCGCCACGCTCCGACCGCATCACGCTCGACGATCCACGCGCCGAGCGCCCACTCAGGCGAACCGAGCTGCCACCACGCGTACCACGCCGCGTACGGGGGCACCAGGACAGGGACGATCCAACCGATCCACGAGCACCAGCCACGCGGCGGGCAGCTGCGCGACATCCACCATCCCACCGCCGTCACCACTGCGCCGGCGCCGAGGCTCCACAGCGCCGTCGCCGTCGCCACCATCCATGGATTGCTGGCCACGCCGATGGGTGCTTCGCCACCGGCTCGCAGCGCCGGCAGCTGCAGCACGGGGACCACCAAGCCAACGACCACGGCGAGCGCGCCAAGCGCCACAAGCACCACGCACACCAAGGGTCCGATCGGCGCCACCGATCGATGCGTCACTGCCCGATCGCCTTCATGAGGTCCGCCACGGCGGCATCCATGCGATCCGCGGCATCCTGGATGTCCACGCGCATGGGGTCATCCGGCAACGGATCAAGGTCATCCGGCAGCTCCACGCCAAGCGGCCAGTTGCGGCTCTCGCTTGCGGCGATGCGCGCCTGCACGCCGGGGCTCAGCATGTACTCCATGAACCAGATCGCGTTGGAGCGATGCGGAGCACCCGCGATCAGGGCCACCGTGTTGGGAATCAGCAGCGTGCCGCCGCCGGGATCGGCGACTGGATCATGGCGCGGCATGATCCACTGGACCTTCGCACCGCGCGCCTGAGCGGCGAGCACGTCATCGGTGTCGGTCAGGCCGATGTCGGCTTCGCCGCGCGCGACCGCGTCGACGACCGCTGCGTTGCCACCGGTCAAGAGCCGCGGCTCATTCGCCGCAAGCCCTTCGACGAACGCCTCCCAGTAGCCGGGGATCCGGAGCTTTCGCTCGAAGAACGACTGCATCGCACCAAGGTGCCCGCGCGTCGTGCCGAAGCGGGGATCCGCCATCACGATGCGCCCCTTCCACCACGGACGGACGAGGTCCATCCACGTGTCGGGAAGTTCCTCGGACTTCACGCGATCGGGCGAAATCACGAAGACGCGCGCCCGCGCGCTGAGGCCGAACCAGCGTCGTTCACCGTCGCGGCAATCCGCCGGCCACTCGCCGAAGACGCCTGCATCGAGCGACTCGAAGGAACCTTCCTTCGCCAGTTGCGCTACCGCGAAGCACTCGCTGCTCCAGAAGACATCCGCACGCGGGCGCTCGCGCTCTGCCCTGAGCAGGCTCGCCAAGGCAGTCGTCTTCGTGGCCTCGGTGTCGTACCGAACGCCGACAGTCAGCCCTGACTCGCGCTCGAACGATTCGATGATCGGCCGGGCGACCTGCTCATCGGCACTCACGTACACGATGAGGTCGGGTGACTTGCCGCAGGCAGCCAGTGCCACCGTCGCGACGCACAGGAGCCAACACTGCGCGCGTACACCACGGATGGACGAGTACTTCACTTCGTTCCGCCCTGGCTCGGTGCCGCTCCAGCAGGCTGACCCGCAGCGCTGCCTTGGCTGCCGGTCTTGCGATCGATCTGCTTCTTGACGTCACCGAAGTAGCGTCGATGCGCTTCCTTCAAGTGCGGAGGAACGGGGTCTTCCGCTGTGGCGCTCTCGGCCTTGCGCGTGACGTCACCGGCCACGGACTGAAGCGCGGTGGCGGCCTCACCCGTGATCGCCGGGCCCTCGACCAGCTGGCGCGCGATGATTGGCCCCTGGCCCTTCTCGACCTTCTCGCGGCGCTTGACGGTGTTGGTCTTCGTAACTTCGCGTGGCGCCTGGCCGCCGCTTCCTTGGCCGCGCTTGCCCATGCCGGCGCCAACGCTATCGCCGTCCTGTCCTTCGCTCTGACCACCCTGCGCGAGCTTGGCCGGTCCGTCGCCGCCCTTGCACTGGCCGCCGGCGCACTGACCAGCCTGGTCCATCTGCTCCTGAGCCTCCATGTCGTTCAGCAGTTCACTCGCCTCGCCGGCGGCGGCATCCTTCGCCTCGTCGGACTCGCCCTGTTCGCCGTCGGACGGTTGGTCCTGGCTGCCTTGCTGGCCTTCGTTGCCTTGCTCGCCCCTTTGACCCTTCTGGCCCTTCTGACCCTTCTGGCCGGATTGGCCGGGGTTCTGGCACTGCTTGCAGGCGTTGCTCAGCTGCTGCATGTTCTGCTGCATCTGTTGCGCCGCGTCGAGCGCTTGCTTGAGCTGCTCCTTCTGTGCCTCGTTGAGTTGCTTCGATTGCTCGATCGCACGCTTCAGCGCTTCGGGGCTGTCGGCCATGTTGGGATCGAGGCCCGCATCCTCGAGCGACTTGCGCAGGGCGTCCTTGTCCTTCGCCATCTCCTGCAGCTTCTTCGCCAGGGCCTCGAGATCCTTCTTCGCCTGCTCGCGCTCGGCGTCGGTCATCGAGCCATCCTTCATCTTCTGCTGCAGATCCTTCATCGCCTCCTTCGCCGCGGCGATGTCGCCCTGCTTGAGCGCCTCGGTCAGCGGCGCGACGGCGCTGTCCTTGGGCACCTCGAGGGTGGCCAGCGCATCCTTGGTCTGCTCCATGCCCTTGGCCTGGGCGTTCTCCTTGAGCGCTTCGAGCTTCTGCGCCATCTCGGTCAGGCGCTTGGCGAGCTCGCGTTCCTTCTCGGCCAGGGTCTTGTCATCCTGGCCTTCGAGCGCCTCGTTCGCACGGCGGATCTCGGCTGCCATCTCCTCGCTCAGCCGCGGATCGTCGGTCACGGTCTTCACGACCGCTTCAAGACGCTCCTTCATCGACTCGACGCGCGACGCGCTTCCCGGATCGGTCGCGGCGGCATCGGCCTGCGCGGTCGACCACGCGGGGACCACCATGAAGAGCAGCCACGCGAGCGCCAGCGCGCTCGGCCCGCCCCACCACAGCCGAGGCAGCGTGAAGGGCAGCGCACGACGCCACAGGTTCAACAGCCCGCGCTCATTCGCCAGGTGCATCGCATCCTGCACGGCGGCCTGCGCAAAGGGATCCTGACGATCGCGCACCGCAAGCGCCGTCGACAGGCGGTCCTTGAGATCGAGTTGGGCATCGATCACGCTGGCCATGGCCACGGGCGATGGCGTGCGATCGCGCATGACGAGCGCGGCAATGCCGGCGCCCACGAGGGCCGCCACGCTCACGAGCGCCAGCCACTGCGGATCACCCGCTGCGTCCCAGCGATCCCCCACGATCTTGGCCACGACGACCCAGAGCACCGGCATCACGCTCGCCACAAGCAGCGCCCACAGGAACGCGCGGGCCCACGCCTGCACGGCATAGCGACCTTGGCAGCGACGGACGATGCGTTCGATCAGATCCATGGCGGTACGCTCCTCTTCGGAAGGATACTCCCCGATGATCACGACGCGAGCCATCGCCTTGCTGTTCGCCGCCGTTGCCATGCTCGGCGCGCCGCATGCCATTGCGCAGGTCGACAACGACCTGCAGCGCCAAGTCGATGCTCTCAAGGAGCAGGTGCGCCGCAAGGACATCGACCTGCAGGTCCTGGCCGCCAAGGTCACCGAAATCGAAGCCAAGCTCGCCGACTGCGAACGCCGGGGTGCGCCCACTGCTCCAGCGAAACCTGCGCCGGAGCCAACGCCAGAGCCGGCGCCGACCACCCCCGCCACGCCCGCTGCACCCGAGCCGCTCGAGCCGCTCCCGGCCAATCCGCTCATGCCGCCATCGCAACCCACGCCGGCGGCGCCCAGCGAACCGGCACCCGCGAACGATGCAGCAGCGGCGGACTATGCCTCGCCCGAGGCGATGCTCAACGCCGTCCGGGTCCGCCTGCGCGAAGACTTCGGCGCACGCGCGGGCTCGAGCGATCCCAAGGAGCGCTCGGCGTACCAGCGCGAGCTCAAGCCATGGACCGCCGCCACCGCTCGCTCCATGCGGCGCGAGGTCACGTGGTCCGTGCGCCTGGTCGAGGCCATGTCGGCGCGCAACGGACGCGTCCTCATCCAAGCCGTCGTCCTCGACGATGCAGGGCGCGAACTCGGGCCGTGCACCATCGAACTCGCCGGTGCTGCGGCCAAGTCGTGGCGCGGCGTGGCCATTGCCGGCCGTCGCGCGAGCCTGCGCGGGCTGGCGACGCTCGAGCTGACGGTCGATCTTGACCAGCAGGAAGCGCGTCCCTTCCGCAACGACCGCTTCATCGGGCCGTGCCTCGAAGGCCGCGTGATCGTGACCCAAGCGGTGCTCGGCACCTGAAAGGACCGTCGACATGGACCAGCACGACCACGTGTGCGTCTGCTTCAAGGTGAGCCTGCACAAGCTCACGACCTTCATGGAGCGCGAGCAGCCGACGGTGCCCAGCCTGCTCAGCCAATGCCTGCAGGCAGGCACGGGCTGCGGCTGGTGCGTGCCGTTCCTGTGCAGGCTTCATGCCCAGCACACGGCGGGACAGCAGCCTGACTTGGCCATCTCGCCGGAGGAGTACGTAGCCAGGCGCTCGGCCTACAAGACGGCCGGCAAGGTCCATCAGGGCGACGAAGCCTCGGACGCGGGTGCCTGGCAACGCGGCTAGTATTGAGACTCGTTCTCAACACGAGCCGCGCGTGACGACTCCCACCCCGCCCATCCGAATTCCGCTGACCCAGCTCGCCCCCGGGCGCCGGGCCACCGTGGAGTGTTCGGCGCTCGATGCACTGCCGGAAGGCGACAGGTGCCTGCTGACGGCGATGGGCCTGGGCGAACGCTGCGAGGTCCGGCTCTGCCGAAGCGGCCACGCGTGCATCGTCCAGGTCGATACCACCCGGCTGGGCATCGATGAGCAGGTTGCCGCGCGCATCATGGTCACGCCGATCGACGACGCGTCATGAGCGAACCCGAGCTCGCGACGATCGCCCTCGTCGGCAATCCGAATACCGGCAAGACCACGCTCTTCAACGCGCTCTGCGGCGCTCGCGCGCGTACGGCGAACTTCCCGGGGAGCACCGTCGACCATCATCTGGGCCAGCACACGATCGCCGGTGCGCGGCTCGAGGTGATCGACCTGCCCGGCATCTATTCGCTCGCGCTCGACCTGCCCGAGAGCGTGCTCTGCGCCGAGTGCATCGACGGCCGACTCGGCACCGTGCCCGATGCCGTGGTGCTCGTGCTCGATGCCACCAACCTCGTGCGCAACCTGCAGTTCGCGAGCACGGTGCTGCGACGCGGCCTGCCCTGCGTGGTTGCGCTCACGATGACCGACGCCGCACGCAGCGCGGGGCTCGTCCTCGATGCTGCTTCGCTCGCGCGTGATCTGGGCGTGCCGGTCATCGAGGCCAGTGGCCGGACCGGCATCGGCCTGCCGGCGCTCGCGACCGCCGCACACGACATCGCCACGCGGCAGGCACCACCGATCCCCGCTGCACCCTGCCCCGCGGCGGAACCCGGCACCGCAGCGTGCGCCGACTGGGCCGCGGGCGTCTTCGAGCGCGCGGGCGGTCGCACCATGCGCGCCGCGGCGGATCCGCTCACGGAACGGCTCGATCGCGCGTTCACCCATCCCGTCGGCGGCATCGCGGCCTTCGCGCTGACGATGGGCCTGCTCTTCACGTCGATCTTCTGGCTCGCGAGCTATCCGATGGATGCGCTCGATGCCCTCTTCGGCTGGCTCGCCGGACTGGTCCATGATGTGGTGCCGGCCGGTCTCGTCGCCGACCTCCTCGCCGATGGCATCGTGGGCGGCATCGGCGCAACGGTCGTCTTCCTGCCCCAGATCGCGCTGCTCTTCTTCCTGCTCGCGCTGCTCGAAGACACCGGCTACCTCGCGCGTGCGGCGCTCTCGCTCGATCGCACCATGCGACGCTTCGGGCTGCCGGGCCAGGCGTTCCTGCCACTGCTCTCCAGTCACGCGTGCGCGCTGCCGGGCATCATGAGCACGCGGCTCATTCCCGGTCGGCGCGACCGGCTCGCCACGATCCTCTGCGCGCCGTTCATGAGCTGCACGGCGCGCATTCCCGTGTACGTGCTGCTCTGTGGCCTGCTCTTCGCGGGCGATCCGTGGAAGGCCGGCCTGGCCTTCGTGGGCTGCTACGCCCTTGGCATCGTTGCGGGGCTCGGCACCGCGTGGCTGCTTCGCCGCACCATCCTCGCCGGCGATGGTCGTGCGATGGTCATGGAGCTGCCGCCCTATCGCCGCCCAAGCCTGCGCACCGCGTTCCATGTGGCGCGCGATCGATCGCAGCTCTTCCTGCGCAATGCTGCCACCGTGATCCTGGCGATCAGCGTGGTGATGTGGTGGCTCAGTGCGTTCCCCAAAGTCGAACCATCTCGTGAATCGGTGGCGCTGCGCCAGGTGGCGGAGGCATCGATCGCTGCGGGTGACGAGGCCCGCGCGACCGAACTTGCCTCTGCGGCCGATGCGATGGATGCGCAGACGCAGGCGCGCGGCAGCTTCGCGGCCCGCGTGGGCGATCTCGTGCAGCCTGCGTTCGAGCCGCTGGGACTGGATCGACAGCTCACGATGGCCGTGCTCACGAGCTTCCTCGCGCGCGAAGTCTTCGTGAACACCGTGGCGATCCAGGTGCAGTCGGGCGATGACGTTGCCGACCCAGGCACGATGGAGTCGATGCGCGCCGCCAGGCGCGATGACGGCTCGCCGCTCTTTGCACCGGCAACCTGTGCAGCGCTGCTGGTCTTCTACGTACTGGCGATGCAATGCCTGCCCACGCTCGTCCTCACCGCGCGCGAAGCGGGCGGCTGGCGCTGGGCGATCCTGCAGCTGGCCTGGATGAGTTCGCTCGCGTGGGTGGCTGGTGCGATCGCGTTCCGACTGGTGGCGGCCTGATGGGCTTTCCCATCAATGATTGGCAGTTCTGGCTCGTGACCGCCATCGCGCTCACGGGCGCATGGTTCGTGGTGAGACCCTTCCTGCCCAAGGCATGGAAGCCCAAGCCTAAGGCGCGCCCGACGCGTGCTCGCCTGACGATCGGCGGCAAGCCGCCCGATCAACCGCTGCCGTGATGGGGTTTGGTACGGATCAGAATCCAAAGACCGGGCGATCCCCGGGGAGCCGAGCACCCAGCATCAACTTCGCGAGCGCGAGGTCCGCCTGGGTCGTGATCTTGATGTTGCGCGGATCACCCTGCACGACGAGGACTGGTTCGCCGAGCCGCTCGATGAGCGAGGCATCGTCGGTCGCGCCGTCGAGCCCCTGCTGCGCGTAGGCCCGCTCGAACAGCGAGCGCTCGAAGACCTGCGGCG
>Ga0208048_1001679_pt1 | contig 11242 bp, 9 predicted proteins | sample Malawi_45m_30L_FD_184163 | JGI IMG/M metagenome (GOLD analysis project Ga0208048, IMG submission 184163) | Freshwater microbial communities from Lake Malawi, Central Region, Malawi to study Microbial Dark Matter (Phase II) - Malawi_45m_30L... | ecosystem: Environmental > Aquatic > Freshwater >... | reverse complement strand
CACATCAAGCGCTGCTATGCCATCGAGCCACATCATGGTGGTTGTGGTGTCACCAATGACGCTTCCAGCCCCTCCCGCGTTTGCTGCCGCGACGATCGCCGCGAGATAGCCGATGTGCAGTCGATTACGAAACACCGCCGCAGCGGCCGTGCCACCGATCATCGCACCGGCAATATTGTCAAGAAATGACGACAGCACGAACACAAGCCCCAGCAGCACGAGCCCCCCTTTCCAGTCGTCGGGCAGATAGTCGGGTAGGCGCGCCGGCAGGTGACTATCCTCGAAATGCTGTGCGAGTAAAGCGAAGCCGACGAGCAGTGCAAAGAGATTACTGAGCAGCACCCATTCGTGCCCGAGGTGGGCGATCAGCCCGGCGAGCCCGGCAACGCCAGCAAAACTGGTGAAGCTTAGCTTGTAGAGGGTGATGATCAAGAGCCCGGCCAGCGCACACTGCAGCGTATATCGATGGAACAGCGCGACCGCCGTCAGCGTCAGACCGAATAAAATGAACTCGATGGGGATGGCGGCGATCAATGGCTGTCCAACCAGTCGAAGAGTCGATGACAGAAGCGGATTTTCTGCGCCTTGCCCGCAACTACGTGTGCGAGGTCATCCCAAGTTTCGCCAATCGCACCGGGAATCGATTTTTCGATCGGTAGCGTGGTGCGGGGGCTCGTCACTACATCGAGTGCCGCATGAATCACGAGCGTCGGGCATTTGACCAGATGCAGTCGACTGCGGGACTCGAAGCCGATGCAGGCGTCGACCAAGCGCGAGTGGGCGGTGTAGCGGCCGTTGAGTTCTTTCCAGCCGCCCTGCGGCCCAAGGAGTTTGTCACGGTTCTCGATATAATACTCCGGCGTGAACGACAACAGCGTCACCACCTTTTGGAAGGTAAAGAAACCGGCATCACGATGGATTTCGCGGAACATCTCGAGCTGATCGTGCAGGAACGGATCGACCTCACACCAGGCACCGGTGTTTAGCATGCTACGCGCCAGGTCGGGACGGCGGATCGCAATCTCTTGCGCCACGCAGGCGCCCATGCCGACCAGACCGACGAGATGAACGTTACGTAGACCGAGATGATCGAGCAGGCCGATCGCATCGTCGGCATGCAGAGTAATACTCGAGGGAATGCTCAGCTCATCGCTGGAGTCAGCAATGCCGCGGTAATCGAAAATAATCACCTGATAGCGATCGGTGAGCCCACGCGCCAGATGATGGTGGTTGTCATGGCAGAACGTGCCCCAGCCGCCCATGCAAAGCACAGGTGCGCCCTGGCCGAGCACCTCGTAATACATGTCGTGGTTATTGATACGAGCGATAGGCATGGTGTGTCTTCTTTAAAAAAATTTGGTAATACCCAGAAAAGTGGTGACGATCAGCAGAGCATAGAGCCCGAGGACATAGCGGATCGAGCCATCGACCGCGACGGAGATGGTGTTTTCGATGTCAGGTTTCGAGCCCTCGGTCGCAAGTCGCATGAAGGCGGGGCCGATGGGTCGGAACGCGAGATCGATACCGATCCCCATTGCGAAAATGAGCGCAAACAGCAGGATCTTGGCTGCGAACCAGCCACCCGGGAGTGGGCCATGCCCTAACCAAGAGCTCACGCCAATAGCGCCGATGATCACGAGCAAGAGAGCTTGCAAGCCAAGATGCCAGCGGTTCAGACGCGCGGCGACGGGGTTACCCTCGTTGCGCCCCATGGTCAAGAGCAGCGCAATCCATGCCAACGAAACGGCCCACGAGAGTGCGAAGGCCCAAGCAGGGATGACCGCAAAGCCGCCCGAGGCCGTGACATGCAGCCCCACCGGAAACATCACGGTGAAGCACAGCCGTGGCACAAGGTCGATGCGGACCGCCATCTGCAGCGCGAACGCGCGCTCGGCAAACGACAGTTCGGGCCGCTTGGCCGCTTTGGCCAGCAAAAATACGCCGAGGTCCGCCCCGAGCCAGTACACAAGTAGCATCACGTGGACAAAGACCCCGATCGCGTGATCCATACGCCAAGTCTACGGCAAGCCTTGAGTAGAATGATCTCCCATGAGCGAATATGCATTGCTTAAACTCGCCCACCTGCTGTTGTTCGTCTACTGGTTGGGCGCCGATCTCGGCGTCTTCTATGCTTCGCGATTCGTGCGCGATGGTGCCGGGTCGCGCGATGCGCGCGCCATGGCGGCACGCATCATGGGTTGGATCGATCAGGTACCAAGATACTGCCTCGTGCTGACGCTGCCAGTCGGCTATACGCTTGCCCGCGAAATCGGCGTGGTGCGTTTACCCGATTTTGGGATGATCATCCTCTGGGTGATTGCCGTGGCGTGGCTCTGGATGGTTTGGGCTATTCACCACTACCAAGGCACGCCGCGCGCCGATAAATTGCGCAGCATCGATCTCGGTTGGCGGGTGGTGCTGTCGCTGGGACTGTTATGGGACGCGTCGCAGGGTTTTCGGGGCACCGGGCATCTGTTCGCCGACTGGATCTCCATGAAGTTTCTGCTGTTTGCGCTGCTGATTTTTTGCGGAATCATGATTCGTTTGTGCGGCAAGCCAATTGGACCCGCCTTGCGGCGCGCACTCGCCGAAGGTTCCACCCCCGAGCTCGAGGCCGAGATCGCGCGCGGCTTCAGCCGCACTCGACCTTTTGTGCTGGCAATTTGGGCGCTGCTGTTGATCGCAGCCTGGGTCGGCATCACCAAGCCTTCGCTCGGCTGAGCGCGTGCTTAGGGCACCAACATGCCGCGCTGCACGGCGGGTCGCGCACCGAGCACGGCGGCCCAACGCGCAATATTAGGGTGTCCGTCGAGGTTGCCTGGATAGCGCTTCATGGAGACGGCCGCCACCGGGTACGCCAGAATGTCAGCAATGCTGTAGTCGTCACCCGCAAGAAATGGCGTGGTTGCGAGCTGATCTTCGAGGGTTTGCGCCATGCGGATGCACAGCCGGTCGTAGAAAGCCATCGCCCAAGGCTGTTTTTCCCGAGCGACGACATTGAAGACGAACTGCCCGCTATAGGCGGGCGCGATATCGCTCGAGATGATGCCTATCCATTGCTGAACCCTTGCGCGCGCCCGTATTTCTTTGGGCAGCAGTCGGCCGATTTTTTCTGCGAGGTACTGCAGGATGGCTGCCGAGCCGTACACCGCAAGCGGTTCGCCTGCGACGTCGTGATCGACGATTACCGGCAGGCGCCCGACGCGATTGATCGCCAGTAGCTCGGGTTTGAAGTTTTCGCCCTTGAGCAAATCATAGGCGGTTACCCGATAAGGCAGTCCCGCCTCTTCGAGCATTATAGAGGCTTTATAGCCGTTGGCGGTTGCGACGGTGTGTAGATCGATCATGTTCCTCATTTTCCTGTAGAGGAGGGCCGCAGGTCTAACCAGCGCGCGGGTCTGATTGCCGAGAGGCTGTCATTCTGCCAGCCGACCACGCGCTGGGCGACGAGTCGGCGACTGACAATGTGGTAAAGCGGAATCACCGCATGATCGCGTTGCAGTATATCTTCGGCGCGCCGTTGCAGACGGCGACGTTCGGCAAGATCGACAGTACTCGCAGTACGCTCCAGCGTATCTTCGAACTGCAGGTTTTCATAGGCGCCGCCGTTTGAGGGGCTGCCTTTGCGCAGATAAGCAAAAAAACCGCTCGCATCGGGGTAGGGTGAGAACCACGCAGCGCGCACGATTTCGAAGTCACCTTGGCGGGTCGCGGCCTCGACGACCTGACGTTCCGCGTTACGAAAGGCGACACGTACCCCGGCCGCTTGCCACATCGCAGCGATCGCCACCGCGACCTTCTTGTGCTCCTCACTGGTGTGATAAAGCAGCTCGACTTCGAGCGGCCGCGCACTGGTATACCCCGCAGCGTGCAGCAGAGCGCGTGCCCGATTGAGTTGCGCCTTGTCGCGCGGGCTACCGCTTTGGGGCAGCGCGCTGATCGAGGGTGCGACGACGCCGAGCGCGGGTTGGTCGCCGGCGCGCACGATTTTGCTTGTCAGCATACGGCGATCGACAGCGATCGACAGTGCTTCGCGAACTCGAGGGTCACGAAACTTCGGTAATCGATGATTGAAAACATAAGTCGTCACGCCGAGCGAGGGCGCGAGCCGCAGCTCGTTCGGGCGGGTGCGTCGCAGGTCGTCGAGCTTCTCGGGCGGAAAGTTTGTCACCGCATCGAGTCGACCGTCGAGGAATAAGCGTACGCCCGTATTTTGATCGCTGACCGAGAGGTACTCGACACCGTCGAGACGAACACTTGCCGCAGCGTGAAAGCGCGGATTTTTACGGACGCGCACCGCTTGCCCGGGCGTCCAACTCTCGAGCAAGAACGGGCCGTTGACCACCATATTCTCGGGACGCGTCCACGCACGTCCGTAGCGCTCGATGACATGTCGTGGTAGGGGCGCAAACACGGGAAACGCAGCAATCGACGGGAACCACGGTGCGGCAGTGTTCAACCTGATACGCACGGTACGCTCGTCGGGCGCATCGACGCCCAAAGTATTCGGCGAGCTCTCACCGCGCAGGATGGCGCGGCCGTTCTCTAAAAGGTCGATCCAGCCGGCAAGACTCGTTGATGCCGTTGCTGGGTCGGCAAGCCTGCGAATCGACCAGACAAAATCAGCGGCGGTAATCGGTCTGCCGTCCGAGTACATCAGGTCTTGGCGTAATATGAAGGTATAAAGCCGGCCATCGGCGCTGACCGTGTAGCGATGCGCAGCGCCCGGAACCGGTCGACCGCGCGCATCGAGAGTGAGCAGACTCTCGAACAAGTCGTTCTGCACGATCAGCGCGGGCGCTGCGACTGAGGTGTGCGGATCGAGGGAATCGGGTTCACCGGGATGGCCGGTGCGCAAAATGCCTCCGGCCTGCGCGGGCAGTGCCCGCAGCAGGAGCAGCGCAGCGAACGTCGCGTGCAACCATGGCAGATATCTCGCCCACCGCAGACGTCCGAGTCCTGCGTTCATTCCTGTTGCGGTAACCGTCCGGCACTCGGTACCTCGACGCGTGTAGGGGCGACGAGCACACCGCGGCGTATGAGATCGGTAATGACTTCCGCCTCGACTTTGCGATTTTCGGCGACGCCGGTGCCCGGCGTATCTGCCCAACCATTGAGCGGCCAATGGCGCGCCGCGGCGTAGATTGGTGCGTGAATGCCGGTGGACAGTTCAGCCAAAAAATTAAGGCTGGTACGCGAACGTCGACGGCGCAGAGCCTCGATATCGATTTCGGCGGTGATCAAGGTTTCTCCTGCCGATTCTGCCATGTTGAGCACTTTGCCGTCGAAATGGATTACCTGCGAGTGACCATGCGACACATCTTCCGGCACCTCACCGTCGATATTGGGACCGCAATTCGACATCGCGAGATAGGCGTGGTTTTCATAGGCGCGGACGCGACGTGCGAGTTCCCAACCGCCGTCGGGCAAGTGATAGCCGCTGCGCCCTTCGCTCGAGATATGCAATAGAATCTCCGCACCATTGAGTGCAAGACAGCGTGCAACCTCAGGAAAGTTGATGTCGTAGCAGACCAGGCAGCCGAGATTTCCGTACGGCGTGCTCAGTACCGGAAAGAGCGCATTTGGGCCACCGTAGCGACGAATATATTCGTCATAGACATCGCCAGGGCGTGTCTTGCCGGTCATCGCGTAGAGCTTGCGATAGGTCAGGGCGACCTTACCCTGCGGATCGAGAATTACGGCGGTATTCCAGAACCGACCAGGGAATTCGTCGAGCACTTCATAGATCATGCCGGCGACGTAGCAGCCTGCGGCCTTGGCTGCTGCGCCAAGCTGCGCGAGCTCCGGACCATCGAGGTGCAGACTAGCGTCAATCCAATCCGCGTTGCTGCGCCCTGGTTGAAAGCCATGCAAAAAAAACTCTGGAAAGACTACGACCTTACTGCGGGAATAACGTTGCGCTGTTCGTATGTGCTGACAGGCGCGCTCGAGATTTTCCCGAAGAGCGTCGCGACGCAGCGGCGCGTCACCCTTGAAGACCGGCTTGACCGCCGGTTGCACGACTGTGAGATTCCACGGCTCGATCATGTTGGGCTCCGTTAACATCGCAGCCTACGCTTTAAATACATCAACTCAATGCAGAGTATCACCGTCGCAGGGGAGTCGCTCATGTCACTCGTCACGCCGCTCAAACGTACCGCGATCATCGTGACCGATCTGAACAAGTCCTTGCGCTTCTATCGTGACGTGCTCGGGCTAAATGTCTGGGTGCAGGGCAAGATGGGCAAGGAAGTACCCGCCATCTTCAAACTGCTTGGTGTACCGCCGGGGGCGGTACGTTGGATCATCCTGCAATCGGAGGATGTCGATTGGGGCATGGTTGGGCTGTTCGAGTTGCAGCGACCCGTACCACTGCGGGTGCGTCAACCATCACTCGCGCAGGCTAATGCGGGCGAAGCCTGTCTCGTCTTTCATACGCCCGATGTCGATGCCGTACATCGCGGCGCGAAGCGGTTGAAGTTGCGAATTGTTTGCCCACCAACGTTACTCGAAATTGCCGAGCGCCAGGTGTTATCCAAGGAATTGACCTTGCGTGACCCGAACGGGGTACTCGTCAATTTCATCCAGAACGTACAGGCCGGGACGATGACCCTGTCGAATCAGTTCCCGGGTCTGCGCAAGCCAGCGCTCAGGCGCAAAGCGGTGCTCAAGCGACGCCGTACCGGTGCATCTTCACCGGGTCGATCGGGATGATGGTAGCCTTCAGTTCGGTAAAAAACTCTAGGCTTGCCTGCGGGCCATCGCGACCGATGCCCGATTCCTTGTAACCCCCGAAAGGCGCGCGCAATTCGCGCATCATCGGCGTGTTGACCCACACCGTGCCGGCGCGAATGTCGCGCGAGCAGCGCATCACGGTGTGAAGATCTTCCGACCACACATAATTGACGAGGCCGAATTTCGAATCGTTGGCAATGCGAATGGCTTCATCCAGCGTGTCGAAGGTGAGGAAAGTTGCGAATGGGCCAAAGATCTCCTCCTGGCAGACTCGTGCATCGTTGGTGGGCGCCATCACCGCCGTGGGTTCGATAAACAAGCCCTTGTCGTGCGCCGCCGAGCGCTTGCCGCCCGTGAGCAAGGTGGCGCCATCAGCCTTGGCGATATCGACAAAAGACAGCACGCGCTCCATGTGTTGACGAAAGGCCAGCGGACCGATTTCGGTGGTCGGTAACAGGGGATCGCCAAGTCTGATTTTTTTGGCGCGAGCTACAAAGCGTTCTATAAGGGAATCGGCGACTCCGCGCTGCACTAGGATTCGCGAGCCTGCGAGGCATTGTTGGCCGTTGTTGCCGAAGATGCCGGCGAGGGCGCCATCGAGCGCGCGTTCGACATCGGCCGTATCAAAAATGATATTCGCCGATTTGCCACCGAGTTCCAGCGCGACGGGCTTCAGGTTACGCCCGGCGGTGGCGGCAATCGCACGGCCCGTCGAGGTACCGCCTGTGAAGCCGACCATATCGATACCCGGGTGATTCACCAGCGCATCGCCGGTGATGGCGCCGCGTCCGTTGACCAGATTGACCACGCCCGGCGGCAGGCCGGCTTCATGAAAGATCTCGACCATGCGCCGCATCGAGAGAGGCGTGTATTCCGAGGGCTTTAGCACGCAGGTATTGCCCCACGGAATGCAAGTTGCGACGCGCATCGAAGCGAGCGCGAGCGGGGCATTCCACGGCGCAATGCAGCCGGCAACACCTTTGGGCTCGCGCGTGACGTAGGTCAGATAGCCTGCAGTCTGGGTGTAGGTTTCGCCGTGGACGTTACTCGCGACTTCGGTAAAGAATTCGAAGTTGCGAGCCATACGTTGCACATGCACGGCGACGCTGTGTAGTGGCAGCCCGGTGTTCAGACATTCGAGGTAAGCGAGTTCCTCAGCGTTTTTCCGCAGATGATCCCGAATCGAGTAGAGAATGTCTTTGCGCTCGATGATGTCCATGCGCGGCCAGCGACCGGAATCGAAGGCGCGTCGTGCCGCGGTGACGGCAGCATCGACCTCCGCGGCGTCTGCCTCGCGCAGACGACTGATGACTTGCTCGGTGGTCGGATTGACGACCTCGATGTCGTGACCCTTCGCTTTGGGGGTGACCGGTGCGCCGTCGATAAAGCTTGTAACGTGACCGTTGATAGGGAAACTACGAGAAATCCTTACCGTCACAAAGGTCTCCAGGCACAGGCGACAAACCAGGGCAGCGTACCTTCGCGGGCAGGCAGGCTGCCGACATGAATACAATCTTTGGCGAACCCTACGGCCAACAGCTCGGGCTCGAGGTCGGCGTTGGCATAGACCTCCCAGTAGGGCTCGTTATTGTTGAGGGTGTCCCAGGACATCTCGAACTTGCGGAATTCCGCCAGACCTTGGTAGCGAAGTGGAATATCCTGATGCACGCAGATACCGCCCGGTCGCAATAGTCGAAGGCTCTCGCGCAGCATGCCGCGCCGCGTGGGCGCGGAGATCTCGTGCATCAAGTTATGCGAGATGACGAGGTCGAAGGAATCGTCGGCGAACCGAGTTGCTGCGACATCCATCTGATGAAAATGCACGGCGGCACCGAGCGCCTCAGCCCGGGCGTGCGCATAGCGAAGCATACCGCTGCCGACGTCGATGGCGTGGACCTCAGCATCGGGGAAGGCTTCGGCATACGGCACGCTCGCCGAACCTGCCGAGCAGCCCATGTCGAGAATTCTTTGGGGTTTGAGGTGCGAAAAGCGTTGGGCAATGAAGCGCTGGACATGCGCTGCCTTGCTGTCGTTACGGCTGATTCCCTGACCAAAAGCGTAAAGGTTACCGCCCGATTCGTAGAGCGCACCCGCGGAGCAATCGCCATCACCGAGATCGAGGGCGTAGCCGCCCGTCTGCAGGTGAATATCGACGGCAGTGACGCCGCGCGGTGGTACAAAGTTGGGATCGAGAGTCAGCGAGCCGCGGCGGGTCGGCGCGGCATCGAGTGCGGCCGCCATCGCCGAGAGTCTCGGGGCCTCTCTGAACACACTATCGCCAACCGCGATCCATAATTGTTCTTGCGAGGCGCGCGCCAGCGAGGACCAACTGCGATAAGCCGGGTCGGCTTGCATCGCTGTTCGGATGTCGGCGCGCGTCTCGGGGTTCCGACCGTGTCGCTCGCGCCAAGCAGGCGCGACCACCTTCTCGAATAGCGCTGCTTGACTGATGCGCAGACCCTGATTGAGCGCTTGTTTTAACGCTACGACGAACCGCTGGCGAGCCGCCTCTTCCGAGGTCGGCTGCACCAGCATGTCGTGAATTACGCTACGAACCAATCAAACTGACCAGCGAATAGCGAAAGGTATGAGCAAGTTTTAGAACTTATAACTTGCCGTCAGACCGAACTGTCGTGGCTTTGGAAGCGAGATCACAAAGCCACGCGTGGCCACCCAAGCAGCTCCTGGAAGCCCACGACCGTCGATATAACGAAGGATATCGAGCGCGGTGTCGTCATCATTCATGTTACGACCCCAGAGTGTCACGTTCCAGGTGTCAGTCTCGACCGCGGCGCGCGCGTTAACGTAGGTTCGGGCTCCCGTCTCTGCAAGGTTATGCAGCTGCGCGAACTTAGAGCCTTCGGCCGTGAGATCGACACCGACCACCAGCCTCATGTCATCGTCGAGCGGGCGGGTGTATCGCGAAGTGATGTACCCATTCCACTCTGGTGACCGCGGCGTGCGATTACCGGCGACATTACCAAACTCGATGTTATCCTGCGCGCGCAATGCAGCACAGGCCGCAGCATTTGCGGCAACCGATGCGCCAAGAGTGCCACAGCCGCGTGGGTTAGCTGCAGAGACCGCCGTGAACGCGGTGGCGGGTCGGTTACTGTACAGATCCGCTTGATCCGAATTAATGTATTCATCAAAAGTTGCGTCGATGAGAGCGCCGCCCAGGCTGATGCGCAGACTGTCTGTGACGATTGCGTTGAACTCAAGCTCAATGCCCTTGGAGCTCGTTTTGCCCACGTTTTCAATGAACGAGTTCGCGATCGCCACCCCATTAACAACGGCAACAATATTTTGTGTCAGCTGCTGATTGGTGAGCTGGATATCAAAGCCAGTGACCGATCCAGAGAAGCGCTGCCCCCAGTCGAACTTGGCACCAAGTTCGATAACCTCCGAGTCCTCTTCCTTAATCGGAGCCGACTTCCCCAGCGCTTCAAGCAGCGGCAGAACGCCTGCGCTATTGAAGCCACCCGGTTTGGTGCCCTGGGCGAAATTGGCGAACAGCGAGAGATCCTCATTGGGCTTGTACCGAACCGTGAAACGCGGCGTGTAACTCTCAAACGTTCCATCAAAAGTGCGCCCGGGGGTTCGTGCTATAGCATTGGTGGCGAACGCCTCAGACTTTTGCTCAATCTCCTCTTTAGCCTGCCGCGCCTCGGCGGTAACCGTCCATTTGTCGGTGATGTCGTACTCGAGGCTACCGAAGGTGGCAGTGTTCTTAATATCTCTATAAGTCAGTGTCGCTGCTCCGTTTGGCACAATCAACGCACCGGTGCTGTATAACTTATCGTCACGAACGGCATCATCCGCCGCGGCAAAGTAATACGCTCCCACTGTCCAGCGGAAGCCGCGATCCACCGGTGAGCTGAGACGCAATTCTTGCGAAAGGTCGCGGCGCTCTTCGCCCTGAATGCGATGGAAACTACCCGACGAGGAGAACTGCGCCACTAAGGGCGTCGCTGCCGGCGGTGGCGGCGCGAGAAAACCCGGGTTATAACCGGCGTATGACACGTCGATCTGAACCCCATAATTTTCCTCGCTGTACCCTGTAGTGGAGACAAGTTCGTATCCACTGTCGGACAAGAGTGATGCCGTTAGCGCTCCACGCACTCGATCGCGGCGGGAGCCTGGGTCCGGAAAAAGATTCGTAAATTGGGCGATAGCTAACTTCTCGGTCGGTTGAACAACACCTCGGTAGTAGCCTCGAGAGCGTGGGCGAGATACGGGATCTAGCAGATTGAAGTTATTAAATTCACGACCCTGCAGTGCCAGGGCGGGGGGGCCGTCCTTATCTTCTGCGTAGGTCACAAGGGCAGTGATGTCGATGCCCTCGGCAGGGCGCCATCTTAGCTTGCCGGTGATGGCATCGGTTTGCTCGGCGCCAAGATCATCACGTGAATCAAGCGGATTATTGTAGAAACCGCCAATTTCAGTGCGGGTGCCAGAAAGGTAAAAATTGAGTTTGCCATCGATGATAGGGCCACTAATAAAGGCG
>Ga0208048_1001675_pt1 | contig 11261 bp, 11 predicted proteins | sample Malawi_45m_30L_FD_184163 | JGI IMG/M metagenome (GOLD analysis project Ga0208048, IMG submission 184163) | Freshwater microbial communities from Lake Malawi, Central Region, Malawi to study Microbial Dark Matter (Phase II) - Malawi_45m_30L... | ecosystem: Environmental > Aquatic > Freshwater >... | reverse complement strand
GGTCACGCCTTCGAACCATCGGGTGCATCACGGCCAGAACGACTACTGCATCGATAAGAACTACGGCGGCATCTTCAGCATCTGGGATCAGCTCTTCGGCACTTACGCTGACGAGCGCTTAGATGAGAAAGTCATTTATGGCGTGCGTAAGCCGCTGCGCAGTTGGGATCCCGTCTGGGCCAACATTCAGCATTACCTCGTGATCGCGCGATTTGTGGGCGCTGCTCGTTCATGGCGGGAGAAATTCGCGCATGTTTTTGGACCGCCTCGCGGGCCGCTGCACTTGCAGTCCGTCGGTGAGCTACCCTTCAAGGCGATGGAGTTTGTCCGGTTCGCAACGCCTTATTCGCCGACGATGAAGATTTTTGGTGCTATTTCTACAGTGTTCGGCACCGTGATGCTGATGACGCTATATGTGCTCGAGCCGCAACTCTCTCTCGTCGAGAATATGGCGTATTCTACTGTCATGCTGATCTTCTTCAGTTTCATCGGCCGCCTGTGGTTGCACCCGAGGATGATGGGGACGACTCGTTAATTCCCTCGCGATCACCGATGCGATCCTTGGCATCGCGACGCTCTTCATCGCCTCGCGGATGGCCTTGCCGCCGCTGGTGCGACTTTCGGCAGGGCTAGTCTCCGCCGCTGCCGGACTGGGCGTGCTTCGGTTTTCTGGGCTCTACGCCGACACAGCTCCGCACATGTTCGTCTCGATGTTGGCAGGAGTATCGGCGTTTCCGGCGCTTGCCGCAGCAGTCGTGAAACCAGGAGCACGTGTCGTGACGGAAGGGCGCCTCGCGCTCGTCGTTGTGATATTCGCCGCCGTTACCGGTGCCACGATCATCACTGCAAGTGGTTCGAGGCTCTATCTTAACCTGACATCGCTCAGTGCCATTCTGCTTATTGCGTTCGCCTCTTTCAGGACGCGCGATACGATCAGCGGCCTTTCTGCGCTCGTCATGCTCGCAGGCTCGTTATGCTTTGCGATGCAGTTCTCGCCGACCCTCATACTTCAGCCCGCTGATGTTCTACATCTCGCTCTAGCAGCGGGGTGGTGGGGTATCGCGGCGCGTTACCGATAGCCTCATCGGCGATATATCGTCGGCCGAGTGACCTGATCCGGTATTTTCCGCATAGGTTTATTATTCATAAGAGGATATTTATAAGAGGGGAAGGAGACGTGGACGATGGCGAAGTAGAGGTCCACGACCAAAGAGATCATTCATAAGCTTCGTGAGCCCGTTATGGTGCCTTTTGTTCGACTAAACGGCTGCATGTCGGTTAGACGGCTCGGGTTCAGCATGGAGGTTGGTTGGTACGGTCGGTGTAGCGGGTGTGGTCAGTAAGTTTGGTTTGATTGGTTTCGAAGTCCAGCGACACCAATAGAGCCGCGTTTTTAGGCCGCAGAAAATCGTCCACTTGCGCCCGCTCCTAGCCGAAAATGTACTTACACACTCAGGCTTGAACAAAGCTTCTGTGATGGACGGCCTGTTGAGGTTAGGGCTATTTGTTGTAGACGGTAATTCTCGTTAGCGCGGTGGACGTATTGAGCGAGCTTCTGACGAATTTAGTCGTCTTTTTCCACCTGAGTGACGCAAGCGTGTCCGCGGGCGGCGTCTTGCGTGGCCCGGGGCCGATCCGCAGACTTAAAGCGTGTTGGTGTTAAAATTCATGGTCCAGACTCTCGATAAAAGCCGCTTTGGCTTAGAGGTAATCGTTGAGCTCGCCACGCGAACCCGGGTTTGACACCCTCAGCCTGCATGCAGGCCAGCAGCCTGACCTAGTAACGGGCGCTAGAGCGACGCCTATTTTTCAGACAGCGGCTTACGTATTTCGTGACAGCGATCACGCGGCCTCGCTTTTCAATATGGAGCGTGCTGGCCACGTCTATTCACGAATCTCCAATCCGACCAATGCAGTGCTCGAAGAGCGCGTTACGGCGCTCGAAGGTGGGGTAGGGGCTGTCGCTACCGCAAGCGGACAGGCCGCCTTGCATCTGGCGATCTCGACGCTCGCCGGAGCGGGGTCGCATGTGGTGGCGAGTCGAGCAATTTATGGTGGCTCACATAATCTGCTGCACTACACGCTGCGGCGGTTCGGTATCGACACCGCTTTTGTCGATCCGCGTGACTTTTCGGCGTGGCGCGCGGCCATACGTCCGAACACCAAAGTTTTATTCGGTGAGACGCTGGGTAATCCGGGACTTGACGTGCTCAATGTACGCGCAGTCGCCGACATTGCTCATGAACATGGGCTGCCCTTACTGGTCGACAGCACCTTCACCACACCCTATCTGTTGCGGCCATTCGATTATGGTGCCGATCTGGTTTGCCATTCAGCCACAAAATTCCTGGGGGGGCATGGCACTGCAATCGGCGGCTTGCTGGTTGACAGCGGCGCTTTTGATTGGGAGGCGTCAGGGCGTTTTCCTGAACTGACCGAGCCTTACGCTGGGTTTCACGGTATGGACTTTCAGGAAGAATCTACGGTCGCTGCTTTTTTGCTGCGGGCACGTCGCGAGGGATTGCGAGACTTTGGCGCCTGTATGGCACCGATGACGGCGTTCCAGTTGTTGCAGGGCGTCGAGACATTATCGCTGCGTATGGAGCGGCACATCGCTAACACGCGAGTGATCATTAAGTTTTTGGCCGAGCACGCGGCGGTCGAGTCATTGAGCTATCCGGAGTTGTCCTCGCACCCTGATCATGCGCTGGCTAAAGTAATCTTGCCGCGGGGTTGTGGAGCGGTCTTCACGTTCGAAATCCGCGGTGGTCGCGCAGCGGGTCGTAAGTTCATCGAGTCACTGCGACTACTGTCGCACCTCGCCAATGTGGGCGATGCTAAGTCGCTAGTCATTCATCCTGCGAGCACCACGCACTTTCGACTCGATGATGAAGCCTTGAAGGCAGCCGGAATCGGTGCCGGTACCATTCGCCTCTCGATAGGTCTCGAAGACGTCGCCGATCTCATCGATGATCTCGCGCAGGCCTTGCGCTTATCTCAGAAAACCTGAGCGTGAGAGATTCTCAAAATGCAGTACCAGCTCGCTGGTAAGACAGCATGGGTCTATACCGGCGGCAAACCCTTCGATCCTTCACTGCCGACGACGGTTTTCATTCATGGTGCCGAGCACGATCACAGTGTTTGGGCGCTGCAGAGTCGCTATCTCGCCCATCATGGCCGCGCGGTGCTCGCGGTAGATCTGCCCGGTCATGGACGTTCGTCAGGCCCTGCCCTCGAAAGTATCGAACTGCTCGCAGTATGGATCGCAGCGCTGTTGCAAGCGGCAGGCGTGCAGAAGGTCACGCTTGTGGGTCACAGCATGGGCTCCCTCATCGCTATGGAGTGCGCGTCACGCTATCCGCAACTCATAGCCAAGCTGGTGCTTGTCGGTACGGCCTTTCCGATGAAGGTCTCTGAAGATTTGCTGTCTGCCACTCGCAATGACGAAACTACTGCACAGACTATGGTCAATCTTTGGTCGCACTCTGCGCTTGCGCATTACCCGGGGAGTCCCGGTCCCGGGTTCTGGGTGCAGGGCGTCAACCGTCGGTTGATGCAGCGGCAAAAGCCCGGGGTGATGCACGTCGATTTTCGTGCGTGCAATGCTTACACCAATGGACTTATAGCCTGCGCTGGTATCAGGTGTCCGGTTCTGTTGGTACTTGGCAAGCGTGATATCATGGCTCCACCGCATTTCGCCAAAGAAATCATGAAAGTGCTTTCTGATAGACGCGTGATCGAGATCGAAGGTGCGGGTCACGCGATCATGGCAGAGAAACCCGATGAGCTCCTCGACGCGATTCGCAGTTTTTAATCCCGCTACCGGCGAGCAGATCGGCAGCGCCCCAGATGGTGGTGTCGAAGAAGCGCGTGCGGCCATCAATGCAGCCTGCGCGGCCTTTCCTGCGTGGTCGGCAAGCGGGGCTTACGAGCGCTCTGTAAGGCTCTATCGGGCCTACGAGTTCATGATGGCGAAGCGCGACGAGTTGGCACAACTCATGACCGCGGAGCAGGGCAAGCCTATCAAGATGGCGCACGCTGAGGTTAAATACGCCGCTGATTTTCTGCTGTGGTTTGCGGAAGAGGCTAAACGGATTTACGGCGAGACCATTCCCTCGGCCCGGGTCGACCAGAGGTTTTTGGTGCGACGCGAGCCGATCGGTGTCGTCTGTGCCATCACCCCGTGGAACTATCCAGTCTCGATGATCACTCGCAAGGTCGCACCCGCCCTGGCAGCAGGCTGCACCATCGTACTTAAACCGGCAGAGACCACACCTCTATGCGCCCTTGCAGTATTTGAAATTCTCCAAGAGGCTGGAATACCGAAGGGCGTTGCAAACCTCGTCACGGCTTCGGACCCGGTGCCCATTGGCGAAGTGTTTTGCACAGATCCACGAGTACGTAAGATCAGCTTCACAGGATCAACCGAGGTGGGGCGTAAGCTGTACCAGCGCGCTGCGGCGCAGTTCAAGCGAGTGTCGCTGGAACTTGGTGGACACGCACCCTTTATTGTGTTTGATGACGCCGATCCGGTGTACGCTGCCAAGGGCGCAGCAGCGGTAAAGTTTCTCAATACCGGTCAAGCCTGCATTAGTCCAAATCGCATTTTTGTACAGCGAAGTATTGCAGTACCCTTTCTTGAGACCCTGCAACAACGTGTGACGGCGCAGCGCGTGGGAAACGGCATGGATGAGACGAGTACGGTTGGACCTTTATTCAGTCAGCGCGCGCTCGACAAGGTCGATTCGCAGATACAGGATGCGCTAGCGCGTGGCGCCAGCTTGCTCGCCGGGGGTAAGCGGCTTGTCGAGGGTGATCTCGCCCGCGGTTTCTTTTATGCACCGACCCTACTCAGCGATGTCACTGCAGAGATGCGCATCTATCGCGAAGAAACTTTTGGACCCGTGGCGCCTGTCATACTTTTCGACACCGAGCAAGAGGTACTCGCTATGGCGAACGATACCGGCTATGGACTTGCTTCCTACGTTTATACGCAAAATCTCGGCCGCGCTATGCGGATATTCGAAGGTTTGCAGTTTGGTATCGTCGGTATTAACGACATCAATCCGACGAGCGCAGCAACGCCCTTCGGCGGTATTAAAGATAGTGGCCTCGGCCGCGAGGGCGCACGGCAGGGTCTCGAGGAATATCTCGAGACCAAGCTGGGCGGCTTCAGTTTTTAAGGAGTATATGAGCACAGTATCAGCGTCGAAAGTTGCCGGAGGCATTCTGAATATTTCGAGCCACCGTAATCTGCGCTCGCCATTTTTTCGTTTTTACGACACGCCTACCGCACGCTATGGCGTCTACAATCAAAGACTTTATCCACTCGATCTCGGTGGTCATACGCTCGAGGAATATTGGTTGCTGCGTCGCCATGCGCTTCTCTATGACGTACCGGAGCGTCCGCTCGAAATTCGTGGCCCCGATGCGGTGAAGCTGCTCGATCGAGTGTTGGCGCGGCGCACGAGTAATCTTGCTGTTTACCGCGCTGCCTATGGCCTCGCCTGCGATCCGTACGGCGGTCTTTTGATGGACGGCGTGCTGATGCGACTTGCGGAAGATCGCTTTTGGTATGTCATGGCCGATGGCGAGTTTCTGCCCTGGCTCGAGGCGTTTGCGATAGGTCTCGATGTACGCGTCGACGATCCGGGTATCTGGGTGCTGCAGGTCCAAGGGCCACGTTCGCTCGACATTCTGCAGGCGGTTGCCGATCCTGCACCGGGTACTGATTGGAAATACTTTGGTGTCGTAAACAGCAGCATTGCTGGACAGTCCGTTGTACTTTCGCGTACCGGTTGGACAGGTGAGCTGGGTTTCGAGGTCTATACACCCATCAATGGACCGCATAATGACGCACTATGGCAGTGTCTGCTTGAGCGCGGTGCCAGCTTCGGCATGCGCGCAGCGTCGCTCGCCTCGATGACGATTCGTCGTATTGAGGCTGGAATCCTTGATTATGGCACTGACATTGATCGCGGTCTCAACCCTTGGCAGGCGGGGTTAGGGCGCTTCATCGATCTCGATCGAGCCGATTTCATTGGTCGCAGTGCGTTGCTTAAATGTGATCGGGCATTGCGTCTCACGGGACTGCGCTGCGATGACGGCGTGCCGCGTCGCGGCTCGACGGTGATTGCTGCCGATGGCGCGAAAGGTTATGTCACCTCGTGCGCGCGATCACCGGAGCTCGACTGTGGTATCGGCTATGTGAGATTCGAGACCGCAGCCCCCGATGGGGGCGCACCGCTCGACATCGAAACTGATCTTGGCCCGCGCAAGGCGGTGGTGGTTGACCCGCCGTTCTTCGATCCCGAGAAGCGACTCGCTCGGGGTTCGCTGATTTGAAAATTAAAAAAGTTTTTGGAGTCTCTGAATCGTAAGCGCAAGCGGTCTTGCTGCTTCACCCAAAAACATGGGAAACCTGGGCGGATGATTTTTTCGCCCTCTCTAGTAACGATCCGCGGTGTAACTACGCAAGTACATAAATTTCCGCGGTCTGAAAACGCGGTTCCAATGGAGTTGCTGGACTTCGAAAAAAACATATCTAATTCACCGACCACACCGACCTAACTAGCCAACCTCCATACTTAAGCTTAACCGTCTTACCGAAATGCGGCCGTTTAGTCCGACAACAGCCACCATAACGCACTCACGAATCTTATGAATGATCTCTTTGGTCGTGGATCTCCGCTGCGCCGCCCCCCCATACCCTCGGCCTATCGGACGAAAACACTGGGTCATAGTTTTTAGTGGAATATCAAAATTATTTCAGTGACGAAGTCTTTAACGCCCTTCCTGCTTTCGTCTTGCATCAATTTGCTTCTTAGTAACCGTCCAAGTAGTTTCATTGGTGCGTTGGTCGCCCAGCGGCGGCGGTATCAAGTAGTCAGGATAGCGTGACTGCAGGATGGTCATTAATTTCGGCGGAATTCGCTCGCGATCGAAGGTTGAAAACCCTGTTGCATTGAAGATCATGAGACCTGGGCGGTCACGCATTTTCATCCAGGGCAGCCACCCAGAAACTCGTTGCCAAGAAATTCGAGAGTCACCGATCTGGGTTCTTTCACGATCAATAAAATCTTCGGTACGATAGAAAGTATTGAAAATTTCCATAGCGTGATAAGTACCACCAACGTATTCCTGATAGCTCCCCGCTAACGGATTTTCATAAAACAGTGGGACTTCGCTCGAGGAGACAAGCGTATCGCCATAGCGTCGGAGCGTGACTATCAATGGTTTGCCATCTGTAGTCTTAGCGTAGGTAGGCAGCCGCATGTTGACCGGGTCATTAGCCACATGGAGGATGTCGACGGACTCCCCGGTTAAAGGGTTTTCCCAAGTGTCAACGATCTCGTTGGTCTTCGGATCAAGGTACACCATGATTTCGCGAGAGACGCTTCGAAAACCAGCACCACGCTCTTGGCTTTGATGCCGCTCGCACTGTCGGGTATTGATGCCGATGACATTAAACAAATGTCGATCGCGCTCACCGGGCACGCGGCTGTAGAGCTTGCCCTCCCAAAGACCATAACGGGTGGCGCCCGCCGCTGTCGTACCACAGGTAAGTTTGGCTCCCCACTCAAGTGCCTCATCGCCCTGCCGCATTGCCACCTCAGAAAGAAGCCCATCAGCAGCTAACACGGGCGATATATAAAAAATCAGTATCGACAGCGGTGAGAGAATAAGCTTTACTACTTGCATATGACAATTTCCTTTGAATTACAGCTCGTATTTCACGACGCGGTGTCAGTGTACACTTGATAGGGATTCACATTAGATTAATTTCGATGCGTCCTTTATCGGAGTCAGAGAAGCCGTAAACATGTTCGTTCATACCGCTATCAGGTAATCGCTCAGACACGAAGAGGATAAATGAGTCGCGATTGAAATTACCGTTGGCTTCGTTCAAGGCATACCAACTTGCATCGAGCAAACTCACTCCAATTATTTGCTCGTTAGGCGCTGACGTCCAGTGCATCCCGCCCCTACCGTGTAACAAGATTTTATCGAAGCGTATAAAAGTAATATCTAACCCATCCCCTATCCTGGGAACGCCTGTCTACCAATGAAAAAATTGTACCCTTCCCATCCAATAGGGCTCACTCGAGGCAGTTCCCTAAAGACGGCGATTGCCAGCGACTAGCCATTTCTATTCAGAGAGACAGAGGCTGGATTTCGCGCGTTGACTCTCATTATTGGCGTAGACTTAACCTTCCCAGGAAAACAAGTAAGCTTGCGGACGTTGCTTGCCCAAGTAGTGATTGGCCTGTTTAACGAAAACATAGTCACAGCTTCCGATACGACGTAGTTCAGAGGGTCGGAGCCCCGGTAATCGTTCGGGATAAATTGCACTACCCTCGTCTAAATCGTGACCCATGGTCACTTCGCTATCGGCTGGCCCCGGCTTTAGGGTCGTGATTTGCTAAGAGCTTCTTGGTCCTTGCGGAGTTTCGGTGTGGGTGATCCGAAGAAAAGTATCTCCCCCGAAGTTAGGAGCATTTATGCATGTGATCGTATTAGCGACTGGCTCGTGAAGTTCATTTCGCGAAATCTTTCGCCATCCGTCAAAGTAAAGCTGATTTGCGTTGTTGCACTGACCCATTAGTAGTTCCGCTAACACGGAGAGATTTCGCTCTCCCACCGTTGTTTCCTGTCCTTGTGCTGCGCTGTGTACACTCGAAAGTAGGCCTGCATTAGCCGCCAACAGAGCGAAAAAATTATGAGATATACGCAACTTAGCGAGTATCACTGAGGAGTCTTTAGGCCTCATGACGAATCACTATCTTGCCGATGTGTGCTGCCGAGTCTAAGTACGCGAACGCCTCCGCCGCTTCAAGAAAAGGAAACACTCGGTCAATCTTCGGCTGTAAGCCGTGATCAGTACTGGCTCTAAGAAGTTCATCGAGCATGCGCTTGCTGCCCGAGGTGATGCCCTTGAGTACAATGTTATTAAGAATCAGCGCACCGAGCTGTGTAGTCCCGGACGCAGGTCCGCCAAGCGCGCCCAATAGCCCAACCCGAGCATTCGGCGCGCAGCACGCCAGTGACTGCGCCAACGTGGTAATTCCCACAGTTTCAACTACGATATCGACGCCACGACCGTTAGTTGCCGCACGTATGGCGTTCTGCCAAGTCGGCTGCTTGCGGTAATTCACGGTGATGTCTGCGCCAAGCTCTCGACAAACGTCAAGTTTATCGTCGCTAGATGAGGTGATGGCAACCCGTGCACCATTAAGTTTCGCAATTTGCAGTGCGAGTATGGAGACCCCTCCAGTGCCTAGCGCTAAAACGGTGTCACTTGCTTTCGCCTGTCCCAACGTCTTAACTACATGCCAAGCGGTGATACCAGCTGCCCCAAGGGCGGCGGCCTCTTCAAAACTTATTACGTCAGGCAAGCGCAATAGAGCGCTGGCAGGTAGAACAATTTCATCGGCCAACCAGCCATTTTTAGAGTTACCAGTGTCTGCGCTAAAAACGTTTGGCTCATAGACGCCGTCCTGCCAAAGCACAAAGTGCGGCGCCGTAACGCGGTCACCCACCTTGAACGATGGAACTCCTTCACCGACCTCACGTACCACCCCCGCACCATCACCAACGGGTATCCGATCGAATGGTTTCCGAGGACCGTAGAGACCTCGCAGAATGCTGAGGTCGCGATGATTAAGAGCCGATGCTCGGACTTCGACGACTACCTCGCCGGGACCGGCCCGCAGCGGGTCTCGGGCTACCAAAGCCAGGGAATTGAGATCTTGCTGGGGGCCGATTTGGTACGCGCGCATCTTGGTGCCTTGTGAAGCAGGAGACTGAAGTGCGGCTGAGTAGGCGCCGGTGGCAGCCGGTAATGCCGCCACGGCCGCGATGCCAGCGGCTAATGTTTGGCGGCGATTGGGATCAAAGCTTCGCACCCTGCAATCTTACCGGATCCTGCACTGAGCTCCTTACTTGTAGCACTGGATACTTTCAAGGTCGATAATAATTCTAGCGGCTACTCTTCGGTTGCCAGACGTCGCGACCGCTATCCAATATTTATCGGGCCTGTTACTAATATCTCGGCCGGCTTCGAGTAGCAGCCGCTCTGACTCGAGATCCTAAGCGTTAGGCGAACCCAGCCGCTACCGCACCGAATCTGTCCTCCATACTCGTCCCGGCCGTCACCACCGTGACACACTTTGGTAAACCTGCAGCAATTAGAGCCTGCACCTCTTTACGCAGGATAGACCCTTGCCAGTCGATAAGCACAGTGGGTACTGTAAGTCCGGCGAAGCTTTTAGCATTCTCAGCTTGGAACGCGAGTCGGTAGGCTACATCATAGCCCGGCGTCGCGATCAAGAAATGATTCGCCATCGACTGTATGTCGGTGAGTGATGAGGGTGGACGATTCAGCTGATGCGAAGGCGAGGTCGAGAACCAAGGAAACGACAGAAACTGCCGTCGTGCGACCTCCCAGACCCGCATCATGTGGCTACCGTCCGCACGAACACTGAGATCAGGGAAGTAGTGGGGCTCCCACTCCCTTACCTGTTCGTCGGTAAATAATCCGCAGTTATCTAGCACGAGGCGCGTGATCCGTTCAGGGGCCATTCGAGCAATCGCGAGAGCGAGTTGCGCTCCCGTTGCAGTTCCGTACAGACCAAATTCGCGGAGGTTCAAACCGTCGATGCCACGTAAAAATGCCTGGGCGTAATCTACGAGCGACTTTGGGGGTTCCGGTAATGGGTCGGAGTGCCCATATCCCGGCGTGTCAAGAGCGATCGCTCGGAACCCCGCCGATGCCAGCGATCGTAATTGTCCGAGCATGAACGCCGAGGAGAGTGGACTAGCATGGAGCAAAATTACTGGTAAGCCCTGGCCAAGTTCCCGGTAGTGCAGCTGAGCGCCGCCGGCGCCGGCATACCCGCGGACGATAGCTTTCATAGACTTCTCCGGTAAACAGCATTACAACGTTTGGGCAGGCACCATCGGATATGTTCTCTTAGCCTCTGGATAGAATTCAATAGCTTCCAAAGTCGCTACATTGACCTGACCCGGTATTTTTGGTCCATGGTTAATGTTCATAAAAGGGACAGGAGACGTGGACGAGGGGCAAGCAGAGATACACGAGTGAGGCGATCATTCATAAGCTTCGGAAGGCCGATGTACTGATCGGCCAAGGGCAGACGATGGGTCAGGTGACCAAGCAGATCGGGGTGACGGAGCAGACGTACTTTCGCTGGCGTAAGAGCCACGGAGGCTTGAGGATCGATCAGGCGAAGCGGCTGCGG
>Ga0208048_1001674_pt1 | contig 11268 bp, 12 predicted proteins | sample Malawi_45m_30L_FD_184163 | JGI IMG/M metagenome (GOLD analysis project Ga0208048, IMG submission 184163) | Freshwater microbial communities from Lake Malawi, Central Region, Malawi to study Microbial Dark Matter (Phase II) - Malawi_45m_30L... | ecosystem: Environmental > Aquatic > Freshwater >... | reverse complement strand
GCCGCGCTCGGGGGGAAGCCCGCAGGCGGCGAGCGCCGCCCGCAGCCTCAGGGTCAGCGCGGCCTGCGGCGTGGGATTCATTCAGCGCTGTCCGCCGCGGGTGGCAAAAACCTGCAGGATCGCCTCGGCGTCCGGGGCCGCGGCCAATTCGTCGCGCACCTTGCGGTCGTTGAGGAATTTGGCGATGGCGGCCAGCGTGCGCAGATGCACTTGGAATTGGTCGCGCGGGACGACGAAGAGAACGATGAAATGGACCAGCTCGTTGTCCAGCGAGTCGAACTCGATGCCCGGCGCAGACCGCCCGAATGCCGCGACCACTTCCGAGACGTGCTCGCTCGAAGCGTGGGGTATGGCGATCCCGAACCCGATGCCCGTGCTCATGGTTTCCTCGCGTTGCCGGAGCGCGGCAAGGACGCTGTCGCGGTATTCCGCGGCAATACGGTTGCGGGCAACCAGCAGGTCCACGATCTCAGTGATCGCCGGCCACCGCTCGGTCGCTTTCATTTCGGGAATTATCTGCCCGACGGTGAGCAAGCTCGACAGGGTCATGCGCCTATTGACCCGCCAAGCTACCAATGGGGCTTTCCTTGGCAAGATCGATTTGGGCGTCTGAAGCCGCGCCTGACAGCCTGTAATCAAGGTGTTACATAAAGCCTGTGCTTCCCGAAATCCGCACGGAAATCCCCGGCCCGCATTCCCGGGAACTGGCCGCCCGACTGCGCGCGGTCGAGTCCCGCAATATAACCATGGTCGCACCCGATTGGCCGGTTTTCTGGGAGCGGGCCGAAGGGGTCAATGTCTGGGACACCGATGGCAATCGCTTCCTCGATTTCACCAGCGGGTTCGGCGTGATGGGACTCGGTCACACTGCTCCCCCGGTCAGCATGGCATTGCAAAACCAGGCGCAAAAACTTTTGCACGCCATGGGCGACGTCCATCCGGCCGAAGCCAAAGTCGAACTGTGCGAATTGCTCTGCGAACTGACTTTCGGCCGATGGAACGCGGGCCGCGCCAAAGTCATTCTCGGCAATTCCGGTTCCGACGCCGTCGAGTCCGCACTGAAGACCTCACTGCTCCGCAGCGGCAAACCGGGCGTGATTGTTTTCGATGGCGCGTATCACGGACTCGGCTACGGTGCGCTTGAAGCCTCGGCTCTGGAATTTTTCCGCAAGCCGTTCGTCGCGCAACTCGGACGCTTCGCCGTGTCCGTTCCCTATCCGTATTGCTACCGCTGTCCGTTTGGGCAACGCGGCGGATTCGCACTCGAAGGCGGGGAATTTCCCAACTGCTGTTCGACCTGCCTCGCGGAATTGGAAAAACGCATCCGTGCCGAAATCACGCGGCGCCAGATCGGCGCGATCCTCGTCGAACCCATCCAAGGACGCGCGGGCGAGATTGTCCCGCCCAAGGATTTCCTGCGTTTGCTGCGCCGCATTTGCGACGAGGAAAAAATTCTCCTCATCGCGGACGAAATCTACACGGGCTTCAATCGCACCGGCCGCTTGTTCGCCTGTGATCACTCGGATGTTGTTCCTGATATCATCTGCCTCGGCAAAGCGCTAACTTCGGGATTTCCGTTGTCCGCTTGCGTGGGTCGTGCCGAGGTCATGGATGCGTGGCCCGAATCGACCGGCGAGGCGCTGCACACCAGCACATTTCTCGGCAATCCGCTCGGTTGCGCCATGGCCAACGCTTCATTGCGCGAACACGCCAAGCCGGAGACCGCGGAAAAAGTCCGCACCGCCGGGCGCCATCTGCGTGCTGAGCTGGGAAAAATCCAATCACCCAAGATCGGCGATGTGCGGGGTGTTGGACTTTTGGCCGGAGTGGAAATTGTCGGACCCGACGGTGCGCCCGATGCCCGATCCGCCGCGCGCTGCGTCTCCGGCGCTTTGCAAGAAGGCCTGCTCATCCTGGCCGGCGGACAGAACGGAAATGTCATTTCCCTCTCGCCGCCTTTCGATATCCGCCCTGAAGAGAGCGAATTCCTCGCCGCCAGCCTCAAACGGAGCTTAGGCCGGGCCTAATTCCGCCAATCCAGCGCGCCTTTTTTGATGGCGTAGATGTAACCGATGGTCAGGACACTGACGAAGCCGAGCATGCTCCAGAAGATGATGGGCCCGTGCTGTGCCAGAAAGTCGCGGTAAACAACGGCCCACGGATACATGAAGACAATCTCGATATCGAAAAGGATGAAGAGCATCGCGACCAGGTAGAACTTCACACTGAAGCGCGGTGCGGCGGCCTCGCGCACGGGCATGCCGCACTCGTAGGCCATATCCTTGTCGGCATTGCGCCGTCCGACGCGCCCCAGCAGGAAGCTGGCGGCGAAAATGGAAATAGCCAGACCGACCGCGATCGCCATGTGCAAAGCGAGCGGCAGGTATTGTTCGGTCAGCATCAGGGCCGCTTAGCGGGCTAGGGTGTCAGCGGGCTCCAGGGCGTTGGCCAAGGAGGCGAGGCCGCGGTATTTTTTGCCGGTCTTCTTGACCATGCCGCGGGAGACAAGATTCTGCAGCTTTTCGTAGGCGCGCAGGCGGAGCATTTCTTCGCCGCCGCTTGCCGCGTTGCGCTTGCGCAGTTTCTCGTGGACCAGGTCGAAGAGTTGCTTGAATTCAAACGAACTCTTCTTGGAAAGAACACTGACGAGTTCCTCCGTCACCAGATCCGGGAGACGACGCGAGAACGCACTTTTCTTCTGAATTGGCATAGCGTGCCACAATAGCCGGAAAACCGCCCTGTTCCAGCACAAAAAGAGGGCGCCGGACCCCTTTCCGCCCTAGAGGTTATGAGGTCTTAAATTTCCGGGAGCGAATCCCCCGGCCAATTCCTTGAGCAAGTCCCTGACGGCAAACGCGATATGCTCGGTGCCGCTGGCCGGCGGTTGGCTCGGGCTTCCGTGGCCTCCGCCGAGAAGCCGGACCAGAACCGGCGGCGGCGCGGGGATGTCGTAAATTCGCCAGTAACGGAGTCGCCCCGCCTTCACCATGGCCCGGGCCAGCGAGAGGTATTTCTTGTTAATGATCGGTTCGTGCTCCTCGCGGCAAAGGCCGACGATCAGATCGAAGGCCGTGATGTCCTCCACGTCCAGCAGGAGGGGGTCCCGGGGTTCGACGGCCAGATGGGAGAGTTCGTGGTCCCGCAGGTAGGTGACCACGTGGTCCGACATGCCTTTCAGTTCGCCCGTCTTGAGCAGCCCGCGCGATTCGGCCTCCCAATCCATCCCGAGCTTTTCCGCGGCTTCATTGAAAAGAATCTCGGCCAGTCGGCTCCGGTAAAAGTTGCCGCTGCAGACAAAAAGAACTCTTTTGATTTCGGACATCCCAGGCGCTTCAGACTCCAATCTGCCTGCAAGCCTCGTAGAGCACAACACCAACCGACGTGGCGAGGTTCAACCCGCGCGCATCGGGGCGCATGGGAATTGTCAGGGTGCGCGCGCTTTCCGCGGCGAGCAGGCTCTGCGGCAGCCCGCGCGTCTCGCGTCCGAAAACGAGATAATCGCCGTCCTCGAACTTCTCGTCCCAATAGGGCCTGCGTCCCTGCGCGCTGAGAAAATGGAAACGCGCCGCTCCGGCCGCCGCGCGCAAATCTTCCAGGGATTTCCAGTAATGGATGTCGCACTTGTCCCAGTAATCCATCCCGGCACGCAGCAGCGCCTTGCTGTCGATGTTGAAACCGAGCGGCTCGATCAAATGCAATCGCGCACCCGCGGCCAAACACGTCCGTGCGATGTTTCCCGTGTTTTGCGGGATTTCCGGCTCGACCAGAACGACGTGCAGCATGCGCGGTCAGAGTCCGCGCTCGTTGATGACCAGCGATTTGATCTCGGTCATGTCCTCCATCGCGTAGCGCACGCCCTCGCGTCCGAACCCGCTGTCTTTCACCCCGCCGTAGGGCATGTTCTCCGTGCGGAAGGTCGGCACTTGGTTGATGAGAACTCCGCCCACCTCGAGCGCATCGTAAGCTTGGTAGGCTTTGCACAATTCCGCTGTGAACACCCCGGCCTGCAATCCGAACTTCGAATCGTTCACCGCGGCGAGTCCATCGGCAAAAGTCTTGTAGGGCTCGAGCACAACGACCGGAGCAAAGGCTTCCTCGCAAGAGATCGCGGCATCGCGCGGCACGTTTTCCATCACCACCGGATGCAAAATCTGTCCCTCGACTTTGAGCGGAGTGAGCAACTTCGCGCCGCGCGCTTCGGCTTCCTTGATCCACTTCACCGCATTGTCGAGCGCGGCCTTGGTAATCATCGGTCCGACCAGCGTCTTGGCATCGCGCGGATCGCCGGCCAACGCCTTTTCGCGCACCGCGGCGAGAAAGATCTCTTTGAATTCCGTATAGATCGAGTCCTGCGCGAAGATGCGCTGCACGCTGATGCATGACTGACCCGCGTAGGCGAACGCCCCGACCGCCATCTTCGCCGCGTGTTTTTTCCAATCGGAATCCGCCTCGACCACGCAGGCCGCATTGCCGCCGAGTTCGAGCGTCACCTTCTGCTTGATCGCTTCGCCTTTGAGTTTCCATCCTACGTCCACCCCGCCGGTGAAGGACAACATCTTCACGCGCGGGTCGCGCAGCAGGGCGGCGACGTGTTGGTGTCCGAAAGGGAGGAACGAAACTTGTCCCGCCGGCGTGCCGCATTCGGCCAGCACCTCCCCGAGCAGCAGCGCGCAAAGCGGCGTCTTCATTGCCGGCTTGAGAATCAGCGTGTTTCCCGTGGCGAGGCACGGCGCGACTTTGTGCGCGACGAGATTGAGCGGAAAATTGAACGGCGTGATGCCGAGAATCACGCCAAGCGGAACACGGCGCGCCATGCCGACATGACCCGCGCCAGCCGGAGTGGCTTCCATCTCGATGGGATGTCCGTTCGGTTCGAGCGCGGCGGCGGCGGCCAACTCGAAGGTCGACTGCGCGCGCTGCAGTTCGATCTTTGCCAGCGTCACGGGCTTGCCGGCTTCGGCAACGAGCAACTCGACGAACTCATCGGCTCGGCTCCCGAGCGCATCGGCAATTTTCCGCAACAAGCGCGAGCGCTCGATGGACGGCATGTGACGCGTCTCGGCAAAATATTTTTCCGCAATGTCGAGCGCACGGGAAACCTCGCTTTGCCCGGCCACACAGATCTCGGCCACGAGTTCGCCATTGTAGGGATTGCGCACCTCCGCCGTCTCGGATGTGGTGACCGGACGACCGTCGAGCAGGAATGGACGCGGATTCATACGCGTTCGGTTTCGCGCTTTTCCACGAAGATGGGAAGTCCTTCGTGGCTGAAGTGCGTCATCAATTCGTCGGGCTGTAATGCTTCGGGCATCATCACACCGCGCTCTTTGATTTTGCCTTCGATGAGCAGGCGTGCGGTCAGGGCCGGGGGAATTCCCGTCTGCACGAGCGTGAGCGAGTAGCCGTATTTCTCGTAGCAGTCGCGGTGGTTATCCATCGTGTAGATGAAATACTCGACGCGGCGGCGTCCGAGCGTGCCGCGCACCTCGGTGCCGACGCACGAATAGCCGTCGACGGTCGGACCCAACTGCGCCGGCTTGGGCAGCGCATGCGTGGCCACGCGCACCGGCGAAACCTCCGCGCCATCCACCTTCACTTTTTTCCACGTGTCGAGATCGAGCAGGGAGAGCGATTTGGAAAGGTGCACCACCTTGTCGCTCACACTGTATTTGAAAACCGAGTAGCGCACGCCCTTGGCCACGAAAGGCGGGTAGATACCCAAGCTCACGCCCTCTTCGTGCGCCACCGCGTAAGTTGGCTGCAGACCGATCGGCTCCGGAAAACGGATCCATTCGAATTCCGACTCAAGCGGTTTGCCTGCGGTGACCTTGCCGTTTTTGACGAAATACGGCACGGCACCGAGTTCTTCGAAAAACGTTTCGGGCGAGAACAAGACGGCAAAGCGGTAGCCCTTGACCTCGGCGTTGTCCGCATCGAGCACGCGGATGCTCGTTGCCGTATCGAGACGGTCCATGGCCCAGCGCGCAAAGACGTTCACCGCACCCGGATCCATGCCCATGCAGAGGATGCCGGCCAATTTCTTTTCCTCGAAAATGTCGTTGAACGTCTCGATTTCCGTATCGAAAGAATTTTTCGAAGTGCGGCGCGCACCCGGCGGCGCGTAGATGTCGGCCGCCATGTCCAAATAGTGCGAACCCGCCTCGGCGCACGCGGTGAGCACCGAGTGGTTCGTCGCGCAGATCGCCGCGTTGCAGGTCACCTTGACCTTGTGCTCTTTCATCAGCGCGGTCGTGCCTTTGACATCCATCGCGTCGGCTTGCACCACGACAAAGCGGTTGTTCGGGATACGCTTGGCCAATTTTTCGGCGAAGACCGGATCGCGGTCCGCGCAGACGATGCGGTCGAAGCAATCGTATTCGTGGAGTTTCTGGGCGATGACGGATCCGACTCCGCCCATTCCGAGCACCATTGCGTTGGCCATAAAATATTCGCCGCCGCATGCGGGTTTTCCGTGCTGCTGGCTCTTTACAATCTAGCCGCGCCTTTAAGGGCGGCAAGTGGGATCGCCCCGCAGGTCGCTTATTTCCTGCCTTCGCGGACGGTCGGGCCCGCCAGGATAGCGATACCCTTCAGCGTCAGAAGCGGATCAGTGATGACTTTCAACCCCGTCAATTTCGCCACGGTCGCCGCATCGCCCCCCGTAAAAACGACACGCGCATTGTTCGCCTTCGCTTCTTTTTTCATCTGCGCGACCAACTGCGAAACCAAAGCGGCATAGCCTCCATTGACTCCGGCGCGCAACGCTTCGCGCGTGTTGCGTCCGATTGCATTGGTGGGTTTTCCCTGGTCGATCCGCGGCAATTGCGCGGTGTTTGCCGAGGTCAGTGCGGCAAAAGAACTCCATCCGGGGGCGATGGCGCCTCCGAGGTGGATACCACGTTTGTCGATCACATCGAAAGTGGCCGCCGTGCCGAAGGAAGCAACAAGCACGTTACGGCCAAACCGCACCTGCGCGGCGGCCACATTGGCCAGACGATCCGATCCGATCGTCTTGCCGTCGACCAAAGTTCTAACACCGAGTTGCGTGCGCGATCCAATGAACCGCGCCGTGGGAAATGCCCGTTTGAGAAGGCGCGAGGCGGACGGAACCACGCTGGCGATTACGACCGCGCTCGCTGTGGCACCGATTTTGCGCGCAGCACCTACAGTCAGTTTTCCGGTCGGCAGCACGCGCAGCAATCTAGGCACCGCATTTTTCCGCGTCACTAAGGCGAATTTGACCGCGGTGTTGCCCGCGTCGATGACCAGCAACGGATATTCCGGTTGGTTTGCCACGGTTCCTTTTAGCGCACCGACTTTATTGGCGCCAACCAACTGTGGTGGCGCCCTTGCCTCTGGGTTGTTCTTTCGCCGGAAATCGCGATAGGGACATCGCGATCCACCGTGCTGAGATCATCTCGCATCCTCGCCTACGCCACTGCAGCCAAGCCTCTGTGCTCTCTGTGTCTTCTGCGTTTTATTTCCTGGCTGCGATTTCCCGCAGCGAAGGATCTTCGCCCAAAAGCTTCAGGGCCCGCCGCAGCAGGGTTTTGCCCGGTTCGGTGCGGTGCCAAGTGGAAGCGCCCGATGGATGGGGCAGCGCGATGACTTCGAATTTGGTTCCGGCGCGCTCCAGCGGAATGCGACGACCGATGACCTCGCTCAGTTTTTCCGCCTCGATGAATTGGGCGATGGCCAGCTTGCCGACCGGAACGATCAGTTTTGGTCGGAGCAGGGCGATTTCGCGGGCCATCCACGGACGGCAGTTGGCGATCTCCTCGTCATCGGGCACGCGGTCGCCCGATCCCTTCGGATGCTTGCCCGGAAAACACCGGCAAACCGCCGCCATGTAAATGCTCTGGCGGAAGATATCCTCGCCGAATCCGCACGCTTCCTCGAACCAGCGGAAAAGCGTTTTCCCCGCGGTCCAGGCGAACGGGCGGCCGAGCAACGGTTCACGCGTGCCGGGGGCTTGTCCGACGAGCATCACTTCGCTTTTCACCGGTCCGCCCGAGACCGGCTTCGATTCCATGCGCGGACATTTGCGGCAGGCATGCAACTCCGCGACATGCGCGCGCAGTGCGGCGCTGCTCATTGGCCTTTGAATTGCGGATGGCGCTTTTCTTTGAATGCGCGGATGCCCTCGGCGTAGTCCTCGCTGTCGTAAACCTCGCGCCGGATGGCCTGGATATGTTCGGCTGTCTCCGCATCGATGCTGTGTCCGCGCATGAGCAGGCGGAACTCGGCTTTGAGCGCGCGCACGGCGAGCGGCGCGTTCGATGCGATGGTGTCCGCCATCTTCATGGTGAACTCCTCGAGCTGCGCTGCGGGCAACACATGATTGACGAAACCGTTGTTCCACGCGTCCTCGACCGGAACCGGCTGTGCGGTGAAAAACATTTCCTTCGCTTTGTTCAGACCGATGAGATTGGTGAAGTGGATCAAGCCCGACGCGTTGTAGGGAATGCCGATCTTGGCGGGCGTCATGGCAAAGGTGCTGCCCTCCGCGGCGAGCACAATGTCGCAGGAGAAGCAGACGTCGCACGCACCGCCCCAGACGGAACCCTCAACCATGGCGATGACCGGAAGCGGACAATCCTGGATTTTGCGCAGCAGCGTTTCCAGTGTGTCGAAGTAGGACAGCGGATCGCGCCGCGGCTCGGGCAACTCGTTGATGTCATGTCCGGCCGACCAGACCTTCACGCCGGGAGCGGCGCGCAGAACCAGAACGTAAGCGCCCTGCGCGACGAGCGCGTCGATCCCATCCATCAGCTCCTGCATCAACTCGCGGTTGAGCGAATTCTGCTTCTCCGGGCGATTCAGGCAAAGAACGCCGATTATTTTGCCCTGCAGCGAGTGCTCGATCAAAGCCATGCGCTTTAGCTACGGCAGCGCGCGCGCGGAGTAAAGGCGGGTCACTGCTTTGCCGTGCCGCGGATCGGCTGGCCGGACTGGACCGGCGCAAGCACATCGCGTTTGACTGTTTCGGCAAGCGGATCGCCTGCCGACTCGAGTTGCTGCGCCAAGGCGAGCGCATTGCTTTTCGCGCTCTCGTATTGTCCGGTCTCGGCTTGGGCTGCGACGAGGACGATGACCGCCTGCGGAGTGATCGCGCCGCCGTTGATCACTTTTTGCGCAAGTCCGAGGGCTTCTTGGCCGTTGCGTAATTGCGCGTCCTGCGAGGTGGAGAGCGCCCAAGCCAATTGCTGCACGCGCAGAAGATCATCCGGATCCATTTCCAGCGCGCGCCGCAACGCGTCGATCTGTCCGGCTTGGTTGCCGAGTTCCGCCTGCATGGTGGCGAGATTTTTCGCCGCGGCCGGCGTGGGGCGCAATTCGACCGCGCGTTGTGTGGCCTGTGCCGCTTCCTCGCGTCGACCGAGTTTCCACAACATCACACCGATGTCGTTGTAGGCCTCGGCGTTGTCCGGACGCCGCGCGATGACTTCCCGCATGAGAGCTTCTCCTTCCGCCGTGCGGCCGCGGTCGTCCAACGCCGATGCGTAGTTGTGTTTCGCTTTCCAGCTGTCCGGATTCGTCGCCAGCGTCGCGGCAAAAAGTTTCAGATCTTCGGACCAAAGCGGCAGACGAATAACGGTGAGCGCGCCCAGCGCTATGACCACCACCGCGCCCGCGGAAGGAACCCAAGCGTGCTTGCTGCGCGCCACCACCATGCCGAGAGCGAGCGCGGGACCGAGCATGGCGAAGTAGGCGTAGCGGTCGGCCACCGTGCTCACGACTTGGAAGTTGAAGGGAACAAATCCCAAGGTGGGAAGAAGCGCCGCCGCAAAAATCCCGAGCGGCACGAGATAAATGCGCAGTGGTTTCACCGCGGCGAGAATTGACGCGAGCGCGACCGGTCCGATCCATGACCACCAAAGCCAGCCACTGGCGTAAGCGATATCCGGCGCGCGTCCGTAATCCGCGGACAGTCCGGCGGGCCACACGACTTTGGCCAGATAGAAAGCAAGAGCGTCCGCTGCCACGAATGGCCGCGTCCAAATCGGAACGAGATTTTTGGCCAATTCCGCCGCCCACTGCGCATTGCTCGTGATGAAAACCCAAAGTGCGCCGATGAGGAGCCATGGTCCGAGTTCGCGCGCGATGCGCGCCGGTTTCCAAGCGAAGGGAAAACTGGCCAGCAATCCGGCGACGACCGGCAGGGCAACGCCGGCCGGTTTGGCCGCGAGCGAAGCGAGGAAGAGCAGCGTGGCCAGCGACCAACGCGCGAGCGTTGCTTTTTCGCCGCCGAGCAAGACGACGAGCGCGGCCAACCCGAGGCATCCGCCCAGCACATCGCGCAATCCGGAAATCCACGCGACCGGTTCGACTTGCAGCGGATGCAAAGCAAAGAGGCCGGCACCCAAAGCGGCCGCGATGCCGAGTCGGTTGCCGGTTGCTTCCGGGGCGAACTTGGTCAGCGTGCGGCGCAGCAGCACATAGACCAACGCCGTCGAGATAGCATGCACGACGATGTTCGCTCCATGGAACCACGCGGCGTTCAGTGCGCCCGCCGCGATGGGTTGTCCCTCCCACCACCGCGACAACGCGGCCAACCCGGCCCAGGTCGAATAGGTGAGGGGAATGTAAAGTTGCTGCCACGGACCGGACCAAAACGCCCAGATGCTGCTCCAACTCAGGTTGGCCAGATGGGGGTTGGCGTGGACATGGATGTCGTCGTCCCAAAAGGGAAAAAACGGAAAGCGGAGCGCCGGCAGGAAGATAATCAGCGTGGCCAGGCCGACAAAAAGGCCCCATGCCCACACGGGGATTTCGCGGCTTTGTCTCTCTTTGGCCATGGGTTCTATGTGCCGCAAATCCGCCCCCAAATCCATCCCGCCTTGCAAAATACGCTTTTCATCGCAGCCGAGAGGGGTATCTAGTCACCCCTCATCTCAACCAGTTACTTATGAATCGTCTCCCTGTCACACTGTCCGCCGCCGCGCTGGCCGGCGTCGTCCTCCTCTTTTTCCTTTATCTCGGCCAACGCGGCACCGACCGCGAACTCCGCGCCCTGATCCTCAACGAGCGCGCCAATGCCGCCCTCAATGCCAACGCCGGCGCCGACGCCGAAGCGCTGCTCGCTGAAGTTTACGAACTGAATCCCGACACGCCGGCCGTCTGGCGTCGTCGCGCCATCGCCCGCATGATGGCCGGCCAAACCGCCGAAGCGGTCAACGCAGCCAAGGAACATCTCAAAGCCAATCCCGGCGACACGGGAATGTCCGCTTTGCTCGGCGCGGCGCAAATCCTGACCAAGGATTACGA
>Ga0208048_1001669_pt1 | contig 11278 bp, 8 predicted proteins | sample Malawi_45m_30L_FD_184163 | JGI IMG/M metagenome (GOLD analysis project Ga0208048, IMG submission 184163) | Freshwater microbial communities from Lake Malawi, Central Region, Malawi to study Microbial Dark Matter (Phase II) - Malawi_45m_30L... | ecosystem: Environmental > Aquatic > Freshwater >... | reverse complement strand
GGGTCACCGCGACCGACTCCTCAGTGATCTGATCGGGACTCACGAAAAGATGCGCGTCGTCCTGCGTGAAGGCGCGGACCCGCATCAAACCGTGCAGCGATCCAGAGGGTTCATAGCGATGAACCTTGCCGAACTCGGCATAGCGAATCGGCAGGTCGCGGTAGCTGCGAAGACCCTGCTTGAAGATCTGGACGTGTCCCGGACAGTTCATCGGCTTGATGGCGTAGACGCGTTCGTCGGGCGTCTGCGTCGTGAACATGTTCTCGCCGAACTTCTCCCAGTGACCGGAGGCCTCCCAGAGGCTCCGGTCCATGAGCTCGGGACCGTTCACTTCCTGGAATCCGGCGACCCGCTGCTTATCGCGCATGTAGCCGATCAGGGATTGGAACACGCTCCAGCCCTTCGGATGCCAAAACACGGCGCCCGGGGCTTCTTCCTGCATGTGGAAGAGATCGAGCTCGCGGCCGATCTTGCGATGATCACGCTTCTCAGCCTCTTCGAGGCGGGTTAGATAATCTTTGAGATCTTTGTCGTGAGTCCAAGCCGTGCCGTAGATGCGCTGCAGCATCTCGTTGCGCGAGTCGCCGCGCCAGTAGGCACCGGCCACTTTCATCAGCTTGAATACTTTGAGTTTGCCCGTCGACGGCACGTGCGGACCTCGACACAGGTCGACCCACTTACCCTGCCCGTACAAACTGATCGGCTCGTTCGACGGAATACTCGCGATGATCTCGGCTTTGTAGTGCTCGCCCAAATTTTTGAAGAAGCTCACGGCGTCATCGCGAGCCATTTCGCGACGCGTGACCTCAAGATTTGCTGACGACAGCTCGCGCATCTTGTCTTCGATGGCTGTGAGATCCTCGGGCGTGAAGGGACGCTTGTACGCGAAGTCGTAGTAAAACCCATCTTCGATGACCGGTCCGATCGTGACCTGCGCATCGGGGAAGAGCGACTGCACCGCCTGCGCCAACAAGTGAGCCGTCGAATGCCGAATCACCTCGAGGGCATTAGGGTGTTTATCGGTGACGATTTCGAGCCGCGCGTCTTGCGCGATCTTGAAGGACGTATCGACGAGCGCTCCGGACACCTTGCCCGCCAAAGCGGCTTTCGCGAGTCCCGCGCCGATGCTGGCGGCGACCTCAGCGACCGTCACCGCCTGATCGTAGGTTCTTTGACTGCCATCGGGCAGGGTTATCACGGGCATGGTTGCCGGTCTCCATCTCGTCGCAGCGCCACCACGGCGCCATGGCAAAAGGGGCGCTCCCGCGATGCGAAAACGCCCCCAGCCGAATTGGTAGGCGCGAGTGGGATCGAACCACCGACCACCACCATGTCAAGGTGATGCTCTACCACTGAGCTACGCGCCTGCAGAAAGGCCGCGAACGATACCTTAGGCCTCGACCAGCGGCAACCGGCGGACCCGTCGCCCAGTCAGTGCGGCCAAGGCGCTCGCCACCGCCGGGGCGACCGGTGGGACACCCGGCTCCCCGACCCCGCCTGGAGGCGCCTCGCTCGGAACAATCCACGTTTCGATGTCGGGCGACTCCGCAAAACGAACCACGGGATATGCGTCGAAGTTGCCCTGCTCGACGCCGCCGTCTTTGAAGCTAATCCGACCATAAAGCGTGGCGGAGAGCCCGTAGATGATCGAACTTTCGAGCTGCTGCGCGACGAGGTTGGGATTCACGGCAACGCCGCAGTCGATCGCCGCCACCATCCGGTGCACTCGCGGAACGCCGTTTTCACCCTCGGACACGTCAGCAACGAGACCGACGATGCTGCCGAAGCTCTCGTGGAGGGCCACACCGCGCGCCACGGGACGGCCATCCGGCGTGGTCCCGACCGAACGACCCCAATCCGCTTTCTCCGCAACCAACTTGAGCACCGCGGCGTGACGCGGTCGATCGGTGAGATGACTGAGTCGGAACTCGACCGGGTCACGCTTGGCGAGCGCCGCAAGTTCGTCGATGAACGATTCATTGAAGAACCCTTGCTGGGAATGACCGACCGAGCGCCAAAACCCGACGCCGACCGGCAGTTCGACGGTCGAGTGAGTGATCTTGTAATGCTCAAAGACGTAGACCTGATCGGCCGTACCCTCGACGTTGCTCGCGTCGCTGCCAGGCGATGGCATGCCGAGCTGACGCGGTATCGCCTGTGCGGCGATCGACTGACCGGCGGTGTGACATTGATAGGCCGTGACCTTCCCCGTCGCCGGATCGAGCGCCGCCGAAAGCTGCGCTCGTACCGCGGGACGATAGAAGTCGTGACGCGTGTCTTGCTCGCGCCGCCATTGCAGCTGGACGAGTTTGCCGGGCACGGCGCGACCCAGCGCCGCCGCGAGCGCGATGAAATCAGAATCAAGTCGTCGACCGAAAGCGCCTCCCAGCAAGAGGGGCACGAGCGTGACCTGCTCGGGATCGACCTCGAATACTTTGGCCGCCACATCACGCGATACGTTTTGGACCTGAACGCCTGCCCAAACCGTCGCGCGAGTCGTTTCGTATTTGACCGCACAGCACAAGGGCTCCATCGCGGCGTGCGCGAGGTACGGCACCTCGTACTCGGCTCGGAGCATCGACGAGGCGCCCTGAATGATCTTCTCCGCCTCCCCTTTCTCACGGTAGACATCGCGAGACGAGTTAGCGCGGACACCCTCAGCGAGCGCATCGGCGATCAGGGACTGATCGAACGCACCCGCGGCTCCCGGACTCCAGGTCGCTTTAAGAGACTCTACGGCACGTCGTGCTCGCCATCTTTGATCGGCTATCACACCGATCGCTGCAGGCGCGCCGGCCGCCGGCGGAATCACCACAACCTCCACGACCCCGGGCGAGGCTCGCGCCGCCGTCTCATCGAAACTCACTAACGATCCGCCGACCACCGGGCAAAGCTCGAGTTCGGCATACAGCATCCCCGGCTCGTGGACGTCCGCCGCAAATACGGCGGAGCCCGTGACTTTGTCGATGGCCTCCAAGCGTTTGGCCGGAGTCCCGATCAAGGTCCACTCGCGAGGCGACTTCAATGAAAAATCGGAGACGGTCTCGATCGCCTCGTCACCGAGCGACACGATGGCACCAAACGTCATGGCCTGGCCGTCGCGGCGGACGACCCGCCCCGCGTTCACTGAGCAGTCGGACGCAGGAATGTTCCAGTGTCGTGCCGCCGATGCTCTGAGCGATTCGCGCGCCATCGCGCCCGCCTCGCGCAGGACGATCCATAGGTCGGGAATGCTGGTCGACCCGCCGGTGACCATAAATCCGATCTCACGCACCAACTTGGCTGTGAAGTGCGTCGCCAATCGAGTTGAGATCGGCGGGTTCGTATCGCTCAGCGCAGGGTTGCCGCCGGCCACCTTCACGTTGTTATAAACGCTCGCGATCGGCGCCGCGGCGATTTGGATCGAATCGAGTGCACATCCGAGCTCCTCGGCGAGCAACATCGCGAGTCCGGTATGGGTGCCCTGTCCCATCTCCGCGCGAGGCATGAAGAGTGTGATCGAGTCATCACGGCCAATGCGCACCCAAGCATTCGGCGCGAAAGAGTCAGCGTCCTCCAGAAGATCTGCACCGCCTGTCATTCGTTGACGCGGAGGTAGCACGCCCCACCCCACTGCGAGCGCGCCGAGCGAGCCAAGACCCAACCAGAGAACGGTACGACGTTTCATCCTGCCTTCACCTCCGGCAAGCCGAATCCGGCGCGCCGCAACACTTCGATTTCATCGCGCAAACGCGCGGCCTCTTCAAACTCGAGATTGCGTGCATGCTTGAACATCTCAGATTCGATCTGCTTCATGCGACGTAACGCCTGCTCGGGTCGCAACTCGTGGACCGACGGCGTCTGTGTAGCGCCCGTCGGTTTCTTTGCCCCCTTCCCAAGCCGTGCGCCAAGCTTGCCTTTCGGTAGCGGAGCGCCGCCCTCGGCCCGGGCACCCTCCATGACATCGACCACTTGCTTGACGATGCCACGGGGCGTGATGCCATGCGCCTTGTTGAAAGCAACTTGCTTCTGCCGTCGGCGCTCCGTCTCTTCGATCGCACGCTGCATCGAACCGGTCATTCGATCGGCATAGAGAATGGCTCGCCCATTGACGTTGCGAGCGGCACGACCAATCGTCTGAATCAACGAATTCGTCGATCGGAGGAAGCCTTCCTTGTCGGAGTCGAGGACCGCCACGAGCGCCACCTCGGGCATGTCGAGCCCCTCACGCAGAAGGTTGATGCCGACCAGCACGTCGAACACACCAAGACGCAAGTCACGAATGATTTCGCTGCGTTCAACGGTCTCGATATCGGAGTGAAGATACCGAACCTTGACGTCATGCTCATCGAGATACTCTGTAAGATCTTCGGCCATACGCTTTGTGAGCGTGGTGATCAGCACTCGTTCCTGCCGCGCCACGCACTGCAAGATCTCCGATAGGACGTCATCCACCTGGGTCCGAACGGGTCTCACCTCCACATTCGGATCGACGAGCCCGGTGGGTCGTACAACTTGCTCGACCACCTGAGAGGCATGACGGGCCTCGTAATCACTCGGGGTGGCCGACACGAAAATCATTTGAGGCGCAAGTCGCTCCCATTCCTCGAACTTCAACGGACGATTATCGAGTGCCGAGGGCAAGCGGAATCCATACTCAACCAGCGTCTCTTTACGTGACCGGTCGCCTTTGTACATCGCGCCGAGTTGGGGCAAGGTCTGATGGCTCTCATCGACCACCAGCAAAGAATTTGGCGGTAAGTAATCGTAGAGACACGGCGGTGGCTCGCCGGGTTCGCGTCCCGACAGGTACCTCGAGTAGTTCTCGATGCCGGCGCAGTACCCCACCTCTTTCATCATCTCCATGTCGAACATCGTTCGTTGTTCGAGACGCTGAGCTTCCACGAGCTTATCGGCCGAGCGAAGTTCGATGAGCCGCTCCCGGAGCTCCTCGCGAATGTGGTCGATCGCCTGGATCAATCGGTCTTTCGGGGTGACGAAGTGGGTACCCGGATAGACCGTGAAACGCGGGACCTTGCGGACGACGGATCCGGTCAAGGGGTCGAAGATTGAGAGACTGTCGATGGTGTCGTCAAAGAGTTCGACGCGAACCGCATCACGCCCCGATTCCGCAGGAAAGATGTCGATGATGTCACCACGAACCCGAAACGTGCCCTGAGAAAAATCGATCTCGTTGCGCGTGTACTGCATGTCCGCCAATCGTCGTAGCAACTTGCGCTGATCGAGGCGCTCGCCACGCACAAGGTGCAACACCATCGCCAAGTAGGTCTCGGGGTCACCGAGACCGTAAATCGAGGACACCGTGGCGACGATGATGCAATCGGGTCTTTCGAGTAGCGCCTTCGTCGCCGAAAGGCGCATTTGTTCGATGTGTTCGTTGATCGAAGCGTCTTTCTCGATATAGGTGTCACTCGCGGGCACATACGCTTCGGGTTGGTAGTAATCGTAGTACGACACGAAGTACTCGACGGCGTTATCAGGAAAGAACTCCCTGAACTCGCCGTAGAGCTGCGCCGCGAGTGTTTTGTTGTGGGCCAGAACCAAGGTCGGTCTCTGAACGGCCTGGATGACGTTCGCGACCGTGAACGTTTTGCCGCTACCGGTGACCCCGAGCAGGGTTTGGTGGGCGAGCCCATTTCGAAGCCCGTCGATCAGACCAGCGATGGCCGCCGGCTGATCCCCGGCGGGTTGGTAATCGGATTTGAGCCTGAATTGAGCCATATGGGGCTTACTATATCGACTCGAGGCGGCCGATGTTCAAGCTAGTTTTCGAGCGCTGTGCGGGGCCGCTTGACGGGCCGCAGCGCATTCCAGAGAATGCGCGCCTCTTTTCGCCTGCCGTTCCCCGGTAGCTCAGTCGGTAGAGCGTCGGACTGTTAATCCGCAGGTCGCTGGTTCGAGTCCAGCCCGGGGAGCCAATCTCTGGCAGGTGCAGATCACCCGCCCGAGCACCGATCGTCAAGGCAGCGCGGTCAATAATTCAGTTTGTCTGGCGACGCATTGAAGCGCTGGATCGAGTCCAGAACGATCTTCCGCGCCTGATCGGCGTCGCCCCACCCACTGATTTTGACCCACTTCCCTGGCTCAAGGTCCTTGTAGTGCTGGAAGAAATGCCCGATACGCTCGAGCCAGTGTTTCGACACCTGGGCGATGTCGTGGACATGTGAGTATCCGTTGAACACTTTGTCGACGGGCACTGCGAGGAGCTTTTCGTCGGAGCCCGCTTCATCCTGCATCATCATCACACCCACGGGACGGCAACGGATCACCGAGCCCGGAACGAGCGGTAACGGCAGAATGACCAGCACGTCCGCGGGGTCACCATCGCCGCACAGCGTGTGCGGGATGTAGCCGTAGTTACAGGGGTAACGCATGGGCGTCGACAAGATGCGGTCGACGAAGATTGCACCCGTGGCTTTATCCACTTCGTATTTGACCGGATCAGCGTCCTTCGGGATCTCGATAATGACGTTGACGTCGTTTGGGACATCCTTGCCCGTGGGTACCAAATCAAGTGCCATGCTTCCTTGCTCCTTGAGTTAAACCGATCGCGAGATCAGTTCCTTCATGATCTCGTTCGTACCGCCGTAGATACGCTGCACCCGCGAATCGGCAAACATGCGGCACACCAGGTACTCGTTCATGTAGCCGTAGCCGCCATGGAGCTGCACGCACTCGTCGAGCACCTGCTGCTGCATGTCGGTGACCCAGTACTTCGCCATCGAAGCGGTTTCATTGTCGAGCTTGCCCGCCAACAACTTCTGGATGCAGTCATCCACGAACACCCTGGCGACGCGCGTGACGGTCGCGCACTCGGCCAGCTTGAACCGAAGATGCTGCATCTGACCAATGACCTGCCCGAAGGCCTTGCGTTCTTTGACGTATTTCGAGGTCTCGGCGACGGCACCCTCCATCGCGGCCACGCCGCAGAGTGCAATGATGAGCCGCTCGTATGGCAGATCGCCCATCAGCTGATACATGCCGAGTCCCTCTTCGGCACCGAGGCGGCAATCCACCGGGACACGAACGTCCTCAAAAAAGAGCTCGGCCGTGTCCTGCGCAGGCATGCCCATTTTGTCGAGCACCCGGCCCACCCGGTAACCCGGGAGATTTTCGGTCTCCACCATGATGAGCGAGAGCCCGCGCTTGCGATCCTCGGTGTTCGTGCGAGTGACCAGCATGAGTAGCGACGCCTGACCGCCGTTGGTGATGAAAATCTTTGAGCCGTTGATACGGTAGTGATCGCCTTCGAGCACTGCGCGGGTGCGAATCCCCTGCAGATCAGAACCTGCTCCGGGCTCGGTCATGGCAATGGCCCCGATGAGCTCGCCGCGGGCCATACGAGGCAACCAACGCTTCTTCTGGGCTTCCGTGCCATAGTTGTAGACGTAATGCGCACACATGCTGTGAACGCCTTGTCCAAAACCCGAGAGACCGCGTCGAGCCTGCTCTTCGTAGAACACCACTTCGTGACGGAAGTCACCACCCGCACAGCCATACTCCGCGGGTAGATCAAGACACAGCAGACCCATCTCACCGGCCTTAAGCCAAATATCCTTGCCGACAGTATGCTGACGACGCCACGCCGCATCGTTCGGCACCATCTCGGTTTCGACGAAGCGCGCGACGTTCTCTCGAAACAAACTCAAGTCATCGTCGGCCCAAGGGGACACATAAGGCAGCATTGAAAACTCCTGCGTGCCGGCGTCATGTCGCCGGAGATCGTTGATCAGCGTTTTTTGCGTGAGGTCGGCGGACTTTCGACGACCTTACGCAGATGCGCTCGAAAATCTTTTCCCAGGGCGGGATGCGCGAGTGCATAGGCGACCGTAGCCTGCAAATAGCCGAGCTTACTGCCGCAGTCGTAGCGGGTGCCTTCGAACTTATGCGCGTACACCGCCTCTTCCTGCAGGAGTCGCGCGATGCCGTCGGTCAATTGAATCTCGCCGCCCGCACCCGCCCCGATTCGAGCAAGATGATCGAAGATGGCGGGCGACAATAAATAACGCCCGACGACTGCAAGATTGGACGGCGCGACGGCCGGCTTCGGCTTTTCGACGATTCGGCGAATTCGCGCTGTTTGACCCGGAGCTTCGACCGCCACGATGCCGTATTTGTCGGTGTCTTTGCGCGGTACGGTTTCGCAGCCGATCACGCTTGCGCCCTTGGCCGCATACACCTCCGCCATTTGCGCAAGACAAGGCTTCTCCGCAGCGATCAAGTCGTCGGCGAGGTGAACAAAGAATGGTTCGTTTCCAACTGCGGGCCGCGCGCAGAGCACAGCATGACCGAGACCCAGCGGCGCCGGCTGACGGATATAGATACACGTGGCGTAACTCGGCAGCACACTGTGCAGTTGCTTGACGAGCTCGGACTTACCCTGCGACTTGAGCAAGCCCTCGAGTTCACGATCGGAATCGAAGTGATCTTCGATGGCGCGCTTGGACGCGCCGGTGATGAATACCAAACGTCTCGCGCCTGCGGCGAGCGCCTCTTCGACAGCGTATTGAATCAGTGGCTTATCGACCACCGGCAGCATTTCTTTGGGGCTCGCCTTGGTCGCCGGGAGAAATCGAGTGCCCCGCCCTGCGACGGGGAACACCGCTGTCTCGATAAGGGGACGCTTGGCCATCGACGACTCCGAAAGATCAGGACTGGAATGGTAAACCAAGCGCCCCTCAACGGGGCAGAGACGTTATCGGCCTCCGGCGCCGGGCTTCGGCGCGTTTTGCGCGGGGATGCGCGTTCCAGGGCCGGCGGCGGCCGAACCGCTCGAGGGCCGACTCGATGCGCTGCCCGCCCCAACAGTCAGGCGCGCGCGATTGTTCTCGAGGGTCTTCGAGCCAATTCCTTTGACCAGCGCGAGCTCATCGACCGATCGAAAGGCGCCGTTCTTTTGTCGATGTTCGACGATCGCCCGGGCTTTGGACTCACCAATACCCTTCATTTCACGGGCTAAGGTCGTGGCATCTGCCGTGTTGATATTGATTAAGGCGCTGGTCGAACGAGTCGAGGGCGCCGATGGGGTCGATGTGGCCTGAGCGACAGCAAGCAGTGACCCCAGACAAACAAGGACGAGAGCAGTAACTCGAGTGATCATGGAAGGTCCTCCAGTTCGAATGCGTCGCGCCGACATGACGACACGCGCGGGAGGCTATTCCGGGTTCTCGGTCCATCACGAGAACCGAATCGACGCGGAGCGTCGACTAATGGGGTGCTTAGTCGCGGATCGGGCTCGAGATACTGTCGTTGACCCGCTCGCGCAGATCTTTGCCCGGCTTGAAATGCGGTACGTATTTTCCGGACAGCGCCACCGCCTCGCCGGTCTTCGGGTTACGACCCTGACGGGGCGGTCGGAAATGCAACGAGAAACTGCCGAAGCCTCGAATCTCAATCCGCTCGCCCGTCGCAAGCGCGTCGCTCATGATCTCGAGAATTTGCTTGAGAGCAAGCTCGATATCCTTCGCCGGCAGATGTTTCTGCTTGGCGGTAATGAGTTCGATGAGTTCCGACTTCGTCATGACAACCCCGTGACGTCGTCAGGAGAGTCGCGGACCCCGCACAGGATCCGCGAGTCGCCCTAATTTCACGTTACACCCTCAACCGCGATCGCGGTCCGAGTTAATCTGCGCCTTGAGGAGTTCGCCGAGGCTGGTGCCCGCCGTCGGGCCCGTCTGCTCCGAACGATAGCTCTGCACGGCCTCTGCTTCCTCGGACACTTCCTTCGCTTTGACCGAGAGCGAGATCGAGCGTGTTTTGCGATCGACGCCCATGAACTTAGCCTCGATCTCGTCGCCTTCCTTCAGGAACTGACGCGCATCTTCGACTCGATCGCGACCGAGCTCCGACGCACGCAGCTGGCCTTCGATACCGTTGCCGAGATCGATGATCGCACCCCGCGCATCGACTTCTTTGACAACACCGCGAACGATGCTGCCCTTCGGATTATCGGCGATGTAACCCGCGAACGGATCCTTCGCCAACTGCTTGATGCCGAGGCTGATGCGTTCACGCTCCGGATCGATCGCGAGCACCATCGCTTCGATGGTCTGACCCTTCTGGAAGCTACGAACCGCCTCTTCACCCGGGATATCCCAGGAAATATCGGAGAGGTGCACGAGGCCGTCGATGTTGCCCGAGAGGCCGATGAAGATGCCGAAGTCGGTGATCGACTTGATCTGGCCCGACACCTTGTCGCCACGGTTGAAATTCTCGGAGAACTCGCGCCACGGATTCGGGACGCACTGCTTGAGGCCGAGGCTGATGCGGCGACGCTCTTCGTCGCAATCGAGCACCATGACTTCGACTTCCTGCCCCGTCTGCACGACCTTGGCCGGGTTGACGTTTTTGTTGGTCCAATCCATTTCCGAGACGTGCACAAGACCTTCCACGCCGTCCTCGATTTCGACGAACGCACCGTAGTCGGCAATGTTCGTGACCTTGCCGAACACGCGAGTGTTGGGCGGGTAGCGGCGATTGATGCTCTCCCACGGATCGGCGCCCAACTGTTTGAGCCCGAGGCTGACACGCGAACGCTCGCGGTCGAACTTGAGGATACGAACTTCCACTTCGTCACCGACCTTGACCACTTCAGACGGATGCTTGACGCGCTTCCACGCCATGTCGGTGATGTGGAGCAGACCGTCGATTCCGCCGAGGTCGACGAACGCACCGTAGTCGGTGAGGTTCTTGACCGAGCCCCGCACGACCGAACCTTCCTGCAAGTTGTCCATGAGCGCCGTGCGCTCCGCCGAGAATTCCTGCTCTACGACGGCGCGGCGCGAGACCACGACGTTGTTGCGCTTTTGGTCGAGCTTGATGACCTTGAACTCGAGCGGCTTGTTTTCGAGATACGCCGTATCGCGAACCGGACGAACGTCGACGAGCGAGCCCGGCAGGAACGCGCGGACGTGTTCGATTTCGACCGTGAAACCGCCCTTCACGCGGCCCGTGATGATGCCCGTGACGATTTCACCCTTCGAGAAGGCGTCTTCGAGGCGTGTCCAAGTGCGAGCACGTTTGGCTTTGTCGCGCGAGAGGCGTGTTTCGCCGGTTCCGTCTTCGACGGAGTCGAGAGCGACCTCGACCATTTCACCGACGGTTACTTCGATTTCTCCCCGCTCATTCTTGAACTGCTCGACGGGAATGACGGCCTCGGACTTGAGACCAACGTTGACGATGACCATGTCGCTGCCGACATCGACCACGAGACCCGAGAGGATCTGACCCGGGCGAATACGCTGGCTGGCCAGACTCTGTTCGAACAGTTGTGCAAAAG
>Ga0208048_1001666_pt1 | contig 11281 bp, 6 predicted proteins | sample Malawi_45m_30L_FD_184163 | JGI IMG/M metagenome (GOLD analysis project Ga0208048, IMG submission 184163) | Freshwater microbial communities from Lake Malawi, Central Region, Malawi to study Microbial Dark Matter (Phase II) - Malawi_45m_30L... | ecosystem: Environmental > Aquatic > Freshwater >... | reverse complement strand
AGTGAATCCGCTGTTCTTGCGCCGATCGGCAGCATGTCCACGCGTCCGTGAACGCGGTCTCGACGATTGGGCGCCGCAAACTCGGAGATCGCCTCAAGCGCCTCGAGGCGGACAACAGGGGGCAGATCACGGTTGAGCGCGATCGAAGCGATGACAGGTGCACGCTCGCCGCCGAGGATCAGGTTGGCGGCAATTGCTCGTCGTGCAAACGCCATAACATTCGGATCGACAGGCATTCGCCCGATCGGTCGTTCCATCGTTCCATCGGGCAACTGCCATCCCACCGCGAGATGGCTTGCACCGCCGCCCTGTGCCTGCAACGCCGTGATTGTCACGGTCTCTCCTGCCTTCAGTTCGATCGGTGCGGACACCTGTGATGGAGTGCCATCCCAATCGCTCTCGTTCGCGTAGCCATCGATGCGGGCGATGACACGCGGCGCTGAATCGCCCGCCCGCTCGATCGAAAGTACAGAATGATCATCGCTCGTGATGAAGAATCGATACGCACCCGTTGCCTGCGCCGTGATCGTGCCTCGCAAGCGCTGTACGGAATTGGGTGTTCGATCTGAAAAGCCGACCGCTTCACCAGTCGTGTCTGTCTTGTCTGGCTGGCGTTTCCATGCACCACACGACTCAAGTTCGGTGGACGAAGCGACTCGAACATCGCGCCACAAACTGCGCTCGAATGTGACGACAGCGGCGGGCTTGGTACCCGTCGGCGGACGCCACTCTGCAAGCCGACCTGCAGCGGTCGCGAGCGAATCCGTCGCGCGTTCGATCGGCACATCCCAGATCGCGCGTGCCGCTTCGGCGGCGATCCGCATGTCCGGGTCAAAGAGATAGTTCGCGATCATCGGATCCGCATTCCTGCGCATCGCAAGGAGCGCGCCGAGCCGCACGCTCTCGAACTGATCGACCGATAGTGACTGAAGCGCTTTTGTATCAGCGCATGCCGCGAGCGCTGTCGCGAGCGCATGGCGCAGGAAGGGGTCGGCGTTGTCGTTTTCGAAGAGGGCGGCTGACAGCAGCGGTACCGCCTCTGCGAACAGCGCGGGCGCCTTCGGTGCCAGGCGCGCGCAAGCCAGTGCGCATGCCGCCCGAACGCGGGTGTCCTCGTCCACCAAATGCTCCACCAACTTCTTGGCTGCATCGATGCGTCCACTCTCCCCGAGGGTCCGAGCTGTCTGCACACGAATCTCGGGAGAGTCACTTTCGAGCAGCGAGATCACGGGCAGCAGTGGATCCGGTTTCTGAACGCGGTCACAGCGAATGCCCTGCGCCTGCATGCCGAGCGCCCAGATGGCGTGAAGTTGCGCCAGGCGAGCGAGGCGTTCATTGACAACGGCGGGCGGGCCCGCCTGTGCGAGCGCAAGCAGCGGCAAAGTTGTCGACGACCCGCGCGCGACCAGTTCGAACTGCGCACGCTGACGAACTCGCTGATCTCTGTGCTGGAGCAGCGTGATCAGATCATCGGTCGACACGATCTTCATGTCCTGAGTCAGCAGCACTTGCGTCTGCGCAACAACTGCCGCCTTGGATGTCGAAGGATCGAAGATGGACACGATGCGACCCTTGCCGGTGGAGAGCCAGCCGCCGCCCCAGACACTCGCGTACATGCGACCGTCGAATCCGAACGCCACATCGGTCACGAGGAGCCCAAGTGCGAATTGCTTCGACTCGGTCACTTCGTATCCAGCACCCTTCATCTGCACCTTCACCGCTTGGATGCCGCTGTGCGATTCACTTCCAAGGAAGTCACACAGGAAAAATCTGTGATCCCACGCTGCGGGAAGTCCCGTGCCCGGCGCGTAGGCAAGTCCGCTTGGACCGTTGCCTACGAACGCAAGCGGAGGCAAGGACCACGCGGGATACTCGCGGTCAGGCTCATCACGCACATGCCAAATGCGCTCTTGACTCCAGGGTCCGCGCTGATTCGCCCCCTCGAGCGTCTGGTAGTTCATGTCCCAACCCGTGTGTCCATAGGGCATCACGAACACGAATCGCGCCTTATCGCCACCGTCGGAGTTGTTGTCACCAGTGAAGAGATCCCCGAACTCGTTGAACGCCAACTCCTGGGGATTGCGAAGGCTGTACGCATAGATCTCGAGTTCGCTGCCGTCTGGCCTGCAGCGGAAGACCGCGCCCGTCTTGGGATCTGTGAGCGTTCCACCTTCGCGCGTCGTGACGCAGTAGCCGCGGTCACCGATCGACCAGTAGATGCGCCCATCGGGACCGATCGCCAGTCCATGCATGTCGTGACCGCGCAGCGCAGTTCGCACACCGTAGCCCGTCGACAGTGCGTCCGTCGTCTCGGCAACACCGTCATCGTTCGCATCGCAGAGCTGCCACAGATTTGGAATACAGGTGTAGAGAACGCGGTCGCCATCTACAAGAACGCCAGCGCCTGTGCCGTCGAGTGGATCGCGGAAGTCGCGTGAGAAGTTGGTGACGCGGTCCGCACTGCCGTCGGCGTTCGTGTCCTCGACACGGCGAATGCGATCCGCATACTTGCGGTAGTAGTCCATACCGCCATCACGCTTGCCCTTCCACTTTTCGTAGTACGCCAGACGGTCTGCAACGGTCTTGGCGGTCAGGTCGTCGAGCAACCACCAAGAACTTGTGCGGTTGTCTTCGATGCCCCGTTCCTGTCGTTCCGACTCCGCCACATAGAAGCGACCCTTCGCATCGATGTCGAATGCAACGGGATCCGAGACGAGCGGTTCGCTTGCGAAGAGTTGCATTTGAAACCCCGTAGGCAGCGTGACTTCTGCGGCGGGCTGAGACGGAGCCGCGCCGCTTGCGGCTGCGTCGGCTTGGGTCGGCGGAGGCGCATGTGCGCCACAGAAAATCAAGGCACATCCGCAGGCGAACAAAACACGAAGCACGGATATTGACATAACGAAAAGTCTACGCAGCGACGACCAGCAGACCACGCTGCTGTTGACGCGGAGCGAATCCGCCGCCAGTAGGCTCCTGTGCGTGAACGCCGCAGAGTTGATGAGCATTCGCAAACATGTGGCATCGACAGGCGATGCGATTCAGCCGCTCCTTCTTCCACACGCCGGGCTGGCGCGGCGGAATGCCTATGCACATGTTTGGCTGGGTATCAGCGAAGTATTCGGTGATCAGTGGCGTGCGACCGCTATTGCGAGTGAAGTGATCAGTTTCGTGCAGTGGATCGGTTCGAATCCAAATGAGGACTATGCAGTGTTCTCGGGGCCAGCGACCCGAGTGCCGGAGTCCGAACGAACGCCCTTGCTGCGCGGGCCCGAGAAGACAACGCTGCAGCGGTCGGTGGATCGAAAGACACGTCAAGAGCCAAGCCTGTTTGATGCAGCGGGCAGCCCCACCGAGCCGATTTCGCCCGATTGAGGGGGATTTCCTGCCGCGATTTTGGGTCTGAATCGCAGAGAGGCTGAGGTGCGATCACATTTCAGTGGCAATCGCGTGGGACAGCCTTTGCTAAACGCCCGCATTGAAGCACAATGGGGCGATGCGGATCATCTTTGCTCGTATGGCTGTGTGTAGTGCGTTGGCCATTTCTCTCGCGTGGACAACCTCTGGACCGACGCTGATGGCGGGCGGAGCGAACGATCAGGTGCAGCCGAAGATCGGTCGGACATCCGACGGCGGATTCTGCCTCGCGTGGTTCGACAATGCGACCGGTGGTTACGACGTTCGTGCCAATCGGTTCAACGCATCAGGTCAGCCGGCGTGGGGCGCGAATGGCGTGCTCGTCGCGGATCGCAGTTTCTCGTCGACGGTCGACTATGGCGCGACGGTGGTCAGCGGCGACCGCTTCGCTGTGGCGTACAACGACGATCGCTCGGGCAGCGATCGCATCAGCATCACGCTGCTCGCATCGGATGGCAGCGCGCTCTGGACGAGCACAATGGTGACCGGGAGCGACTATGTCGCGAATCCAAAGGTGTGTCAAGATTCAGTCAGTGGCGCGATCTATGCCGCGTGGCTGCAGGGAACCACGACGCGCGTGCAGCGCCTGGACATCGCGACGGGCGCGCCTGTGTGGTCGACCGCGGCGAATCTCACCGATGGAACAGCGCAAACGCAGCCTGCTGATTTGTGGCCAGCGGCAGATTCCAGCGGCGGCGTGATGATGTCGTGCGTTCGGCAGACAGGATTCACCAGCGCAAAGCTGCTGCGCGCGTTCCGCATTTCACCGAGTGGCGTGGTGGGGTGGACAACGGGCAGCGCGGCACCAGTCAACGTGATGACGACTGGTTCGCTGCAGTTCGGGAACTATCCGTCGTGTGCAGCTGTATCTGGCGTTGGCTATGTGTTCGCGTGGTACACCACTTCGCCGCTGCAGTGCGTGGTGCAGGTGCTCGGACTTGACGGTACGCCGCGGTTCCAGACCGGTGGCGTGACCGTGACCGCGACCGCGAATGTCGAGCGTGTGAGTCCGGCGTTTGCGGTGAGTGCGCAGGCAGATCGCCTGTATGTGGCGTGGTCCGATCGTGTGCCGAGCAGTTCTGTGTACGGCATGGGGGCGCAGGCGTTCGCACTCAGCGGCAGTGGCGCGCGGCTTTGGGGCGAGAGCGGATTCGCGCTGCAGCCGCAGGCGACGCTCTACTCGACGGACTTTGTTGCCGTGGCAGCCGATTCGGGCGGAGCGAACTTCCACTGGCAGTCATCGACGGCCTTCGGCGCGGATGTCATGCGGGCACGGCGACTTTCGCCCGAGGCGCACGAGCTCTTCAGTGCGGGCACGGTGCAGGTCGCACCCGCCAGCGACAAGGGACGAATGGCAGCGGTCATGCAGCAAGGCGCAAGTATCGTCGTGTGGCAGGATGGTGCGGCAGGTTCGACGGACATCCGAGGTCAGCGCGTTGCGAACGATGGAACGGTGGGCGGCAGTCCTGTTCCACCTGGTGATGCGGATGGCAACGGAATTGTGAACGGCGTTGACCTTACGGCCGTGCTTGCCGCTTGGGACACTAATGATGCGTCGACCGATTTCAGTGGCGACGGCACGGTCAATGGTGCGGATGTGACGATACTGCTCGCCAATTGGGGCTGAACGCTCCGCACCACCGAAGGGATTCAACTCTTGGCTGAGTGGTTCGCGCGGTACCAGTCGATGGTCTGCCGAAGGCCCTCTTCAAACCCAACCTTCGCGCGCCAACCGATCGTGTTCGCGGTGTGCTCAGTTTCGAGGCAGCGCCGCGGCTGACCGTTCGGTTTCTTCGCATCCCAGCGGATCTCGCCGTGGAATTCGCAGAGTCGTGCGATGAGTTGCACGAGTTCGCGAATGGTGATCTCGCGCCCCGTGCCGAGGTTCAGCGGATCTGGCGCGTCCATCATTTCGGCGGCGCGCACGATGCCATCGGCCGCGTCGCTCACGTAAAGAAACTCGCGGCTCACTTCGCCGGTGCCCCAGCAGTCGATGTGTGATGCGCCTGCGTTCACCGCTTCGATGCACTTGCGGATCAGCGCAGGGATCACATGCGATGTGCCGAGGTCGAAGTTGTCATGCGGCCCATACAGATTGACGGGCAACACATACGCGGACTTCATGCCGTACTGCTGTCGATATGCATCGAGCATCACGAGCGCCGCCTTCTTGGCGATGCCGTAGGGAGCGTTGGTCTCCTCTGGGTAGCCGTTCCAGAGATCGCTTTCGCGAAAGGGCACCGCTGCAAACTTTGGATACGCACAGATCGTGCCGACCTGAACGAACTTCTCAAGCCCGCGCTGGCGAGCATGCTCGATCAGGTGAAGCGCCATCGCCATATTGGCGAAGAAGAAGCGACCTGGGTTCGCCTGATTGGCACCGATTCCGCCGACCTCCGCGGCGAGATGAAAGACGATCTCGGGGCGCATGTCGTTGTACATGCGCTGTACGTCTGCTTCGCGCGTCAGATCGAACGATGCGCGGCGTGGTACGAGCACATCCGCTGCGCCGATCGCACGCAGGCGTTCAACCACAACTCGCCCGAGGAAGCCAGTGCCCCCTGTGACCACGATGCGGCGGTTGTGCAGCGGTGAGCGTGGGGTCATGACAGGTTCGCGCAAAGGTATCCCGCAGCGGGCGCGTCTGCCGATTCATGAACGGCTCGTCTATCCTGCGCGAATGGCGGCGATTCGCAGGGCACTCATTACCGGCATCACTGGGCAGGACGGCAGCTATCTCGCTGAACTCCTGTTGGCGAAGGGCTATGAGGTGCACGGCATTATCCGCCGCAGCTCCACATTCACTACTTCGCGCATCGATCATATCTATCAGGATCCGCATGAACGCAGCGCGCGGCTGCGGCTTCATTATGGTGATCTGACGGATGGAACGGGGCTGCTCGAAGTGCTTCGCAAGGCCGAGCCTGACGAGATCTACAACCTCGGCGCCCAAAGTCATGTTCGTGTGTCATTTGATCAGCCCGTATACACGGTCGATGCGGTCGCGATGGGCACCGTTCGCTTGCTTGAGGCACAGCGGATCCATGAGCAGCAAACGGGTCGCTCTATTCGGTTCTATCAAGCGAGTTCGAGCGAGATGTACGGAAAGGTTGCGGAGGTGCCACAGCGCGAGACGACTCCCTTCCATCCGCGGTCGCCGTATGGCTGCGCAAAAGTGTTCGCACACTCGATCGCCATCAACTACCGCGAGAGTTATGGGATGCATATCAGTTGCGGCATCTTGTTCAATCATGAAAGCCCGAGGCGTGGCGAGACCTTCGTGACCCGCAAGATCACGCGCGCGGTCGGGCGAATCAAGCTTGGGTTACAGAAGAAGTTGTATCTCGGCAATCTTGATGCGAAGCGTGACTGGGGATTTGCAGGGGAGTATGTCGATGCAATGTGGCGCATGTTGCAGCAGCCCGCCGGCGACGACTTTGTGGTTGCGACTGGGAAGATGATCGCAGTGCGTGCGTTCTGCGATCTGGCGTTCGCACATGTGGGGTTGGAGGCAAGGGACTTCGTCGAGATCGATCCGCGCTACTTCCGCCCTGCAGAAGTGGATGAGCTGCTTGGCGATCCCTCCAAAGCGCACGGCAAACTTGGTTGGAAGGCAACCTGCTCAGTCGAGCAGTTGGCGGCGATGATGGTGGATTCAGACCTCGAACTTGCCGCGCGCGAACGCACCCTCCGAAACGCGGGACACGAGTTGCCCGCCGGTCAGGGGCACGACCAGTGAGGTGGTTGGGCGGTGCTCTCGCCTTGGCTGGAGGGCTAGCAGCATTCGGCCTTCAGACTGTTCCCGATCATCAGAGTCCTGCTCCGCCCGCCAAAGTGGTTGGACTGGAAGGAGAGAAAACAGAGAGAGTCGCTAAAAAATCAATCGTACTTATCTATGACCAGATTCCTACGCAATCGGCTCAGAGACGGGCGCTTGAGATTGGAGCGTCTCAGTACTTGATCGTTTATCAGGGGGTTGATCCACAGGCCAAGCTCGGAAAAATCAACTCGGAGCTGGTTGTTAAAGCAATAGAGATGCGGGCTCTTCAGTCACTGCCGCGGTTCGGAATATTAGACTTCGAGAGTCCGTATGCGGAGGTTCTTCAGAGCGGGTGCAGTGACCCTCGGTGGTCCCAGACGATTGCAACTATGGCTTCAGCGATCCAGTTGGTTCGGGCCAAGTTTCCCAATACGCTCTGGACCTTCTATGGCGTGCCATTCGTGCCATATTGGATTAACGGCACCGATTGGGCGTCAGCCGCGCCCGAGCAAAGGAAGGCGGCATTGGACAAGATTTATCAGGCGAATGCCCCGCTTGTCAAAGAGATGGACTGGATCAATCCGTCGATCTATCCAGTTTATGAGCCGGCGCTCTTTAATCCAAAGGATCCGAACTTTGTTCGCGTACAAGGACGTGCTTGGAGGAGTACGACCGTCGCTTTGTCTCACATTCTTGCAAATGGGAAGTCGGTTGTCCCAATGGTGAGTCCCTATTGGCAACCAAACGGCGTTGCGCGTGCTGGTTTTCCTGTACCAAGAGATCAGTTCATCGAAGACCAGATATCAGTTGCGATCGACGCAGGAGCAACAGGGGTTGCACTATGGACAGGTATTGAGAGTTTTATCAATCTTGCAGTTCAAGGTGACAATGCGCAATCAAACCGCAATGACGGATTTACCGCTGTGAGTTGGCGTACAGCCTTCACCGAAGAGTTCTTTTCAAAGAGTATACCGGTAGTTTGGAGCGATCCATCTGTTCGAACGGTTTTGGAGGCAAAGACATCAGCGCAGATTTGCGACAGTATGCATTGGATCCGTGAATGGGAAAGTCAGTCACTTCAAGTGAAAGAGACCCTAGCGAAGTGAGCCCATGATGTTTGATGTTCTTTCGATCCTGGCTTTGGTGGTAGCCTCCGTGCTCGCGGTGACCCGCGACGGGTGGGGTTTGGCGCTGGTGATGACTATGTTTGCCTTTGAGCAGGTGCTCCAAGCCTCGTTCCCTATTTTCACGCAGATTCCAGCCTTGGCGAACATTATTGTTGGTGCGGTTGTCGTAGGCGCAGTATATCGTTCCTTACAAACAAATCCGAGCCCATTTGTTGGTTATCTAAATCTTGGGTGGATTGTCTGTGTAACTATTTTTCTGATGGCTTGCGCATCTCTTTTGTGGACGCCATCGTTCGGTACAGCTTGGTCGTTCACGCGTTGGGGGTTACCATACTTTATACTATTCATTATTGCTTCGCCACTGCTTGTCTCGAGTAGGGCATCAGTTGCAAAATTTTTAACGGCGGCTCTCCTTGTGGGTACAACTGTTACGCTGCTAATCATCCTCAATCCAAAGTTTACGGTGTATCGCGGGCGTCTTGGTATCAGTCTTGACGCTCTGGTTCGCTCTAACCCACTTGCGATGGGGGAGGTTGCAGGAACTGTCGTTATTATAGCGGCACTCTGGATCGGCACACGAGTTTCATTATTATTCGTTATGGTTCGACTATTAGCACTCCTGGCGGGTGCACTTCTCTGTTTTCAATCAGGCTCGCGCGGCCAACTCGTGTTTGCTGTTCTGATCTCCATTGCCCTATATCCACTGGCCGTGCGACTGAAGAATGCTGTGGTTGTTGTGGGCTCGGCAATCGCACTCCTGTTCGTGACAATTCTGCTTAGTTGGCTTGTGCCTCAAGTCCTTGGCTTTCAAGAGATAGGTCGGTGGGATGAGGGCAGTTTGGCAGGGGGTGTCTCCGTTCGAACCCAAAATGTGATCGATGTCCTGGGAGCATTTGCCGTTTCCCCAGCGGCGTGGGTCTTTGGTCTTGGATTCAATGCGTTCGCTGGAATAACGACGGCTAGCAGTGAGCCATACTCACACGTGCTCTTCGTCGACATTCTTGCAGAGCAGGGGGTAGTCGCCTTCGTCCTTCTGGTTCTCTTCCTTTGGGCATTCCAACGTGATTTTCGCAAGCTGTATGGGGTGTGCCATGACTCGGCGCGTGAACGATCGAGTCTCGTGTGCCTTCTTGGTCTGTTTCTTTACCAGATATTACTTGTTAACAAACAGGGTTACCTATGGGCATCAGTTGGGTTCTTTCTGTTAGGAATCATTGTTGTTCGCTTGAGGGCGCGATTGGACGAGGGCATCGATCCCCCACCGGAGGATGCATATTCTGGCGACTACGAAGTGTCGCCTTTCACTGCTGAGGCCTACGCCGTCAGCTCGGATCAATAAAGGTGAGTCATGTGTGGCATCTTTGGGATAATCAGTGCGACAAGAATAGAAGAGTCAGATCGGGAGTTGCTCCATCGACTCTCAGGAGCGCTTGTTCATCGCGGACCAGATGGCGAGGGGTTTGCCGAATCCGGCGCCGTGGCGATCGGGATGCGACGCTTGGCCATCATCGATCTCGAGGGCGGCTGGCAGCCACTGTGGAACGAGTCGGGCGACATCGCGATGGTCGCAAATGGCGAGGTCTACAACTTCATCGAGCTACGTCGCGACCTTGAGGCCCGCGGCCATCGGTTCCGTACCGGTAGCGATTGCGAGACGATCATCCACCTGTACGAAGAGCACGGCGCTGAGTGCGTCAAGCACTTGCGGGGCATGTTCGCGTTCGCGCTGCATGACCGGCGTTCCGGAAAGGTGCTCATCGCCCGGGATCGCATCGGCGAGAAACCGCTCTACATCGCCGGCGACAGCGAGCGCATCGTCTTTGCGAGCGAGATGCGCGGGCTGGTGGGCGCAGGTGCGGTACCGTTCGAGATCGATCCGGCTGCGGTCAATCTTTACTTGCACTATGGATTCGTGCCCGAGCCGTGGGCTGCCGTCAAAGGTGTGCGCAAGCTTGGCGCGGGTCGCCTCATGGAGATCACGCTCGAGCCGTGGTCTGTGCGCGAGCGACGCTGGTGGGCCATGGAGGATGCGCCTCCGATCGACGCTGATCCCGCCTCGACATTGCAGGACATGCTCGAAGACATCTCGGGCCTGATCGTGCGATCCGACGTTCCGGTCGGCGTGGCGCTGTCGGGTGGGGTCGATTCGAGTCTGGTCGCGATGCTGGCCAAGCGTCGTCTTGGCGATCGGCTGACGGCATTTTCGATCGGCTACGAAGGCGGCGCGTGGCAGGACGAGACCGGCATGGCCAAGGAGTTCGCCGATGCGGTCGGCATCAAGCTCCAGATCACGCGCATGGATCCACAGGAGGTCGTGCGCGGCTTCGCCGACATCTGCCTCTGGCGCGACGATCCCACGGCTGATATTTCCGGTTCGAGCTACTACGCGGTCATGCACGCGGCCCGACAGGCCGGCGTGCCCGTCATGCTCATGGGCCACGGCGGCGATGAACTCTTCTGGGGCTACAAGTGGATGCGCGATACGGCGCGACGCTGCGAGCTCCGGACGGCCATGCAGCGTGGTCAGGCCGGCCTCGGTGACTACCTGACGATCGAACGGCCGCCCGTCAGTTGGACCGGGCTGACCAACTGGCTTAAGGATGGCGGCGGCCTGCTGCGCGGTTGGCGTCAATGGAGGGATGATCGACATTCCGACCCGGACCAGATCGCGCCCTGGGATCCACACGGACTCTGGCATGAAGCGGATGCCTTCGGACCGGCCATGCTCGCCTGCTGGGAGGAAGCCTCGAAGGTCGATCCGACGTCGATCTTCCGCAGCCCGGCTTTCTGGCCCCGATCGGACATCGCTATCACGAAGTTGGTGAGCGAAACCTACAACTGTGTGAATGGCATCGCCCAGGGCGATCGCCTGAGCATGGCCACCAGCGTCGAGAGCCGGCTTCCGCTGGTCGACTATCGACTGATCGAGACGGTGATCGGCTTGCGCAAGGTGCGGCCGGATCATCGGCTGCCTGCCAAG
>Ga0208048_1001665_pt1 | contig 11285 bp, 6 predicted proteins | sample Malawi_45m_30L_FD_184163 | JGI IMG/M metagenome (GOLD analysis project Ga0208048, IMG submission 184163) | Freshwater microbial communities from Lake Malawi, Central Region, Malawi to study Microbial Dark Matter (Phase II) - Malawi_45m_30L... | ecosystem: Environmental > Aquatic > Freshwater >... | reverse complement strand
ACTCGAGCGTTGCCAGACGCCGAGTACAAAGTCCGATTGTGCCGCGAGGCGGCACAATCGGAGCGAAAAACTGACGTATCTTTACGTATGTGCTCGGGCTGGAGAGCCCGAGCTACATTTTATCCGAGGCGACCTGCCACCCGCAGCACATCGCCACCGCCGCCGTCACGGAGACTCAGCCGCACCCGGCCCCCAGTCTGCACTGTTTCGCAACAAACGAGGCTCCACAGGAGTCTGCAGCTTGTCTCCCGTGACAGCCAGCCAGTCGTCGAGCGCACTGCGCAGCAGCTGCAACTGAGCCGCATGCTCACCCTTGGTCGCCAAATTGACCTGCTCGTGCGGATCCTTCCTGAGATCATACAGTTCTTCCGCCGGACGCTGGTGATAACGCCTCAATAAAACAGCAGCAGTCGCATCCGTGGCCGCCTTCGCTTCCCACTCCGCAAAGAAAGCACGCTGCCCAAGTCGTCCGCCCAACAGATCAATATGAGTCGTAAAGGCAGCGTCCGGTCGCAGATTGCGAATGTACTTCCAGTGCTCAGTCCGCACACATCGCATCGGATAGACATTCATCCGATTGTCATTCACATGAGCTGCAAAAATCAGCTCCCGATGCGCCGTGCCAGACTGCCGCAGCACTGGAACAAATGACCGCCCGTCAAGCTCCGGCAGACTCGGCCCCCCGGACAGCTCCCCCAGTGTCGGCAACAGGTCAATCCACGAGACCAGCGCTGAAGTTCGCCCCGGAGAAATTCTGCCCGGCCACGCCACAATCAAAGGAGTTCGAATGCCGGCATCATAAAGATTCCACTTTGCCAGCGGCCACTGAGCACCGTGGTCGGCCGAAAACACCACAATCGCACCCGGCAAATGCTCACGCACAGCCCGCAAAATCAAACCAAGATCCTCGTCCAGCTTCCGCACCGCCGCCAGATATCGCCGCCGCCAGTGCCGCGTCTGAGCCGTATCAATGCTGCCCGCCGGCAGTGTCACCGAACCACCCGCCACAACCTCAGCAGACTGCAGCTCGGGCCACGGAACATGCGGCCAGTTGCTGCCAATCATCAGACACAGCGGCTTCAGCAGCGCACACTCCCCTGGTGCCCGGCGGGTCTCGAGAAAGTCTGCTGCCGCCTGAATACCCGCATGGTCGTGAAACGCGTCATGCGCGAAATGATCGAAGCCATAATCAGCCGTATGTCTGTAATGCGACACCTTCCCAAAAGCTGCCGTCTCATAGCCCTGATCACGAAAATACGCCGGCCACTTCTGCAGCGAAGCATGCGGCCTGCTGTGATTCGATTCGGCTCCGTTTCGTGCAGGCCAAAGACCTGTCAGCAGCGCCGCTCGGCTGGGCGCACAACTGGGCGATGCCACAAACGCCCGATCAAACACCAGACCAGCGTCCGCCAGCTGCTGTAACTGCGGCGTGCTGCCCTGCGGTGCACCCCACGGAGAACCATCAAGCAGGCCGAAATCGTCCGCCAGTATTACCACGATATCCGGTCGCTCGGCTGCCTGCTGCGCACACACTGCCGCTGTCAGTTCAGACAACAGACAACCCAGAATCAGCAACCGAAACATGCACATACAGCATCATCCGCAACAGCACTTCGCCCGAAACCATTCGCCATCGAAGACAACAGCAGCATAGCAAAGCCACGAGGCAAAATCGATTGTCGCCCCCCCCGCCAGCAGCCCTCATCCGACTCGTATTGCAGATCTCACCCTGTCTCATGAACAATCCGCCAAACGCACCCCTCGCCCCTGGAAGGCGAGAGGGGATGGGACTGAGGGGAATAGTACGCCCTGCCCAGTTCCTGCCGCAGCGATCAGCAGACTGTTTCGTCTCACGCGAACAAGCGAAGACAATCCCACACGGCTAAAGCAGCCTGCGTGATGAACTGCCCCCTCTGTTCTCAAGTTCCTCGTGTCTGAATTCTCTGGCATGGATGCCATCGCACTGACAAACCGACGCATACGAACGACCTTCATCAGCGTTCATCAGCCGTCTGCCAGCGGTCCGTACGCGGTCCACCAGCCCCGGAACCACCCTGCTCGCTCCGCTCCGGCCCTAAAACAGTTCGTCGATTGCATTGCCGGAAGGCAGCACGCTGACCGGACGGCCGCTGAAGTCCGAATAACTGGCGGCAGTATCGACTCCCAGATGTCGGTACACAGTCGCCAGCACATCCTGCGGCGTCTTCGGGCTGGACAGTGGAAACGCGCCCTTGCTGTCTGATTCCCCCACAACTCGCCCGCCCTGAATTCCGCCTCCGGCCAGCGCCGCACAAAACACGTTCGGGTAATGATCCCGGCCACCCGTGGAATTGACCATCGGCGTTCTGCCGAATTCGCCCCACGCGAGAACCATGGTTGATCCCAGCAGGCCTCGCTCGGCAAGATCTTCAATCAAAGCTGAATAGGCCTGATCCCATCGCGGCAAAAAGCCATCCCGCATGGTTTCATAGCCTTTGACATGAGTATCCCACCAGCGGCAGTCGACCGTCACCAGCGGCACGCCGGCTTCCACCAGCCTGCGCGCCAGCAGAAACCGCTGGCTCCATGCTGGTACTCCGCAGCGATCGGGTGTTGGTGCCTGATAAGCAGCCATAAATCCGTACCGCTGCCGCACATGATCAGGCTCTGCATCCAGATCAAAGGCTCGTCGCGCATCATCTCCCAGCAGGATGTCCCAGGCACGCTGCTGAAAAGCATCCACGGCACCGACCGACGAGACATAGTCGACAGCGTGACGCATCCGATCAAGTCCGCTCAGCAGACCGCGACGATCGTCGGTGCGATCCACGGTGATGCCGTCCGGAGCTGCCAGGTTGGGAATTCGAAACGGGCCGGCATTCGCAGGATCGGCCTGAGTCTCAAAAGGGGCACAGCCGGGACCAAGGTACGCCGGATCCACACCGGGTACTCGCCGCGGAATCATCACATAAGGCGGCAAACGCGGCTGTCTGCGAGCCAGTTGTTTTGCCACAATCGATCCGCAGCTGGGGCGGCTGTTGACATCGGCGGCCCCTTGGCTGGGATAGCCGGTGAAACACAGCTGATCACCCGACGAATGACCGGCATCAGTATGATGCAGACTGCGAATAATGGACCAGTGCTGCATGCAGCGACCGGACTGTGGCAGCATGTCGCACAGACTGATGCCGGGCACACTGGTGGCAGCCGCGCCAAAGTAGCCGCGGTATTCCACCGGCGCTTCAGGCTTCGGGTCCCATGTTTCATGCTGACTGGGACCGCCGCGCATCCAAAGGATAATGACGGACGGTGTGGCGACTGTCTTGGCTGTCGCAGGCGACGCTGCTGACACCGACTTCAGTCGCAGCAGCGACGACAGCGACAGCCCGCAACTGCCCAGCATCCCCGCGCGCACAAATCCTCGCCGCGAAGTCAGCTGGTCAGAATTGATGGTCCCCGACATTTGAAAGTCGTCCTCTCAACTCAGGACACCGCCTTAGAGCAAGCCCCTCGAGCCCGCCAGCGGTTCTTCCGCTGTCAGCGATTGCGAAAAGGACTTTTCAGGGGGGATTGCTCGGGCCGGAAAGCCCGCGCTACCCTGAACACCCTGCCGCATTCGTTTCCCTTCCACGTTGACAGCCTCTCCGTAATCTTCATCGGTCATCCGTCCGCTGTCTATCCAAATTCCGCCCAAAGCCCCCCACAAAACCGGACTGTCTTCACAAACTCTGTCGTTTTTTCCTGTTTTCCCCGCCGTCCGCCCGGAATTTTAAAATTTCCACGGCTCCGGATTGCCCGAACAAGCGTCTGCGATTAAATACGCATCGGACTCGCTGATTGCGGCGACCCAGCATTTCTGCAGGCCTCGAGGGGTTGTGACTATGGCAATGGGTGGACTTCGCACAGCAGCGCTGTTGCTATTTTCCGGGCTGTTCGGTTCGGCTGTCTGGGCCGCAGTTCCGGACAAGTATTCGGATGCCGTTGCGGCCCTGAAGGCCGGCGATGGGCAGACGGCGCTGCAGCAGCTGACCGATCTGGTGGATGCGGGCACTCGTGATCCGCGAGTTTATTATTTCCGCGGGATTGCAGCTGCCGGTCTGAATCAGTCGCCGGATGCGGATTTCAAAAAGGGGGCGGCTCTTGAGGCAGCAACGGGTAACAGCCGTGCGGTCAATACTGCCCTGGAAACGGTGCAGGGTGATTTGCGGCGGAAGATTGAGCAGTTCCGGGCTCAGGGTAAGGCAGCGGCCAACCCGAATGCAGCCGCTGCAGCTCAGCGTCAGCTGTACCGTGAGGCGCTGGAGTTGCGGCGGACGGGGAAACTGCCTGCAGCGGCCGAGAAGCTGCAGGAGCTGACAGCGACCGGCACCGATCCTCGCTACTTTTACCTGCACGGCATTGTTTTGTCTGAGCAGGGTGATGAGGCCGCAGCAAAAGCTCGTTTCAGTGATGGTCTGCGTCACGAGACGACTCCCAACGACATCAAGCTGGTGAATGAGATGCTGTCGGGGCTCAGTACGGCAACGCGCCAGATGGTGGAAAAGAACGCCGTAGTGCAGGTGGGCGACCAGACGGTGACGCGTCGTGAGATGCAAACTGAGATTCGTCGTCGGGCCCTGCTGACGGAAGAGCAGCTGCTGGCTGAGGCCAACAAAGCGGCGGCTCAGGAGGAGCAGGCAGAGAAGAATCGGGTTGAGGCCTCACGTCGGGCGGCGGTGGCCGACATTCTGAAGCAGCGTGAGCAGCAGATGGCGAAGGAGCAGGCGGTGCTGGCGGCGACCGGAGCGTCAAAGCCGGAGCAGCCGGAGATGAAGGCAGACCCGGCACCGGCACCGGCCGTGGCCGCGACGGTACCTTCTGCAGCAGTCAAGTCGGCAGCCGCGCCGAACGCACCTGCGGCCACTGCGGATGCTCCAAAGAAGACATCAGCCAACCCATTCCTGGGCGGCACTGTGAAGAAGCCGGCGGCCGGCGTAGTGGCCAGTCGGCCGTCATCGACGCTGGAGCCGATCAATCTGTCATGGATGCCGGCGAATATGGAGTTAGTGCTGGTTGTGCGACCGGGCGATATTCTGAACAGCGGTCTGGGTCAGTCGATGATGTCGGATCCGGCGATGCTGGCGGCATTTTCAGCAGCGATGCCCGGTTTGCAGCCGACGGACATTGAATCGGTGACGATGGGATTTGGCAGCATTGTGGCCACGATGTTGCCGGTCATTACGCAGGCTGTGGCCGGGACTCAGCCGGATCCCGCCAAACTGACGCAGCAACTGGCTGGGCCTGGGACTGTGGCGGTGGTGCGGCTGTCGAAGGACGTGGATATCAAGGCGATGGCAGCGGCGGTCGGGGCCACAGAAAAGATCGCCGGCACTGCTGCGATGTACGTCGTGAAGTCAGCGCAGGAGGGCGCGCCGGACACTGCGATTCATGCGATTGACGGCAAGACGCTGCTGACGGGCAGTGAGGCTGGCGTGCAGGCGGCATTGAAGGCGGGTGCTGGCGAGACCAGTCGCGACATGTTTAATTTCATGGGCAACGGACATCTGCTGCTGGGCTTTTCCAGTCCGGCGCTGGTGGGCCTGAGTGCCGGGATACCGGATTCCCCGGAAGGAGCACCGCCGCAGGTGGCAGCGATCATGTCGGCCGTCCGTGGTCGGATTCTGGGAGCTGCGATTGGGGTGGACTTCAGCCGCGATCTGGATCTCACGGTAACGCTGCAACTGACGGAGGAGGACGCGGCGAAGGACGCGGGCAAGGCGATGACAGAGGGACTGATGCTGGTGCAGCAGATGGGTCCGCTGTTGCTGGGCAGTGCCCCGCCGGACCTCGCCCCAGGACTGCAGACGACGATGAACAGTCTGTCGGCAGGTGGTCGAGCAGAGACGATTACGTTGTCAGCGAAGCTGCCGGCCGCACTTCTGGACGCCCTCAAAGCTCAGGCGGCCAACTTTGCACCGCAGTTGCAGGGTCTGCCAGGTGCACCTGACGGCTCTGGCGGCTCAGCCTTTCCGGGCACCCCTGGTGCTCCTCCGGCCCCCTGATTTTCCATTGAATCGGACCAGCGGCGACCCAGAGTTGCCGCTGGCACCGAAAGCAGTTACAATTTTTAGAGTCGCATCCGTAGCTCAATTGGATAGAGCGTCGGTCTTCGGAACCGAAGGTTTCAGGTTCGACCCCTGACGGATGCAGTGCCCTAGAGCCTTGCCAATAAACAACTTTAGCACCGAAAGCTCCTCAGCCGACAGCTGCGGAGCTTTTTTTTGTCCCCCCACTAATTCGCGTTTTCTCCGCCCTCGGAACGCAAGGTGAAAGGGTAGTAAACGCGAAAATCCGTGAAAATCCGGGGCTTTTGCCGGCATCAGAAACGCAAAAAGAAGCCTTAACGAACGTGGAACCTGCGGTGATGACACCGTGGCAGTCTAAGAATCTCGGGACATTTTGCGAGCCTTCGCCACCCCCACAGGGCGACTCAGTCCATCCACCTGCTGACCGCCTGCCTGACCCGCATGCAGCCGCTGTCCCCGCTCGCCCCGGTCCCGGCCGCGATGATCGCAGGGGCTCGAAAATCCGTCCGCTGGAGGGCGGTGGCAGAGGCAACCCGCTTCAATCACCGAAACACCGGTGCCACGCACTCGGACACTGGGACCGCCGCGGCCGGCTCAGGCATGAACTCCCCGAATTTCCACACATATCCACTTATTCCCCATTGCCTTTCCGCTCATTTCGAGGGAATATGAGGAGAGCACCGGAGTCCCTCCACTGTTCTCATCCTGCAACTCACTGCTGCTCTGTCCGGCAGGAATCCCGCCATGCTCTCCCGTTTGCTCGTGCTTCCCCGTCGGTCTCAGCCCCGGCCGCGGCTGCTGGCGTGGACTTTACTGACAGTCTGCACCAGTCTCTGGCCAGCGTTCCCCGCCGTCGCGGCAGAACCGTGGGAAATGTTTCTCAGCACGTGGTGCGTCCGCTGCCACGGTCCAGAGAAGGTTGAAGGCGACCTGCGGCTGGATACGCTGTCGCGGGATTTTCGTTCCGGCCAGGATACTCACCACTGGGCCGAAACGCTCGACAAAGTCAACAGCGGCGAGATGCCGCCAAAGGATCAGCCGCAGCCCAGTCTCGGCGAAATCCACGGCTTTGTCACAGCACTCGATACTTTGCTGCAGGAAGGTCGCGCGACCCGGATGGCAGCCCGACCAGCGGTCACCCACTACCGACTCAGCCGTCGCGAATACCAGAACACAGTCTATGACCTGCTGGGGGTGCGTTATGACCCGTCGCGTCCCGGAGAACTGAACGAGGACACTTTGTGGCACGGCTATGAACGCATCGGTTCGCAGCTGTCACTTTCGCCTTCGCACATGGATCGCTATTACCGGGCTGCTGAGATCGTGCTGGAGCGGGCCTTCCCCGCCACCACTCCCGAGGCTCGCAAAGTCCGCCGCACGGCTGCCGAACTGCGATACGGTGGCGGACAGAAGCAGCAGGTGCTGCTGGATCGCTTTGGCATCAAACGCCCGCTGCGACAGCTGCTGTTTCCCGGTCGCGTGCAGCAGGCCATGGCTCCGCACTGGTTCGGTCGCACCGGTCCGGAACACAGCGGGCTGTACAAGGTCCGGCTGCAGGCCAGCGGCATTCGTCCTCCGGGAGGTCAGCCGGCACATCTGAGTATCGGCAAAGAGACCAGCGAAGAAACGGTCGACGGGCTGATCGAGTTTGACATCACGGCACCTGAAGACAGCCCGCAGGTTTATGAGTTCGAAGTCTTTCTGGAGATGCCGATCGGCCTGCAGTTTTGCGTTGTCGCGACGGACGGTGTTGATCGTCGGGGCGGCGCCGCTTTTCGCTATGCGCTGGCCAGTGATTCCTACGTGTTTACTCACAGTAGTGAAACGCTGCTGCTGAATCCCAATGCGCCGCAAATGTTTGATGACCGGGGCAACGGACTGTTTTCAACGGTGCTGCTGGACTGGATTGAGTGGGAGGGCCCGCTGGTTACGGAGGCCGAACGGTCGCGTAGGCAGGCGGTGATTCCGCCGGAGGATGCGGCTGCAGACATCACAGCCCGGCACCTGCAGCAATTTGCGGCTCGCGCCTGGCGACGTCCGGTGCAGTTGCCCGAACTGGAAGGATATCTGCAGACGTATCAGGAATCGCGGGCTGACGGGGAATCGCCGCAGTCCGCCTTCCGCATGGCCCTGCAGGCCGTGCTGACATCCCGCAACTTTATTTATCTGGTGGAGGGTGACGCAGAACCTCGCGAACGCCTGACCGATCATGAGCTGGCTTCGCGGCTGTCTTATTTTCTCTGGAGTTCCATGCCCGATGATCAGCTGCTGGCGGCTGCGTCAGCGGGAACGCTCAGCGGCGCGGACCTCGAAGCTCAGCTGGATCGTCTGCTGGCGGACAGCCGCATGCAGCGGTTCATCGATGACTTTGCCCGGCAGTGGCTGCAGCTGCACCGCGTCGGCATGTTTCCGCCGGATCGCAAGCTTTATCCCGGCTACGACGACTGGCTGCAGAAAAGTCTGCAGGCGGAGCCGGTAGAGTATTTTCGGGAAGTGTTTGCGGGCAATCTGCCGATCGACAGTTTCCTCGATTCGAACTGGACCGTAGCGAACGCGCGACTGTGCGACTTCTACGGCCTGCCTGAACCGACCTCGGGCGCATTCCAGCGGGTCGCGCTTAGCCCCGAGCATCATCGCGGGGGGCTGCTGACGATGGGCGCGGTGCTGGGCCTGACCTCCGACGGGACTCGACACCGACCGGTGCATCGGGGCGTCTGGATCAGCGAAACCATCTTCAATCGGACTCCGCCGGCACCACCGGCGAACGTGGATCCGATTGAGCCGGTGCCTCCCGAGGGCACTCGCGTGACGATTCGTCAGCGAATAGAGGCCCACGCGAAGAACGCCAGCTGTGCGGCCTGCCACCGCACGATTGATCCGCTGGGTCTGGCCTTTGATCAGTACGACGCGATTGGCCAGTGGAGAACAGTCGAGCAGGTATCGACGGGGGTGGGAGCGAACCCGCCGGCGGATGCCACGGGCGTGCTGCCGGACGGCCGCGCGTTTCGGGACGCGACGGAATTCCGACAGCTGCTGATTGCGGAGCGAGATCGGGTAGCTCGCGGTTTTATTGAGCATTTAAGCACTTACGGGCTGCGGCGTGTGCTGACTGTGGATGATCGAGCCGACATTCAGGCGATTGTGGATGCGGCCAAAGCAAAGCAGTATGGGGTGCGTGACATGATCCGGGCCGTGGTGCTTTCGGATCTGTTTCGCAAACGCTGAACAAACGACGGCGATTTCCTGAACAAATGAAGGGAGCTGGCTGATGAGTTTTCTGTCTCAATCGTGGCTGCTGGATCGCCGGCATGCACTGCGGGCTCTGGGCACCTGCATTTCCCTGCCGATGCTGGAGTGCATGCTTCCGCTGCGAGCTGCCGAGCCTCCGGCGATGCCTCGTCGCAGTGCCTTCATTTATCTGGCCAACGGGGTGCATTCGCTGAATTATCAGATTACGACAGCCGGTCGTGATTATCAGTTTTCGCGATCGCTGCGACCGCTGGAAAAACACCGCCATGTGATTACGCCGATCAGTGGTCTGCATCACCCGGGGGCACTCAGTCATCACCACAACTGCATCTCGATCTGGCTGACTGGTGGCAAGCTGGGGCCATCTGACCGCAACACGATTTCGGTCGATCAGAAGATGGCCGAGGTCACCGCGCAGCACACTCGCTACCCATCGCTGGAGGTGGCACTGACGCAGGGTTCACTGGCGTGGACGGCGGACGGCGTGCAGCTGCCGGCGCAGCGTCGCTGCAGTGAAATTTTTGCATCGCTGTTTGAAGAGCCCAAAGGTGGCACGGCGGCACAGCGGAAGGCGCTGCGGCGGAAAGCCAGTGTGCTGGACGACAATCTGGCCGAGGTACGGCGGCTGGAAGCGAAGATGGGTGCGACGGACCGTGGTCGGCTGGAGCAGTATCTGAGTTCGGTGCGGGAGGCAGAAATTCGCACACGCCGCGCGGACGCCTGGTTGGATACTCCGCTGCCCGCTATTTCGGACGCCGATCGCAAACGCACGAATCGGGACGTGCCGCAGACTCAGGCCGGCGACTATTTCCGCACGGTGTATGACCTGATTGTGCTGGCGTTTCAGACCGATGTGACTCGAGTGGCCACGTTCAGTCTGGGCGGTGAGGGTGATGCGTTCGCCATCCCGGAAATTGGCATTACCGAGTCGCGTCATCAGCTCAGTCACCATGGCGGTGATGTCGGTTATATGGAGAAGCTGACGAACTATGATACGTTTGCAATTGAGCAGTACGGGTACTTTCTGAGCCGGCTGACTGAGACTTTGGATCTGAATGGGAAGCCAATGCTGGGGACAACGATGTCGCTGTTTGGCAGCGGCATGAGTTATGGTCACAGCCATGGCAACGCGAATCTGCCGCTGGTGCTGGGCGGTGGTTCAGATCTGGGTCTGCAGCATGGCAGTCATCTGGACTTCAATCAGGGCCATTTCAATGGCTATCAGCTGGAGAAGCCGGGTGAGCATTATTCGCTGTGCAGTCGCCCGGCCAACGCTGAGGCTCACATGAGCAATCTGCTGCTGCTGATGGCACAACGGATGGGCGTGGAGACGGATCGGTTTGGTGACAGCAACAGGGCGGTGGAACTATGAGGCTGCGGAAGACGAATGGCGGGGCGCTGCTGCTGACGGCGCTGGTGTGCCTGCGGGCCGCGGGTGTGCTGGCTGCTGACGAGCCGTTTCGACCGGAGCCAGGCCGTTTTCCGCTGCTGGAGCGTTCTCTTGAGTATCGTGGCGAGCTGGTATTTGTGGATCATGCGAATCGTCGCGGCAGTTTGCGAGTGCAGGGTTCGGGCATGTTCTTCCGCAACGATCCGCATCCGTTTGCGTTGCTGCCATATGGCATTGTTCGCTACCACGGGGCTCCGGCCGACTTGCGGGACGTGCCGCTGGGAACCGTGCTGCACGTGCGTGCCTTTTTGCCGCCCGATCCAAAGATTTCGGCCGTGCCAGTGCTGCCGGTGGACAGTCGGACGAAGGATGCCAACCACAATCGCGGGGCCGGCATCTTTCCGGCTGAGAACCATGTGCTGCTGCTGGAGGACGAGCCCAGTTATTGTCAGCGGGAGGGCAAAATCTGGAAACTGCAGGAAGTGGACGTGCAAAATCTGACCGGCATGCTGACAGCTCGCCTTGAATCTCAGGCGGGTGACGCAGGAGCGGTGGCGGACGAGAAGCTGAGTTTCGATGCCGCGACCCGCGTCTGGCGTGGT
>Ga0208048_1001663_pt1 | contig 11291 bp, 8 predicted proteins | sample Malawi_45m_30L_FD_184163 | JGI IMG/M metagenome (GOLD analysis project Ga0208048, IMG submission 184163) | Freshwater microbial communities from Lake Malawi, Central Region, Malawi to study Microbial Dark Matter (Phase II) - Malawi_45m_30L... | ecosystem: Environmental > Aquatic > Freshwater >... | reverse complement strand
CCTCAGTTTCCGGCACAGCCACCCAAATCGCTATAAGATTTTACGAAAAGCGGTGCTATCTGCTCGCGGCAACCGTAGAGAAGTGCTGAGCCGGATTGTTGATGCTACGCAGCGAGTCTTGCCTCAATGGGGCGTCGACGCCGAGGTGACGGGCCGCGAGAAGTCCTTGTATGGCATTTATCGCAAGATGCGCGAGAAACGCCTCAGTTTCTCTCAGGTTCTCGATGTCTACGGTTTTCGAATCATCGTACCGACCATTTCGGATTGTTATAAGTCTCTTGGCGCACTTCATGCAACCTTCAAGCCTATCTTAGGACGTTTCAAAGACTATATCGCCATCCCTAAAGTCAATGGTTATCAGTCCTTGCACACAACGTTGATTGGTCCCTTTGGGACGCCAGTCGAGTTTCAGATTCGAACCCAAGAGATGCAACGCGTTGCCGAATCAGGCGTCGCCTCGCATTGGCTATACAAAGCCAAGGATGAGAGCTTTTCGGATCTCCAGCGCGAGACGCATCAGTGGCTTAAGTCCTTGCTTGACATCCAAAGTAACACTGGCGATTCACTCGAATTTATCGAACATGTCAAAGTCGATCTTTTCCCTGATGCTGTTTACATATTCACGCCGAAGGGTGACATTAGAGCGCTTCCAAAGGGCTCTACAGTGATCGATTTTGCGTACTCTGTACATACCGACATTGGCAACCATGCGGTTGGGGCAACCATCAACGGTGAGATTTCCCCGCTAAGTACTGTACTCAGGAGTGGTGATCGCATCATTGTTAATACCGATCCAATCTCTAAGCCAGACCCGGTCTGGTTGAGCTTTGTTCGAACCGGTAAAGCACGAGCCGAGATCCGACACTATTTACGGACAATGAATCATCGCGAATCGATCGAGTTGGGTAAACGTCTTCTTGAACACTCCATGCAGGCCATGCATCTGCGTTTGGACGAAATCAGCAGCCAAGCCATCGAGCGAGGAGCGCGCGATATCGGCGCGCACAGTGTCGATGATCTGTTTGCAAAGGTTGGTTTGGGGATTCAACTTGCTCCGGCGGTTGCACGTACGATTGCACTGATGGCTGGACATCGTGGCGCGACATCGGCGTTTTTAGCTGCGGTGCATGCCGCGCCTATTCAAGTACACGGCACTGAAGGATCTGCTGTTACATTTTCTCCCTGTTGTCATCCGATTCCAGGCGACAGCATTTTTGGTCATTTGCGCGGGGGCCACGGTTTAGTGATCCATCGGACTGATTGCGGTGTTGCGATTCGATCGCGCGTTAAAGACAGCGAGCGCTGGGTAGAGGCCGAGTGGTCTGAGCCCATTAATGGTCTATTTAGGACTGACATTAAGGTAACCGTACATGACGGCCAAGGCGTTCTCGGCAAAATCGCTGCTGAGATTGCCGCGGAGGGAATTAATATTTCACAAGTCCACACAGAGTCAACGTCTGACAGCATGGCAACCATGTTGTTTGCCTTGAGCGTAAGGCATCGGACGCACCTCGCAAGCCTGATGCGAAGGTTACGAAAGATGGCTGAAGTCGCCAAGTTAGTACGCGTATAAAGTTATTGCTGCTATATCTTTTGTTAGCCTTGCGGCTCAGTTGAACCGGCCGTCTGAGGCAAAGTGTCCGGCTTAGCGGCGGCTTGCCTTTTTGTAACCGCTCCGCTTTAGGCAGGGTCACCGTATTCTTTGGCAAACCAAGCATAGTCGATGTCCAAGATTTCAAGCTCATCAACACCTTGAGGTGTTCGCAAACTGAGCAAATCTCCTAGCCTTGATTTGATGAGTGCCTTTGCTATCGGCGAGACCCAACTCACCCGGCGTCGACCTGGATCAACTTCGTCGATGCCGACAATCGTGATGGCTTCTGCCTCACCACCGTTTCTTGAGAACTCCACTCTTGCACCAAAAAAAACTTGATTGTTACCGATTTGCAATCCTGGGTCGACAACTTCTGCTCGATCAAGTCTCCTCGTAAGATGCCTTATCCTGCGATCGATTTCACGCAGTCTTCGCTTCCCATAAAGATAGTCACCATTCTCTGAACGATCTCCGTTTGATGCTGCCCATGAAACAATGCGAACAATCTCCGGCCGATCAACGTTTAACAAATTGAGCAACTCGGACTTCATGTTTTGGTGACCTATCGGCGTCATATAGTTCTTCGATATACCAGCAAGCCCAGCAAAGGCCTGGGGATCCTGATCATCAAGGCTATCGTCGTCCTCATCATCTTCCTTGACAAATGCCTTGCTCAAAACTGCCCCGACTCCGTTATCAAGCCAACGCCTCGACTACTTCCCACCGATTTGCATACGATCAATGAGTATGGAACCGCTACGTTTTGTGCCACGCTGTAACTCATCAGCACCAACCGCAACAATGCCCGCAAACATGTCGCGAAGATTTCCAGCGATGGTGATTTCTTCGACGGGAAACTGGATTTCGCCATGTTCGACCCAATAGCCCGATGCACCACGCGAATAGTCGCCAGTTACATAATTTACGTCATTCCCAAGCACATCAGTCAAGAGTAATCCTCGGTGCATTTTTCCAATCATCGCATCAAGGCTGTCTTCAGTCCGGGTCTTTGTACTCGTAACACGCATCGCATGGCTCCCGCCGGCATTGCCAGTTGTCTGCATGCCAAGCTTTCTCGCGGTGTAGCTCGATAGGAGGTAGCCCTCGACAAGCCCTTTTCGCACAAGAAGGCGACGCTGCGTTTTCACACCTTCATCATCAAAACAAGAACTACCAAATTCTCTCGGACGAGTCGGATCATCTTCAATACTGATGTGCTTAGGAAAGACTTGCGTACCCAACGAATTGACAAGAAAGCTCGCCTGCCTGTAGAGCGCCCCGCCGGAAATGGCTTGCGCAAAGTTCCCCAAAAGGCCGCAGGCAAGTGGTGATTCAAAAAGTACGGGTACTCGCTGCGTCGGTATGGGCCGCGCGCCAAGTCGCGCCAATGTTCGCTTGGCAGCATAAAGACCTACCGACTCAGGCGTTGCCAAGTCTTCAGCACGCCTTCGAGACAGGTACCACGCGTCACGCTGCATACCACCTTCAGCATGTGCCTTGTCCTTGGCAATCGGCGCTACACCTAAAGAGTGACGGGAATGCGCATAGCCACCAGAAAATCCGCGAGAATTTGTTGAAAGAAAATGGCCACTGGCGGTGCTCACCGATGCACCGTCGCTGTTTTGGATGGCGCTGTCTACATCGAGGGCTGCAGCCTCGCAACGTAGGGCAAGTTTTTTTGCACGGTCCACACTAAGCGCCCACGGGTGGAACAAGTCAAGATCAACCACATCATCGGCTTGTGCCAAATGCTCGTACTCGGGCAGGCCCGCGGCATCGTCCTCACCTGTATATCGAGCGATGTCAAAGGCAGCCTGAACCGTTTGCGCAATCGCGGCAGTTGCAAAATCACCCGTGCTCGCGTGGCCTTTACGCTGACCGACGTAAACAGTAACGCCAAGACTCTTATCGCGGGTTTGCTCGACAGTTTCCATCTTGCGCATACGAACATTAACGGTCAGACCGCTACTTTCAGCCAGGTCAACCGAGCAATCACTCGCCCCTAGTCGCTTAGCGATGGAAAGCGCGGTCTCGGCTAATTCGGAAAATTTATTACGATCATACTGGAACATATGTGACCTCCAAGGAGGCTTATCATAAGGCTTTGCGCTAACTTCCATCGCCACTTCATGTGACGATGTCCCGATAGGACACATCGACGTTACTTTGAGCCACCTCATGACCGAAGCAATAATTAGGCAGGACGACAAACCTAGCAAGTCGCAGTTAAAGCGGGAGATGCATCAACTTCAAGCCTATGGAAAGATCCTTGTGTCTTTAAACGATAGCGAATTTCGTAAAGTCCAGCTCCCAGAGAGGCTCCATGACGCAGTCGTCGCATGCAGGATGATTAAAGCGCATGAAGCTAAAAGAAGGCAGTTGCAGTATGTTGGTCGACTGATGCGCGAACTTGATGAAACCTCGTTAGTGGCAGTACTCAAGCAGATAAGTCCTAATGCATCAATTTCCAGCGGAGTAAAGCGCCGTGACATCCAGTCATAAGCAAAGTGAGACTCAAACAAGCTCAGGAAGTGGGCAAGCAGAGTCTCAACCGAGTCCAAGAATCGGACATCCAGAGCCTCAACCAGGCTTAAGCGATAAACGCACAGAGCCTCGGCCATGCGCAAGCGGGAAGCCAGATCCGGCGAATTGCGGGACAGATCCGGCGAATCGCAAGATATTGCGTATAGGTATCGTTTCAATTAGCGATCGCGCCTCAAAAGGTGTGTATGAAGATCGCGGATTGCCAGCGCTTCGCGCCTGGCTTGAAGCCGCAATCGTTACAGCATTTCACCTTGAGGAGCGCTTAATCCCCGATGAACGGGCAGCGATTGAAGCCAATCTTCGATCGCTATGCGATCAATCACGCTGTCATCTCATTCTCACCACCGGTGGGACGGGCCCCTCGCGCAGAGACGTAACACCCGAGGCCACCCTTGCTGTCAGCAGTCGCGAAATGCCCGGGTTTGGCGAACAAATGCGCCAAATCAGTTTGCGATTTGTACCAACCGCAATTCTTTCAAGGCAGGTTGCCGCGCTTCGGGAACTCGTCGATGGCCATAGCTGTCTCATTGTGAATTTGCCCGGTCAGCCCAAAGCAATTGCCGAAACACTCGCGGGATTGAAGGACAACGATGGCCATGTATTGGTTCCGGGCATTTTTGCAGCAGTACCCTACTGCCTCGATCTCATCGGCGCGCCTCGCCTTGAAACCGAGCCGACCGTCTGCAAGGCTTTCAGGCCAAAGTCAGTCTGACTCCGTGATTTGCCTAAGGTGGCGAAACCAGTTCGACAACTAAACACTTACATGCCTAACCGGTTCGACACTTAACCAGTTCTACACTTAATCACCTATTCTCGAGGTTAACAAAATCCCTGGTAGCTCACGTAACTTTTTAATAACGAAACTTAACTCTCGTTGATGCGAAAGCTCAAGCGTAAGCCGGATGTTAAGTTGCTCACGCTTGGTATAGCTTCGAATGGAAGTCATCCGAACCTTGAGTCGCGACATCAACTCCGTCAGATCGCGTAACAGTCCCTGTCGATCATTAGCTCTCACCAATAACTCAGTGGCAAATGCGGGTAGGTCATGCGAGTCACGAACACCGCGCCTCGTTTGTTCTGATTTCCGCCCGCTCGGGTCGCTTCCCGCATCGGCTCCCCAACTCACGGGGATCACTCGCTCAGGATGGCGATTAAGCAAACGGCCGTAAGTTGAGCAGCTAATGCGATGCACGGACACGCCTTCGCCACGGGTGATGAATCCGCTGATTTCATCCGGTGGAATAGGTCGACAGCAACCCGCAAGATGATGAAGTAACGAAGCTACGCCATCGACAAGAATTCGAGAGTGCTGCCCCGCTGCACTTAGTTTCACTGCTTTCGCTGTAGCTCGAGATTGAGCTGCGCTAAGGCTTGACTGTGCTTCAAGCAAAGTCGGTGGATGATTACTGTCTGCCGGTAGCGCTTGATAAGCATCGAATCGAACTGCATTTTCAAGCGCTCGACTACTCAACTCTTCTCGAGCTAGAGACAAAAATAACGCCTTTACGCCCTCAAATCCCATCCGGTTTGCAAGCTCCTCATGCGCCAAGGCGGTTTTCCCTTCCCGTTGGAGCAACTTTTCGAGCTTGGCGCGGCCAATTGCGAGATCGCGCTGTTCATCAAGTGCATGAAACCATTGCCTGACCTTTGTTTTTGCTCTAGAACTTTTTACGTAGCCCAGTGAAGGGTTTAACCAATCTCGAGATGGACCGAGCTGATCACTCGCTCGCGCAGCGAGAATCTCAACCGTTTGACCGGAGCGAAGACTGGTATTAAGAGTCACCATGACGCCGTCAATCTTTGCACCGCGACAGCGATGGCCCAAGTCGGTGTGAAGCAAGTACGCAAAGTCAATCGGGGTGGCTTCTTGAGGCAACTCAAGCACCTTGCCTTGAGGGGTCAAGACGTAAATCGCCTTTGATGCCTTTGAGATAGCTTTGTTGTCATGGCTAAGGTCCTGTTTCCATGCTATGAGTTGTCTGACATAGTCAATTCGATCCTGATCTTGGGCCTCACCCTTCGAACGGCTTAAACCCGTACTCGTCTCCTTGTAATGCCAATGTGAGGCAAAGCCCAGTTCCGCTTCACGATGCATGAGCTCGCTACGTATTTGAACCTCGACGGGACGCGCGTCTTCGTGCAAGACCACGGTATGAAGTGATCGGTAGCCATTAGGCTTCGGCCTTGCGATGTAATCATCGAATTCGGATAACAATGGCGAGAAGCGCTTATGGATCCAGTCAAGTGCGGCATAACAGTCGTCAATTTGACCGACAACGATGCGAATCGCCCTCAAATCAAGTAGCTTCTCAATCGGCAAGTTCTTGATGCGCATTTTGTTGTAAATGCTGTAGATATGTTTGGGCCGCCCAGAAACCTTGGCCTTAAGACCGGCTGAGGCTAAGCCAGCTTGAATCTCGTCTGTCAAATCGGATATAAATAGCTCGCGCTGGCTTCGCTTTTCGTCCAGAGCCTTAGCGATCTGGTGGTAGGAAGTCTCGTCTGAAAATCGAAATGCGAGATCCTCCATTTCCCACTTCAGTTGGCCCAAACCGAGCCGATTAGCCAGTGGCGAAAGTACCCGAAGGGTAAACCTTGCCTGCTCAAGCGATGGCCTTGTTTTACTTTGAGCATGAAAGCGCAAACTTTGAAGTCGAGAGGCAAGTCGCACTAATACGACCTGTGCATCGGCACTCATGGCCAAGAACATGCGACGTAGTAACTCTTGTTCTGCCAGATCGCGCTTTCCGCCTTCCGTGGGTACGGTTTGCATAAGGAAAAGCGATCGAAGTGCCACGACCGAATCTTTCAGTTCATCGCCCGCGAGCCTTTCCACATCCGCTTTGGGTAGCACTGCGCTAGCGAGAGCCAGCCAGACAAGCGCTTGAACCTTGGGACTTGTAACGAGTCCAAGCAAAATTTGATTGGTTCCATCGCAATGATCAACGATTGCTTCACCATTGGGCAAAACCGCCTCATGCAGGCGATGCCTGAGTGAATCGATTAAGTCATGAGCAGTTGAGCCCGACTCCTCTTGCGATCGAGGCCTCTTTGAGTGCACGATACGATGATCAAGGTCTACCAATGGCCCAGTACTCAAAGCCGCGATCCCGCGCAAGATGCGGTTCGTATAAATTGCGCCCATCAAAAATAATCGGCGACTTCATGCGATGCTTCAGCTCTTGAAAATTAGGTGAACGGAACTCCTTCCATTCGGTGAGGATAAACAAGGCGTCAACACCCCGAGCTGCCTCGAGCGGCGTGCCTGCAAGCGCCAAACTTGGGTGATCGCCGTAGATGCGCCGGCACTCATCCATGGCCACAGGATCGTAAGCCACGATGTCTGATCCTTCTTGCCATAGCGCTTCAATGACCACGCGAGAGGCCGCCTCGCGCATGTCATCCGTATTGGGTTTGAAGGCGAGCCCCCAAATCCCGAATCGCAAACCTTTAAGGCTTCCAAAACGCCTCTTCGCCTTGTCGACCAGAATCATCTTTTGCGTTTGATTCACCGATTCAACCGCTTGGAGCAGTAAGGGCTCAATTCCCTCCTCTTGGGTGGTCCTGATGAGTGCTTTAACATCTTTGGGAAAGCAGGAACCCCCATAACCTGCGCCAGCGTACAAAAAGCTATAGCCAATTCTGCTGTCCGACCCAATGCCTATTCTTACTTGCTCGATATCAACGCCCACTTTTTCAGCAAGCCGGGATAGCTCATTCATGAAGGATATACGTGTCGCTAACATGGCATTCGCCGCGTATTTTGTCAGCTCCGCAGCACGCCGACTCATAACAAAGGTGCGCTCGTGGTTCCGCTGAAACGGCGCATACAGTTCTCGAAGTAACTGTTCAGCCTGGGCATCCTCAACGCCCAACACAATCCTGTCGGGCTTCATAAAGTCGTCGACAGCCGCCCCCTCTTTGAGGAACTCTGGATTTGATGCCACAGAAAACGGAAGCTCAATGCCACGCTTCTTGAGTTCCTCGGCGATGGCAGCTTGCACTTTGTCGCCAGTGCCTACCGGTACGGTCGACTTGTCAACCACGCATCGATAGCCGTCCATATGCTGGGCGATAGTTCTCGCAGCAGCCAAAACATAGGAAAGATCCGCAGATCCGTCTTCGTCAGGTGGGGTTCCCACAGCTATCATTTGAACTAGCCCAAACAAAGCGCCTTCACGCGCATCAGCACTAAAACGCAGCCTTCCAGCGGCAACGTTTCGATGGATAACTTTGTCTAAGCCAGGCTCATGAATCGGTATGTCGCCAGCTTGTAGGCGCTCGATTTTCCGCTGGTCGATATCAACACAGAGCACATCGTTACCCATATCGGCCAAACATGCGCCGGTAACGAGTCCTACATAACCCGTACCGATCATGGTGATATTCATGCGATCTAAGCCTTTCCGAGATGGAGGTTTAAAGCCCGAATTGTATGCCGCAGTCGGGCTCAACTTGATGACGACTCTCGTAGGACGGATCACCGGTAGCAGCTATCTCGTTGCGAAGTGCGGCGATCGTCTGGGGTACGGCGGCTCGTGTGTCTGTGGCTACGTAGACCAATCCGGGTATGGCCGCTGCGCTACCTTGGTTGACTTGTGCTTCAAACACATGCTCGTTTGGCTTCGTGATCGGCTTTGAATCGGATATCGCGTTTTCAGATCCCTCTTGCGCGGCACTATGAGTTCCCGAAGCTTCCCATGGTGGTAGCGGAATCCGTGCTTGCGACATTAGTCGCCAATACCAGCGCCCCGACATAAAGCAAAGTGTGGCCTTGCCAAATTCATTCGAGCAATCATTCGATGAACTAATGACCAACGAGACAGCCTTTCCAAAGAACGGCATCTTGATTGGCATCCAATAGCTGAGCACACCTACTAAATGATCGGGATTCGATGAATCACTATATAAAGCTTGACCAAGCTCCAATTGGCCCAAATGGAGCGACGAAGACCATGTTGGTCCCTGTTTGCTGTTATTCACCGCTAACTCGCCCTTGGATTGATATTGCAAATTTTGATCGGGTTTTTGTGACTCCCCGTAAAAAGCAGCCCATGGCTTGAGCGTCTTATTAATTGCATCTTCAAAGGCCGACTCAGCCGCGCTTTGTCGACTTACAGCTTGAAATGGACCCGAGAGGCGACTGGCTGGGTTGTCGCCTCCAGATCTTTGCGCAGACACGACCGACGAAGGTACTGTCAATTCGGAAGCGGCTGCACGCAGACCTTCTCGAAGTGTATGGCCGAGGTGTACTTTTCCTATCGCGATGTATGCCACTTGCATTGCAATAAAGAAGAACATCAAGGCGATTGGGATGGCAACGATGGCTTCAGTTGCTCCCCAACCTTCTTGTTTCATCAAGGCTCGCGGAGAGTAGCGCTCTCGTACACCGTATGCATTAGCGCAATGCCGTATAGATCGAGGAGGCACTGAGCGTTCACGTCGTAGAAGCTTGCCTTCTGCGTCAACCCATTCAATGTCAATAGGATGGCGCAAAGTAAACGTGTGGATTGATCTGCAATTTGGAATAAAGACCCATCCCTTGTACGAGTCGCCAATCCGACCCATTGGGCTAAGCCCGAAGAGGCGCTCCCAAAACTTCCGCAGGTAACGATCGCCTTTAAATTGATCACTTATAGTCATCGTCCAAACTCCACACTCAATTGATAGAGCACGGGAAACAAAAGGACGATGAAGGTTGAAGGAAAGATTAAAGTGACTAAAGGGGCAAGAAGGCGTAAGGGGGCCTTGAGCGCATCGTTTTCAGCTGCTAAGAAACTCTCTTGCCTCGATTGGTCGGCGAATTGTTTTAAACGTTCGGCAACAGGTCCACCTTGACTTTGGGCAATTGCAATCAATTGAGAAAGCGATCTTAGTGCGTTAAGCGACATCAACGCTCCAAAATTTGCCAATGAATCGGAGAGATTCAAGCCACCATGAATATCGCGTTTGATCCGCTGGCGAAAAAGTTCAAATGCTGGGTGACTGTTCTGATCTAGAGCGCTTAGTAGTGCTGCAGTCGGTGCTTGGCCGGACTCGAGACCAATCACCCAAAGGTCTATGAGGCTTGGAAGGCGTATGCTGAGTCGATGCCGAAGCTTGTCAATTTGTGCGTGCATTCGAAACATCAGCAATCGCGGAAGCAGGAGAAACAAAGCAGAAACAATCACCAAGACGCTAAAGAGCCCTACTGTAAAATCAGCAAATGTCACGCGGCCACCGATTTGATACTTTGACACGAGGGCTATCAAAACAAGCATTAAAGAAATTAGTGACAGCAAGACCATGAACTGCTTACCCAATTGACGCTGAGCTATGCCAATCGCGTCTAGCTTCGTCATCGATGCAGCCATTGAGATTAATGGCTGGCTCTTAAATGCTAGATTGGCATAATGATTAAATCGTTCCTGAAACCGAATGCCACTCAGCCGGATCATTGCACAGCCCGATATCTCAAACATCTGACCGAGCGAGCATGGCGACAGCATGAAAGCTTCTGATCGATGCTTGTGGGCCGAGTGTAGGTTATCGTCCAAGTGGCGTTTCTCGAGCCCTTTGCCGCGTTTAAGTAGTATCGAGCCGATTGCATAAAGCGAAAGCGCGACAACCAATCCAAATCCAAGCTGAAGCAGCAACTTATGCCATGTTTGCATGTCAGCTCTAAGCCCACTTTGATTGTGATAGGCGCCGGACCCACCAAGCGCCAACTAGATTCATACAGATAGCGAGTGATAGGGCGCTTCGACCCGCAGCGGTATGTAGTAAAAATTCAAAGCCGCCTGGGTCGACGATTGAAAGCGCAGCCAAAATCAATGGAGGTAGGGCCGACATGATCCAAGCTTGCCCTCTTGCTTGAACGGTTAACACCCTTAGCTTTGATCGGAGATTTAGGCGCTTACGCATATCACTGGAGAGCCTCTCAATAGAGGGTGCAAGCGTGCCGCCTGATGAAAGGCCGACACGAAGACAACTCGCAAATACGACAAACTCTTCAAGATCAAGCCTTCGTTCTTGCCGCTTTAGGGAGTCTGAGAGGCTAATACCCATCCTAAGATCGGATCTAATCTGAAGAAAATGGGGCGACAGAACGGGGTCAATCCGATCGGGGAGTTCAACGATTGCCTGATGGAGCGGCTGGCCGGCACTGATAAGA
>Ga0208048_1001661_pt1 | contig 11292 bp, 9 predicted proteins | sample Malawi_45m_30L_FD_184163 | JGI IMG/M metagenome (GOLD analysis project Ga0208048, IMG submission 184163) | Freshwater microbial communities from Lake Malawi, Central Region, Malawi to study Microbial Dark Matter (Phase II) - Malawi_45m_30L... | ecosystem: Environmental > Aquatic > Freshwater >... | reverse complement strand
GGTCCGCTTTGAACTGGCCCTCACGGCGGCCCGGCTGACGGATGATGCCGACGCGCTGCGACTCGGCCCCGCGTTGCGCGCGCTCGCGACCAGGGACCACGGCCACCCCTGGATCGGCCCGGCGGTGCTCTCAGCAAGGCCCGCCACGCTAGCCCGAGAAGTGCTTCCGGGTTTCATGCAGGACCGCAGGCTCGCCGTCTCCGCCAAGGGATTCGTGAGCAAGCTCATCGAGTCGGCGCCCCTGGGACTCAAGACGGACGCGCATGACGACCTGCTCGAATTCGCCCTGAGAGACGGAGGCGAGGTGGAATGGCTGCAGGCCCTCGACGCCGGACTGCGCAGGATCGGCTCAAGTCTCGCCAAGGCCGACAAGGCGGGACGGCTCAAGGCTCGCCTCGATGCCGCCACCAAGGAAGCAATCTCCGGTGATGTCGCGACCCGCATCCGCGCCGTCAGTCTGCTCGCCCTCTCCGACTTCAGGAGGCTCAAGCCGGCGCTGGATGCCTGCCTCCCGACGGAGACGCCAGATGAACTGTGCGAACTGGCGGTTCGCTCCGCCGCCAGATTCTCCGGAATGGAATCCGCCCAGTGGCTGGTGACGGCCTTCGGCATCCTCGAGGGCGCACCCAAGGAGTCCGCGTTCACGGCGCTGCGTGGCAGGCCCGAACGCACGGACGCCCTGCTGAAGGGGCTGGAGACCGGAAAGCTGAAGCCCGGGGCGCTCTCCGCGGGTCAGATCGACGCCCTGACGCGGGCGAATGACAAGGAGGTCGCGGCCCGTGCCGCCAAGGCGCTCGCCTCGGTGCTTCCGCCTTCGCGCGAGGAGGTCGCCCGCGCGTTCTCGGGTTCGATCGACGCCACCGGCGACGCCGCCAAGGGACGGCAGATCTGCGAACAGCGCTGTCTGGTCTGCCATCGCGCGGAAGGCAAGGGCCAGGAGGTCGGCCCCGACCTGCTCACGGTCAAGTCACGCGGCAGGACCGGCATCCTGGACGCCATCATCCACCCCAACCGAGAGGTGGCCGCCCAATACGCGGTCTTCGAGGTGCGCACCAAGGACGGTGGGTCACGGATGGGCATCGTCGTCGATGACAACGCCACGACGCTGACGCTTCGCATGCCCGGCGGAACGGACAGCCAGATCAGCCGGGGCGACGTCGCAGGGACTTCCTCCACGGGACGCAGCCTGATGCCCGAAGGGCTCGAGGCCGGACTGACGGCCCAGGACATGGCCGACCTTCTCTCCTACATCGAAAATCTCCGATGAAATCCATCCTGCCCTGCCTTCTCATCGCCTGCCGTGCCCTGGCCGTGGAACCGCCGGACGGATTCCGGGCCCTGTTCAATGGGAAGGACCTGACGGGCTGGCACGGATACAACGGGCACTCGGTGGCGAAGCTGACGGGAGACAAGAAGGCGGCCGCGCTGAAGAAGATGCGCGATGAGCTGCCGCTCCATTGGCGGGCCGAGAACGGCGAGCTGGTCAATTCGGGCACGGGCCCCTACGCGACCACGGACGAGGAATTCGGCGACATCGAACTGCGCATCGAATACCGCACGGTGGCCAAGGCCGACAGCGGGATCTACCTGCGCGGGACGCCCCAGGTGCAGATCTGGGACCCGAACCAAGAGTTCGATTCCAAGAAGCCGGACCGCAAGCCGCACCTCGGCTCGGGCGGACTTTTCAACAACACCCCCGGGACGCCCGGACGCGACCCGCTGGTCAAGGCGGACCGGCCTTTCGGAGAGTGGAACACGTTCCGCATCACGCAGAAGGGCGACGTCACCTCGGTCTTGCTCAACGGCAGGCTGGTGGTCGACGCCGCCCGCATGCAGAACTACTGGGACCCCAAGGCCGCCCTGCCCGCCAAAGGTCCGATCCAGCTCCAGACGCACGGGGGAGAAATCCGCTGGCGCAACATCTGGGTGAAGTCGCTCTGACGTGCGAATCGCCCCCGTCGCCACGTTACTGCTCCTCGCCGCAGGCTGCGCCGCTGACGACGGTCTGCGTCGCGGGCTGACGTTCCATGCGCCGTTCGACGGCAAATTCGACGCGGCGCTCTCCGCCGACGACCCTGCCTGCCGTGTGCGGGCGGGCGGCAAACTGGCACCGGTCGCACCGGGCCCCGATCTACGGCTCGCTGAAGGGGGCCGCTACGGCGGCTGCCTGGTCTTTCCCAAGAAGGGTTCGACGCGTCCCGAGTTCGCCGCGACGAGGTCGCTCGCCTACGGAACGACCTCCTGGTCCGCCACGGTCTCGGTCTGGCTGAAGCTCAATCCCGACAAGGACCTTGAACCCGGCTACTGCGACCCGGTCCAGATCGTCGGTGACGACGTGAAGAAGGGCTTCATCTTCCTGGAGTGGTCCAAGGACCACGCGCCCCGCCATTTCCGTTTCGCCGTCCGCCCCCTCTTCCACATCTGGAACCCGGACGCGGTGGGCTGGGAGCAGATTCCCGACGAACGCCGCCCGATGGTGAAGATGGAGAAGGCGCCCTTCGCCGCGGACCGCTGGACGCACGTGGTCTTCGTGCTCGACCGCATCAACGACCACGCGGCCCCGCCCAAGGCCCGTCTGCACGTCGACGGCCGCCCGGTCGGCGTCATCCGGGGCCATGACCTGACGTTCGGCTGGGATCCGGCCGCGGTGCGCCTGGTGCTGGGCGCCGCCTACGTCGGCGCGCTCGACGAATTCGCCGCCTGGAACCGCGCCCTTTCCGACGAGGAAATCGCCCGCCTGCACGCGCTCCCAGGGGGCGTCGACTCTCTACGCCGATGAAGCCCGCCCGCATCCTGTCCGCCCTTCTCTCCCTCACCGCCGGCCTCCTCGCCGGCCCGGTCAAGGTGGCCACGTTCGACGTGGACGCCACGCCGCCGCTGGGCTCCCCCATGGCCTATGACGTGGTCAAGCGTCTGGACGAGATGACGCTCCGCTGCCGGGGCGTGGTCATTCTGGGATCGGACGCCCCGATCGTGCTCTGCGCGGTCGACTGGATCGGCATCGCCAACGAAGGCCATGACGCGTTCCGCAAGGCGCTCGCGAAGGCCGCCGGCACGACGCCGGAGCGGGTCGCGGTCCACGCGCTTCACCAGCATGACGCCCCGGGCTGCGACTTCACCGCGGAGCGTCTGGTCAAGGAGCTCGGCGTGCAGGGCTACTCGCGCTTCGAGGGCACGTTCCACCGGGTGGTCATCGGCCGCGCGGCCGAGGCCGTGAAGGCGGCCCTGCCGGTCGCCCGCGAAGCCACGCAATGGGGCTGGGGCAAGGCCAAGGTGAAGGAGGTGGCCAGCCAGCGGCGCATCCTCGGTCCCGACGGCAAGGTGAAATACACGCGGACGTCCTCGACGAAGTCGGCCGAAGTGCGCGCATTCCCCGAAGGTACGATCGACCCCGACGTCACGGCGCTGAGTTTCTGGAACAACGACGGGGCCATCGCGGTGCTGACCCACTACGCTTGTCACCCGCAGAGCTACTACCGGCTGGGCATCCCGCACCCCGACTTCCCGGGCATCGCGCGCTTCATCCGCGCCCAGTCCCTGCCCTTCACGCTGCAGCTGCACTTCAACGGCGCCGGCGGTAACGTGACCGCGGGCAAGTACAACGACGGCTCGCACGCCACCCGCATGGAACTTGCCCGACGTCTGGCGGACGGGATGAAGGAGGCCTATGACGCGACGGTGAAGCAGCCCCTCGACTCCGCCGACATCGGATGGACGCGCGACCTCGTCCGCCTCCCCCTAGCCGGACACCTGGACAAGGAATCGCTCATCGCCAAGCTCAAGGGCGCTCCGCCCCGCGGATACGTTTCCCATGCGGATCAGCTCGCGTGGGTGACGCGCCACGAAGAAGGCCATCGGATCGACCTCACCTGCCTGCGCGTGGGCACGGCCCGCGTGCTCGGCATGCCCGGCGAGCTCTTCGTGGAATACCAGCTCGCCGCCAAGGCGATGCGTCCCGACCTGCAGGTGACGATGGCCGCCTACGGCGACTACGGCCCGGCCTACATCGGCATGGGCTGCTCCTACGCGGAGGGCGGCTATGAGACCGGCCAGCAGTCCTCCAATGTCACCCCCGAGGTGGAGAAGGTGCTGATGGACGGCCTGCGCCGGCTGCTCGAAGTCCGCTGACTCAGCGGAAGTACTGCTCGACCAGCAGGCCCGCCGCATCGAAGGTGCGGATGACCTGGTTGTGCCGGGTGTCGAAGATGTCCTCGTTGAGGAAGCGGGTCTTGCGGGTGGTCGAGCCGACGTTCCAGACGGAGACGCGACGTCCGTTCACTACGGTCTCCTTGTCCGGCGGACCATATTTTGCGACGGCCTTGTCGTAGGTGAGCATGCCCACCTCGGAAGTGGCGCAGGCGGCCAGCAGGATCGAGCAGAGGACGATGATGAGACGTGACATGGACGGAGAGGCTGATGGCAAAGGATTCACTTCTGCTTCTTCTTGCCCTTGCCCTTCTTCTGGGCGGGCTCGCCGCCCTCCCCTTCTTCACCGCGACGGGTGCGAGGAAGGTCGGGCTTCTCATTCTTGGGCAGGAAGGAAGCCAGTTCGGCCTTCTTGGCGGCAAGCTCGGGCTTGGTCGCAAGGTTCACGTATTCGAGGGGATCCTTGGCGTCGTGATAGAGCTCTTCGTCGCCGTTGGCGTAGCGGATGTAACGCCAGTCATCGGATCGAACGGCGTGATTGCCCCTGCCGTAAGTGGTGATGGCGGGCTGACTCCAGACGGAAGCGGGATCCCGCAGCAGGGATGAGACGTCCTTACCTTCGGCATGGGAGGGAATCGTGATGCCCGCCAGCGCCAGAGTGGTGGGATAGATGCTCGAGTAGTCGACGGGACGGTCGCAACGCACGCCGGCCGGCGTCACGCCAGGCGCCCTCCAGATGAGGACGGTCCGCGTGGGCTCTTCCCAGAGGGCGAATTTCCGCCAGTGTTCTTTCTCCCCCAGGCTCCAGCCGTGATCGCTCCAGAGGCAGATGATGGTGTTGTCCTTCTCCGGCGACTTCTCCAAGGCATCGATGAGCCGCCCGACTTCATAGTCGCAATAGGCGACGGTGGCTAGGTAAGCCTGCACGGCTTCCTTCCATCGGCCGGACTTCAACATCGCCGCGTGATCGCCCGTCGGCTTGGCCATCTTGACGCCGGCGGGCGGGACGTCCGCGAGGTCGTCGGGCAGATGCGGCGGCAGCTGGATCTGATCCAGAGGGAAGAGGTCGAACCACTTCTTCGGCACGCTGAAGGGCATGTGGGGCTTCACGAGGCCGGCCGCGATGAAGAAGGGTCGGTCGGACTTCTCGTTCATCTTCTCGATGCACCAGCTGACGACGGCATGGTCGGGCATCTCCTCATCGGCGCAGGCCAGGGGCGCGAAATTGATGCCTCCGACTCCGCCGTCCTTGGCGTCGGGGTGCCGCTTCAGCTGGCCGCCTTTGCCGGGAAAGTAATCGTCGAACAGCCCGCCGCGGTCACCGGCCCCGTGGTAGATCTTGCCGGCGCCGTAGACGCGGTAGCCGTTCTTGGAAAGGACGGTGTTCAACAACAGGTCCTCGGAGATGCCGGGCCGCCAGTTCTGGCTGTTTTCGTAACAGCCGGTGCTGGTCGGACGGAGGCCGGACATGAGCGAGGCGCGCGAGGGATTGCAGGCGGGGGCGGTGCAGTAGGCCTTGGTGAAGCTGACGCCCATCTTCGCCAGGCGGTCGATGTTGGGAGTCCGCGTCTGCGGATGGCGTCCGAGATGCCCGACCCAATGGTTGAGGTCATCGATCGGGATGAAGAGAATGTTCGGCTTCTTGGCCGGCTCGGCGGCGACCAAAGTGACGATGGTCAACAACCATAGGAACAACGGCCTCATCAGGTCAATCTGTCGATGTCAGACAGGCTGTAAAGAAGAGGTTACACGGGAAAATTGCATCCCGAAGACGGCCTTCCATCCTGCCGGCATGCGAACCCCTGTGCTGCTCCTCTCCCTGCTGGCCTGGCTTGGCCTTCCGGCCGCCCAGCCGAACGTCCTCCTTAACGGGGGCGAGTAACCGAAGCCCGGCAAGAAGGGCAAGCAGAAGTAGGCTACTTGACGACCGACGGTTCGACCACGTGCGCGTAGAAGACGATCTGGTCGTACTCTTTCTTATGATTGCCGAAGCCTTTGCGTAAGGTCGTCCGCAGGGCGTTCGTCCCGCCGGCCTGCATGACGTCCGGACCATCCGCCGCCAAGGCCTCGGGGCCCTTCACGCCCGGACGGACGACCGCTATGTGCCCGGGCCGGGTCGCATCCGGATTCTTGAGTGAGGCCAGCACGAGCCGACCGTCGTTGGCCGCGGCTTGCGCCGCAGCCCCGTCAGCCAGACGCACCCAGCCGGCTTTCCTGCCAGCATCGGACGCCAGCCAATCGAATTGCGCGTTGGCCAGTCCGACGACGCCGCGCTCCGGCGGACGGAGCAGCGGGATCGTCAAGCGGTCGGCGACGGCGGCCACGAACTGACTGCAATGGGTATGCTTGCTTTTGGCGTCCTTGATCGGCTGTCCGGTGGGGAGACCGGTCTTCCAGTCAACGATCGCTCCCGGCAGCCAAAGTTTGTCGACCTCCATGGCTTCGAGCCGCTTCCAGAGCTCATCGGCGGGTCCGGCGCGTCGCGCGGACCAACGCACCGCTTGGATGACCAGGGGCTCGAGCCCGGCGGTCTGCTCAGGATGGGGACTTGAGATGAAGACGCGACCGAGGCCGTAGTCACCGGAAGCAAAGGCGGGCGACCCGACCATCACACCGACCGGGGTGCCATTCTCCGCGAACTCGGTCTTGAACAGGGCCAAAGCCTTGTAAGGAGGCAGGTCCTTCCGTGCGTCAGGCTTGATGACGGGGCCATTGTTATAACGGACGGCACGCTCGGCCATGGGCAGGCCGAGGACGGAATCGCCCTCAGCCGGAGCGATCCGCAGGTCGCCGGTGCCGCGACGCCATTTGTCGGAAACGGTGCGTGCGTTCAGTACGCCGAGGCCCCAGTCGAATCCGGTGCAGGCGAGATAAGCGCCGGCGCAGATGCCGACATAACCGCCGCCCTCACGCACGAATTTCCTGACCTCCTCACGGCCCGCGACGCCCAGGCCCTCGGCTTCGGCGCTGCCGCTGCCGCCGGTGAACATGACGAGGTCGAATCGTCTGAGGTTGTCCGCGGTGAAATCAGGCCCCTTGAGCTTGATGACTTCGAAGTCCTTGGACGCGCCGAGTATCTTCTCGACGGCCGGTATGCCTTTGCCGGTGGCGCCTTTGTCATCATAGACGGCGACGCGTATGGGCGCCGGCTGGGCCGCGAGCAGGCCGAGGGAGAACATAAACAGGACGAGGAGGGTTCTCATGGCTCAGGACAGGGGATGCTCGCGACGACGCAGGGGCAGCTCGACCTTGGCCCCGCCTGCGGCGAAGGAGGCGAAGGCGGAAGTGATCAGCTCAATGGTCTCAAGTCCGGCCTCGGCACCGCAAAGGGGCTCCCTGCCCTGTCGCATGGACTCCAGGAGGTCCCGGGCGACGGCCACGTGCCCGGCGACGAGGTCGCGGATGTCCTTGCGGGGCTCGGGGATTCCGACGCCGCCGCCGGTCAGAGGGATGCGCTTGCCGTCCCTGACGACGTGGATGAGCGGCTCCTCATCGACACGCAGGTCCAAGGTGGCCTTTTCACAGACGACCCTGACGCCAAAGCCCTCCTTCTTGTCCCAGAGTCCCTTCTTGGAATCGAAGAACAGCGGGATGCCTGACTTGGTCTCATAGGCGGCATGGATCTCATCCCCGACTATGGGGCCGACGCCTTCGTCGCCCTGGATGACGTCGGCCCGCGTGGCCGGACGGCCCTCCACGAGGATCGTCGCACGGCAGGAGACGGGCGCGCCGGTGAACTGGGTCGCGAGGTTGAAGCCGTGGCCGCCGAGGACCCACAGGTCGAGTCCGCCTCCCCGCTGGTCCTGCTTGCCGCGCACGCGGACTTCACGGACGGCGCCGAACTCGCCGGCGCCCACGAGCTTCACCGCCACATCCAGGGCCGGATGGTAGCGGTTGCGATGGGCGATGGCGACACGCACGCCCTTGGCGCGACAGGCGGCGATGACGGCGTCAGCCTCGGCCAGGGTGCGCACGAAGGGCTTCTCGACGTAAAGGCCCTTCACGCCCGCCTCGACGGCCGCCAGGACGATCTCCGCATGGGCGTCGATGTGCCGGGGACACACGGCGACGACCTGTGGACGCGCCTTGCGGAACATCGCGACGTGATCGGCGAAGGATTCGACGTGGTCGGCGCCGCCGACGGCGGCCTGAAGGCGCACCTCGGCCACTTTGCGTCCGGCAGTATCAGGGTCGGAGACGGCGACGATGCGTGTCTCCGGCAGCTTGAGCCAGACGGTGTCGAGTCCATGACCGTAGTTGCCCCGGCCGGTGTGACCGACGACCCCGACGGTGACGACGGAACCGTCGCCAGCCTGAAGCAGCGCGGGCGCGGCGGCGGCGAGGGCAAGGAATCTGCGACGGTCCATGGGCGCTCTCATCGCTGGCTGCGGGGGTTGCGATGGATATAAAAGCGTCCGTCCTCGGCACCACCCAGAAAATCAAGGATTCCGTCGCCGTCGAAGTCCACGACGGTGGGGCTGACGTCATGGCCCTCGATGTTCTGCTTCACGAGGGCGCCGAGGTCCTGGAAGGCCCATTTGCCGTCGGCATGCAGGACCTGTCGCAGGAAATTGGCGCTCGAGGAGTTGAGGAGGACGTCCATCCGGCCGTCGCCGTCCCAGTCGGTCACGCAGAGTTTACGACGGCCGCTCTTGCCCGCCGGTCCCTTGGACAGTTGCAAGGGACCGCCTTTGGCGTCGGTGAAGGCACGTCGGGGAGGCAGGAGGACGCGCTCAGAGCCCCTTGCCGCGCGCTCAAAGAGGGCCAGATGGCCCTCATGGTCGAGCATGACGAGGTCGGTGAGTCCGTCGGCGTTCCAATCGACGGCGAAAGGGGTGGTGCGCCATTGGGTGAGGAGGCCCTTCCCTTCGGGCTTCATCCAGCCGTAAGCCAAGGCGGGCTGCGCACCCTGCCATTCGACTTCGATCGGCCGGGCGGGCTCCAGACGCGGCGCCTGCCTGGTGCCCTTGTTGCGATGCCAGACGATCTTGCCGAGGATGGAGTTGAGGAGGATGTCCGGCAGTCCGTCGCCGTCCCAATCGGCGATGGAGAGCGTGGTGTAGCCCCACTTGGCCTCGCAGGGCCCCTGGATGCTGCCGTTGTAACCGGCCATGGGTCGGATGGGGGCTCCGTCAGCCTCGAGCGCGCGAGGTGCGGCCCACTTGGGCTCGGCGACCTTGGGCCCGCTTAGGTTTTCGAAAAGCATCAGGTAGCCGGCGGTGTTGCCGCTGATGATGTCGGTGTCGCCGTCACCATCCCAGTCGAAGCCGACCGGGGTGGCCAGGGCGCCGCACTTGAGCTCATCGGCCTCCTGCTGGAAATATCGTGGAGGCAGGAACTGCGGGGTTCGCTGGGCGGTGAAGCCGCCGGTGTTCTCGATGAAGGCCACGCGTCCGTCCTCGTCACCGACGATCAGGTCGAGGTCGCCGTCCTTGTCCCAGTCGATCGCCACGGGCACGATCATCTCAAGATCCATGGTCAGAGGCTCAGGCGACCCGGGCAGCCGGGCGGCCTCCTGCTTGGCGAGCCAGGCGGAAGGAGGCCCCTTCTGACCCGGGCGAAGGGTCAGGCGCCGGCCTGCGGCATACTCGGGATTGATGCGGCCGCCGGTGTTTTCAAAATAAGTGAAGCCGTCCAGGAATTCTCCGCAGAGGAGGTCCAGGTCGCCGTCGCCGTCCCAGTCGGCGAGATTCGGCGAAGGCCAGCCGAAGGTCTCCAAGGGACTCCCGGAAACGGTGAGACTCATGGGTTTGGCGTAGTCGGGCTTGGCGTCCGTGCCCTTGTTGGTCGCGACATAGACGAATCCCCTGAGCGGCCCGCGGACCCACCTGCCCGAAGCGTCGTAGCCGTCGTCCCAACCGTAGTCGGTCCAGTCGCCGACGCCGATGATGAGGTCGGTGCGGCCGTCGACGTTGTAGTCGGCGAATCTCCACATGTTCGCCCTGACTTTGTTCGGATGGACGTTGGCGGGCAGGGGCAGCTTCGCGGGCTTGTCCAAGCCGGTCTTGAGGAAGTCAGGGTAGACGGCGCCGGGCGAAGTGACGACGGGCTTGCCGGCGACGAAGCTGACCTGGACGTTCTGCAGTCCTTTGCTGATGCGTCGCCCGGGCTTGAAGACGGGCAACTTGTCGCGAGCAGTGTCACCGGTGGCGTTTTCGAAGAAGTAGACGCCGTTCGATGGCTTGTCGGGACAGTTCACGACCAGGTCGAGGTCGCCGTCACCGTCGAAGTCCATGGGGAGCGGCCAGGCCCAGAGTCCAACGCCGAGGTCGACGACGAGTCCGGGATTGTTGTAGCGAAGGCGGGTGAGCGCGGGCTCTTCGGCCGCCACGGCGGTCGCGATGAGGAGAAGGAGGAATCGGCTCATGATCAAAGGGGCCAGCGTCCGTCGACGATGGGTCGGCCGACGATACGGGAGGGATCGATGACGACATGCTTCACTTTCTGGCGCTTCCAGGTGTAAGTGATGTGCACCAGGCCGTCGGAGGTCTGGATGATGGAGGGATAGCTGTATTCGCCGGGATCGGACTCAAGGACCAGAGCGGCCTGCCAGGCTCTGCCATCCTGACTAACGGCGAGGTTCAGGGGCGTGCGCAGGCCGCCCCACTTGCCCGGCGTGCTGGCCACGTGGTTGTAGACGATGAGGTGACGGCCGTCCTTCAGGGTGACGGCATCGGTGCCGCTGTTGTTGTTGGGCAGGGAACCTCGGGCCAGCGGAGACCAAGTGCGGCCCCCGTCGGAAGATTCGGTGATGAAGACGAAGTCCTGCCTGGAACGTCCGAGCGCCATCAGCAAGCCGTCGGACAGGAACAGGACGCTGGGCTGGATGGCCTGGATGGCGACCCCGTCATTGATCGGACCGGTCGTGTTCCAGGTCTTTCCGTCCGGAGCGAGTCTTTCGAAATGCACGGTCCAGCGGCTGTTCTTGTCGGTGCTCTCGGCGCTGGTGGGACAGAGGATCGCGCCGTCAGCCAGTTGCACGGGCTTGTTCTTGATGGGCCCCAGATAGCCGTCCGGAAGCCTTCGCGCGGAAGACCAGGTGCGACCACGGTCGTCGGAGGTGCGCAGCTCACCCCACCAGGTCTGAGGGCTGGGCCCGACCTTGTAGAAGAGCATCAGGGGCCCATGCCTCGGTTGGAAGAGCAC
>Ga0208048_1001660_pt1 | contig 11293 bp, 13 predicted proteins | sample Malawi_45m_30L_FD_184163 | JGI IMG/M metagenome (GOLD analysis project Ga0208048, IMG submission 184163) | Freshwater microbial communities from Lake Malawi, Central Region, Malawi to study Microbial Dark Matter (Phase II) - Malawi_45m_30L... | ecosystem: Environmental > Aquatic > Freshwater >... | reverse complement strand
ACGTTAGATAGATATCGCCATTTACCGGCTTTCAACTCGCCTAAACGAATAGAACCAATATCCGTTCTTAGCAGGCCCAATACCTCAATTCCTAGACTCTCAATCATCCTTCGGATTATCTGATTTCTCCCCTCGTGAATTGAAATCTCTACCCCTTCTGGGATCCTTTCTGCCGAAATCGCCCTAGCGACTCCCCCTTCAATCCCGACGCCCGATCTGAGGAGATCGATCTCTTGCCTCCTCAGCGCCTGTCCTGTTGAAACTCGATATCTCTTAATCAATCCATATTTTGGATGAGCTACCTTCTGAGCCCAGTCGCCATCATTGGTTAATAGAATCAAGCCTTCGCTCTCTTTATCCAACCTACCAACATGGAAAAGACGTTCATTCCAATCAGAAAAATAATTGGCAATGCAATCTCGTCTCAAGGGGTCAGACATAGTAGACAAAACGCCTTTTGGTTTATAAAACGCAATATAAGTCTTGGTTTTTTTTAGCTTGATTGCCTTACCATTTAGTACGACTTTACTCTTTTCCGGATTTACTTTTGTGCCGAGCTTGCTGACAATTTTTCCATCAACAGTCACCCTTCCAGAGGTAATCAACTCTTCACAGGCTCTTCGGCTGGCTATGCCAGCATCAGCTAGGTATTTCTGGAGGCGGAGTTCCACCAATACAGTTTAGATCTTATATAGGTGGATTACTCCGTCAGCGAAGCGATGATCTCATCTAGCCCATCGATATCCGGCAGGAATGGCGCTAGAGCTGGCAGATCTGAGACCGAATTGAGCCCAATTCTCTCTAGAAAATAATTAGTTGTCCGGTAAAGCAGCGCTCCCGTCTCATGTTCAACGCCACACTCCTCTACTAATCCTCGATTTACCAGAGTCTTCATAACCGCCTCTACATTGACTCCACGAATGGCCGAAACTCTTGCTCGAGAGATTGGTTGGCGATATGCGATCACCGCCAAGGTTTCTAGGGCCGCCTGCGTGAGTTTCGCCTGCTGGCCATCTAAAACAAACTTCTCAACGAGCGGCGAAAGATCTGGGTGGCTGTAGAACCGCCAGCCCCCCGAAACCTGCTTGAGAGTAAAACCCCGCTCCTGCCGCTCATACTCTTCGGATAGTCCAGCCAGAGCCGAAGCAATCTCCTCGGTTGGTCTTTCAATTATCTGCGCGAGGACTACCTCGGATAGGGGCTCTTCGACAACCATGAGAATCGCTTCGATTGAGCGTTCCAACTCACGATTACTCATCGCCACCATTCTCCATTTGTAGAGATTGACCTTCCGCAAGGTTATCCTCCTCAAGGGCAGGCAAACGATCAAACTCATCGCTAACTAGAACCGCTCCAGAGTCGGCGCCCGTCCAAGTTATCTGCAACTCTCCCAGGGCGAGAACTTGTTCGAAACGAACCTGGCTATCTTTATAGAGCTCGAGTAAAGCTAGAAACCGCGCGACGACAATTAAGGTGCTCTCAGCATCGGCCACTAAAGCCCTAAAGGTGGTGCTCTTCTGACGTCTTAGCGCTGACACGACCAGGAGCGCCTCTTGGGCGACACTCACCATGGCCTGATGGAGGCGCTCGGTCGAGAGCTTCGGAGCAATCTTCGGCGTTAGAACTCGATTCGCGACAGCGGCAAAGCGCTCCGGAGTCACTCCAATGAGAACCTCTGGCAGAAGTGCGGCGAGGTGGGGCTCTAAGGAGACCGATCGGGCAAATGTCTTCTCTTGGAGCTCAATCCGATCGGAGATTATCCGCGCTATCTCCTTAAAGGCGCGATACTGAAGCAATCTTGCAAAGAGGAGATCGCGCGCTTCTAAGAGCGCCAAGTCAGCTTCATCATCGATCTCGCCACTTGGAAGTAAGCGAGCTGCCTTCAAGTCAAGAAGGGTGGCCGCTACAACCAGAAATTCCGTTGCATGATCTAAGCGCCAACCTTTTTCAGTCACCTCCAGGGCGCGAATATGCGAAATGAACTCATCTGTGACGGTAGCTAAAGCAACTTCGGTAATTTCTAACTTATGACGCGAAATAAGTTGTAGAAGTAGATCGAAAGGGCCATCGAAGTTCTCTAATTTGACTGAAAATCCCAAAACTCGACCCTCGAGCGCAGATTGTGGCAACACTGAACCACTACTTGAGACTTCTCCACTTTCCGACATCATTAGCGAACTCTACGCGTGTCGTTGCTAAGTTTCCGAATTGCCGTGCGTAGAGTCGTGGCATGGCAAATAGTGCTTCAGAGATTTCTCGCTTGAATGCTAAATCGACATTTACCAAAAGTAAGCCAAGTCGAAATGAAGAAGTAGTCACCACATCTTCGGTGCTCAACCGACCCACTCCGATCCTCTCCGAACCGAGGCCGCTTGAGGTGCATGGTGATGCTCGAATTATCTCAGTGGTAAACCAAAAAGGTGGTGTCGGTAAAACAACCACAACCATTAATCTTGGTGCCGCCCTTGCTGAACTTGGTCGAAGAGTTCTTTTAGTAGACTTTGATCCACAACATTCACTTTCAGTCGGATTAAATGTTTCCACTCGAGAGATAGAGGGATCGATCTACGATCTTATGATGGATGAATCAACGAAAATTGATGACTTCTTGCTTAAGACCAGCGTTCCCGGCATGGACATGATCCCAGCCCACGAAAATCTCGCTGGCGCCGAAGGCGGTTTGGTAAATGTCATCGCGCGTGAGAAGGTGTTGAAGCGAGTTCTCTCTTCAGTAATAGATTTTTATGACGTAATTCTTATCGATTGTCAGCCCTCGCTTGGACTTTTAACTGTTAATGCGTTAACGGCCTCCCATTACGTTTTGGTTCCTTTGGAATGCGAATATTTTGCACTCCGCGGGGTTGCACTTCTGGATGACATCATTAAGAAAGTTCAACTTAATACAAATCCGGATTTACAACTGATGGGAATCTTGCCAACAATGTTTGACCGCAAGACGGTACATAGTCGCGAGGTCCTAGAGAGAATTAATGAGGCATTCCCGAAGAAGGTTTGCGACACCACAATTGCGCGCACTGTGCGCTTTCCTGAAACTACTGTTGCTGGAGAGCCAATAACTTCTTACGCAAGCTCTTCTGCAGGCGCTGCTTCATATCGAAGATTGGCGCGTGAACTGATTGCTAATGGAGGTATTCGATGAGTCGCAGGATTAGTCTTCCCGGTGCCGATGAGTTATTCCGTAAAACAACTCTGAGCGCCGTGCCGGATACTGTTGAAGAGGCTCTCGAAGTCGTCCATACCAATCGTCCTACAGCGTCACCTGTTGCCAAGCCAACTCCTCAGGGAAATTCGGTTCGTCAGACGCCTCGACGTCGGCCAACTGGAATAGATCGCTCTCCTTCTGGCCGCGAACGACATGATGAGAAAATTACGGTCTATTTATCGCCAGATGAACTATTCGATCTGGAGCAGGCTCGATTACATCTGCGCGGTGATATCGGTTTAGCAGTTGATCGAGGTCGAATCGTTAGAGAGGCGCTCGCAATTGTGATAGCAGATCTGGAATCTAAAGGTGATCAATCAATTATTGCGCGCCGCTTAAGAAGTCGATAAGAATTATTTTGCTCTCGGGTGAGCAGAAATATAACTCTCTCTGATTTTCTCGATAGTAATCATGGTGTAAATCTGAGTTGTGTTTACAGATGAGTGTCCGAGCAACTCCTGAACGATTCGAATATCGGCTCCCCCATCCAGTAAATGAGTTGCAAAAGAATGGCGTAAGGAATGTGGAGATATCGCCGCAATTCCAGCCAATTGCGCAGATTCGCAGACAATTTTCCAGGCGCTCTGACGACTAAGCCGTCCTCCGCGCGAATTAAGAAAGAGTGCATCACTCCGGTTGCGACTCTTCTCGCTTAAGGATGGCCGGATAGTAACTAAGTACTGCTCGAGTTCATGTCGAGCAATTTTCCCAATCGGGACCACTCTCTCTTTCCGTCCTTTCCCATAAAGTTTGATCGTTTGGATCTCGCTACCGACAGATTTCAAATCATTGAGATTCAGCGCAATTACTTCACCGACACGCGCCCCAGTCGCATATAACAGTTCGAGAAGCGCCCTATCTCTCAATCCAATTCCCCGTTTAGGAGCGGATTCAATCAATCTCGCAACATCTGAGATGGAAAGGGCTTTGGGTAATCTTCTTGGCAACTTCGTTGGTTTCAGATCGCGAGCTGGATTTTCTGATCCGCTCTCTTTCGCATAGAATTTGAAGAAACTACGTAACGTAACGACACTTCTTGCCGATGAAGAGGGAGATAGACCTTTTCTTCGACCCTCAGAAACAAAGAATTCCAAACTTTCAAGGTTAACATCTTCAACCTTTATATTTTCTGAGTGGAGGTAACTCGCAAAACTGGCCAGATCACGACGGTAGGCAAAGACAGTATTTGCGCTCAAACCTCGTTCCACTGAAATATGGCTAAGGAAGTCTTCAAAGATCTCTTCGTTACCCACGATTTAAAGCGGCACGAATCAAACCAGCAAAAAGTGGATGCGGATTTGTTGGGCGGGAGCGAAACTCGGGGTGTGCCTGTGTTCCTACATAGTACGGATGAGAAGATTTGGGAAGCTCCACGAACTCCACCAGTTTTCCATCGGGTGAAAGACCACTAAAGATCAAACCAGCGCTGCTTATCGCTTCTCGATATTTATTGTTCACTTCGTAGCGATGTCTATGACGTTCCGAAACTTCACCGGCACCATAAGTATCAGCGACCATCGAAGCATCCCCCAAAATCGCTTTGTAGAGACCCAATCGCATCGTGCCACCCATATCCGCTTCTCCAGAGACTATCTCTTCCTGACCCTCCATGGTTGCAATAACTGGATTGGCGGTGGTCGGATCGAATTCAGCAGAATTTGCATCCTTGATTCCTGCTATTGATCTAGCAATCTCAATCACCATACATTGAAGACCTAGGCAAAGTCCTAGTGTTGGAATCTTATTTTCGCGAGCAAATCTCAGAGCACCAACTTTGCCTTCAATACCTCGGACGCCGAAACCACCAGGAACACAAATAGCATCAACATCTCCTAATTGACTCTTCGCTTTTGCAGCTTCTTCGCAATCGTCACTCACCACCCACTTAATTTCAACTCTGGCATCATTGGCAAAACCGCCAGCTCGCAAAGCCTCGGTTACAGATAAGTAAGCATCCGGCAGGTCGACGTATTTACCCACAAGCGCCACCCGAACTACATGTTTAGGGCGGTGGACGCGCTCGAGTAGGCGATCCCATTCTCCCCATTCCACATCATGGAAAGGCAACCCCATTCTTCGAACAATATAGGCGTCTAAACCTTCCCTATGAAGGACTTTTGGAATGTCGTAAATCGAAGGAGCGTCTACTGCAGCCACGACAGCTTCTTGATCGACATCGCACATAAGAGAGATTTTCTTTTTGACTGCTATAGGAATGTCGCGATCAGATCTTAGAACTACCGCATCCGGCGAAATTCCGATGGAGCGAAGAGCTTGAACGGAATGCTGTGTTGGTTTCGTTTTTAGTTCTCCGGAAGGGCCAATATAGGGAACTAGAGAGACGTGAAGATAGAAGACATTCTCGCGTCCGACCTCTTGTCGAATCTGTCTGGCCGCTTCGAGAAATGGTAGAGATTCGATATCACCAACAGTGCCCCCAATTTCGGTGATCACCAAATCAATCTGAGGTGCAGCCATAGCGCGAATTCGATCCTTGATTTCATTTGTTATATGAGGAATAACTTGTACTGTGTCTCCGAGGTATTCACCTTTGCGTTCTCTTGCTATGACCCTTGAATACACCTGACCTGTCGTCACATTGGCGGATCCATGAAGGTTTGTATCGAGGAAACGTTCGTAATGACCGATATCGAGATCGGTCTCTGCTCCATCATCAGTTACAAATACTTCTCCATGTTGGAATGGGTTCATAGTTCCTGGATCTACATTTATATATGGATCCAATTTCTGCATGGTTACTCTTAGACCTCGGGCCCGTAAGAGCCTGCCTAAACTAGAGGCGGTCAAGCCTTTGCCGAGACTAGAAGCGACTCCGCCGGTGACGAAAAGATGCTTCGTCACATGAGAGGCGGTCATGGAGCACTAACTTATCATTCAAATTACGCTTTACCTAAATTCAACAACTCCCGCGCGTGCTCTTGGGCGTGTTCTGAGTCGGAGATGCCAGAGAGCATTCTGGCTATTTCAGACTCTCGCTCTGCACCCGTAGCTATCGAGACAGAACTCTCACTTATTGAGCCAGATGAATCTTTATTTACAATGAGATGACGATCAGCCCAGATAGCAACTTGAGGTAGATGCGTGACGACAATAACTTGCGAATCTGCTGCTAACTTCTTTAAGCGTTTGCCCACTTCGAGAGCCGCTTTTCCGCCAATTCCGGAATCAACTTCGTCAAATAAATATGTTCCAAGCGGTGATTTCCCGGCTGCTACAACTTCTATCGCCAGCATCAACCTAGAAAGCTCTCCTCCGCTCGCAGCTTTAGAAATAGGCAAAAGTTCTCCGTTCTGATGTGCGGAGAACTTCATGTAGACGTCATCGAGACCTGTTTCCTCGAAATCGTCATCTTTGGGTTCACTTCGAGAGGTAACCTCACAGAGAAAACGAGCACTCGGCATCGCCAAATCGGTTAGCTCTTGGCTTACCGAGAAAGTCAAACGTGACGCAGCCTCGACCCTTACAGCACTTAGTGTTTTAGCTTTATCGAGAAGCACTTTACGAGAATTAATAAACTCGTTCTTCAGAACTTCAACTCGCTCTTCGCCACCGCATAAATCAGCAATCTCATTCTTCGCTGCCTTAGCTCGCTCTTCCGCTCGGAGCAATTGCTCTGTCAGATCTCCCTCACCACCATGCTTTTTGGCGAAACTCCGAAGAGCAGATTTGCGCGCGAGCAAATCATCAAGAGGCGCTAAATCTTCCCCAAAACTCTCAAGAAGAGCTGCACTCTCATTGGCTAAATCACGTAGATCGAAGAAGGAATTATCGGCACGCTTTGCCTGTTCCAGAAATCTCTTATCTTTAGCCGCAAGCGCATTAAAAGCACGCCGAGCGCGATCTATTCGTCCAAGCGCTCCAATCTCCTCCGAAGTAAGTGTCGAGACAATCTCGCCTAAATGAACTCTTAATTCCTCCACATTCTCAGATAGTGCAATCTTTCTCTCTAAATCCTCGACTTCATTGGACTTTGGTCGAAGTTTTGCCTCGTCCTTTAGAAACTCTTCAAGTTCCTGAATCTTTGAAATCCTTGAGCTCTCAGATTTGTCGAGGTCCAAAAGTCGACGTTTTAGCTCGCAGAAAATCTCGAAAGCATGCTTGTATTGAGAGACAGCAGCTAGAGCGCGATCTCCGGCGTAGTTGTCTAGCAATTCTCTCTGCCGTGAGCTCTTTGTAAGTGAAAGAGTGCCGTGTTGGCCATGAATCTCAATTAATGCATCAGCAAAGTTGGCCAGGGTTGCAGAGGTTGTCGGAAGACCGGAGAGAGAAGCTTTCGATTTCCCATCTCGGTTGATAATCCTTGTGAGTATTATCGAGTTATCCTCAATATCTGGCTCTTGTTCAGATAAGAGGCTGTCCAGTGTGGCTGTGCGATGCTCGGGAAGTTTGAAGTTGCCGGCCACGCTTAGGCGCTCACTACCTAACCGAACTAGATCGCTATCGGATTTGGCTCCAGCGATAAGCGAGAGCGCCGTAACTACCATTGTTTTTCCGGCGCCCGTCTCGCCAGTTAATACGTTTAAACCAGGGACAAATTCAATTTCCGCCTCTTCGATGACCCCCAAGTTACGAATTGAGAGTTCATTGAGACGCGATCGGCCTGAGCCTCTACTACTTCCCACGCCAACCGTCTACAGGTAATTTGAATTTCGCAACCAATCTATCGGTGAATGTCACATTATCAATATGAGCCAACGGGATAAAACTTCGCTCCGAAGTAAGTACTACCCGGTCGCCTTCAAGAAGCTGTGCTTTGCGAAGCCCATCTGCTGAAATCACGCCTACCTCACTTTCGACATCAATTGCGATAACTGATTGCGGAGATACGACCATCGGGTCTGAGAAAAGTGCATGTGCGGCTAACGGCAAAAGTACGAGCGCATCGACATCTGGCCAAACAACTGGACCTCCGGCTGAAAATGCATACGCTGTTGAACCAGTTGGAGTCGCACAGATAACACCATCGCAACCCCATCGTGAAAGAGGCCTTTGATCTATCTGTACAAAAAGTTCGATCATAGATTCGGTATTTCGCTCAATCGCAACTTCATTTAGCGCCCAACCTTCAGCAACAACTTTCTCCTTACGTTCAACACGGTAAGAAAGCGTCATTCGCTTTTCAACCTGATAAGACCTGCTTTCAATGGCCTTAATTAATTCTGAATTAGAAGGACGCTCAATCTGAGCAAGGAATCCAACGTGACCGAGATTGATTCCTAACACTGGAGTTTGAGATCCGTGAGTCAGTTCGGCACCACGAAGAATCGTGCCATCACCGCCAAGGACAAGTATTAGCTCAGCGCTCTTTGCCAAATATGAAATCTCCGAATCAGTCCGCTTCTCTGCCCCGGTAATACCCTCGGAGGTTGTTGCAACTTGAAATCCGATTTTTCTCAAGTTTGGCACTAGTTCGTTTGCTAATTGATGAGCTTCCTTGCGCGATGGGTGTAGTACGAGAACTATCTTTCTCATTACGCCGGCCCCTTTGCTATCGCTTCGCTTAAGTCAGAATCCGCAAGTGCGGGTGATCCCCTCCGTAACCACAGGAAATATTCCACATTTCCTGAAGGGCCGGGTAGAGCGCTAGCAACTACAGATGCGACACCTAATCCGAGCGAATATGCCGAATCAGCCACCATTCGAACCGCCTCGAAACGAAGGTTTGGTTCACGAACCACTCCGCCAGCGCCCAATTTTTCTCTACCAACTTCGAATTGAGGCTTAACCATCAATAGGAAATCACAATCCTGCGTTGCGAGCCCAATTAGCGCGGGGAGCACTGTTCTTAGAGATATAAAAGAGAGATCGGCAACGATTAGATCTGCTGGATCTCCAATATCAACGAGTTTCGCATCTCTGACGTTAAGTCGATCTTTTACTGTCACTCTTGGATCCTGTTGCAAACTCCAAGCTAACTGACCGTATCCAACGTCCATTGCGATAACTTCCTTGGCGCCATTTATTAGTAAGACCTCTGTAAATCCCCCAGTTGAGGCGCCTGCATCAAGGGCTCTTCGCCCATCGACTCTAATACCGGGAATCGCTTTAAGAGCGCCCGCAAGTTTATGGCCCCCTCTTGAAACAAAATCCTTTTCGTCAGATTCAACTACTATTGAAATCTCCGCATCAACTTGCGTTGATAACTTCTTCGCGGGCAGACCACCTACTCTAACTTTTCCACTCTCAATTAAATCTTGCGCATTTTCTCGAGATCGAGCCAGCCCACGGCGAACTAATTCGCTATCGAGTCGCTGTCGCATTTATTTAGTTAGAAATTCCCTCAACTCTGGAGAGTTGATCGGTTAGTTCACCATTAATCTCTTCAAAACGTTTTCCATGTTCAGGTAGAGGAGAGAGAGCGATTTCATTCACTCTCTTCTTAATTGCTGAGATCTCTTCTATGCTCATTTCTTCACTCTCCCTTTAGCCTTACTTTCCTTTTTCTTTGGCGCCTTATTCGCAGGGGATTCTTTGGCGGCGCCATTATTTTTAGCTATTTCCTTCTTTAGTTCTATGAGCTCAGATTCAAGGCGCTTTAAATCACTCTCTTTGGCAAAACCCATTTTGAAGACGCTCCGTTTAACTTCCTCTTCGACGCGACTTTTAATCGCCTCACCGCTCTCCCTAGCCCAAACATTTAAAGCAGCAGCTAACTCCTGTGGGCTCTTCTCGCCATTACCTAGTTTCATGAGGTAGGTGCGAAGCGCTGAAAGTAAATCATTGGCCATACCCGAAAGGTACCTAAACCCTTCCAAGTTCGCGCGCTTCGACCTGCCACTGACTGGCCAACTTTGCTCCCGAGCGCCAGAACCTGCGCCGAATTACTTCAGATACAGAAATCCACTCTTGATCTTTCAAAGAAAGAGTTCTTCTCTTCAACTGCGCGCTCCAAGAAGCGACATCGAGGGTATCTACCCCAGTTCTATTAACTCGATCTACGACTAGGCAAATTTCAACAACCTCATCGCCGCTGGGTAACCGTTTTACTTTTGGTTCGCCGCTTACTCTTCCTCTCAAGCTGACTCTATTCATTGGTCTGGGCATGAATTTTCTCCCTCTTTTCGCTAGGGGAACAATCCTTCTAGCGCTGACCGACATCTCCTTCAGAATTTTCTGCCAACTTTGGATACCTCTTCAAAAATTTTTCAACATTAGCCTTATCTCCCACCGCTTGAAGAGCTTCCAAATATGCATTTCTTAATCTCCTGCTCCAAGCCGGTGAATCTTCATTCAATTCTGAACAAGTCAGTGTTATAACGGCAGCCGCAGATTGGCCAAGGGTTAACCTTGCCTTCGCTGCAGCAATTCTCATCTCCACGCGCCCTTCTGTAGAGAGAGCGCTCTCTTTGATGGAACCCGCAATCTCCAAGGCTTTGCGTGCATTTCCAAGAGCGGCCTCGCACTGTGCAATATATGGCCTTAATTCAATCGAACCGGTAATTCGTTCAGCCGCACGAAGATCCTTCAGCGCTTCTTTATATTCGCCGGCTCTCAGAGCTGCGATTCCTGCTTTTTCTCGAACTACACCAAGGCGCCCCGCTCTGTAAACAATTTCTTTTCCATGCTGATGCGCTTCTTTTGGATTAGTCTCGAGATTATTCATCAATGAAACCATATGGCGAGCGACGCTTTTTGCGTTTCCAGGCGTTAATGAATCAAGTTGAAAGATGATTTTCTTATCTAGCTCTTCACCGGTTACCTCATCATTTACCCATGGTCGATCAAAGTTTCGTGTTCGCTCGTGGGGGCCAGTGATTTTGGGAGGGCGTTCTTTAGCAGGGCGGGTCGGGCAATTTTTTGTCGGTCCCGATTTTCTTTTGTCGTCTTTTCTAAAATTCTTTTTATCACGTGCGTTTTTGGCGCCAGATTTCTTCTCAGAAAATGAAAAAGGGGCCACTTTCGTAACCCCTTTCTCTAATTAAAGTCCGGCGGCGTTCTACTCTCCCACACAGTGACCCGTGCAGTACCATCGACGCTGAGAGGCTTAACTTCCGGGTTCGGAATGGGACCGGGTGTTTCCCTCTCGCTATGACCGCCGAAACGCTATTG
>Ga0208048_1001658_pt1 | contig 11301 bp, 10 predicted proteins | sample Malawi_45m_30L_FD_184163 | JGI IMG/M metagenome (GOLD analysis project Ga0208048, IMG submission 184163) | Freshwater microbial communities from Lake Malawi, Central Region, Malawi to study Microbial Dark Matter (Phase II) - Malawi_45m_30L... | ecosystem: Environmental > Aquatic > Freshwater >... | reverse complement strand
CCCTCAACGTCGGCCTTGTTCGCGAAGTACAGATAACGACGGTTGGCCTGACTTTCGCCAGCAAACGCATCCTTCAAATTTTGGTGAGTTTTGGAACCGTTAAGACTTGCCATTTGAATCTCCAAAGCAAAGTGACTTAGGCTGTTTGATAAAAAAGTCCTTCAAACCGGTTTAAAAAACAAACCAATTTGAAAGCCCACGAATTATCAGCAAACTTCTAATTCCGACGCCAATTGAATTTTCAAATCCCTGCGATTGAAAATCTGCATCGCCCTGCCGATCAGCTCGCTGGCACAAGCACTGCTTTGGCAGAGGGCAGCAACAGCCTGACAGATAAACCCCCGGTTTGGGCTCGTCGGAGTTCGAGTCGACCCTGGTGACGCAAAACAATGCGATTTACGATTGCAAGACCGAGCCCTGTACCTTCCCTGTCACTGCGATATGCTTCCAACCTCGCAAAAGGCTCAAGCAATCGGACTAGTTCGTGCTCTGGTACACCAGGCCCGAAATCATCGAGTTCGAGCGAAAGTGTGCCGGCTTGACTGCTGAGTTTCAACTCGCCATCGAGCGTTCCCGACGATCGCGCGTAGCGTGCAATATTGGAAAGCAGATTATCAAGTAGGCGGTCAATGTCGACACGTCGACCAACCCAGGGCAAGTGATCTGGACTTTGTAGCGCGATCCGCAAACCATCGTCCTGCCAGCGTTCTACGGCTGCTCGCACAGCTGGTGCAGCGTCATCGGTATCGCTGCCTTGTAGCACCGCTGCGCACGCATAGTCTATGAATTGTCTTACGACCCCATCGATTCGCTCGATATCGTCTACGAGATTGGACCTGACTTCTTGCGCAAGTGATGCTAATTCCACTTCCATGCGAAGCCTTGTCAGCGGTGTTCTTATGTCATGTGAAATGCCGGCAAGGGCAACGCGCCGATCATGTTCAAGCTGCTCAAGCGCCTTGGTCATGTGATTAAAGCGACGATTCACTTCGCCAAACTCCCCGGGAAGGTTCTCGGGCAACAAGGGCGTTTGCCCATGTGACTCCATGCCCGTGATTGCTCGTGCCAGCGATCGCAAAGGACGATTGATTTGCTGAGAAATCAGCACGGTACCCAGGAGCGAAAGCAACACGACGATCGCTGCAGCCCACTCCCAGGGGGGGTCCAAGCTGCGTTCAAGACGTTCTTGTTGAACGCCAAGCCAGTAGGGCTGACGCCTGATCGTGAGGCTCACCCAAAGCCCTTCGAGGCCATTGACTGAGCCCATAATCTGAGTCCGCTCCCCCATTTCAAGCTTCAGAAATCGCGTGAGTCGACGTTCGGTGTCGCTCCGGTCAAACGCAACGATTTGGTCGTTACCTGTTCTGGGTATAAGCCGGAGACCTTCGCGCCGGTCAAGTAAGCTCAGCAGCTCTTTACGACTCTCAGGGTCGGCTGTCTCGAGCGATACCTTGGTGACATTGGCTAACGACGCGACCTCCCAGGCAACCGACTGCTCGGGCGTTGGACCTAATCGCTCGTTCATCACAATCCAGGCCCCGAGCAAACTCGTGACCAGGAGGCCTGCGATCAATAAAAAAGTGCGTCCAAACAGGCTACTCGTCATGATGAGCAAGACTGTACGCGCAAATGGCCAACGCCAAACCCTACAATCGCACGAATGGAGACACTTCATGCAACTTTGCAAGGACCGTATCTGGCAATTACAAGTTCTGCGACGCCAGCTGCCGCCGGCTTCTTTCAGGCAGGCGGGATTTGCAATTGGGCATTCATCGAAGAGGGTCTGCGAACCGGCGAGGGATTGCTTGCGGCCATCTCAAGGCGACTCGATCGCAAAGCATCTATAGCCAGACTCATCATGTTAGATCGCGGCCCCGGTCAATTCACCGGCCTTCGAGCAGGCATTGGGATTACTCAAGGCTTAGCCATGGGGTGGGGTGTGCCAGTCTTATCAATCGATAGCGCAAGCATCATGGCATGGTCGGCGTGGGAGATCATCAAAGAAGCAAGATTCGCTACAGATGGACGTACTCATGGCGCCTACCAGGCAAATTTGCCCTCACCCATGCAAGTCATTACGGTCCGTGACGCAAGGCTCGGTGCCTTTTACGTTGCAGAGTTTTCGTCGATTCCTGAATTACTCGAGGCCCAGGTTGACAGCGTGCAAACCTTAACTCTAGAACAGTTGACCAGCACTGTCTCAGCCCGAAGGGCGAGCATAGCGCGTGAAGAAGAGCTTGTACTGGTGAGCGATGAATCAAGCCAGAAGCGATTACTTGAAACAAATGCTTTTGACGAAACCGCGATGGCAGACGTCACTTGGCTGCGCCCAAGTGCAATTGACCTCGTTGGCGCGCTTGCCAGATTAGGTATTGAAAGGCTCAAGAGGGGCGCAAAACCGCTTCAAGCCGAGCAGCTTGAGGCTTATTACGTACGCAACGATGTAGCGATGGATTTAAGTGCGCAGCGGGCTTATCGCCGCGCACAGGGTGAGCAATCGAGGATTTCTTAAGTTAATGGCCAGTGCAGCGATTGGAGAACAGCGACTCAAAGGTCTTCGACCAATGAGCATGCTCGACCTCACTCGGGTCGCGGCGATTGAACGGCGGATTTATGACTTCCCGTGGACCGAAGGCAATTTCAGGGACTCGCTAAACGCCGGTCATGAAGGCTGGCTGCTTGAGTCGGTTGATACGCCAGGCAAGCTTAGAGCCTACGCCTTACTCATGTGGATTGTTGATGAGGTGCACTTGCTCAATATTTCGGTCAGCGCCGATGAACAGGGCCGAGGTCTAGGTCGGCGGTTGATGGATTGGTTGATTCGACACTGCTTTCATGAAGGGGCGCAAAGCATGCTGCTTGAGGTTCGTCCAAGTAATCTAGTGGCACTTCGTTTGTACGCTGCCTGCGGTTTTGAGCAAATCGGCACGCGAAGGGCTTACTACCCAGCCCGTAGCGGCGGCCGTGAGGATGCCTGGGTATTGCGTTGTCGTTTAGCGCTCGAGTCGACATGAATTGGTCTGCTGCGCAAATTCAAGCCTGGGAAAGCCTCGCGCTTGGCCCACGTTGGCAGTTGAAGAATGCTGCGCCAAAGCAAGCCGTGGATACCCCTACAAAAGCGAGTTGGGAATCGCTCAAACAGGCGGTGGCAAACTGCCAAGCCTGCCCGCTGTGGCAAAGCCGCAAGCAAACTGTCTTTGGCTCTGGTACTGAACTCGGTCAATGGGCCTTGGTTGGCGAGGCGCCAGGCGCGGAGGAGGACTTGCAAGGCGAAGCTTTCGTCGGGATGGCGGGCCAGTTACTCGATCAGATGTTGCTTGCCATGGGGTGGAATCGAAGTCAGGACTTATTTATTGCCAATGTGCTCAAGTGCCGTCCGCCAGGTAACCGGAATCCGACTCCAGAAGAAGCGTCAGCCTGTGCCGGGCATTTACAGGCACAACTTCAATGGCTCAGACCAAAGGCCATACTGATCATGGGTCGAGTTGCTGCGCAACATTTGTTGGGCCAGGATGTTCCGATAGCCAGCTTGCGCGGGAAACCCCAGGTTTTGACAATCGATCAGGGTCTCCAAGCGTTCGAGGTGCCAGCACTTGTTACCTATCATCCCGCTTACTTGTTAAGGAATCTTGAGGACAAGGCCAAAGCTTGGGAGGATCTCAACTTGTTTGCCGAGATACTTCGGCAACGTCAATGCTTACCGTGATCGAGGATCAGTGCACGTAGGTCATGGTCTCTTGCATTGCGAAGATAGCGTTGACGTACGAGGAGCATGGTAATGGCGACAAAGGCACCGAAAAGAATAATGATGCTGTTGATGTGCAACTCAAACCTCAGAAGTAAGGCATAAATGCCGAGCATGATCAACACATTGAGGTTTTCGTTGAAGTTTTGAACTGCGATGGAATGACCCGCGCTCATCAACACATGCCCCCGATGCTGAAGCAGTGCATTCATTGGAACAACAAAAAAGCCTGCTAAGCCACCAACCAAAATCAGTAGCGGGTAGGAGGCGGGCAGTGAGGAAACCAGCGTCATGCTCGGTACCAAGACCCCCATTGCAATGCCGAGTGGTAATACCCGAGGTGATCGCCTGAGCGTAATAAAGCGTGCCGCCAGCACCGCACCTACCGCGATACCGAGGGCTACAACGCCTTGCAAGATCGCGGCCTTATTCAGTGGCATCCCGAGTTGTTGTTTTGCCCACTCCAGGACAATAAATTGAAGTACTGCACCAGCACCCCAAAAAAGCGTGGTGACTGCCAGCGATATTTGCCCGAGTTTGTCGCTCCACAAGGTTTTATTGCACTGCCAGAACTCGCGAATCAACACAACCGGATCAGTGTGCTGCTTTTCGTAGCGGGCTCCCGTGTCGGGTATGCGCAAGTTAATGAGCGCTGCAAGCAGATAAATCACGCCAATGACGACAATGGCACCAGTCGCTGCAGAGTTCACACCCGGGATCCCGAATCCGATAATTACGCTCGAAACCGAAGGGCTGATCAGCGCCCCGCCAACCACCGTTCCTAGAATGATTGATCCCACCGTGGTGCCTTCGATCCAGCCATTAGCGGCAACAAGCTTGCTCGGTGGCAGCAACTCCGTGAGGATGCCGTATTTGGCAGGCGAATAAGCTGCAGCACCCAAGCCGACCACTGCATAAGCAAGCAGTGGGTGAACGGTTGCAAACATCATTGCGCAGCCCAACACCTTAATGGCATTGGTGTAGAACATAACTTTGCCCTTGGGCAATGCGTCCGCAAAGGCTCCAACGAACGGTGCTAGCACCACGTAACTCACCGTAAAAAAGAGCTTGAGCATGGGCTTCATCCAATCAGGCGCCATCATTTCAATGAGCAGCGCGATAGCGGAAATGAGCAGCGCGTTGTCGGCAAGCGAGGAAAAGAACTGCGCCGCCATGATGGTGTAGAAGCCTTTTTTCATGTCGCGGCGGTTATACCATGTCAGACTGAGTTTCATGAGTCAGCAGCCCCAGGCAGGGCAGTGAAACATAACGAGTTCAATAGGCTAGCAGGCGACGATAGGACAAAACATGGCAAGACCGCTTCGAGCAATCATCGATGTTACAAGTATGCGGACAAACCTTGGGTTCTTGCGCCAACAGCTTAAGCCGCAAAGAGTTTGGGCGGTAGTGAAAGCCAACGCCTATGGGCACAGTATGAAGGCGGCGCTTTTGGGTTTTGAGCAAGCTGACGGGCTCGCACTGATCGAACCAGAATTCGCGCTTTGGCTGCGCGAACAGGGTTGGTCTAAGCCAATTTTGCTGATGGAGGGCGTTTTTGACGAGGCAGATGTCGCCAATTGCGCAAAGGCGAGGATTGATTTTGTCGTTCACGATAAGTGGCAACTTGAACTGATTGAATCGAGTCGATCCTGCGCGGATTTGAAAAATGCCGGTACTCGGTTATGGATCAAGTTCAACAGTGGAATGAACCGTCTGGGTTTTGCTGCCGATGAGGGCCTACGACAGCTTGAGCGACTGCATCGGGCGGGTTTCTCGATGGGTGTTATTGCCCACTTTGCCAACGCAGATGCAATTGAGCAAGATAGTCGGAGCGAACACACAGTACTTCGGGTTTTGCGGCTCGCCAAGGCAATCGATCAGCATATTCCGTGCAGCTTTTCGAACTCCGCAGCCTCACATCGACTGTTGCAAGCTGCGCACAAGCACTGGCACAGCGCCAGGCCCAACCTGCCGGCAGCACTTGCTGCTGACTGGCTCCGCTTTGGTATTGCCCTATACGGGGCCTCGGCCTTTGAGAAGATCGACGCCAGAGCGCTTGGTCTCTCGCCTGTAATGCGCCTCGAGTCAAGGGTGCTGAGCATTCAAGTCGTTCAAGCAGGCGAAGGCGTTGGCTATGGCGGTCGGTTTGTGGCACAGCGCTTAAGTCGGATTGCGGTGGTTGCCGGCGGATATGCGGACGGTTACCCTCGACAAGCTACCGACGGCATGCCGGTCTGGATCGCAGGCCAACTTTGCCCACTTGCCGGAAGGGTTTCGATGGACATGATCACGGTTGATGTCACTGACCATCCTTCTGTCCGCGTGGGCGACGAGGTGGAACTTTGGGGTGATCGGCTGCCTGTAGACCAAGTTGCGAGTGCGGCAGGCACCATTGGCTACCAGTTGCTGAGCGGGTTGACCGAACGCGTGCCTCGGCACCTACAGCTTAGCCAGGGCTTTGATGAGATCGACCGACCGGACGCGGCTTTATGAAGCAACCTCGAACTAAGGTGGCTTATGAATGCACGGCCTGTGCGACACAAACACCCAAGTGGGGCGGCCAGTGTCCAGGCTGCAACGCCTGGAACACGCTTATTGAGCAACAACTTGAGAAAACAACCGGCCATCGTTACGAATCGTTGGCGCCGCCTTCGCAGGTGGTCAGTATGGCCTCGGTTGAGGCGATTGACATGGATCGGTTTTCGAGTGGTTCGGTTGAGTTCGATCGGGTGCTCGGCGGGGGGCTGGTCCAAGGAGCGGTAGTGCTAATTGGTGGCGACCCTGGTATCGGGAAATCAACCCTGCTGCTTCAAACGGCGGTTCATGTCTCACAGGCTCATGCGCGGGTACTTTATGTGAGCGGCGAGGAGTCCCTGGCACAAATTGCCTTGCGTGCACAGCGCCTTGGCCTAGGTGAGGCTAGTATTGATCTTCTTACTGAGATATCACTCGAGAAAATTATTCACGTGATATCAGAGCGTAAGCCCTTATTCGTCGTGATCGATTCGATTCAGACTTTGTTCACCGATGCACTTAATGCGGCGCCGGGCTCAGTTTCTCAGGTTCGCGAGTGCGCAGCCCAACTCACGCGTTGCGCAAAGCAAGGTGGTAGCACGCTGGTCATGATAGGCCATGTGACCAAGGAGGGCACCCTGGCGGGCCCTCGGGTGCTCGAGCATATGGTCGACGCGGTTTTGTACTTTGAAGGAGACAGCCACTCCTCGTTTCGCCTCGTTCGCAGCTTCAAGAATCGATTTGGCTCAGTGAATGAACTCGGCGTTTTCGCGATGACCGAGCGAGGACTTCGGGCGGTTCCGAATCCATCGGCCTTATTTTTGTCGCAACACGCCAAACCAGTGCCTGGGTCCTCGGTATTGATCACCCAGGAGGGAAGCCGGCCACTACTCGTGGAGATCCAGGCATTACTTGACGCAAGTGCTGGTCTGCAACCTCGAAGGCTTGCCGTAGGTCTTGATGCTCAACGCCTGGCCTTGCTCTTAGCGGTGTTACACCGTCATGCGGGTATTGCGTGTCACGATCAGGACGTCTTCCTGAATGCGGTGGGAGGCGTGAGGATTAACGAGCCAGCTGCTGACCTGGCCAGCTTGTTTGCTATTGTTTCCTCGTTTAAAAACAAGGCATTGGCCAAAGGTATTGCGGTGTTTGGCGAGGTTGGTTTGGCGGGTGAGATCAGGCCTTGTCCGCGTGGACAGGACCGAATCCGTGAAGCCGCGAAACTGGGATATCACCGCTTGATTGTCCCAAAGGCGAATATGCCCAAAACCTCGACCGAGGGGCTAACAATTGTGGGTGTTGACCGGTTAGATCAAGCACTTGATGCGCTTTGGTCGTGATGACATCTGGTGATCGTTATCATCGTTGACCGTTCGGCCGGCAACCAAGATCACGTGCTTACCGTGCTTTTGATAGCGACCGCGGACTTTGGCTTGCCCGAGATTGTGGATGATGAGCGCCAAGCAAATAAGCGCTTAATGCCTCAGCGCAGGCGCTAGCACTCCTTAGCGCAGACTCAAGGCTTGCGGGTAGGCATTGCTCACCGCCATCATCTACCCAGTCTCCGGCAAGCCAAAGTCCCTGCCCACGAAAACGGTCAAAACTCGGCCACTGGGTACCAAAAGTTGAAGGCGTTGCTGCGCGATGTTCATAAATATCTTTATGATCAATTGCTTGAATCTCAAATCTCTGCTGAATTTCATCAGCGTGGCGTCTTGCTTGCACCGAATCATGCTGCGCAGAAATTACAAGACCTGCAATCGATCCTCCATCATGGGTAGCTTGCTGCTCGGCCGCAGCTGGGCAGGCTCTTGGAAATAGCCAGGCCGCTGGACCCTGGTTTTGCAATAGAAGCTGCGGTTTTCGCTGTGCTGATGCCCTGTTTGCCTTGGGTAACAATAGCCAGCGCGTCAGAATGCCCAGTGGCTTTGGAAGTGCGCCCAGCGCGTCTCGTAAGTCCTCAAGCGTATTTAATGCGGATCGTGCAAGCAGCTCGGCGGCCTGCTGGGGCTCGAGTGCCATCACAATGTGCTCGTACGGTCCCTCCATTTGCTCCTGCCCAGCGACCTCGAGCCACCAATTCGAATTTGCTGGGCGATTGCGCTCACCCGCTTGCAACTGCCGCAGCTTTAGCACCCGTTTGCCTTCATGAAGGTCGAGTGCTCCAAAGCGGTTATCTCGGGATAAGTTTTGTTTACCAAATGCAAGCGGCTGTGCAAGCAATTCACCAAGATCGCATGCTTGCTGCATCCAGTGACTCGCATCGAATTGGGCACTCGCCATTGCTTCATTGAGCACGGTTGACAAACGAAGCGCACAGGCTTGATTCCTGGGGCAATTTAGCGCGGATTCACAGAGTGCATCGATCCAACGATTAACCAGGTGCTCGCGAAAACCCTGTCCTTGAAGCCATTCGTCGATGGAGCATGTCGATTGTGGGGGACGCACACGTGCCTGCCGCAGTAGGCTTGCAAGTTCAATAAGGCTTCGGTAAGGAATCCTCTGAGCACCCGCAAGCCAGGACAGTTGCGCTAGTCCGCGTGAAAGCGCCTGGCCAAAAGCGGTTCGCACAAAGACCTCAGCGCTTAACATCGCTTGGGTTTGCTGCATCCAGGCAGATTGTCCCAAGGCCATCGCGTGCTCGCGGTTGGTACTGAAGCGTGAAACTTCAGACTCAGGATCACCGCCCCGAACATGGCGAATTGAGAAATTCGGGGCTTTGAAGGCATAGTGCTGGTTATTGGCGTAGCGCTTAAGAAGGGTGCGAACGCATTGATACGCACCAATGATCAAGTGCTGTCCGTTGTCAAGCTTTAGCGCTTGTCCTTGGAGTCGTATCTCAAGGCCTCTGGCACGACCCCCGAGTTGTCTGGTTGCTTCGAAAATACGGACAGGCACGCCGCTTTCTTGAAGCAAGCGGGCGCATGCCAATCCGGCCCAGCCAGCGCCGATTACTGCAACTCTTGGCCCGGCAGTGCTCATTACCTCATTGGTTCTGCGGCTTCACGCATGCGCGTTCAGTCTGGGTGGTCTGGCAAAAAGCCAGGTAAGCCACGCCAAATAGAGTTTTCTCAAGGGCGTGATAGAAATCCGCTGGTTCATGACTTGAAATCGATCCTCTTCAATGCATATCAAAAGATCATGGTAAATCGCTGCCATGATGAGTCCGGGTCGTTGTGCACGGCATGCACCTGATGGTAAGTACTCAAAGGCTTCCCTCATTGACCGTCTCGCGGCAGCCGAGGCTCGATTGAGCACTTGCTCAAGTCCAGGGTCTGCGATACACGCCATCAGGCGATCTTCTTGGACATTGGCATCGCTGAGCCATTGCTGTGGCAGGTATAGTCGACCGCGTCGAGCGTCCTCGCCCACATCGCGAATGATGTTAATCCACTGAAGTCCACGTCCCAGTGCAATGGCGTAATGGTCAAGTTCATCGGACCATGCGCTTGTCGAGCCCTGAAAAATACGCGCTGCCAATTGCCCAACAGCGCCCGCAACCCGATCAAAATAAACCCAAAGTGCAGGCTCGTCCGGGTAGCGCTGAATCATCAAATCCATTCGCATCCCATCCAAGACAGCATGAAATCGCCCAAGCGGTAGCGAAAGGCGCTTTACGTGAGGTGCAAGTGCCAGTGTGACTGGATGACTGGGCTCGCCCATGTGCATGCGTTCAATTTCCTCTTCCCACCAATCCAGCTTGCGCGCCGCCAAGTCAGCGTCCGAGCATTCGTCGACCACGTCGTCGACTTCACGACAAAAAGCGTAAAGCGCCATCATGGCCGCGCGCATCGGGTCGCGCAAATAGAGAAAGCTGTAATAAAAACTAGAGCCGCTTGTCGCAGCCTTTTCTCGACAATATGCTTCAGGACTCATGCATCATTCCCCTGATTCCCACCTTGCCTGAGGCCAGCTGGAACTGGAAGGCCAAAAATCCAGTCGCGAAGCAGGTGGATCACAGCACTTCCGCGTATTGCTGTTCTGATTTTTGGCCTCGCTTTGACCGGATCTGGCGACCGAGCTAAGGCCCGAGCGATGCTTGCAGCCGCCGCAATGATTGCCTTTAACTCCCATGCCAAGCGTAGCGGTAGACGGGCCACCAAATGCTGGTGCAAGCAAAGTTGGTCGCATTGGGCAATCGCCTGCTGCTGAACCCAAAGCTTGAGATCCTGAGGAAGCGAGCCTGCTGCACAAAAGTCAAACCAATGTGCCGCGTCGTAGCCCAAGGCACGAAGCTCGCAGGCGGGTATGTAGATCCGTCCTCGTTTGGCATCAACTCCACTGTCTTGCAGCATATTAATTTTTTGCAAAGCCGTGCAAATCGCATCAGAGGCCTGAAGACTTTTTTCGTCGTTAATTCGGTGTAATTCGAGAATGATGCGACCCACACTCGCAGCAGACCCTCGGCAGTAGCGTTCAAATTGCTCACCGGTTTCAGGACAAAAGCCTCGCGCGTCCCAGGCAAACGATGACAGCATTAAGAGTAATTCGCGGCAGATGATCGCATCTCGATTCAGTCCTTGAGTTCTTAGCGCATTCACACTGGCTTGCGCCTGCTCGCTAACGCCGCTGCGTTTAAGCCAGGGGCCTGCCTTTGAGCCTTGAATCATTGTTGCGAGTTCACTTAGGCAGGCAAGCCGTTGCCCAACAGGCCACGGTCCCTCATCGGCAAGATCATCGGCAAAACGCGCCAATCCATAGATTGCCTTGACCTTACTGCGAATCTCCCGAGGCAACAGCACCGATGCGACCGGGAAATTCTCAGGGTGGTCGACGCTGTGAAAAAGGCGCGACGACCAACCTACCTGGCTATTGCACATGATGGGATCCAAGGCGGAACTCGATCGATAAGGTCAACGATAAGCGCAAGCTAGCGTGCGCCGTGAGCCTTCATTATGGGTGAGTTGTTGAAGACAGTTACACTACTCCCTGGGCGGCCGTGGCGGAATTGGTAGACGCACCAGGTTTAGGTCCTGGCGCTGAAAGGCGTGAAGGTTCGAGTCCTTTCGGCCGCACCAGTGGTAATCCTTCATCAATGAAGG
>Ga0208048_1001655_pt1 | contig 11305 bp, 11 predicted proteins | sample Malawi_45m_30L_FD_184163 | JGI IMG/M metagenome (GOLD analysis project Ga0208048, IMG submission 184163) | Freshwater microbial communities from Lake Malawi, Central Region, Malawi to study Microbial Dark Matter (Phase II) - Malawi_45m_30L... | ecosystem: Environmental > Aquatic > Freshwater >... | reverse complement strand
AGCGTTACAACTGTCGCTTTTCCAGTACACCCTGTCTTTTTGTGCCGAAAACCTGCCCCCGCCCCCGCCCGACGACGGCTGGCGGCCACCAGCCATGACACCTCACGAAAACCTCGAATCGCTCCGCAATCTCGGCCCGCAAGGCTGCCGCTGGCTCCGCGAAGTCGGAATCCACACCACCAGCGAGCTCCGACAAATCGGCCCGATCGGCGATTTCCAGCTGGTCCGCCGGAAATCTCCCCGCACCAGTATCAATCTGCTCTGGGCCACCGTCGCTCAGGCTCAACAAAAAGCTTCTGCTCGTAATCAGGCATAAGCCCGCAACGCTCGCGCAGCAACCAGATCTCATACAAATCCACAGGCTCTGTGGACGACGGATTGAATTCGCTGTGAGTAATCTCCGTACCGGCCGTCATCCGCTGAAATTCACCCGGCCGCAGCACTGCCCCATTCCCCATCGAATCCCGATGCTGCAGCCCCCCGGACAGCACGTACGTCACAATCTCCATGTGGTTGTGAATGACCACGATCCCCGACTTTCCGAACCTGAACCACACTCCGTCTGCTGATCCAGTATCATCGCACAAGGCTGTCAACACAAAAACGCAACCAACAGCCCACTCAGGCCCCGCGCTGCCAGACCTGTGACTTCTGCTGACGAAAACCTGTCAGACGAATAGTACCGCTCGATTCGATATGCAGCAGCGAGTAACTGTTGTTCGCGACCCCCGAACCCTCCACCATCGCTGCCAAAGTACAATAGTGAATCCCGCCAATGTCCTGCAGATCGTTCTGATGGCTGTGCCCCTGAAAAACACCCAGCACTCTGCCCGAGCCTTCAAGCACACTGCGCACCGCAGCACCGTTCCTGACACCGTAATCACCGCTGACATCCAGCCGCTGATGAGCAAACACGATCACCGGACCGGCACTCGCCCGCAGGTCGCCCTCCAGCCACTCCAGCTCAGACGCCGGAATATTCGCGTCAGTCCACTGAAAATTCTTCCGACCATACGGCTGACCATCGCTGCGGAAACACGAGTCCAGCACCACGAAATGCACGCCGCCCCGGTCAAACGAATAATACGAACGCGCCTGCTCCACCACGCCCAGAAATTCTTCTTTCTTCAGCATGTCCACACAGTGGTTGCCCAGCACGTAATGCCGGTCTCCGCAGATCGCCGAAAACTTCTGGTTGATCGTCCGCAGATAATTCCGCTCGACGTCCACCGAATCGGCTGCATCAATCAGGTCGCCCAGCTCCACCAGACAGACCGGTTTGTCCTGACCAAACCGCTGAGCCGCCTCCTCCAGTTTGGCCAGCGTCTCCCGGTAGTGCCTAGTCCCTGCCGGCGCTTTGTCCGCATAATGCAGGTCAGTCATCAGACCAATCCGCACACCCGCACCTTCGTCGGCAGCCGGCAGTTTCGCTGCACACAACGATCCCGCTGTCAGCACCAGCGTCCCACACTGCAGAAAGGCTCGTCGCCCCACACGAATCGGATCACGATCGCCGTTCGTCAAGACAGCTGACACTGAAACAATCCTCTCTTCAGTCGGACGGGGCAGGGGACAGAGCATCCAGCGAAGGATGCCCAGCTAACCCGCCACCCCGACTGCAACCAGCACCGCCGAAGACACGCCGTCACTGGCTTAGCCTTCCAGACAAAGCTGCCACACACAAGACCGACAACTACGCACCAGCCATCCCGTCCGTGAATGTGGCTGTCGTCATCGACATTCCTGTCAGATGATCATTGACCCACTTGATACCAGCACTGCAGGCACCCAGCAGATGCGGTGACGGCGCTGTGAGCGGCAGAATGCTGTCCTCAGCCTCGCTGTACAGCGGCATCAGATCGCCGCCATTGATGGCACAGAAACGGTCGCCAGCGCCAATCGCCAGCAGCATTTTGGCGTAGCTCTCAAGGTTCACTTCGCCTTCGCCGTGACCGCAGAACTGGTGACCACGCTGAGGCCAGTCTTCGCTGATCATCAGCGTCGATGCCCCGGTCAGTCGCTTGAAGTTCTTGGCGTGGCTGCCCACCACGCGCGGAGCAACAAACGGACTGGTGAAACGCTGCGTCCAGTCCTCACCCGCCCAGCAGTGACTTGGATCACCCCAGACACACATCGACCGGTCATAGTCGGTCGCCATCAGCAGCAGCGCAAAGTCGCGAGCACAGATCGCGCCGGTGCCAGGGTGAATCTCATGAGCCAGATATGCTCCCAGTTGGTTGGCCTTTGCCCGAATCTTTTCAGTTTTTCGGACAAATCGATCCAGCCCCGCAGCCATCATGCCATCCCAGCCGAACACCCAGGGGTATCCGCTGTGCAGCACCGGATGTCCCCACAAACCCCAGAACCACCCGAAAATGTGAATTCCAGCTGCCGTCCCCGTTTCCAGCATCCCGATCAGGTACTCTTCTGACCAGTCTTCAGCGTACTGCGTCCCCTTCGCCATGACGGAGGCCGGCACGAATTTTTCCGAATACTCCGCACCCCAGACAGCACTCAGATGCGCATATGCCGCACAATGAGCACTCACGGTTGGAACGATGATCCCCGCCGATGACAGGACCTGACGCAACTCTTTCGGCTCGCGGAAGACAATTCGACCGTTGTCCCCATGACCCTGACCGTTGAGCAGAAAATTTGAAACCATCGTCGACCGGGCCCCGCAGCCCGTTGCGTACTCAGCTACCCGCTCCAGCGTCTGGAACGTCCCCACCAGCTGCCCCGTCTCCACTCCCGCCACCAGACTCACTTCTCGACCACAGCCAATGTTCAGCCGGGCACGACTCGGATCGAACCAGGCGTTCAGTTCTTTGAAAAACAGAGAATTCATCGTTACCGTTCCTTGATGTGGGTGGAAATTCAATCTCGTCAAATTAACGCGAAACTTGATGCCTGACTCGACAGAGCAGGCCCAGATTTCGAAGTCCATACTCCGATCTCGAAGCAGTTAACGCTGCTTGTCTGGCCGCGAATCGAACGAAACAGCTTCCCGTTTTGCTGCAGGACAAAACGGTCGAACGACTGTCGCCCCAAACCCGAGGTGTTCATCTGGTGAGACCGGGACGAGATGATATCATGTTGCCGTCGTATTGCATTCCAACCGGCTGTCCACTCTTTCCAGTTTTGCACTCTGCATGTCGCACGTTGCAAAAGTGCCATGCACCACATCGCCTCCATCGCAATGGAATTCTCCCAAACGCCACCGCAAACGCCACCATCGAACCGCGACCGTCAGGGAGTGGAATCACCACCAAATCGCCTCGCCGAAAATGCTCAAAGTGCATGGCACCCGCACGGTCCCCTATCCCACGCTTCATCACGTTCGTTGGCAAAGGGAATTCTGGCGAATCCCACTACGATAACTCAAAATGTCGGGGCGTAAATTGGCATGTTGCGTCTGATTATGGCCAATTGGGTCGAGCCCTGCCAGCGGCGCAAGCAGAAGCGTGGTGAAGAGAACAAAAATTCGTTTCATGGTTTGATCTCCAAACTACTCACCGGGAACACGGCGAGTTCGTTGTAGATGTGTTCTTTGTCGGTGTAGCCGATGCAGATCTGGCCATTGCGCTCGACGGCGCAGGGATAGGAGAAGTCAGCGTCCTGGGCGGAGACGCGCGGCGTGCCATCGAAGACCGACGTGCGAATGAGGAAGACTCGGCTGAAGAGTGACTCGCCCGGCTTGCTCACGGCGATGGTTAACGGCGAACGCCTGCCGTCGGTGTCGGCCGTGATCGTGCCGATGAGGTAGCGCTGGCCGGTGCTCAAGGTCCGCGACGCTTAGAATGCGTGGTTAAATCTCCTGGCGAATGGCTGATCGCGAGCTTGGTGACGATGACTTCGCCGGTGGATTCTGCGGAGTCGCCTTTCGAGACGTTGGACTGTGTGTAGCAGCCGATTTTGAAGTAGCACTTTTTGCGAGCAGTTTTCCAGGTCATCACCGATGATCGGTTGTGCGTAACCGTGATGGTTCCGCCGGAAGCGGCAATGACCAGATCGAAAGGAGTTCCCAGCGAATACGACCGGTCGATGACAATGTCGTCTTCGCCGTCGCGTTCGATGAGCAGCCTCCGGCCTTCAACTCGGATCTTCAGTACATCATCGTCGTCGTCGTGAATCTGCGCACACACAACGTGTGGTTTCTTTTGAGGAAGCACAGTCCCCACCAGCCGCGCTGTCAGCGTGTGAACTCGCCCGTCGTCGGTGTTCCACCCGGCTTCGTCATTCGTTGCCGGGTTCATCTCACGCAGTTCGCTACGAGGATATCCAGAACCCTTCGTTGTCGCTCCTCCGCACGGCGCGCGGAACACGAGGCCACCGGCAGGATAAGGATGGAAGAACTTTGGATGCACGAATGTCGCCAGACGAGGCTGCACGATCTCGTCAGGTTTGCCCGGCAGGTCCGTGTCTTCTGGCAGCGTGAGCTTCCAGGAGGAAAGATCGATCCGCTCGGCTGGCGGTTCGTCAGCGAAGGAACTTAGATCGTTCACAGACGGAATGCTGACGACCAGACAACTCCAGACGATTGCCGTACGGCAGACAGCGGTTTGACGATTGAGCTCTGAGCTCATGATTCGATTCCTGGGGATTCAGTTCGCAACAGGCCGCGGGGAAGAAGGCAGCGTGAGACGGTGATTTTCCTGGCGCGGCTTAAACTCACAATCCTAATACAATCGGGACGATCTGAGTTATCGATGACCTCTGTTCGTCGGCGCGAAGGGAAATGCTCAAAGTGCATGGCACCCGCACGGTCCCAACTGACCGTGCCGTGCCGGGTCGATTGCCTTCAGATCGAAGCGTATCAGCCCGCGCTCGTACTCGGCCCACGGCTGGCCATTCAACTGCAGGCTGGCGTTGTCGAAGGAGTGACCTACCCCGGTTGACACCCATCCGTCGAGCACGCGGCCCGGGCCGCAAATTGTCACTTCATCGGAAGCACGGCAGACCACTCCCATCACCGACGCGATAAGGAGGATCGTTCCAAAGCATCGATGCTTCATCATGCCAGTATCTCCTTGACTACATTCCCATGCACGTCGGTCAGGCGGTAGTCGCGGCCACCGAAGCGGAAGGTCAGGCGTTCATGATTGAGGCCCATCAGATGCAGGATCGTCGCGTGCAGGTCGTGGACGTGGACCTTGTTCTCAACCGAGTGCCAGCCGAATTCGTCGGTCGCTCCGTGGGTCATACCGCCGCGCACGCCTCCACCGGCCAGCCACATCGTGAAGCCAAACGGATGATGTTCGCGACCGTTGTTCCCTTCGGCCGTTGGTGTTCTTCCAAACTCTCCGCCCCAAATCACGAGCGTGTCGTCGAGCAAGCCACGGGACTTCAGGTCAGTCAGCAGCGCCGTGATCGGCTGATCGACGGCGCGGCAGCGAGCCGGCAGATTTTCACGCAGGCCGCCGTGGTGGTCCCAGACGTTGTTCGAAGGTGCGTCGAACAACTGCACAAACCGCACGCCACGTTCAACCAGCCGCCGGGCGAGCAGACACTGCCGCCCGAACAGTTGCGATTCCGGCTTGTCGATTCCGTACAGTTGATGAGTCGCCTGAGTCTCCGCTGCCAGATCGAATGCCTCTGGAGCCGACTTTTGCATCTGAAACGCCAGCTCAAACGACGAAATACGAGCATCCAGCTGACTGTTCTGTTCGCGGTCCCGGCGGTGCAGTTCATTGAGCTGTTTCAGCGCGTCGAGTTTTGCTCGCTGGCGATCGATTCCTCCGGACGCGGTCAGATTGGCAATCGGGCTCTGCATGTCGCGGACAATGGTTCCCTGGTAGGCGCCTGGCAAAAAACTGGACGCCCAGAGCTGCGCGCCCTGGAACACCGGTGCGGGGCAGACAACCACGAAGCCGGGCAGGTTCTGGTTCTCGGTCCCCAGGCCATAGGTGAGCCATGATCCCATGCTGGGCCGCGAAAAGGCCTGCTCGCCCGTGCACATCTGCAGGGCCGCGCCGGAATGATTGATATTGTCGGCGACCATCGATCGGATCACGCACACATCGTCGATCCGCGACGCGAGTCCCGGCAGCAGTTCGCTCACCTCGATCCCGGATTCCCCATGACGAGCAAACCTCCACGGTGAGGCGAGCAAATTGCCCGTCCTGGTTCGCTCCAGCTTCGGCTTCTCAAAGGGTAATGGCTTGCCATTGTCGGTCTCCAGTCTGGGCTTCGGGTCGAGCAGATCGACATGCGACGGCCCGCCCGGCATGTACAGAAAGATGACTCGTTTGGCACGCGGTTCAAAATGCGGCGGCTGCACCGAAAATGGATTGGCCGAGCGGCTTGCTGGCGGACCAGCTGAACCACCAGCCGCCGAATCACGAGCCAGTAGTCCCGCGAGAGCTAACACTCCAAACCCGCAACCAGACTGCATCAGCCGCCGGCGCCGCGAGGAAAAGCAAACTGTCTGCATGTGAGTCATAATGTTGCTCCGTGATGCTCAATCGACGAAAATAAATTCGTTGCTGCATAGCAGCACGTGTGACAGGGCGATCCAGCCATCATTCGGCACTGCTGGATCGCCCGCAGTGACGATCTGCAGGGCGATGGCCAGTTCCGCGTCACCCGGGCGTCGGCCGAACAGCAATTGCCAAGCTCGTTCTATGCGAGACGAATCGTCGTCCGGCACCTCGCGAATCAGCCGCTCGGCCAGGTGCCGGGCATGTTCCTGCAACCACGGGTGGTTGAGCAGCAGCAGCGCCTGCGGTGCAACCGTGCTTGTCACACGTTTTTCGGTCGAGGAATCAGGATTCGCGGCATCAAAGAGATTTGCATAACTGTCCCGCTGCCAACGCGCGGTCTGGACATAGAGCGATCGGCGACGAATGGTGAAGTCGTCGCCCGCCGGACCACCGGCAGTGAGGTCCAACTGGCCGTTCACCGCGAGAATCGCGTCCCGAATCGCCTCGGCTTCCAGACGACGCGGCGTGAAGCGACCTATCCGGCGATTCTCCGGATCCTTGTCAAAAGTCTCACGCGAAACACGACTGCTCTGGCGCCAGGTTGCGGACAGTATGATCCGGCGATGAAGCTTCTTCAGCGACCAGCCATCTTCAATGAAGCGATTCGCGAGCCAGTCAAGCAACTCGGGATGTGACGGAACCTCGGAAAGCATGCCAAAGTTGCTGGGCGTCCGCACCAGTCCCTCGCCGAAATGCCAATGCCAGACACGGTTGACGATCACGCGCGCGGTGAGCGGATTATCGGATGATGCGACCCAGGCAGCCAGTTCCCGGCGTCCGCTTCCCTCGGAGATCGCTGGCTGACTCTCGCCAGCGAAAAAACGGGGCAATCGCCTCGGGACGACCGGACCGAGTTTCGCATAACTTCCCCGAATGTGAATTGGCACATCCTGGATCCCCGGAAAGAGTCCCCCTGCAGTGCCTCCCTCGGTCACCGCCATTGCCAGTGGCACTGCAACGGCCAACTCCTTCTGCAAGGCGTCCCGCGTCGTGATGAGTTCTTGCCGCTCGGGCGTCTCGGCGGGTGGTGACATTGTGAGAGACTCAGCAATCGAAAGACGGAACTTTCCCAGAGTGTGCTGGTCGGAGTGTCGTTGTTCAATCACGACTCGCAGCTTTGAGCCGGCGGGGATCACTGTCTCCGGGGCAGCTTCAAACACCGCCACATGCGCCGTGCCGAGTTGAGCCGACACGGCCCAGCCGTCCTTCAAATCGTCATCCAAAGCCGTTTTGGCGGCGAAGTTCGTCTGCTCGAAGTCGGCCTCGGCAGAGACAAACTTGATGACCATCGGCTCGTTCTGACTGTTGGGGGCAGTAAACGTTGCCGAAAACTTGGTGACGACAAAATTTCCATCGCTGGCCCTGCCTGGCCCCCGCGCCGGGAATGCGTCGTCAGGCAAGGCTTCCAAAAGAACATACTGAGGCTTCACTCCCTCCGGAACAACCATCTCGACAACGTACGTGTCTTTCGCTAGTTTTCCGCTGACCGCGATGCTGCCATCGCCGGCGATCATCCCCATTGCACCGGCTTCGCTTTGAAAGGCGGTCGGCATCAACGCTAGTCCGCCTGCGGTCAACTCCCCGAATCGCTGCTTTCGGTCCAGCTCCGCCAGCATCGCCACCACTTCGGCCATACGTCTCTCCTGCTCGGCACGTCTGGCCAGGGCTTTGGGGCCCAGTAGCGAGACACGATGGACGTTGTACTCGCCCCCCTTCGCACCCAGTTCTTTCAGAATGTGCGAGCTATAGAACATGCCGGCAAGGCCGTAATAGTCCTCGGTCGAGACCGGATCAAACTTGTGATCGTGACACCGGGCACAGTCGAGTGTCAGGCCAAGAAACGCTCGACCGATCACCCCGATGTTGTCGTCAACCATATCGCTGACGATTTTCTCCTTGTCGGCATCGCCACGATCCCAGACGCCGTTGGACAGAAACGTCGTCGCCACCAGGCCGTCAGGGTAAATTTCATCGCCAGTCGGACTGAGGAGTTGATCACCCGCGATCTGATGCACGATGAACTGATCGAATCGCATGTCGCGATTTAACGCATCGACCACCCAGTCGCGATATCTCCAGGCCTCCGTGATTTCGCAGCTGGCGACGCGTGCTCCCGGATTGAAATCGTGATAGTCGGCATAGCGTGCGACATCGAGCCAATGCCGGGCCCAGCGCTGGCCGTAGGCGGGCGATTGGAGCAGCCGCTCGACCACTGCTTCAAAAGCACGATCCGACGTGTCGGACAGAAATGCGGCGACTTCCTCTGGCGTGGGCGGAAGACCGGTCAGATCGAAGGTCGCTCGGCGCAACCAGGCCCCCCGATCCGCCTCGGCGGCCGGGAGAACCCCCGCCTGTTCCAGTTCCGCAAGGACAAAGCGGTCGAGATCCTCTCGCGGCCACTCCGTGGCTCGGACTTCCGGAGGCCGAATATCGCCACGGGGCTGAAACGCCCACCACTGTTTTTGCTCCTCAGTGATCCGAAAACCGCGCACGATCGCGGCTCCCTCACTAAGTGGCGAATCCTTAGGCCACGCTGCCCCCGACTCGACCCACCGCCGCAGTTGTTCAATTTTCTCCGCCGGCAGCTTCCCGCTCGGCGGCATCTTCGGTTCGCCCAGATGCTCCACGGCCGCGACAAACAAGCTCTCCATCGGCTTGCCCAGGACCATTGACGCCCCCGAGTCGCCCCCTTTCAGCAGCGACTCGCGCGTCGCAAGGCTCAGCCCACCTTCCTGCTTCTCCGGCCCGTGGCACTTCAGGCAGTGTTCAACAAGCAGCGGTCGAATCTGCTTCTCGAACATCTCCAGTTGCTGCGGGGAAAATTCGTCGCCGCAGACGTCAAACCTAAATAACGTCATCGCCGCGAGCCAGACACAGATCACTGCCATTCGCTGTTTCATTCCTCGGACCTCGGTGCTCTCACGCCAAATTTAATCGTCGCTGCGATTAAATTCGCTCATTTGTGATTCTGAAGCCATTCATGACGCCATCAGTCGCGATTGCGAGGAACTCAACCTCAGCTGTTTGTCTGTGCTGGACGTATGGCATTTGATGCCGGCGGGAACACCTTCATGGCCCCGACGGAGCCTTCCAGCGAACAACCTCCAGATGCGTCCTGTCGTCGTCTCCGCGCCAGGAGTAGCTTGTGACGAGCGTGCTGTCGTCGAGCTGCACAGTGGGGCCAAATCCGCCCCCCTGGTACTTGCCAACAGGGGTGCGGGTGTCGAGCATCAGTCGATCATGCCTGAAGTCGAACTCGAAGCCGTCGTCTTTTTCCGTACCGAACAGAGCACGGACGCCCAGCGGAGGATGCAGGTCGCGTACGGTGAAAGTGAGCAGCAGACGCTGGTCTCGCAGCCTCAGCAGCGACATGTACATCTCGCCGTAATCACCAAAGTCCCGGTCACGGTCGAATGTCGTTCCCTCATCGGTCGACGAGAAAAGGATGAAGTGATCGGCCTGATCGTTTTTGGCGGTGATCGGTCTGTCCCGGATCGGCAACTCGTTGCTGTCCACTCGGACCAGCGCCCAGATCTTTCCGGATTTCGACTGCCAAAGCCACGATTCACCGCCAAAGAAACCGTAAATGCTCTTAAAGTCCCTCGGTTGACACGCCGCGGTCCTGTCCCACGTCCTGCCGTCGTCCCTCGACCGCCACATTAGATACGGCCCACCGCCGCCGTCATAGTCAACTCCGATCAGCAGTGTGCCGTTTGCCAGTTGCAGGACATTTCGCGAGGTATGACTGGAAGCCAAAGGCCTGATCGACTCTGACTCCACTCGCAACGATTCCCACGACTCTCCACGGTCGGTTGACCGATGCAGAAAACCGCAGGTGTAGCCCCACGTGTTGCGGACATCCTGCGCCAGCAAATGTCCGGTTATGAAGATCGTGCCGTCGGGCAGCACCGTGAGGTACGGCTCGCGACCGAGCAGATCAAGTTCCTGCCCCTGCGACCAGGTTTTGCCACCATCTTTCGAGCGAAACAGCAGCGTCTGCTCCATGACCTTGCCGCCATCGCGTTTGTGCTGATGGAAGGCGGTCAACAGCAGTTCACCATCCGGTAGCCGAGCGATGCACGGCTTATAGTCGTCCGGTTCCCCCAGCGCATTCCGTTCGCAGAAGATAGCGTCAGCAGGCAGTCGCTGCCGGTTATGAATCGGGATGGTTGCCTGCGGATCCTCAGCGTGGGCCATGGCCGTTGCAGAGGCAATGACTGCCGCGGCAAGACACAGGCCGTAAAAATGTCTGCGTGCAACCGGGTGCAGACTGCTCGGATTCATGTGACCTCCGGTAGAATGTAAGGGGCCCGATAGTCTTTAGTGAGCAACGAATTCGCTTCGTCGCAGTCAATAAACCGCTCGGCCTCGGGATCAAATTCGACTCGACCACGGGTGCAAAAGGCGATTTCACCGAGATGAACCAGGGCGCAACTCCGATGCGCGACATCGGCGGATGCTTTGGTCGGTGTACGCTGGCGGACGGCGGTAAGGAATTCAGCCATGTGTTCGGCGTAGCCATTCTGTCCGCGCAGCTCTTTGCCTTCCGTCGGTCCCGGCTGCGCCTTCGCCCCGAGAAATACGCTGAACGCACCGCGACGTGAGAAGATCATGTAGCCTTCGGTTCCGTAGAAAACGTTGCCATTGTCAAAGCCGTGCAGACCGTAGGCCGTGAAGGGGTAATTCTCGTAGATCAGCAGCCGACCGTCGGGGTACTCATACGTGACATTCATATTGTCCGGATATTCGCTGGCGTGGCCATCGAGCAGCATTCGACTGCCGCGTGCAGTGATCTGTTTCGGCAGGGTTGTGACGCCGAGTCC
>Ga0208048_1001654_pt1 | contig 11312 bp, 10 predicted proteins | sample Malawi_45m_30L_FD_184163 | JGI IMG/M metagenome (GOLD analysis project Ga0208048, IMG submission 184163) | Freshwater microbial communities from Lake Malawi, Central Region, Malawi to study Microbial Dark Matter (Phase II) - Malawi_45m_30L... | ecosystem: Environmental > Aquatic > Freshwater >... | reverse complement strand
GTCTTGCCTAGCATCACGCGTGTTTTGCTGGCCGCCGATTGCGCTAAGTTGTTGATTTTGGTGCCGCTTGACGGACTCGAACTGTCGACCTTCTCCTTACGAAGGAGCTGCTCTACCGACTGAGCTAAAGCGGCAATGCCCACATTCTAACCGCTTTGTGAAGAAGATCCGCCCAATCCTCTTGGTAGGGGGAAGCTTACATGCTCCTCAATGCCCTCAAGCGCTTTAACACCTCGAGCACCCAGGCCCCTTAAACCTTCAACCAGTTCTTGCACCAAAGACTCTGGGGCTGAGGCGCCAGCGGTTACCCCAATTCTCTTTCGCCCTTCGAGCCAACGCGGATCAACGGCATCGAGTCGATCAACCAGATAAGCTTCACAGCCCATTTTTTGGGCAACCTCACGCAAGCGGTTGCTGTTTGAACTATTGGCCGACCCTACCACCAGCACCAAATCGCACTGGGGCGCCATGAACTTAACGGCATCCTGCCGGTTTTGGGTCGCATAGCAAATATCTTGCTTCTTGGGTTCGGCAATGTTTGGAAAACGTCGCCTGAGCGCCGTCACAATCTCGGCGCAGTCATCAACCGACAAGGTTGTTTGCGTCACATAGGCGATACGGTCTTCGTTACCTACAATTAAGCCCTGGACATCTTCGAGTGATTCGACGAGATGAATACCAGCATCTGCCTGCCCCATGGTGCCTTCCACCTCGGGGTGCCCCGCATGGCCAATCATAATCACTTCGTAGTTATCCCGACGCATTTTCGAAACTTCAACATGGACCTTGGTCACCAGCGGACAGGTCGCATCGAAAACCTTCAATCCTCGCTGCTCGGCGTCGAGTCTGACTGCCTTGGAGACCCCGTGGGCCGAAAAAACGACCGTACTCCCCTGGGGTATTTCATCGAGTGACTCGACAAAGACTGCCCCACGTTCACGAAGTCCATCCACCACGAATCGGTTGTGCACAATTTCGTGGCGAACATAAATGGGTGCACCAAACTGTTCAAGTGCGCGTTCAACAATATCAATCGCGCGGTCGACTCCAGCACAAAAGCCGCGAGGTTGTGCAAGCAGGACTTCAAAGTCTTGGGGCATAAAGGCACTCGATAAGGGCTCAGAGGACACTGATGAGCTCCACTTCAAAGTCGATCGCCTGACCAGCTAACGGGTGATTGAAATCGATCAAGGCAAAGTCCTGGTTGATTTCTTTGACCACGCCAGCATAACGCCCTCCGTCGGGCCTTGGGAAGTCCAAGAGGTCTCCAGGAAGGACAGGATCAGAACGATCACTGTGTTCATCAACTAAAGCGCGTTTTAGTCGCTGCAACATCTGCGGATTACGAGGCCCAAAGGCCTGACCATCAGCGAGTTGAAAAAGTCTGCGATCGCCTTCTTCCAGGCCCAGCAGACATTGTTCAAGGGCCTGGGCGAGTTGGCCTGCACCCATTTGAATGGTTGCGGGCCGGTCCCCAAAGGTGCTCATGACAGGCTCTGCGGCATCGACCAGACTGATCCGATAGTGGAGCGTCAAAAAAGAATCCTGCTGCACTGCCAATTTGCTTCTCCCCTTTTAATCCTGTTCGGCCCAAACCGCTCGGTAGCCAAAGCTTCAAGAAGGAGTTTATGTCATGACAACTCACATTGTTCAAGCCTGCGAGCCTCAATATGATCATGCCCTCGGTTTGAGCGACCTTGAGCTAATTGCTCTCAGTCTGCACGGTGTCGGCAGTCGCGTGCCAAGCCTCGGCAACAAGCGGCGACATCTGCAACGTGCAGCCAAACAACTCGAAGATGCCGGTTCCTTAAGGGCGCTACTAAGAAGTGCACCGCCAAGTTTACAGGCGGCTCGTGAGTTGATCCGACGCGCCATGGCAGAAGACTTAAAGCATGCCAATGCCTTTCGCAGTCCCCGCGAACTCGACCACTTTCTCCGGATCTGGCTCAGTGACCGCAACGTGGAATGTTTTGCCGTGCTTTTTCTCAATGCGCAGTTTCAATTGATTCAAGCAGAAACGCTATTTCAAGGCACGGTTAACCAAACCGCGGTCTACCCGCGCGAAATTGCACGGCGCGCCCTTGAGCTCAATGCCGTCGCTGTCATCCTTGCCCATAACCACCCATCGGGAACACTCGAAGCAAGTCAAGCCGACCGCACGCTCACCGAAGCGATTTGTCGAGCGCTCCAAACAATTGATATCCGTGTGCTTGACCATATGATCGTTGGGGCCAAGGAATGCCTCTCATTTGCTCAACGAGGCTGGCTTTAGTTTGCTCAACGAGACTGACTTTACTTTGCTCAACGAGGATAGCTTTAGTTTGCTAAACGTGACTGGCGTTAGTTCGAACCTGCTTTGTTTGGAGACCACGATATTGCACTGCGAATTGCCCTTTGCGCTGCTTGGGTTTATAGTTCGACTGCGTTTGATAACGCGAGCGTTTGTTAGAGGGTCTTCCATGACCCACGTTCCCGTTAGCTCGAAGCCGCTCCAGCCTCGCTGAAGCGATGGCGGGTCCGCAACGTTCAGGTGGCAGTAATCATCGGCGTTCGAACCTAAACCCACCCCACGCTTGTCGCTCCCCTGGGAAATAAGCCTTTTGCGCCATGCGACAGCTTTTTTGATTGAACTCCATGCATTTATCCGACCTGAAGGCATTGCATATTTCGCAACTGATCGAGATGGCTCAAGGCCTCGAGATCGAGAACGCCAACCGCATGCGCAAACAAGAGCTGATGTTTGCCATTCTCAAGCGCAAGGCAAAACTCGGCGAATCAATTTTTGGCGATGGTGTGCTTGAAATCCTCCCAGACGGTTTTGGTTTCTTAAGAACGCCTGAAACCTCTTACCTTGCCAGCCCTGACGATATTTACATCTCACCCTCACAAATCCGACGATTTAATCTCCACACGGGTGATGCAATCGAAGGTGAGGTCCGCACCCCTAAGGATGGAGAGCGCTACTTCGCCTTGGTGAAGGTTGACAAGATTAACGATCAAGCGCCGGAAGCCTCAAAGAACAAGATCCTTTTTGAGAATCTGGTTCCGCTCCATCCCGATCAGATGCTTCACCTTGAGCGGGACATGAAGGGTGACGAAAACATCACCGGCCGAATCATCGACATGGTTGCACCTATCGGCAAAGGGCAGCGCGGCTTGATTGTTGCGCCGCCCAAAAGTGGCAAGACCATCATGATGCAGCATATCGCCCATGCGCTAAAGGCTAATCACCCGGACATCGTGTTGATCGTTTTATTGATCGACGAGCGTCCGGAGGAAGTGACCGAGATGCAGCGCTCGGTACGAGGCGAGGTCGTTGCCTCAACCTTCGATGAACCTGCAACTCGCCATGTGCAAGTCGCTGAAATGGTCATTGAAAAAGCCAAAAGGCTTGTCGAACACAAAAAGGATGTGGTGATCCTGCTTGATTCGATTACACGGCTTGCGCGCGCCTACAACACCGTTGTGCCATCCTCAGGCAAGGTGCTGACCGGTGGTGTGGATGCCAACGCACTCCAGCGACCCAAGCGCTTTTTCGGGGCGGCCCGCAACATCGAAGAAGGCGGTTCACTCACCATCATCGCAACCGCATTGATTGACACGGGTTCGCGGATGGACGAAGTTATCTACGAGGAGTTCAAAGGCACGGGCAATATGGAAATCCATTTAAATCGAAGGATGATGGAAAAACGTGTTTACCCCGCCATGGACATTAACCGCTCAGGCACTCGTCGAGAAGAATTGTTAATCGCCAAAGACATGCTGCAGAAGATATGGATTCTGCGCAAACTCTTGCATGATATGGACGAGATTGAAGCGATGGAGTTCATGCTCGATAAAATGAAAATGACGAAAAATAATGGCGAGTTTTTTGATTTGATGCGTCGAGGCGGTTAAAACAGCCCGTTAGCCTGTATAATCAAAGGTTTTCTTGTTTGGATTTCGCTATGAAAGAAGGCATCCACCCCAATTTCCGTGAGGTTGTGTTTCAGGACATGACCAATGGTAAGCAGTTCATCATCCGCTCGACGGCACCCGCGCGGGAGAAAGTAACGATCGAGGGCAAAGATTATCCCTTGTTCAAGCTCGACATCAGCTCTGAATCGCACCCTTTCTACACGGGCGCGCAGCAACGGGTGCTCGAAACCGGTCGGGTTGAAAAGTTTCGACAGAAGTTCGCCCGAGCAGGTGGCGCCAAGCGCAACGTTTGAAGCCCTTCCTCGTTACAGAACCCCAGGCGGGACGCGTGCCCCTCTGGGGTTTGTTGTTTCTAGCCCTGCTCTATGCCCTACCCGGCTTGCTGGGCCGCGATCCTTGGCGTGGCGACGACGCCCTTGGGTTCGGGGTTGCTTACAATATGTTGCTCGCCCTACAAGTGGGCGACTTTAATGGCTGGCTTATTAGCCAGCTGCCTGGTGTTTTACTGCCCGACGAAGGTCCGTTTCCATTTTGGATCGTGTCGCTTGTGGGTCTGCTGGCTGAGAGCCTGGGCATCGATTTTTCTTTGACCACCCGGCTGATTTGGGTCGCAAGCTGGCTAGCAACGCTCGCACTTTGCTGGCGTGCCGTATACCGCTTGAGCCAACGGCCTGAGTGGATACCCCATGACCCTATCGGTATTGCTGCAAGTCCTCGGAGACTGGCAGCATCGCTTGCCGATAGCAGCGTGCTTTTTTTGCTTGCAACCGTAGGCCTGATCGAACGGGTTCACGAAACCTCACCTGAGGCATCTGCCATGCTGATCATGGCAGGCGCCTTTTTTTGCCTTGCTTGGAGCCTGGACTCACCACGGCAGGCGAGTTGGGTATTAGGCTTCATCGTTTCGGCGGCCTGGCTTTGCAAAGGAATGTGGTTCGGACTTGGTCTCGGGCTTGCGATACTGATCCTGGTGAAGCTATCGCCACATTGGCGCAGCATCGCCCCTGTGATGCTGCCTCGAGCGAGTCTGGTTGTGGTGCTTGTCCTGCTTTTATGGTTTTGGCTCATGTATCGAGACCCTGTAAGTGCAGTCCCGGCGGATGACGAGGCTGGACACGCAACTCGATTGAACTGGATGGCGGCTTGGTGGACGCTTCAACTGGGCGGCCCGCTCAAAGGATTTGCAACGCGCATATTTGATCTACTGCGTGAGCCCTGGTGGTTCTTTTGGCCGGTTTGGCCGGTTGCAATTTGGGCTGTATGGTCCTTACGTGACCGCATTCGGGAACCCAGTCTCATCGCTCCCATCAGCTTAATTGCCGCCATGGTGCTCTTTAGCCCAGTCGCCCACGGGTCGAGCCTAGCCTGGTTCATGCCAATTGCTGTACCGCTTGCGGCACTGGCCGCGCTCGGTTTACCCAGCTTGCGGCGAGGTCTTGTCCAATTTGTTGACTGGTACGCGGTGCTGGTCTACGGTTTGATTGCCTTAATGTTTTGGGTTTACTACCTGGCTTGGATGATCGGCTGGCCGGAGAAGATGGCTTATCGCATGGGTATTTTGGCAAGGGGCGATCAAGTCGCAAACATATGGTTTGGTACGCTGGCTGCATTGGCAATCAGCCTCGCCTGGATCGGTATCGTTGGGTGGCGACTTTCCAGGCAACCCGCTGTGCTTTGGAAGCCCGCGCTACTTGCCTCAAGCGGCTTGGTGTTGATCTGGTTTTTGTTTCAGATGCTGTTTCTGGACGCCCATAACACCCGGAACTCGTATCGAGAGATGGCCGCTCAAGCTAAAGCAGCAATGAGCGAGCTAGACCCCAAGCACGGCATCAGTGAAGCAAATGGCAAGCTTGGGATCGGAGAAAAAAGCACATACGCGAAAAGCGGGCCTAATGATGCCTGTATGCAGCCCGATCAAGTACGTCCAAGTGTTCAGGCAAGCCTTCAATGGTTTGCAGGCATTCGGTTTTCGGACCGCGAAGACTGTCCCTGGCGACTTATTCAAGACAGCGGACAAGCGGTTAGCCAAACGGTCCCGAACGTACCAGGTTGGGATCTTCATTGGGTTGGTTCTCGACGTGGCGAAAACAGTGAGCGATTCCGTTTGTATCTCAGAAGCTCACCGCTAGCACCCACTTAATGCAAAAGACAACACCACTCAAGCAGCTATTCAGGCTGGCAGGCCCAGTGTTGATCAGCCAACTCGCAGTCATGGCGAACGGGGTAATCGACACGGTCATGGCTGGCCACTTATCCTCAACGGAATTAGCTGGTTTGGGGCTGGGAACGAGTATTTACATCATCGCTTACGTGAGCCTACTCAGTGTTCTTCTTGGTCTTTCACCGATCGTGGCTCAACACGTCGGCGCAGGCCGTATCGGTGCGATCGGGCTCGCCTTTAGACAGTCCATGCTACTGGCAGTCATGTTGGGCGCCACGGGCACATTGATCCTGAGTCAAGGAAGTTTTTGGAGTCAAATTTCTGGGGCACCACCTGAGGTCGCCCAAAAAGTGGAAGATTATTTGTTCTGGTGTGCTCTGGGTGTTGTCCCTGCACTCATTGTGAGGGCATTTTCGGCACTTTGCACCGCAGTTTCGCGCCCCCGACTGGTGATGTGGGTCAATCTGGCAAGCCTTTGCTTTAAGGCCCCACTTAACGCTGTGCTGATGTATGGCTGGGGCGATTTCGGCGTGGAGGCGATGGGCGCAGCGGGCGCCGCTTGTAGTACCTGCTTGCTCGCTTATGTGTGCGCAATTGCAGTCCTGCTCCTGGCACGCATCGATCAAGGCCTGAAAAACTACCACCTGCTTGGCAGCATGCGCCCAGATCGCAAACAATTGATCGAACTGCTCCGCCTCGGCTTGCCAATTGGCGGGACGGCCTTCATCGATGTCAGTGCCTTTGCCTCGATTGCTTTATTGATCGCACCTTACGGCGCGGCAGCCTCAGCGAGTCAGCAAATCGCCTCGAGCCTCACGGGCGTGGTCTATATGTTTTCGCTTTCGCTAGCCAACGCCACCATGGTTCTCACCGCACAACGACTTGGCGCTGAAAAGATCCATGAGGCACGCGAAATGGCGCGATTGGGCATGAAAACAGCGATGGCTACCGCGGCGTTTATGGCGCTCTGCCTGTTCTTCGGTAAAGACATGCTTGCAAATGCCTACGCAACAGACCCAGCAGTGGCCGAGACCGCAGCCCTGCTCATCGCCTGGCTGGCCATTCATCAATGGCTCGATAGCCTGCAATTACAATACGCCTTTGTGTTGCGAGCTCACAAAGTCGCGAGTCTGCCCTTTTGGATTTACGTTGCATGTCTGTGGGGCATCGGGCTTGGCGGTGGCGCATGGTTGAGTTTTTCGGGCTTATTCGGAAGCTTTCAGGACGCCCGAGCCTTTTGGTGGGCTGGCATTGTTGCTTGTGCGGCGGCTTCAATAGCCTTGGGCATGCTTACAAATCGAACCTGGCAACGCGTACTCAGCTCATACGTTGGCCAAGCCCAGCCTCATTGAAGTCGCAAAAAGTGCTCGCGGTAGTAGCGCAATTCGTCGATCGACTCGCGTATATCTGCAAGTGCAGTGTGTGCGGAACGCTTCTCAAAACCTTTGGCAATCTCCGGGCGCCAGCGTTTACATAGCTCCTTTACTGTGCTGACATCTAAATTGCGATAGTGGAAATAGCGCTCCAGTTCTGGCATGTAGCGCGCCATGAATCGGCGATCCTGTCCGATGCTATTGCCACAAAGCGGTGATTTCCCCGAAGGTACCCAGGGCGCAAGAAACGACAGTAAATAAAGCTCTGCATCTCTTTCGCTTTGCTGGCTTTGTTGAACCCGATCGATAAGACCGCTACGACCGTGCGTTCCTTTGTTCCATGCATCCATGGCGTCAAGCACAGCATCGGGTTGATGGATTGCTATCGCTTCGCTTTCGGCCAGGCAATTCAACTGGCTGTCTGTAATGATAATTGCAACCTCCAAGATCCGGTCAACCGCTGGACGCAAGCCGCTCATTTCCATGTCCAGCCAGACAAGATGGGTCTCGTTGGATCTTTGAATCCCTGAATCCATCGACAAACCGCCTGGTTGCGTATCAGGCTCTAACTTTGGTCGACCCGAAATTGTCTTGGGCGCCCCCTGCGATTCAACCGCTGATAAAACATGTCCTTGCGACGCGTCAGTGCTCATAAAACCTTACCGGGTTACGTTTAAGATGTGGATTATCACCGACCCATCCATTGACGAATGACTAATCTCGATTTCAGCTTTATCTTTTTGTTACTGCTTGCAACCCAGTTCAGCATCAAGCTCTACCTGGCTCAACGGCAGGTTCGCCATGTTCTCCAGCATCGAGACCAAGTTCCAGCAAGCTTTCAGGACCGGATTTCGCTCGAGAACCACCAACGCGCTGCCGATTACACCAGCGCCAAGGTATCGCTTGCGATGTTCGACATGCTGGCGCAGAGTATTTGGCTTGTCGTTCTGACGGCTGGCGGATTGTTATCCACACTGCAAGCATCGCTCGCGACAGCTTGGCTCTTTCTCTTTCCCGACGAACTGCCTGGGACAGGAATTGACTTTCAGATCAGCCTGATGATGACTGTGATTGTTCTAGGCTCGCTTATCGATATACCTTTTTCACTTTGGCGCCAGTTCGTAATCGACGAGCGTTTTGGCTTTAATCGTATGACGCTTGGCCTGTGGTTCAGCGATCAATTAAAAGGTATAGCCATAAGTGTCATGATCGGCATACCGTTCTTAGCGTTAGTACTTTGGATGATGCAACAAACAGGGCAGCACTGGTGGCTCTGGGTTTGGGGTGCATGGATGCTCTTTCAGCTCGGTGTCATGATCCTTTGGCCAACCTGGATTGCGCCGATGTTCAACCGATTTGAACCTATGCAGGAAGGCGAGGTTAAAGCCGCGGTTGAATCGCTTCTTAAGCGCTGTGGCTTTTCTAGCCAGGGTCTCTTTGTGATGGACGGCAGCAAGCGATCAGCGCACGGTAACGCGTACTTTACAGGGATGGGCAAAGCGAAACGGATCGTGTTTTTTGACACCCTGCTAGCCCAGCTCACGCCTAAAGAAATTGAAGCGGTACTTGCACACGAACTGGGCCATTTCAAACATCGCCATATTTTGAAACGGATTGTCTTGAGTGCCGTCTTCAGCTTTCTTGCGCTCGCATTGCTCGCCTGGGTCATGAATCAGCCTTGGTTCTACCGTGGACTTGGTCTCATTCCGCTACCAGGATCGCAGGCGGCAGCAGCGCTGCTGCTTTTCTCACTGGTGCTTCCGGTATTCTTGTTTCCAATACAACCACTGATGAGTTGGTGGTCGCGTAAACACGAATTTGAGGCGGATGCTTACGCGGCATCGCAGACAGAAGCCGCTGATCTCGAAAGCGCCTTAGTCAAGTTGATGAAAGATAACGCTGCGACACTAACGCCAGACCCATTGCACTCTGCGATCTACGACTCACACCCACCGGCACCGATAAGAATTACCAGGCTGCAGGCGCTTAGCCAACACTTTAAACACGCGGCGACTGTTACGGGTGTTGCAAACGGCAAGGTACCGCATGCAGCCTCGGGCAGGTAGCCAGCAATGCTCGCTGAGATTCTCGCTAGTCATGGCAGACAATACCTCGTTCGAGCATTACAAGCGCCGCAGGATATGCATCAAGCCAAGCCTGATGCAAACAACGGTACAGATGGGTTAGCTACCAAGGAGAAATTAGCCCCGAGTCAGCGTCTTGCCGTAACCCGTGGTCGTCGCCAGGATTACTGTGTTGGCGATCATGTCGAGATCGAGGCCATCGGCGAGGATCAAGCCGTTATCAATGCGCTTGCGCCCCGGCGCAATCTGTTGCGGCGAAGCGATCATTTTCGACAAAAGTTGCTCGCCGCAAACATTGATCAAATTGGATTAGTACTTGCTGCCGAGCCGCCTTTTTCGGAACCACTTGCGGTAAGAGTATCCGTCGCAGCTTCGATCTCATCGATTCCCTTGACCTGGTTGATCAACAAGTCAGATCGCATTGAGGCACTTGCGGAAATCGAGCCAAGGCTTAAGCTCTACCGGTCTCTGGGTGTTTCGATGCTTTACCTGTCAGCACGGAATGATCTTCAAACCGTCTTGCACAAAGGATCCTTGGGTCAATGGTTACAGGGTAAGACAAGCTTACTGCTGGGGCAATCCGGGATGGGCAAATCAACATTGATCAATCGCCTGGTGCCAGAGGCTGATCTCAAAACGCAGCACTGGTCGCGCGCGCTTAACACTGGCAAACACACGACCAGTTTTTCGAAATGCTTTGATCTACCTGTCGGTGAATTCAAACCTGGCAGTCGAATCATCGATTCGCCTGGTTTTCAGCAGTTTGGCCTTGTTCATTGCTCCCGGTCTGAAATAGAGCACAGTTTCCCCGAGTGGGCTGAACGGCTCGGTCAATGCAAGTACCATAACTGCAAACATCTTCAAGAACCGGGTTGTGCGATTCAGTTGGCGATTAAACAAGACGAGATTGACCCGCATCGTTATGCAATTTGGCAGGATATAGTCAATGAACAGGCACAAGGCGCTTAACGGCCCAGCCAGCCTGCCATTGTTAGAATCGCAAAAAAGCTGACCCACAAGACCGCGTTTCGCCATACCAAACCAACCGCACTGCGCAGACCACTGGGATCAGGAAGTGCGCCCTGCCACTCGAAACCCTCACTGACCCAGTGCGCTTCAAGCGCTGGATCGGCAAGCCGAAGATTCAGCGCGCCACTGGCGGTCGCCAGAAGTATCGCCCTTGACTCGTCAATCGCTAAAGCAGCCGCTGCCTGCCTCAGAGCAAGCGAGGCCCTGGATGCAACAGCACCTCGCCAACAAAAAACCGCATCTTCAAAGTTACCTACAACAGTGAGACCTGCCGCGTTTAATCGAACAGGAATCCAGTCGATCCAGGAAAAACCTCGCTGGGCTGCCAGACGATGCCGGTCTGAATCCTCGATCGATAGGGCTGTTGCATCGCCTGCTGCCTCAGCGACAGGATGGTGCCAGCGATTAAGCAAAACTTCGGCGACGCGGTAGATCACCGGACCTAAAATACCTGGCAGCAAAATATAGGCAAGAAGCGGTCCAAAAACATGTCGATGTGATGCGATCAGCGCGTGGTCAATGGCCTGCCGGCAAACCACGTTGGAGTCGAAATCTTCGGTTGCCGACCCTGAGGCTAAGACTGCTTGATCTTCCAAATCGCGTCCTCTCAACCAAGCCTGCAAAATAATAAAAGCTCGCGATGGATCGCCCTCCGAGAAGGCGCGTTGTATGGCGGAAAAAGGGCGGCTGAATCGCCGAAAGCCGATAAAGAGGTAAAGCACAACAACGTGAAGCGCAAACTGAAGC
>Ga0208048_1001653_pt1 | contig 11314 bp, 8 predicted proteins | sample Malawi_45m_30L_FD_184163 | JGI IMG/M metagenome (GOLD analysis project Ga0208048, IMG submission 184163) | Freshwater microbial communities from Lake Malawi, Central Region, Malawi to study Microbial Dark Matter (Phase II) - Malawi_45m_30L... | ecosystem: Environmental > Aquatic > Freshwater >... | reverse complement strand
ATGTTGGAATTGGCCGCTGGCCCTGGTGGCACCGCACCCCAGGCGCAAATCCAGGGCTACCGTGTTGCAGGCAAAACCGGTACGGCACACAAACTGGAAAACGGGCGCTACGCCAACAAGTATGTGGCCTCTTTCGTCGGTTTTGCACCGGTGTCGGATCCTAGGATCATTATTGCGGTCATGGTTGATGAGCCATCAGCCGGCAAGTACTACGGTGGTTTGGTCGCAGCCCCGGTGTTTTCGCGTATTGGCGGCGAAAGCTTGCGAGCTCTAAGGGTCATGCCCGATGCCAATATGCAGGCCTTTGTACCCAAAGCCGGGCAAAGTCCGATGCAGCCGGCCCAAGAACCTGCACCCCCAGCGGTTGCGGTGCAAACCGACGACAAACTTGCGCAGAGCGGCGCCGATCGTAATCGTGATGATGCTCAAGCCCTCGTCGCGACCGGAGCGGTGAATAAGCGATGAACATTCGCGAAACCACCGGTAATGACTTCCAAGCGGTGCTTGGCTGGATGCAACAACATGCGGCAGCGGGCAGCAAGTTGCGCTCCGATAGCCGTTTAGTTCAAGCCGGCGATATCTTTTTTGCGCTGCCGGGTTTACGCAGCGGTCCGCAGGACTATGTCAGTGATGCCCTCCAACGAGGCGCTCAGGCTGTGGTGATTGCACCTGCAGCCATCGCGGGCGATCTTGCTGCTGCTTATCTGGATTTTCCCTCCCGCAAGCTGCCCGTTGTCGCAGTGACGGGAACTAACGGCAAGACGAGCATTACCCACTGGATCGCGCAGGCCTACGCTAAACCCACGGCGGTTATCGGTACGCTCGGTGCGGGCTTTATTGGCGAAGGGCGCACGCTTGAGCCCTTTGGATTGACAACCCCGGATGCGGTGCGTTTGCAGCAAATGCTTCACGACCTGAGGCAGGAGGGCGCAAGCCTTGTTGCTATGGAGGCTTCTTCGATTGGTTTGCATCAGGGGCGTTTGCAAGGCCTTGAACCAGCTGTTGCCGTGTTCACGAATTTGAGCCGTGACCATCTGGACTACCACGGCGATATGCATGCCTACGCCCAAGCGAAGGCGGGTTTGTTTGCCATGCTTGGTCATCGACAAGGCCTGCATGCAACACAGCTCGAGCGTGCAACACCAGCAATACCAGCCCAGGCGGTGATTAATGCCGACGATACATGGGCGCAGACGATGATCGATGCCTGTCCTCGGGGCTCTCGGCTTTGGTTGTACAGTGTGGAAGATCGTCCCGATCAGGCGATCGACTTGGCTGCGCGCCACAACGCGCATCTGCTCTGGGCTTCTTACGAGCCGCAAGACCGTGGGTCGGGTTTGAGATGGGCACTGTTTGCGCCTGAGCAGCGCAAAGCAACAGCACAAGGCATGGTGCAACTCGGGCTGATGGGTCGATTCAACGGCGCCAATGCACTGGCTGTTGCCTGCACCTTGATGGCTTTGGGCCAAAGTACGGCGCAGGCTATGCGCTCGCTGCATGACCTAAGCCCTATACCGGGTCGTATGCAATGCATCGGTGCTCCCCAAACGCCGCTTGTCGTGGTCGATTACGCTCATACGCCCGATGCCGTCGAGCAAGTCTTGCGGGCTTTGCGTCCCGTGGCCGATCAGCGACGTGGTCGCTTGCACTGCGTACTGGGTGCGGGTGGTGATCGCGATCCCGGCAAACGCCACGACATGGCTGCGCTTGCCATCAAGTCTTGCGATCGGCTTTGCCTCACAAGCGACAATCCCCGCTACGAAGACCCGGCGGCAATCTGCGAAGCCTTACGACAAGGGGCTATCTGGGTTTGCCCCGATGCTGCCGATGACCCAGCGCGATTGCTTATTGATGTGGATCGCGGGTCGGCGATTGAGCAAGTCATCGTTAGCGCTGATGCGAGCGATGTGGTTTTGATCGCAGGCAAAGGGCATGAAAACTATCAGGAAGTGCGTGGTCAAAGGCAGCACTTTGATGACTGCGAGCATGCCCGACAGGCGCTGGCAAGGCGTTGGTCGCTCGAGGTGCATGCATGATGTTTCGCCTCGAACAAGCCCAGTCCTGGATCGAAGGGTCAAAGCTCGTGGGCGATCCCCATTATGAGGTGCAAAGGGTTTGTACCGACTCGCGAGATGCCAAGGCAGGGGATGTTTTTGTACCCCTGGTTGGGGAGCGCTTTGATGCTCATGCCTTTATTGGCCAGGTGATCGGTGCCGGCGTTCGTGCGGTGCTCAGTGCCCAAAGCTTATCGCCCGATGCCTTAATCGATGGCGAAGTTCAGCGTGGGGTGATTCACGGTTTGCAAGTGCCCGATACCACCTTAGCGCTGCAGCAGCTTGCAGCGGGCTGGCGCAGCCAGTTTTCACTACCGGTAATTGCGGTTACCGGCAGTAACGGCAAAACCACCGTCAAGGAGATGATCGCAAGCATTTTGCGGATTGCCTATGGCGAGGCCGCGCTTTCGAGCCAGGGCAATTTAAATAATGGCTATGGCGTACCGATGTCTGTGTTGCGACTTCGTAGCAGTCATCGGGCAGCTGTTTTCGAATTGGGCATTAACCAGGTGGGCGAAATGGCCCAGCTTTGTCCGATCGCCCAGCCCACGCTCACGCTTGTCAATAACGCGCAGCGAGAACATCAAGAGTTTTTACACGGCATTGAGGCCTCAGCGCGAGAAAATGGGGCGGCGATCAGCCAGCTGCAAGCCGACGGGATCGCCGTGTTCCCGGGCGATGATCAGTGTGCGCCGATCTGGCAATCGCTGGCCGGCCATCGACTTTGTGTTTGTTTTGGCTGGCACGATCACTGGCCGGTTCATGCGAGCGAAGTAAGTGCAAGCAGTTTTCGTTTGCACTGCCATGGCGATGACGCGATGCTGACACTTCGCATCGCGGGACGGCACAACATTCGCAATGCAATGGCTGCGGCCGCCTGCTGTCAGGCCATCGGCGTTCGTTTTGAAGACATCGTGGCAGGCCTTGAGCAGTTTGAGCCGGTTGGCGGCCGTTTGCGCCAAATCCCCTTGCATGGGCAGGCCTTGCTGATTGACGATAGCTACAACGCCAATCCTGATTCGGTACGTGCAGCAATCGATGTGCTGGCTGGTGTGGCGGGTGAGCGTTTTCTGGTGCTTGGCGATATGGGTGAGGTTGGGGAGCAAGGCGACGCTTTCCATGAGGAAGTGGGTGTTTATGCGCGTACCTGTGGCATCGAGCAACTATGGTTACTTGGCGATGCCAGCGCCCACACAGCCAGGGGTTTCGGCGCTAAGGCAAGACACTTTGGAAGCGATGTGGCTGCCCTGGTCGATGCGCTCAAGGAAAGCCTCAACCCGGATCGTTTAGCGACGGCCGCCACTGTATTGGTCAAGGGCTCGCGCTTTATGGCTATGGAGCGGGTCGTGAGGGCGCTTACCGAAGATCAACATGCCAAGGTGGCCTTGTAATGCTGCTCGAACTCGCACAATGGCTTGCCAAGGACATCCGAGCATTTTCGGTGTTCAACTACATCACCTTGCGTGCTGCCCTAGCCACGCTGACAGCGCTCGCTTTTGGTTTGCTTTTAGGGCCCTGGGTGATTCGACGGCTGGCAGCGCTAAAAATCGGGCAGGCCGTTCGCGATGATGGCCCCCAGTCACACTTGGTCAAAAAAGGCACCCCCACTATGGGCGGCGCTTTAATCTTGCTTGTCCTGGGCCTATCAACGCTACTGTGGGCTGATTTGGACAATCGCTTCATTTGGATTGTGCTGTTGGTGACCTTTGGCTTTGGCTGGATTGGCTGGGTTGATGACTACCGCAAGGTGGTCCATCGAGATCCGCAAGGCATGCCTGCCAGGGAGAAGTACTTTTGGCAGTCCTTAATTGGCGTGCTGGCTGCGGTTTGGCTTGCCTTTGCTGTTCCCGCGCAAAGTAATGGCGAAGCGCTCAGCCTTTTTCTGCGCTGGGTCGAGTCTGGGCTCGATATGGATTTGCCGCCCAGGGCCGATTTGATCGTGCCATTTTTCAAAAATGTAGCCTATCCGCTTGGCGTGCTCGGATTCATGATTCTGAGCTACTTCGTGATTGTTGGTACCAGCAATGCGGTCAACTTCACCGACGGTGCCGATGGTCTGGCAACCATGCCCACCGTGATGGTCGGTAGCGCCCTAGGGGTGTTTGCCTATGTGACGGGCCATGCGGTTTTTGCAAAGTACTTATTGATTCCTCATATCCCTGGTGCTGGTGAGTTGACTGTTTTTTGTGGTGCTTTAGCCGGCGCGGGGCTCGCGTTTTTATGGTTTAACGCATATCCGGCTCAGGTGTTCATGGGCGATGTGGGCGCGCTTGCGCTAGGCGGTGCGCTGGGTACCGTCGCGGTCATTGTGAGACAGGAAATCGTCTTATTCATTATGGGCGGCGTTTTCGTTGCCGAGACGATTTCGGTGATGTTGCAAGTGGGCTGGTTTAAGTACACCAAGCGGCGCTATGGCGAGGGGCGGCGAATTTTTCGCATGGCGCCCTTGCACCACCATTTCGAGGTGGGTGGCGTGAGCGAATCGCAGGTCGTGGTGCGGTTTTGGATCGTGACCATGATGCTGGTCTTGTTCGGTCTTTCAACACTCAAGTTGCGCTGAGATGAACCCGACAAAGCCGCAAAAACAAAACACGGGACAAGCCGCTAAGCCGACGCCGGCGCTGCATCCGGCGGTGCGGCCTTTGATGGAGCCCTTGCACTGGGCAGGCCAGCAAGTACTCGTGCTTGGCTGTGGTGAATCCGGGCAGGCGATGGTGGCCTGGCTCATGCGTTGTGGTGCCAAGGTAAAGCTTGCCGATACGCGCACAGATCCGCCAGGCGCGCAAAAGCTGCTTGAAGATTTCCCGCAGCTCGATGGCTTATTTGGCGATCCGCAAGCCTCCTGGCTTGAGGGTATCGACCTATTGGCCTGGTCTCCAGGTGTATCGATCGAGCGCGGCCCAGGTGCCGAACTTGCTCAATGGGCGCAGGCAAAAGGCATTCCGATCGCTGGCGAAATCGAATGGTTTGCGCAGGCTCTGGCAAGACTTGCGCAACGCGGCTACCAGCCTGCTGTGGCTGCTGTGACTGGCACCAACGGGAAGACCACCACCGCAAGCCTCTTGGCCAAGCTTTGTGAGGCAGCAAACCGAAAGGTGGCGCTCGCGGGCAATGTATCACCGGCTGCTCTTCGAGCGCTGATGGATGCGCTTGACGCCGCGGGCCTGAGCCCTGAGGACTGGCACTCGGATTCGGCACTGCCCGAATCGGTTGTCCAGGCGCTGCCGCAGGTTTGGGTGCTTGAACTTTCAAGTTTTCAGCTTGCGCTATGTAGCAGCTTGCAAGCGGATGCCAGCGCCTTTTTGAACCTAAGCGTGGATCATCTTGACTGGCACGCCTCAATGGATCACTACGCAGCGGCCAAACAGCTGATTTTCCAAGCTGCGGGCGTTGCGGTGTTTGCGCGTGACGACGAGGCCACCGAGCCCTGGTCGCGTGCCGTTCACAAGCGGGTTAGTTTTGGGCTCTCACTGCCGCAACGACTTGGCGATCTGGGCGTTGCTCAACTGCAAGGCTTACAGTGGCTTGTCGAGGCGGTTGCGCTAGAGGAAGGCGGTCGCAGAAGGCGCGCAGAGCCAGCCGCCTTCAGGCTTCGACCGCTGATGCCCGCTGAGGCACTTCGCATGCGCGGTCACCACAACCAGGCCAATGCTTTGGCTGCGCTAGCGCTTGGGCGAGCGATTGGCCTTCCCATGTCTGCCATGTTGCATGGTTTGCGCCGATTTGAGGCGGGTCCGCATCGATGCGAAATCCTGCGGGTGGTGCACGATGTGGCCTATATCGACGACAGCAAAGGCACCAATGTTGGTGCGACGATCGCTGCCTTGCGAGGCATGGGCATGAGCTGTCACCTAATCGCAGGTGGGGTGGGCAAGGGTCAGGATTTTGCGGCCTTAGGCCAGGCTATTGTTGAAAAGGCTGCCTCGGTGGCGCTGATCGGCGAGGCTGCGCCAGCCATCGAGGCTGCCGTGCATGCGGCGCTTGCAGCGCATCCCGCCATGCTTGGACGAGGCCTTGAGATGAGTCGACACGAAAGCCTCGACGACGCAGTCCAAGCTGCCGCGCAACGCGCTCGAACCGGTGAGGCTGTGCTGCTTTCGCCAGCTTGCGCGAGTTTTGACATGTTTAAGGATTACAAGCACCGGGCAGCGATGTTTGCGCGTGCGGTAGAAGAACTTGCCGGGGTGATTGCATGAGACTGGCTTTGCAAGCACGCCTGGCTCGAGCGCTCAGTTTATTTAGTGCGTCGCCACAATGGCTTGCTGGGGCAATGCCATGGCGCGCGCGCGCCAGTTCGCCGGCGGTTGCCTCACGCGACCTGGGACGCCAGGCAAGCAGCAGCCCCATTGCAGCGGAACTCGATCACAGCGTGCTTGCGGTGACGGTAGGCTTGCTGCTCTTCGGTTTGGTGATGGTTTATTCGGCCTCGATTGCGCTGCCTGATTCACCGCGCTTTGCAGCCTACAAGTCTTCGCACTTTTTGCTGCGCCATGCCTTTGCCATCACCATGGGCCTCATTGCAGCCTGGATGGTGTTTCGCGTACCCACTAGAACCCTACAACGCTTAGCAGCCCCCTTGTTTTTGCTCGGATTGTTTTTACTGCTGCTCGTCTTGATTCCAGGTGTTGGCAAGGTGGTCTACGGCGCTCGACGCTGGATCTCGCTCGGTGTCATCAATCTTCAGCCTTCTGAGCTGATGAAGATTTTCGTCATCCTTTATGTGGCCGACTACACCGTTCGTAAACAAGATTACATGCATCACTTCTCCAAGGGATTTTTGCCCATGGGTACGGCAGTGGCCCTGGTGGGGCTCTTATTGTTGCTTGAGCCCGATCTAGGGGCATTCATCGTGATTGCAGCCGTAGCCATGGGGATTCTTTTTCTCGGTGGCGTGAACGGCAAGCTCTTTAGCGGTTTGATTGTGATCGCGCTCACGACCTTTGCGTTGCTGATTCATTTGTCGCCCTGGCGACGCGAGCGGATTTTTGCTTATCTTGACCCCTTTGAACCCTCCAATGCCCTTGGCAAAGGTTATCAACTTTCGCATTCCCTGATCGCATTTGGACGCGGTGAGTGGATTGGTGTGGGACTTGGCGGCTCGGTGGAGAAATTGCACTACCTGCCCGAGGCGCATACTGACTTTTTGCTTGCAGTGATTGGCGAGGAATTGGGTCTGATCGGCGTGATTGTCACGATTTTGGGCTTTTTGTGGATTACGCGACGAGCCTTTCAAATCGGCAGGCAAGCGATTGCGATGGAGCGCTTTTACGCGGGCTTGGTCGCAAAAGGTGTTGCGCTTTGGATCGGCTCGCAGGCCTTCATCAATATGGGCGTCAATCTTGGCCTATTGCCCACCAAAGGCTTGACACTGCCGCTGATGAGTTATGGTGGAACTGGAATTTTAGTGAATTGCGTGGCCATCGGCATCTTGCTGCGAATCGATCGAGAAAACCGAATCACGATGCGCGGGGGAAAGCTATGAGCCCTTGCCTGATGGTGATGGCCGGAGGCACAGGGGGGCATGTTATGCCGGGCTTGGCCGTGGCTGAGCGCTTGCGCGCCCAGGGTTGGCGGGTTGTTTGGCTGGGCAATCCCTCGGGCATGGAGGCGGTGCTCACCGAACGGGCAGGCATTCCGATGCGCCCCTTAGTGTTTTCAGGTCTTCGCGGCAAAGGCATTGCAGCGCTATGCTGGCTGCCCTGGCGGCTAATTCGTGCGTTTGCGCAGGCGATCACTGCGCTGCGAGCCGAAAAGCCACAGGTTGTGCTTGGCATGGGTGGTTATGTCGCCTTTCCGGGCGGGATGATGGCAAGCCTCTTGGGCAAGCCCTTGCTGATTCATGAGCAAAACTCGGTGGCTGGGCTTACCAATCGTGTCCTCGCTAGACTCGCTGACCAGGTCTTTGAGGCTTTTCCAGGCTCCTTTGGAGCCTCTCAGGCTGATCGGGTGATGTGGGTTGGTAACCCGGTCCGTGAGGCGATTTTACGGCTTGCGCCCCCCGCTGAGCGTTATCGAAATCGTCAAGGGCCGTTAAGGCTGCTTGTGCTTGGCGGCAGTCTGGGAGCGCAGGCGATCAATGACTTAGTGCCCAAAGCCCTCGCATTGATCTCAAGGGCGAACCGGCCCCGAATCCTTCACCAAGCGGGCGAAATGCATGTAGACGCGCTACAAAAGGCTTATCAGCAGGCCGATGTCATCGCAGAAGTGCAGCCCTTTATTGGCGATATGGCAAGTGCTTATGCTCAGGCTGATTTAGTCATCGCCCGAGCCGGTGCGATGACTGTCTCCGAAGTCGCTGCAGCCGGTGTGGCTGCTCTATTTATCCCCTTCCCGCACGCGGTCGATGACCATCAAACCGGCAATGCGCAGTTCCTGGTTCAAGCCCAGGCGGCCTGGTGTTTTCAACAAGACAGGCTCAGCCCCGTGCAACTGGCTGATTTACTGCAAGCCCTTGATCGCCAGCGTTTGATGCAAATGGCACAGGCAGCCCAACAGGCGGCAAAAACCGAAGCGCTTGACGTCTTAGTAGAGGCTTGTACCAAGCTTATTGCGCCCCATCGGGAGGCCTCATGACGCATAAGCCCCAGTTTATGCAGGAGGCCCGATGAAGCATAAGGTCCGGCATATTCATTTTGTTGGTATTGGCGGCGCTGGCATGAGCGGTATCGCTGAAGTGTTTTTGAATCTGGGCTATCAGATTTCGGGCTCGGATCTTTCGGCTTCGGCGGTCACTGACCGTCTTCAGGCCCTCGGTGCCAAGGTTGCGATCGGTCATGCCGCCCAGCACACCGAAGGTGCCGATTGCCTGGTGCTTTCAAGTGCCGTAAGCGCTGATAATCCCGAAGTCATGGCCGCTCGAGCTAGGCGTATCCCGCTTGTGCCCAGGGCGATGATGTTGGCCGAGTTGATGAAACTCAAGCAAGGCATCGCTGTTGCTGGAACGCATGGCAAGACCACCACCACGTCGCTTGTGGCTTCGGTGCTGGCAGCAGGAGGCCAGGACCCGACCTTTGTCATCGGTGGCTTGCTCAATAGCGCTGGTGTCAACGCCAGGCTTGGCAGCGGCGACATGATCGTGGTCGAGGCCGATGAATCGGACGCTTCGTTTTTGAATTTGTCACCCACCATGGCGATCATTACGAATATCGATGCCGATCACATGGAAACCTACGGCCACGACCCGGCCCGTTTACGACAGGCCTTCGTCGAATTCACCCAACGCCTGCCCTTTTACGGTACAGCGATTCTTTGTGTCGACGATCCGGGCGTGCGTCAAATCATGCCTTTTATCTCCAAACCGCTGCTCACTTATGGCTGTAGGGAAGACGCCCAATTACGCGCCTCCGCGCTCCGGGCTGAAGGCAGCAGCATGCATTTTGCGGTCGAGCGCGACGGGCGAGGGCCCTTGCAAGTCGAGCTCAACTTACCGGGCCGACATAATGTTTTAAACGCACTTGCAGCGATTGCTGTAGCGAGCGAGCTCGATTTGCCCGACGATGCACTGCTTTTAGCCTTGCGAGAGTTCAAAGGCGTGGGCAGACGTTTTCAGTCCTATGGTGACTTGCCTGCACAAGGCGGTGGCTATTTCCGTCTGATTGACGATTATGGTCATCACCCGGTCGAGATGGCGGCGGTATTGTCGGCTGCCCGGGGCGCGTTTCCGGGAAGGCGCATTTTGCTTGCCTTTCAACCCCATCGCTTCACCCGCACCCGCGACCTTTTCGAAGATTTCGTTGCGGTCCTCGGTCAGGCCGACGGGGTCTTGCTCAGTGAAGTCTATGCTGCGGGCGAGAGCGCGATTGTCGCTGCCGATGGTAGGTCTTTAGCACGCGCCTTGCGGGTTGCAGGAAAGGTCGAGCCGCTTTTTTGCGAGGATTTAAAGCGTTTGCAAGAGGCCGTCATCGAGCAGGCACGTGATGGCGATGTGGTGATTGCCATGGGGGCTGGATCGATTGGTAGTTTGGCAGCCAACATCCAACGCAGCCTTGTTTCGGAGGATGAAGATGACTAGGCAAGGAGGCGATATGAGCTCAAAGCAAGCGCCACTGAAGCCGGTTTCTGCCGAGGAGGCCCAAAGCCTTGCTGCATCGATAGGTGAGGTTGCCGTGCTCATGGGAGGGCTTTCTGCCGAGCGTGAGATTTCGCTTCGGTCAGGGCAGGGCGTCTTGGCTGCATTGCGTTCGCATGGCGTGCGAGCACGTGCATTTGATCCGGCCGAACATCCGCTTGCTCAGCTCAAAGCACTCGGCATAGCGAGGGTTTTCATTGCGCTTCACGGGCGCTATGGTGAGGATGGCACGGTTCAGGGCGCGCTTGAGCTCTTGGGGATTCCCTACACGGGTTCAGGTGTTCAGGCCTCGGCCATTGCGATCGACAAAATCAGGACCAAACAAATCTGGGGTTTTCTGGGTTTGCCCACACCGGCCAGTTTGCAGGTGTGTGAGGATAGCGATCCCAACACGCTTATCGAAACCCTTGGTTTGCCGATGGTTGTTAAGCCCGCCCGTGAAGGCTCAACGCTTGGATTGAGTAAGGTTTATGAGGCTTCAGCACTTGCGGCTGCGCTTGAGCTGGCAAGGTCTAGCGATCCGATGGTGCTCGCCGAACAACTGATTGCAGGGCGCGAATTGACCGTGGCGGTGATTGGGGAGGATGACGGGGCGCTGGCTTTACCGATTGTTGAAATCAGGGCGCCGCAAGGCAATTATGATTATCAGAACAAGTATTTCACCGACGATACCCAATACCTTTGTCCTGCACCGCTTGAGGCTGCGCTCAGCGCTCAAGTGCAGGACTTAGCACTTGCGGCCTTTCGCGCCCTTGGTTGTTCAGGCTGGGGGCGGGTCGACTTTATGCTCGACGAGGCAGGCAAACCCTGGCTGCTCGAAGTGAATACCTCGCCGGGCATGACTGACCACTCCCTGGTCCCGATGGCAGCCCGCGCAGTCGGCATCGACTACGCTTCGCTTGTGATGCGCTTGCTTGAGCAGGCGAGTTTGAAGTTGAGGAGGGCGATTTGAGCGCTGTCCCTCAACAACACGCTCGACGACGCGCATCGCAGGCTGCTGAGGCAGCATCGTCTTTTGGCCATACGCTTAAAGCCTTGCGCCTTGCATGGATGGACCATGTCAAGCGGCTTTGGGATGATCCACGGCGAGCCAAAACACTCGGCTTTAGCTTTGCAAGTCTTGCTCTTGTCGCGATGATTTGGGGGCTTGCACACTGGATCGCGCAAAAGCCCTTTTTTGCCATGCAAAAGG
>Ga0208048_1001650_pt1 | contig 11327 bp, 11 predicted proteins | sample Malawi_45m_30L_FD_184163 | JGI IMG/M metagenome (GOLD analysis project Ga0208048, IMG submission 184163) | Freshwater microbial communities from Lake Malawi, Central Region, Malawi to study Microbial Dark Matter (Phase II) - Malawi_45m_30L... | ecosystem: Environmental > Aquatic > Freshwater >... | reverse complement strand
GTACTGTGGCATGCCCCTTGCTTAATGAAGTCCGGACAAAACCGATTTACCACGGACTTCATCAGTGCAAACTATACCTCGCTACGACTCGATCGCCTTCGGAGAAGCCGCACTCAAGCTGCGCAGTTTCCGACAGGAGCTGTTGAGCGCGAATCTCGTCAATGCCGACACGCCCAACTTCAAGGCGCGTGATATCAATTTCTCTGAGGTCCTGAAGGGCCGACTCGCAGGTCTCGAGGACGCTCGCTCGCTCGGACTCAACCTCACGAACGTCCGCCATATTCCGGGACGTCAGCGTGTGACCGGACCCGAGGTGCTCTATCGAACGCCGGTTCAGCCCTCCGTCGATGGCAACACCGTCGATCCGGATCTTGAGCGCGGTCACTTCGTGAAGAACTCGGTCATGACCGAGGCGGCGATCCAGTTCCTGGGTTCATCGTTCCGTTCGCGTCTGGTGGCGATCACAGGGCAGGCGTCATGAGCATCCTTCGCAGCTTCGATATCGGAACCACGGGCCTCGTAGCGCAGTCGCTACGACTCAACCTCATCGCTTCGAACGTCGCCAACGCCGATTCTGCAGTCGCCGCTGATGGGCAACCGTATCGCGCCCGTCATGCCGTGTTTCAGGCGATCGATCGCGCAGGTCGTGTTGCAAAGGGCGTCAGCGTAACCCGTATCGTCGAGAGCGATGTGGCACCTCGTCTCGAGTATCGACCGGGTCATCCGCTTGCGAACGAGAAGGGTTATGTCGTCATGTCGAACGTGAACGTCGCCGAGCAAATGGTGGATATGGTGTCGGCATCGCGTGCGTACCAACTCAATATCGAGTTGATGAACACCGCGCGTCAGTTGGTTTTAAAGACCCTGGATATGGGTAAGTAAGAGCGGAGTAACGAGTCATGTCTGTAGACAAAATTCCGGTTTTTGATCGCACCGCTCCGAAGGTGGTGACCTCGTCAGGCAACGGCACCTCGGTGCAGGACCTTTCGCAGAACTTCCTGCGACTGCTCACAGTCCAGTTACAGAACCAGGATCCGATGAACCCGCTCGATAACGCGGGAATGACCTCCCAGTTGGCGGCTCTCAACCAGGTCGATGGCATCAATCGCCTGAACAAATCGATGGAATCAATGGTCGCGCAGCTTCAGGCTGCGCAATTTCTGCAGTTGGCGGACAGCGTCGGTAAGACTGCTCAGATTGAGGGAAGTAATGCCTTCTTCGGCGGCCAATCGCTGATCTTTGGTGCGGGTCTCGCCTCACCCGCGGCCGAGCTCAAGGCGTCTGTGATCGATGCGAGCGGTCGAGTCGTTCGAACCATGGAGTTTGAAGGTGTTGACCGCGGAATCTTCGACTTCATTTGGGACGGTAGCGATAACGAGGGGGTGCCTGCCGCCCCGGGTGCGTATCGCATCGAGCTGCAGGCCAAAGACCGTCAAGGAAACCTATTGATGCCGACAGCCTACGTGTCGGCGAGCGTTGCGACGATCGGTCGCGACGGCAATGACATTGTCGCGACTATGAGCGACGGACGACGCATCTCCATCAACGACATCGTCAAATGGTTGGCGATCTAAACACATTCGAAACTTGAACCTGTACAGGACACTGCCATGAGCAACTCGAACTACGCCATCTCACTCTCCGGTCTGCAGAATACCGCGAAGGCGATCGACACCGTCAGCAATAACATCGCCAACGCGAACACGGTCGGCTACAAAGCCGGCGAGTATGTGTTTGCCGATCAGTTCTTGAAGTCGGTAAATGCGGTGGACTTCGCTCGCGTCGGGATGGGTACGCAGACCCTCGGAGTTCGACGACCCAATGTACAGGGCACGATCGTCAACTCAGCGAATCCGCTCGATCTCGCAATCAGCGGCAAGGGGATGTTCAGACTTTTGGCTGGCACGCCGACAGTCGCCTCGAACTATCCGCCGACGCCCGGAACGTCGGCAAACAACCGCCCGGCCGTGGATCCCGCCGCCATTTACTACACTCGAAACGGACAGTTTGGAGTCGATAAGGACGGTTACATCGTCAATGAAAATGGCATGTATCTCACGGGGTTCCAGCCGACGGCCGATGGTACGGGCATCACCGATTCGTTCTTAATGAATTACGGTTTGCTCAAGATGCCGCCGGCGAACCTCCCGGGACGCGAGACGACGTCTTCGAAGATTTCGACGATTTTAGACTCAACCGGTAGCGCGTTTACGAAAACCGCAAACGTCGAGTTTGATCCCTCGCAGAACACCTACAACAACAAAACGACCCAAACAGTTTTCGACTACGAAGGTAATCGCCGCACGCTGGAGCTCTACTATCGGCGAATCACCGACACCGCCCTCGATATCACGTACAACGGAAGCACCTTGACGTACCAACCGAGTGCGTCGTCGGAGCCAGGCGTTGCGGGGACCACGAACATCGAGATCAACAAGATGTCGGTGATGCGCGTGGATACCGCTCCGGTGCACGCGAACAAAGCGGCATCAGCAGTCGTTAGCGGTACATCGCTGACGTTGTCCTCGACTCCGCCGGTGTCTTTGGCTGATCATCGTCTGTACGTTAATGGTGTCGATACGGGCGTCAAAGTTAATTCGGTTACGGGCTCGACACTGACCCTGAGTGACCCAGTCAATATTCCCTCTGGCGCCGCCGTTTCGTTCTACCCTCCGTATGTTTACCAAGCGAATTCGATTACGGCAGGTCCCCCGGTTGTGAACAACGGTGATATCGGTGCCGTGGCGGCAGGGAGTACAACGACGCTCACGATGCTAAACACCCCACCGAGCATTAATACGATCAAGGGGTATCGGGTGTTCGTTGATGGAATCGACACGGGCGCAAACGTTGACTCAATCGTCGGTAACGTCGTGACGCTCAGTCGACCTTTTGTGAACCCAACCTTGATAACCGCTGGTAAAGAGGTCGAGTATCGGCCGGTTCTTGACTTCACTGTGATTACGCCCGATGGGACAAATTTGACCGTTCAGGGAACGACTAATGATCTCGCCCTGAACGATAGCGATGGAGTAGGAACCGAGGGTGTCACTACCAAGTCCTGGAAGTTCGTGGCGGTAGCCTCGAACGTCGAGGTGTACGCTTCGATCGACGGTCGTTTCTACGACAAGGACGCGACCTCTACCTCCAATCGCCCTGGCATCACCCAGGAAGTACAGCCCAACACGCTTAATTACAAGCCAGTCTCCAAGCTCATGTTTGTCGGCGGGAAGAATATTGACTCGCTGATCAAAGATTCGATGTCGGGTGACCCGTTGTTCACCACGACAACGACGTTGTCCACGAAGGTCTCGGGCGTGGGGACAGGTGTTACCGATTTGGTGTTCAAGCTTGACCTCACCGATACGTCTCTCTTGCCGGGCGCCTTCCAGGTTCTCTCGAGTGTTCAAAACGGCGAGCCGTTGGCCCGTCTCTCGAACGTGACGATCGATAACGGCGGTCGAATTGTCGGGGTGTATGGCTCTGGCAAGCAGATTTACGTGGGCCAGGTAGTTCTTGCTGATTTCACAGCCTTCGAAGAGCTGATTCCGGTCGGCAAGAACGCGTTCGCGCCGTCGGCCGCTTCAGGCACTGAAGCGTCGGCTTACGGCGTCGTGCTCGGCCGCGCGGGAACCGGTCCCTTCGGTGAGATCAAGTCGCAGGCTCTTGAGTCTTCGAACGTCGACCTCGCCAACGAGCTCGTACGCCTCATGATCATGCAGCGTAGCTATACGGCGAACTCGCAGGGTCTGCGAGCCGTCGATTCGACGCTCCGCGACATGCTCGACATCATGCGCTGAGGTTAGTCGGTAATGTTGGACCGTTTTGCCTATACCGCGATGACCGGCGCGAAACACGCGATGGGTCAGCTCGCGAATACGACGAACAATCTCGCGAACGCCCAGACACCGGGGTTTCGCGAGATGCTCGCCTCGTTCCGTGCCGTGCCGGTCTCCGGCGCGCGCGCGGACTCGCGAGCGTTCGTCGTGGACTCGACCCCGGGGTCCAACTTCACCATGGGTCCGATCGTCGTCTCCGAAGATCCTTTCGACGTCGCACTGGTGACGGAAGGATTTTTGAGTGTTCGTCGCTCGGACGGCAGTGAGGGTTACACCCGGGCCGGCAAGATGGTTCGCGCCGCCGACGGTGCGCTCAAGTCGATCACAGGAAACGCCATCGTCAATGCTGACGGTGGAGACATCGAAGTTCCAGAGGGCACCACCAACCTCGTGATCACGCCTGATGGCGTGGTGCGAGGTTCTTCTCCCGATGGGGAGTCGGTTTATCTCGGCCGTCTCAAGCTGGTCGATGTGAATCCGCGCCTGCTCGATCGCGGCCTCGACGGACTCTTCGAAACGGGCGGGGTGCCGTTGCCCGCGAGCGACCGAGTCCGAGTGAGGCAGGGTGCTTTTGAGATGAGCAACGTCAATGTGGCCGAATCCATGGTCGACATGATCGAGCAGAACCGCATATTCGATCTCAATATCCGATTAGTGCAGGTCGCTGAGCAGAACGCTCGCACGGCGGGCGCCTTGATGTCGCTTTCACGAGTTTAAGGGCGGGTACCCCTCATGATCAGATCTCTCTGGATTGCCAAAACCGGTCTCGACTCCCAACAAACCAACCTGGACGTCATCACCAATAACCTCGCGAACTCGCAAACGACGGGGTTCAAGCGCATTCGTCCGATCTTCGCCGAACTCATGTATCAATCCCTTCGAGCGGAAGGCGTGGTGCAGCGATCGAGCGTCGGCGGGTTCAATTCTGTAGACGGAGAGTTCGATCCCATTCCGGTTGGGTTGAGTGTTGGTAACGGTTCGGCGGTTGTGGCGACCCAGCGCATGAATAGCCAGGGCGCTGTGGTCCGTACCGAAAACCCCCTCGATCTCGCGATCAAAGGTCTCGGCTACTTTGTCGTGGCGCCATCGACCGAGACCGCGCCCGCCGATGTGGGCTACACCCGCGCCGGTAACTTCCTGCGTGACAACGAGGGTTACATCGTGACGTCGAGCGGCGATTACCTGCTCGACGTTAACAACAATAGAATCCAGATTCCTGCGACCGCCTCGTCAGTTGTCATTTCAGATGATGGAATGGTCAATTACTACGAGCAGAGCACGGTCGAGAGCGTCAATGCTGGGCAGGTTCAGCTCGTCACCTTCATGAACCCGACGGGGCTCACAAATGGTGGTGGCGATCTTTATTTTGAGACGGTCGCCTCGGGTGAGCCGATTTTAGGAACCGCCGGTAAAGAAGGGTTCGGCACGCTCATGCAGTACTACACCGAGCAGTCGAACGTGAATATCGCCGAAGAGCTGGTCGGTCTGATCGCCGCTCAGCGGGCCTATGAAATTACGACTCGCTCGATCTCGGCCTCCGATTCCATTCTCCAAAAACTTGGGAGTGTCTGACAATGAAGGCCCTTAAGTTGTTCGCAATGGTATCGACGTTTCTCGGGCTCAGTGCCTGCGTCACACCCTCCGTCGCGCAGCGAACGTTGCTGGAGACGGAGACGACTGCAGAGCCGACGGGCCGCGCGGCACCTTCGACGAGTGCCGGTAGCCTTACGCCGACGGCCGCTGCGATTTCGGGTGAGTATCGAGGTCTGCTGTCTGGGCGCCGTGCATCGAAAGTGGGCGACACATTGACGGTCGTGCTGGATGAACTGACCCGAGCGAGCAAGGACGGTCGAACCAACACCAATCGACGATCGTCGAATCAGGTCACGGGTGTGTCGTCGCTCGTTGATAACGGCGTGTTACGCAACTTGCTCCCAAATGTCACCGGTATCGGTGGCCAAAACCATTCCATGAGTCTGAGCGTTGATGGCGACCTTCGTAGCGAAAGTATCTTCAACGGAGCCGGGAATTCCTCGGCCTCTAATCAGTTTGTTGGAACGATCACGGTCACGGTAGTTGAGGTTCTGGCCAACGGAAATCTCCGAGTTGCTGGCGAAAAGCGTTTAGCAGTTGGAACAGAAGAAGAGGTTATTCGCTTTGGTGGCGTGGTATCGCCCACCAACATCGTCCGAAATACGGTGATGTCATCTCGTGTGGCGGATGCGCGAATCGAGTATCGCGGCGATGGCGAGACGGATCTCGCGAAGCAGCCGGGCTGGTTTAGCAAGTTATTGATGAGAGTCGGTCCAAACTAAGTTGGGACTATGAGGAGCTCCGGAGCCATGTATCGTTTTCGATCTCATTCCGTCATCGCAGCACTTTGCGCCATGGCGTCGATGCTGTTTACGGTTGCCGACGCCGCGCGACTTAAAGAGATGGTCTCCATCACGGGACAGCGTGGTAACCAGCTCGTCGGATACGGACTCGTCGTGGGGCTTGACGCAACCGGTGATCGCTCTTGGACGTCTGCGAACTCAGGTGTTTCGCAGTCCGTGGCCGCACTGCTTGAGACCTTAGATGTGACGCTGCCACCGGGTGTTCGGATGAACTCCAAGAATGTGGCCGCGGTAATGTTGACCGCGGAGCTTCCAGCGCTCGCCAAGCCCGGACAAAAACTCGATGTCACGGTGTCCTCGCTCGGGGATGCGCGCAGCCTTAAGGGTGGAACGTTATTGCTGACCCCGCTTCGGGCTGCGAACGGAACGATCTACGCGACGGCGCAGGGTTCGGTCGTGATCCCGGGTGCTGAGCTCGCGGGGCGCAACCAGCGCATTCAGGTCAACCAATTGGCGTCGGGTCGAATTCCGGGTGGCGCCTACGTCGAACTCGCTGCCCCTGAGATCGAGAACGCCCCGACGGTGGAGCTTAACTTTGAGAAGGCGGACTACGCCCAGACATTGCGTGCACTCGATGTCATCGCCTCGCTCATCGGACGAGAAGCGGTCGCAGCGTTAGATGCGCGAACGCTGCAGGTGAGGGTGCCGACGGATCCGACGGAGCGAATGGGAATCTTGGCGCGCATTCTTGAGGCCGATATTCCGAGCGTTCCGGGTTCTGCGAAAGTGATTTTCAACTCGCGTACGGGTTCGGTGGTGCTGAACCAGTCGGTCAGTCTCGCGCCGTTCGCCGTGACACACGGCAACATCACAGTGCGCGTAACGCCTCGCAATCGTACTTATCGGGGGCTCGATGGTGAGCTCGTCGCGCCGCGCGCGTCGGTATCCATCAGCGACGGCCCTGAAGGGAAGATGACCGCGAGCCAAGGCGGTGCGTCCCTCGAGCAGGTGGTTCAAGCGCTCAATACGTTGGGAGTGAATCCGCAGGACATGATGGCAATCCTGCAGGCGATCAAAGCATCGGGCGCGCTCGGCGCTGAACTTGAGGTCATCTAATAAATGATCGCGCCAGCCATCATCTCTCCTGCCGCGCTTTCGGGTCCGTACGGAACGGGTGCTGCCGGGACGTACGAGGACAAAATTCGAGCCGGATGTGCCGAGTTTGAGCGGATCCTGCTGCGTCAGATGTTGCGCGAGGTTCGTTCTGGATCGTTGGTGGAATCCTCGACCGAATCGCAGTCGTACATGGAATTGGCCGATGACCGAATAGCGGAGTTCATGACCCAGGCTGGAGGTTTAGGCCTTGGGGAGGCCATGGCGGAGCAGTTTTTGGGTCAAATCAGGGCTGCCAAGCACCTCGAGCCCGCCCCAAACCGCTAACCATTACCCCGGAAATCGCCGTATCCCCCTGAGCGTACTGAGAAATCGTAGCGCCCGTCCCAGCCCCGAATAGAGAGTAGCCGTGCCAACCCCAGCGATTTTTGATACTGCGATGGCCGGCCTGCGTACCGCGCAAGCGGGCGTGCTGACCACATCGCAAAACGTCGCGGGAGCGAATGTCGACGGCTATGTTCGTCGACGCCCCGATTCGCGGATCTCGGCCTTATCGCCAGCCTCGATTGAAATTAACGGCACCGCATTTGCCGTCGAGGGCTTTACCCGTTACTACAACAGCCTTCTGCAGACTCAGCTGCTGTCGCAGAAGTCGCAGTCTGCCTACACACAGACGCTGACGGAAGCGGTTGCGACGCTTGATTCGATACTGATCGATCCAGCGGGCTCGGTCTCATCGAAGCTCGGTGAGTTTTTCAATACGGCAGGCTCGCTCTCGAATGATCCGACCAGTGTTTCTTATCAACAGGCGTTTTTAGGTGCCGCGAATCGAGCGAGCGATCGTATCCGTGTACTGGCGGGCGAGTTGGTCAGTATTTCGAAGTATGCGAGTGAGGGTCTCGCGAACATTTTAAATGAAGCGAATTCTTTGGTACCTCAGCTCGCAGCGATCAACGGTCGGATTAAGGGCGGTTTCACGCCGGGGTTCTCCTACGCATCCCCTGATCTTCTCGATGAGCGAGACCGGATTACCCAGAAGCTCCAAGAGCTTGTGGGGGGTCGGACCATCCTGAACGAGGATGGAACAGCGAACTACTACGCGGGTGGGCTCCAACTGGTTGATCGAGATTACTCAAATTCGTTCGCCAATGGGTCGGGTACCAAACCGGTTATTGCGACCACCAACGTAGCGACACTGCAGCTTCGCGTCAGCGCCCCAACGTGGAGCGCCCCCAAACTCGTCCCACTAGTCACGGATGGTCAGTCTCAGCTGATCGATGGGAAGGCAGGGGCTTTTATTCACTTGCTACAAACTTTCGTACCCTCGATGGAGAAGAGCGTCGATCTACTCGCTGCCTCGTTGATGCGAGGAGTGAATAGCGCGAGGAGTCAGACGCTTGGTATGACGTCGCCGGCGGGACTGTCTTCGATCGCTGCGGTTCCGGCCTCAACCCCCGGTGTACCGAAGGAGTTTATCGAGTTAAGCGCTTCGGTAACTTTGGGAACGAATATTTTCCAGGGTCAAAGGCTGTTTGTTAACGGGATCGACCAGGGGGTTCGCGTCGCGAAAGTCGGAGCCACCAGTGGCACAACTTCGGATCTAATCGGTAGCGCGGGGACATGGGTAAAGTTCGATACGCCACTTCCCAACGCGATTCGCGCAGGTGATAGGGTGTCGTTTTCCTTGCCAGCCCTGCGCGAAGTCAGTGCCGTCTTCGGTTATCAAACAACCACATCAGTCGGAAAAAAGATAATCGATCCCAGTGAGCTCGATACTATTTTCCGTCGTGCAGAAGGGTTCGACGTTGGTGAATGGCGTAACTTCTCGGCTGGAGGAGCGCCGACAACTTTTGTCGTGTCGAATCGTCCGGGCCCGTCGATCGTCGGGATGGCCATTTACATTAACGGCGTTGATACGACCCGAACGGTCACCGCGGTAAACGGGTCTACGATTACTGCCTCTGGTGACATCGGCTCTCCCGTGACTGGTCATCGGGTCGAATACTTCCCGCAACAGACCACCACTTCGCTGGGCATGCATCCGACCGATCCCGCGATACGAACGCTGCATCTTCCTGTGTTAACCGCGAGTAATATCAACCTTAGTAACCTCCGTGTCGAGTATCAAGCTGTGGGTACGACAGCGTGGGCCGATGCCGGACGCGTGATACATACCGATGGGCCGCTGGTGTTATTCGAGCAGTCCGCCGGTTTTACGGTTGCAACTAAGTTCCGATTCGTTCGAGACAATACTTTCGACGAAGTCCTTGGACGAGTAAACCCTTCGAACACCACTTTGTACAACTTGGGAACGGCGGCGGCGCTAACTGATCGAAAGCTCGATGCGACGTTGTTCCAATCGGTTGCCACTTCCTCGGCAGGACAGTTTCAAAATTTGGACGCGGGGGCCGCACGGCAGATCGAGGGCCTAAGAAATGGAGTTGCGTCGTCGGTGGCAATTGTCGTGACAGCGGCGGCAAATTCCATCGCAACATGGCAGTCATCCAATGAGGCTAACGAGACGCTCGAGAAGTCGTTAATGGATCAAAAAGACGCGATCTCGGGCGTCAATCTTGATGAGGAGGCAGCGAATCTCGTCAAATACCAGCAGCTTTACAATGCGTCGAGTAAATTGCTGCAGGCTGGGCGACAAATGTTCGACACTCTACTCAGCATGCTCACGGTGAGTTAACCGGGAGGAGCCTTGAATTATGAGAATCAGTACCAGTCAGATTTATAACGCCGGCTTGGATTCGCTCCAGAAGCACACTCGGGACGTGATGGACGCGCAGCGCCAGATTTCCTCGGGTAAGCGGTATAGTAACGCCTCAGACAGCGCTTTAGCGGCGGGTCTTGGCGTGCAGGTCGATTTCGACACAAGTCAGTTTGAGATGTTCAAGGTCAACCAAGATTACGCGCGCGTCTCACTGTCTTCGGCGGAGACTCAGATCAAAAGCATCGGTCTTGCGATTGATCGGTTTCGAACGCTGATGGTCCAGGCAGGCTCGGACTCTATTGGAGCGGAAGGCCGGAAGCTGCTCGCGGAAGAAATGAAGACGATTCAGCAAACCGTTAAGAATTTCGCGGCGGCCAAAGATGCTAATGGCGAGCTAATTCTTTTGCAGAAAGATGCGAGTGAGCTCACCAAGGTCTTTGTTGCACCGTCGATCGATGTTTTCACGTCAGTACGATATGAGGAAATCATGGGTCGTGTGTCGCCGACGGCTGGCTCGACGACGGGTGCTTTCCTCGATGTGGATGCAGAGCTCACTTCTATTATTAATACCGTGTTGTCACCGACCCAGCCACGGTCGCCGACTGCTAATCAGATCGAGAATATGTCGCTGATCGCAAAGCAGATCACCAATGCCCAGGTCAAAGTGGGTTCTATAGAGAACCAGCTTGAAGCTGCGGAGGAATCGAGCGAGCTTCAGAAGGCGAACCTCGATGTGGCCAGAAATCGATTGTTGGAGCCGGATCTCGCCGAGGCTACAACAAAGCTCGCTCAGTCCAATGCTTTACTTCAGGCCGCGCAGGCGATCATGTCCAAGATGGACCTTAACTCTCTCTTCCAAAAACTATGAACATTCCCATAGGTTGGTTTATTGCTATCGGAGCCTCGCTGTTGGGGTTTCAGCTCGTGGTGGGTGATATCAGCAAGCTGTATCAGCCAAAAGAGTTCGCGATCATTTTCGGTGGCGGCTTGGGCGCGCTGATCGCAGCCAACAAATGGCGGAATCTGAAGAATATCGGGCTCGCAATTAGCCGAGTATTCGTACGTCCCGAGACGAGCAAAGAGGAAAATCTCGAGCTTCTTTCGCTTGCGTTTGAGTTGCTTCAGCGAATCAAGACCGAGGGTCCGGTTCAGGTTGGTAGAGACTTAGAGAGCCCGGAGACTATTTTCGGGAAATACCCTCGCGTAGCAAAGCGTCAACGACTGGTTGAGTTTGTTACCGACTATCTCCGAATGACGGTCGATGGAAACATGACGCTGAGTCAGCTTGAAACCGTGATGTCACAGGAAATCGATGTCCTGGAT
>Ga0208048_1001649_pt1 | contig 11337 bp, 7 predicted proteins | sample Malawi_45m_30L_FD_184163 | JGI IMG/M metagenome (GOLD analysis project Ga0208048, IMG submission 184163) | Freshwater microbial communities from Lake Malawi, Central Region, Malawi to study Microbial Dark Matter (Phase II) - Malawi_45m_30L... | ecosystem: Environmental > Aquatic > Freshwater >... | reverse complement strand
GCTCGAACCCAATGCGAGGGGTTTCTTTCCCTACACCCCGGCCAGCAATCTGCTCTACGGCCTGCATGAAGCGATCGCAATGCTCGAGGAAGAAGGCTTGCGCGAAGTCTTTGCACGCCACGCGCGGCTGGCCGAGGCAACGCGTGCCGCGGTTCAGGGGTGGGGGCTCGAGATCGTTGCGCAAGACCCCGCCGAGTACAGCGCCACCCTCACCGCGGTCCTGATTCCGGAGGCTTCGCCCGCGAATGCCGACGCGCTGCGGGCGATCGCGCTGGAGCACTTCAACCTTTCGCTTGGCCAGGGCCTCGGACGGCTCAGCGGCAAGGTGTTCCGGATCGGACACCTGGGTGACTTCAACGCCTTGATGCTCCTTGGCGCCCTGGGCGGGGTGGAAATGGCACTCAGGCTCGCCGGTGTGCCGCATCGCAGCGGCGGGGTGCAGCGTGCGATGGAGGTGCTCGGTGTGCAAGAGGCCGGCAACCCGCGCCGCTGCGCCCCTGCGGACCCGGATCGTTGCCCGGAACTCCCTGCGCTTGCGGGGCGCAATGCGCACATTGCGCCCTTTCAGGTGATGGATCTGGTGCGCCAGGCCAGTGCGCTCGAAGCGGCCGGCCGCTCGATCATCCACATGAGCATCGGCGAGCCCGACTTCACTGCACCGAGGCCGGTTGTCGAGGCGCTGGCGCGGGCGGCACGCGAAGGCCGGAGCCAGTACACCGCGGCCACCGGCGTGGCCGAATTGCGCAAGGCAATCGCCGGCTACTACCTGGCTAGCGAAGCGCTGGAGGTTGACCCCGATTGCGTTCTCATCACTGCGGGCGCCTCTGCGGCGCTCACGCTTGCATGCATGGCGCTGGTGAACCCGGGCGACGAAGTCCTGATGACTGACCCCGGCTATCCCTGCAACCGCCATTTCGTCGCCGCCGCAGGCGGAGTGCCCCGGGCGATCCACACCGGGGAGGCCACCCGATTCCAACTCAGCGCCGCGATGGTTGCACAACACTGGCGCAAGGAAAGCCGCGGCATGCTTCTCGCCTCCCCGGCCAATCCCACCGGTACCTCGCTCGGGCGCGAGGCGCTTGCCGCCACGCTCGAAGCGGTACGCGAACGTGGCGGCTTCGTGATCATGGACGAGATCTACCAGGGCCTGAGTTATGGAGACCGCGCTGCCGGGATTGCGCCGGGTGCGTACTCCGCGTTGCACATCCGGCGTGATCTCGTGATCGCCAACAGCTTTTCGAAACAGTTCCACATGACCGGTTGGCGACTCGGTTGGCTGATCGTTCCGCCGAAGTGGGTGCGAAGCTTCGAGAAACTCCAGCAGAACCTCTATATCTGCCCTTCTGCGCTCGCGCAGCACGCAGCGCTGGCCTGCTTTCTGCCGGAATGCCTCGCGGAGTTCGCGCGCAGGCGAAACCAGTTCGAGGCGCGGCGCAACCGCATCGTGCCGGCGCTCCGGGCGCTCGGCTTCCATATTCCCGTCACCCCGGACGGTGCCTTCTATGTCTGGGCCAGCATCCGCAATTTCGGGATGTCGAGCAGCACATTTGCCGAGCGGCTACTCCACGAAGCGGGCGTTTCGATCGTACCGGGCACCGACTTCGGAAGCCACGCTGCGGATGATTGGGTGCGCTTCTCCTACGCTACCTCGCTCGAGGGCATCGAGGAGGCGCTTGCGCGGATCGAAGCCTGGTCGGCCGGACTCAACGGGCAGGTTCGGCGAGGGGCGATAACCCTGTAGCCCGCTCCATCTCGCTGCGGGTCTGCATGACCCGGCCACCAAAGCCCCGGTCGTGGGGAAGGTGGGCAGCGCCCACATACGCCTTGAGCGCCGATTCGATGCTTTCGTCGCGACGCAGGTATTCGCTGAGTATCGCAACCCCCACGCGCAAATTGGTGATCGGATCAAACACGGTGGCCACGCCGCCAAAGGCCTCAAAGCGTTTGGCGTGCACCCTGGTGAGGACCTGCATCAGGCCTTGCGCTCCCCTGGGGCTCTGGGCGAGAGGATCGAAGCGGGACTCAACCGCCACCACGGCGAGCACGAGGAGCGGATCGAGCCTGTGCTCCTGGGCGATCTCGTAGGCGGCAGAAACCACCTCGCTCACCAGATCCTCCGCCACGCGGTAGCGGTCTGCGATGAAATCGGCAAGCCGATCCTGCTCCACGCTGAGGGCAAGGCGCAGCTGCCGCATGGACTCCGCGCCCCCCTGGCCCGGCGCCTGTGCCATCACCGGAGGCGTTCGAGGCGCAGCGCCAAGCGTTGGGTACCTGGATTCCACCGATGGGGAGGGCGCGTGTGGAGCGATGGGCCCCCGATCCCCTTGGGGCAAAACGGAGTTTCCATGCGCCACCCTCGGCACCCCTGAAAAACCGGGAGCCAGCGAAAGCCCGTGCCGCCACGCTGTGCTGCACCCGAGACACAGGGCCAGCAGGTAGGGCAGCAGACGCAATTCAGCGATCTTCACGAGGGCGTGCACAGCAGCGTCGACTCCAGTGGCTCAGGATAAAGGTTCAAAATGGCAAGGAGCGGCACCCGGTTGATCGCAACGACGACGATCGGAACCTTGCGGAACCAGGTTGACCGAAACTGCGCGGAAGCATCCCCGCAAACCCTTGCAACCGTGGGATCCGGGAGCGCGAATGTAGCCGATCTTCGGTCGTCTCAGGGCACCGAAAGGTGGGGATTCCACGACCCAAGGCTGGAAGGGCCAGATAAGGCGATGCGAAGATGATGCATTACAGTGACTTGCGCGACTTCATTCACAGATTGGACAAGCTGGGCGAGTTACGCCGGGTGCCCAATCCGGTTGCGGCCAATCTGGAGATGACTGCGCTGGCCGATCGCTGTCTCCGGCGGGGCGGACCAGCGCTTCTCATCGAAAGGCCGATAGGCTCGGTGCGCAGCGCGCCGTCGGCGCATCCGGCACTGATCAATCTCTTCGGCACCACGCGGCGGGTGGCGCTTGGCATGGGGGCCGAGCACAGCGCTTCGCTTCGCGAGATCGGACGGGTCCTGTCGCTCCTCAAGGAACCCGAACCGCCGCGCGGCCTCAAAGACGCCTGGGACAAGCTCCCGATGCTCAAGCAGATCTACAGCATGACCCCGAAAGAGGTGCGCGGGGCGCCCTGCCAGCAGATCGTGCTCGAGGGCACAGAAGTGGATCTGCACCGTTTCCCAGTGCAGACCTGCTGGCCGGGCGACGCCGGACCCCTCATCACCTGGGGCCTGGTCGTCACCCGGGGCAGCACCCGCAAACGACAGAATCTGGGGATCTATCGCCAGCAGGTGATTGCGCCGAACAAAACGATCATGCGCTGGCTTGCGCATCGCGGCGGCGCGCTTGACTTTCGCGAGCATCAGGGCAGGAACCCGGGCGTGCCCTTTCCGGTAGCCACCGTTCTCGGCTGCGATCCGGCCACGATCCTTGGGGCGGTCACGCCGGTGCCCGACAGTCTGTCGGAGTACCAGTTCGCCGGCCTTTTGCGCGGCAGCCGTACCGAGCTCACCGCTTGCCGTGGTCTGCCGCTGCAAGTTCCGGCCCGCGCGGAGATCGTGCTCGAAGGCCACTTGTACCCAGATCCCGACGGCGTACTCACCCGCGGCCACGCCGAGAGCCTTGGCTGGTCTGCAACGCTTCCGCCTGCGGCGCTCAGCGGATGGGAAATGGCTCCCGAGGGGCCGTTTGGCGATCACACCGGCTACTACAACGAGCAGGACTGGTTCCCGGTGTTCACCGTCGACCGCATCACCATGCGCGAAAACGCGCTCTACCACAGCACCCACACCGGCAAACCCCCGGACGAGCCCGCAATCCTCGGGCTTGCCCTCAACGAGGTCTTCGTTCCGATCCTGCAACGACAGTTTCCCGAAATCGTCGACTTCTACCTGCCTGCCGAGGCCTGCTCCTACAGGATGGCGCTGGTTTCGCTCCGCAAGCAGTACCCGGGGCATGCAAAGCGCGTCATGTTTGGGCTGTGGAGTTTTCTGCGCCAGTTCATGTACACCAAGTTCATCGTGGTGCTGGATGACGACGTGGACATCCGTAGCTGGCCCGAAGTGATCTGGGCGATCACGACAAGGGTGGATCCAGGCCGCGATACGCTGATCGCGGAAAACACGCCCATCGACTACCTCGACTTTGCCTCGCCGGTTTCCGGGCTGGGTTCGAAAATGGGGCTCGACGCGACCAGCAAATGGCCGGGCGAAACCAGCCGCGAGTGGGGGCGCCCGATCCGCATGGTTGACGAGGTGGGCGCCCGCATGCAGGCGCTGCTCGAGTCGCTGGGTATCCGTTGAGGTTGCGCTGGGGTTGCGTTGAGGCTGAGTTGAGGCTGCATGGAGTCTGCGTGGAGTCTGCGTTGAGGCTTCGCTGACGTTGCGCGGAGTTTGCGCTGAGGTTGCGCGGAGTTTGCGCGGAGCTTGGTGGAGACTCGCGCGAAGTATCCACGTCGTGGGGCCGCCGCTGGAACGCAGCGCAACTGCGCTTCATCCCGCCGCAACGATGATGCGCAGCAGAGCATCGATCGCCTGCCGCGCGGCAGGCGCCTTTGGATGGTTGATCAGCAGGCTCAGCGCATAGCGCGTACCGCTACGCGCCTCCACATAGCCCGAGAGTGCGCGAACCTCGTTGAGGCTCCCGGTCTTGAGCCAGAGCCGGCCGCGAAAGCCCTGCTCGGTGATCCGCCGCTCCATCGTGCCGTCCACACCGGCAAGTGGCAGGCTGTCGCGAAAAGCTTCGGCGCTGGGCAGTTCTTGGGCAAGGCGCAGGATGCGGTTGAGATCGCGTGCGCTGATACGTTCGAGCCGGGAAAGCCCCGAGCCGTTCTCCACCGTGAGTGAAGTGAGCTTCACCCCACGACCGGCCAGCCAGCCAGCAACCCGCTCGGTGGATGCGCTGACCGCAGCGGGGCGTCCACTGGGCGCTGCAAGCTGTCCGCTGACCGCTGCAGGCCATCCGTTGGGCGCTGCGGGCTGTCCGCTGGGCGCTGCGGGCGATACGCCGCCTGCGGAGAGCTGGAGCCACAAGTGCCGTGCGAGCAGATTGTTGCTTCGTTTGTTCACATCCTGGACCACCTCGAGCAGGGTGTGCCGCGATTCCCAGCGCAGAAGCAGGTGTGGCGCAGTGCGCGCTGCCCCATCGCTTCGCGTTGCGCTGCCGGTCCACACGCCGCCCTGAGCCGCCCATTCGGCACGAAAAAGCGCCTCGGCGAACTCCGCCGGGTCGGCGATCGCAACATAGCGCTCGCCCCGCCCGCAGGCGCGCGGCCACCGCCCTTCCACAATCACTTCGCGCGCCGAGCGGAAACCCTCGAGACGAAACGCCACGCTTGCATCGCGGCAGGGGCCCGCCGGCTTTGCCAGACGATCCACCCAGTGGAAACCGCTGAGCGGCGGGTCTGCAAGCAGCGGCGCATCGCCTCCCCAGGCAAGCCGGGTTGCACGAAAGTTGAGATCGGCCGCCATCGGGGCCACGTTGTAGGGCTGAAACACATCGCCGTCGATCGGAGCAACTTCCGACACGCCGGGCTCGTAGAGCGCTCCGTCGAGCAGAAGGTCGCCGCGCAGTTCGCGCAGGCCCAACGCGCGCAACGCAGCGATCACGGCCCGCAAATCCTCGATCAGGAGCTTCGGATCCCCAGAGCCGCGAAGCACCAGATCGCCGTCGATCGACTCCCCACGCAAAGGAGCATTAGTCCGCCACTCGGTCTTCCAGCGCAACCCGGGTCCGAGCAACTCGAGTGCCGCAAGGCTGGTGAGGATCTTGATCGTGGACGCAGGATTCATCGCTTCGTCGGCACGGTGCAGCCAGCGCAGGGGCTGTGATCCGGCTTGTGGCGCCGTATTGCCCACGGGCATCCCGAGTGGCTCGAGCGCAAGACCCACAGCACTCCCCGGAATCTGCAAGGACTGAGCCAGATGCGAAAGCCATTGCTGCAGGGCGGCTTCGCGCTCGCTTCCGGCCGCGTGGACCTGAACGCTGACCATGGCAAAAACGAAAACCGCGAAGAGCCGGCGCCAGAGTCGCGCACGACGCCCTCGCAGCCTCAGGTGAGCCTCTCTCGTCTCCCCTTGACGCGCTTGATCACCCCTGCTCGGCATGCTCCAAAGTCCTCCGTCCGTATGCGCGATCGGCAGCGGCCGGCTCGATCCCGGGCCGGCTCGATCCCAGGCTCGGTCGAACCCGGGCTGGCTCGAACCCGCGCTGGCCCGGGCAATAATCCTTGTTCCAGACACCCCGCGCAGGTGCAGGCTCGCGCGCAGGACGAACCACCTCAACCAACCTGACCACCATGATCGAATGGACCATCAGGATCGGTGGACCCACCTGCAGCGGCGGACCCATCAACACCAAGGGGCCTCCAGTATCGACGGACCCAACAACACCGATGGACCCAACCATTCAAGGAGAAGCGCCATGCGCCTCAAGGATCGACACCTGATCGTCACCGGTGGGGCCCGTGGCATCGGCGCAGCCTGCGCGGCCCGCTTTGTGCGCGAGGGGGCCCACGTTCTTGTGGTGGACCTCGAGCCCTTCCCCGACGGCATTGAACCTTTGCACGAAACCGCAATCGCCTCTGCACAGGCTGACCCAGTCCGCGACTCCACCCTTGGCGACCCAGTCCGCGACTCCACCCTTGGCGACTCGGCCGATGCGCCCACCCTCGGAGGCTCGGCCAACTTTCCTGTCCTCGGCGACTCGGCCCGCACCCCTGGGCACGACGCGGCCTCGTCGAGGGACCGGATCCTTTTCCTTCGTGGCGATGTCCGTGCACGTTCCTGCGCCGAGCAGGCGCTATCGATGGCTTTGCAACACTGGGGCACGGTGGACGGGCTGCTCAACAATGCGGGAATTATCCACGGTTGCCCCTTCCTCGAACTCCGCGACGAAGACTTCGACCGCGTACTTGACGTGAACCTGCGCGCGTATTTCGTGTTCAGCCAGGTTGTTGCGAGGCATATGGTGGCGCATGCGATCCGGGGCTCGATCGTCAACATGTCGAGCGTGAACGCGCTCCTGGCGATCCCCGATCAACTGCCCTACGCAGTGTCGAAGGGCGGCGTGAATCAGCTGACCCGCGTGACTGCGATGGCCCTCGCTGCCGAGGGCATCCGTGTGAACGCGGTTGGCCCTGGAACGATCGCCACCGAACTTGCGCGAAAGGCGGTGCTCGGTTCGGAGGCAGCCCGCCGCAAGATCCTTTCGCGCACACCGCTGCTGCGTCTGGGCGAGCCCGAAGAGGTGGCGCAAGTGGCCGCATTCCTGATGAGCGAGGAGGCTTCGTACCTCACCGGGCAGATCGTGTACCCGGACGGCGGACGCATGGCGCTCAACTACACCACGGACTGAGCGTTGCGCCTTCCGGGTTCCAGCGCGCCTTCCCCGCCACCCCGCCCGCCTCGCGCCTGAAGACCGTCAGTCGTCGGCGTCTTCCGGCCTGCGGTGCACCAGCACTGGAATGCCGCTGTGGGTGAGTACTTTCTGCGTCTCGCTGCCGAGCAGCAGGGCCGCAAGGCCGCGACGTCCGTGCGAGGCCATCACGATCAGGTCGCAGCCCTCGTCTTCGGAAACTTCGATGATGGTTTCCCAGACGCTGCTGTCGAGCCGGGTGATCGTGCGACAGGACACCTTGAGTTCTTCCGCCCGCTCCTTCACGGTTGCCAGGATCCGCGCGGAGGCAAGGCCCACCGCCTTCTCATACTCGCTGTCGGTGAAGGGCGCTGCGATCGGCATCTCGGCAAAGACTGGCGGAACAAAGGGTCGTTGAATGTTGAGCGCAGTCACCCTCGCGCCGGTCTCCGAGGCGAGCAGGAGCGCGGCCTCGGTTGCCGCCTGCGAGGGCTCGGAACCGTCGGTGGGAAGCAGGAAGTGCTTGTACATGGCAAGGGCTCCTCGAAGTTTCTGGCGCGGGCAGCGCCGCAAAGAACAGTCTCGGCCCGTGTCAGATGCGGCACTCCGAGGCGACCACAGCGATCGCGTCAAGAACCACCGCAAGTTGCTCGTCTCCGATGTCGAGGTGGGTGACGAGACGCAGGGGGCGCCGGTCGAGCACCTCCACTCCGGAGGCTAGCAACTGGGCAACCAGTTGGTCGAGTAACCGAGTGTCGCGCTGCGGATCATCCCCGGCCTCAACCCAGACCATGTTCGTGGCCTGGACGACACGGAGGCCCCCGAGCGAGCGCAAGGCATGCGCGAGTGTCGCTGCCCGCGCATGGTCTTCCTTGAGCCGATCGACGTGGTGCTCCAGTGCGTAAAGACCCGCCGCTGCGAGAATGCCTGCCTGCCGCATTCCACCACCCAGCATCTTCCGGATCCGGTGGGCGCGCGCAATCAGTCCCGCAGAGCCCACGAGCACCGACCCGGCCGGCGTGCCGAGCCCCTTTGACAGGCAAACCGAAACCGAGTCGAAGTGGCAGGCAATCTCGATCGCCCGAAGGCCCTGGGCACATGCGGCATTGAAGAGGCGCGCCCCGTCGAGGTGGCTTGCAAGGCCAAGATCCCGGGCGAGCCGGGTGGCAGCCCTCACATAGTCCTGCGGCATTACCTGACCCGCGAAAGTATTCTCCAGGGCGAGTAGCCGGGTACGCGCAAAGTGCGGGTCGTCGGGCTTGACCGCACCCGCAATCCGCTCGAGCGCAATCGACCCGTCGGCTTCCTGCTCAAGAGGCTGAGGCTGGATACTCCCGAGCACCGCAGCACCCCCCGCTTCGTACTTGTAGGTATGGGCCTTCTGCCCGACGAGCACCTCGTCGCCCCGTTCACAATGCGCCATCAGCGCGCACAGATTCGACATCGTGCCGGTGGGCAGGAAAAGCGCAGCCTCGAAGCCGAGCATTTCCGCGAGGCGATCCTGCAAGGCCAGCACGGTTGGGTCGTCGCCAAAAACGTCGTCGCCGGTACGCGCAGCCATCATCGCCGCAAGCATCCTCGGGGTTGGCCGCGTCACCGTGTCGCTGCGCAGATCCGCAACCGCGCTCCGGGGCCGCATCGCCGCAGTGCGCTGGCGGGCGTCGTGTTCCCTGGTGATTGTCTCCACATCATCCTCCAGATCTCAAGGCTCAAGACTTCGATTGTCCTCCTGTGCGAGAGCGGTGGGGTTGCCGGGACCGCACAGGCAGACCGGAAAAGCGCCTCCGGGGCTCCAGGAGTAGCCGCGAACCATGTATCCCCGGGTATGCGGTTGGAGCATCCGCGCTGCTCCATCAGCGCAGGGCGGCCCAAGCACTCACGCAACCCGAATCCGATGGATACCCACTGACTTGATATCTTCATATCAGCCGGGTATTATTAGCACTCGCAGGAGATGAGTGCTAGCAACAGGCCGAGGGTTCCGGGTCGAGAGACCACCCAGCGGGCGGAGTGGGCTCTTCTCCTCGTTCATCCCATGTTCAACAAAAGGAGCTTCAAGGCATGAAACTGCGTCCTTTGCATGACCGCGTGATCGTCAAGCGCCTCGACACCGAGCGCAAAACCGCCTCCGGCATCGTGATCCCCGACAACGCTGCGGAAAAGCCCGACCAGGGGGAAATCCTGTCGGTCGGCAACGGAAAGATCCAGGACGACGGATCGGTCCGCCCGATGGCAGTGAAGGTCGGCGACAAGGTTCTCTTCGGCAAGTACAGCGGCCAGACCGTCAAGGTTGATGGCGAGGAACTTCTTGTGATGCGTGAAGAAGACATCATGGCGATTGTGGAGTAAGCGGGTTCCCCAGCCACGCATGTCTGCGCTACACGCGTAATACCCAACATCGTTTTGCACTCATCGGAGTAAAGAGTTATGGCAGCCAAGCAAGTCAATTTTCATGATGATGCCCGTTCCCGACTGGTCAACGGCGTCAACATCCTCGCCAACGCCGTCAAGGTCACGCTCGGCCCGAAAGGCCGCAACGTGGTGCTTGAGCGCAGTTTTGGCGCTCCCACCGTGACCAAGGACGGTGTGTCGGTGGCCAAGGAGATCGAGCTGAAGGACAAGTTCGAGAACATGGGCGCCCAGATGGTGAAGGAGGTCGCCTCCAAGACCAGCGACAACGCCGGCGACGGCACCACCACCGCCACGGTCCTCGCCCAGGCGATCGTGCGCGAGGGCATGAAGTACGTCGCCGCGGGCATGAACCCGATGGACCTCAAGCGCGGCATCGACAAGGCCGTGATTGCGATCACGGAGGAACTCAAGCGCATCAGCAAGCCTTCCACCACCTCGAAGGAAATCGCACAGGTCGGTTCGATCTCGGCGAACTCCGACGAGGAGATCGGCCGCATCATCGCGGAGGCGATGGAGAAAGTGGGCAAGGAAGGCGTGATCACGGTTGAGGACGGCAAGTCGCTCAACAATGAGCTCGATGTCGTCGAGGGCATGCAGTTCGACCGTGGGTACCTCTCGCCCTACTTCATCAACAACCCCGACAAGCAGATCGCGGTGCTCGAAGATCCCTTCGTGCTGCTCTACGACAAGAAAGTGTCGAACATCCGCGAGTTGCTCCCGGTGCTCGAGGGCGTGGCCAAAGCGGGCCGGCCGCTCATGATCGTGGCCGAAGACGTGGAAGGTGAGGCGCTCGCCACCCTGGTGGTGAACAACATCCGCGGCATCCTCAAGACCTGTGCTGTGAAGGCGCCCGGCTTCGGCGATCGGCGCAAGGCGATGCTGGAGGACATGGCAATCCTCACCGGCGGCGTGGTGATTTCGGAAGAGACCGGCATGACGCTCGAGAAGGCGAGCCTTCAGGATCTTGGCCGCGCCAAGCGGATCGAGATCGGCAAGGAGAACACCACCATCATCGACGGCGCCGGCGATGCCAAGAACATCGAAGCGCGGGTGAAGGCGATCCGGGCCCAGATCGAAGAGGCCACCTCCGACTATGACCGCGAAAAGCTCCAGGAGCGGGTTGCCAAGCTCGCGGGCGGCGTTGCAGTGATTCGCGTTGGTGCAGCCACCGAGGTGGAAATGAAGGAGAAGAAGGCGCGGGTGGAAGACGCCCTGCACGCAACCCGCGCCGCAGTGGAAGAGGGCATCGTGGCAGGTGGCGGTGTGGCCTTCCTGCGCGCCCGCGCCGCAACCAAGGTGGTGGGTTCCAACCCCGACCAGGACGCTGGCATCAAGATCGTGATGCGCGCCGTGGAAGAGCCGCTGCGGCTGATCGTGGCGAATTCGGGCGGCGAACCGAGCGTGGTGGTGGCCAGGGTGCTCGAAGGCACGGGCAACTTCGGTTACAACGCTGCCACCGACACCTTTGGGGACCTCCTCGAGATGGGCGTGGTTGACCCCACCAAGGTGGCGCGCACTGCGCTCCAGAACGCCTCCTCGGTTGCGGGTCTCATGCTCACCACCGACGCTATGG
>Ga0208048_1001646_pt1 | contig 11352 bp, 8 predicted proteins | sample Malawi_45m_30L_FD_184163 | JGI IMG/M metagenome (GOLD analysis project Ga0208048, IMG submission 184163) | Freshwater microbial communities from Lake Malawi, Central Region, Malawi to study Microbial Dark Matter (Phase II) - Malawi_45m_30L... | ecosystem: Environmental > Aquatic > Freshwater >... | reverse complement strand
GAATGATCCGCCCCTGCAGCAGGGCTGCAGCCACGCGAATCCGTTCGATGGTGACGGTCATGACAAAATGATACCCGTCCAGCCCGCGTACAACAGAGTAAAGTCCCCGGCGAGGATTTCCGCATGAATTCCACCACACCGTCTCGCTTCGAACGATGGCAGGCCTCGACGCTCGCGCCGTTTCGCTATCGTGTGTTCGCGGTGTTCTGGTGGGCGTCATTGGCATCGTCGTTTGGCGGTCTGATCCAGACGGTGGGCGCCGCCTGGCAGATGGCGCTGATCGCGCCCGCTGCAGATGACATTGCGCTGGTGCAAGCCGTCGGTGCGCTGCCATTTTTCTTTCTGTCGCTGATCGCTGGCGCGCTCGCCGACAATTACGATCGACGTCTGCTGATGCTCGCTTCGCAAATTTTGGCGCTGACGGCCTCGTTGGCGCTGGCCTTGCTTGCATTCTTCGGCCAGATCACCCCTATCGCATTGCTAGTATTGACGTTTTTCATTGGCTGCGGGGCCGCGGCGTTTGCGCCGGCGTGGCAGGCGTCGATCGGCGAGCAAGTTCCGCGCGAATCGATTCCGGCGGCCGTGATGGCCAATGCCATGGGTTTCAATCTGGCGCGTAGCGTGGGTCCCGCAGTCGGTGGTGTCATTGTGGCGACAGCAGGCGCGGGCGTCGCGTTCGCCATCAACGCCGTGTCGTACATCGGACTGATCGCTGCTTTACTTTGGTGGCGTCTGCCGAAACCGCAGCGCGAGTTACCGCCCGAGCCGCTGGCGTCGGCGATCGCGGCCGGTATCCGCTACGTACGACTGTCACCTAATTTGACCGCCATCATGTTTCGCTCGGTGTTGTTCACCGTACCGATCTCGGCTGTGCCGGCGCTCATGCCGGTCGTTGCCCGCGATTTGCTCGGCGGTGGTGCGCCGACTTACGGGGTGCTGCTCGGTGGTTTTGGTGTGGGTGCGATGCTCGGCGCGCTCTCCAGCGCGGCCTTTCGCGCGCGATTTTCTAGTGATCTTTTATTGCGTGGCCTGTGTGCGGTAGCCATGGTGGCTACCGTCGCCATCGCGCAAAGTCCGTGGGCGGCGACGACCTTGATCGCGCATGTGATCGCGGGCTTCGTCTGGACGCTCGGTCTCGCCAATTTCAACATTGCCGTGCAGTTGTCCTCGCCGCGCTGGGTAACGGGCCGTACGCTGGCGACATATCAAACGTTCGCCTTCGCGGGCATGGCTGCTGGCGCGTGGCTGTGGGGGCATCTCGCCACGGGAATCGGTTTGCGCGAGACGCTGCTGGTTGCCGGCCTGTCGTCGCTCAGCACTTTTGCGGTGGCGCGCTGGTTGCCGGTGTCGGTTGCGCGTTCAGGCTCACTCGATCCGCATGTCACGGCCACCTCGCAAGCGCCGCGCGTCGAATTGCACGAGTCCGCGGGGCCGATCGTGGTCACGCTCGAGTATCGTGTGCCGGAACAGAACGCCGCACGCTTCGTGGCCGTGGTCAATGAATTGGGACGTATTCGGCGGCGCGACGGCGCACGCAATTGGTCCGTCTGTCAGGACCTCGACCAGCCCACGCTCTGGGTGGAGCGTTTCGAAAGCCCGACCTGGATCGACTATCTGCGTCGACAGACGCGCCCGACGCTCGCTGATCAAGAAATTCGCCAACGCCTGCTCGGCATCATCGAGGGCGAGCGGGGCAGCGTTCGTCGGTACATCGAACGTCCGCCGGGCGCCGAGCCGTTAGGCACCGCAAGCGCGCGCCCCGAACCTCTCGACGACACCGTCAGTCACGGTTGAAAGCGCGGCACCGTCGCGGCGCTGGATGATCGCCGGTTTCAGCCTTCGTCAACGTCGCGGCCGGAGACGATCCGCGGCAGTGTGAGGGCGGCGAGTGCGGCCACCAGCAACAGGGGTGCAATAATCAAAGAAAAAGACCATTGCCAACCGATACTACCCACCGCAAGGGGCACGAGCGCCGGGAGCAGTGCAAAGCCCACCGTCAGCGGTGCCGAGCCGCAGGCGGCATAGGCGGTGGTGCGCATGCGCGTCGGATAAAGATCGGTGAGCAGGGCGCCGACGACGGCGTTACTGCCGTAGAAAAATGCGCCAGTGAGTCCGTACAGGGCGAGATCTTGCCAGCGCGCTTGAGGGATCCACATCAGCGCCACGAGAGCGATGGCGCCGAGTACGGTCCAAAGCGCGAAAGTGTCGCGCCGCGGCATGCGGTATTCGCCCACCCAGGCCGCAGCGAGATAACCAAAAATGGCGATACCGTTGGAGAGTCCGACCAGCTGTGCGGCCTCGCCCTGACTGTAGCCGCGCACGGTGATGAAGTAGGTCGGAAAGAAAAACGCCGTTCCTGCGTAGGCGCAGCCAAAGGCAAAAAACAACACGATGGAACCGAGGGAGCGGCGTCGGTAGGGCGCCGAGAAGAGCTCGCGCAGCAAACCGAAGTCGATCCCCTTGGTGCTGCTGCGGTTCGCCGCAACTTGCTCGAAGCGCTCGCTCTCGGGCAGACGCCAGGCTATCAGAAAGGCGATGGGCACAACGGCGAAGCCGATCAAAAAAATCGAACGCCAGCCACTCGACTCGAGTAATGGGGCTGCGAGCATGGCTGCCAAAAACCAGCCGAGCGGATAGCCGCATTGCAGCACGCCCATCAGCATGCCGCGATGGCGTGCCGGTGCCGACTCGGCCACGTACGCTGCCGTGATCGGCGCGAGACCGGCGGCGACGCCGAAGGCGAGGGCGCGCAATATCGTGAGCTGGGTGAGGTCGGTCACGAAGCCATGCAGACCGACGAAGAGGGCCGAGAGCGCGAGCAAGCCGGCGAGAGTCCAGCGTCGGCCCCAGGCGTCTGCTGCGAGACCGGCGAGAATCACCATGAATGCAGCGGCGATGAAGCCTGTCGTCAGGATGAGGCCGATCACTTCGAGGCTCACCTGATACTCGGCGACGATGCCGGGGATGGCGTAGCCGAACAGCGACTGATCGAGATTGCTCATCGTCCAGGCAAAGAGGCTGAGGACGAGCACCGTGAACCAAGTTTTTTGACTTTCGCTCATGGCCACGATGGTAACGCCTTTGCTGCGTCAGATCGCGCTTGGGTTAAGCTTACCCGCATGGCAACAGAATCCGCTTTGCTCGCAGAGCGCTGGTTTGCAGCCTATGCCGATGACCATCGGCATCCGGTCAATCAGCAGTTGCACGTCATTTGTGTGCCCGCGATCGTCTGGTCGATATTGGCGATTTTGCAGTGCCTACCCGCACCCGAGGTTATGGTCACGGTCTTGGCCGCGATCGGGCTCGAGCAAGGCGCGTGGGCTGCGCTCGCGGCGGCCGCGGCGGTGCTCTTTTGGTTGTGGCTCTCGTTGCCGCTTGGAATCGGCACCGCCGTGCTTTCGGCACTTTGTTTTTGGGTGAATGCATCGATCCTGCAGAGCTTTGGAAACTTTGTGCTGCTGATCGCCGGCATCGCGGTATTCGTGCTGGCTTGGATCGGCCAGTTCGTCGGCCACGTGGTCGAAGGACGCCGACCGAGTTTTTTCACTGACCTCGTTTATTTGTTGATCGGTCCTCCCTGGGCACTCGCCAAGGCTTATCGCCTGGTCGGACTCGAGCGGTAACAGACAGCCATTTGAACTCGTGGAGTTTGTCGATGATCTCAACACTGCGTTCCGGTTTCTTTGTTTTGCTCGGGGCCTGCATGCTCGCGGTCTCGAGCGGGGTGGCGGTCGCAGACGACTCGCTGTTGCGTTTCGTCGAGTCGCGGCGCGCGATTGATCGAGCAGTCGCGCTCGAAATCTGGAACTGGGCCGAGGTTGGCTATCAGGAGGAAAAGACGAGCGCGCGATTGCAAAAAGAATTGCGTGACGCGGGTTTCTCGGTTCGTGTAGGGGTCGCCGATATGCCCACGGCTTTCGTCGCCGAATATGGCAGCGGCAAGCCGGTGATCGCGATTTTGGCCGAGATGGACGCGCTGCCGGGCGTATCTCAGGCGGCGGTTCCCGAGCGCTCGCCGTTACGCGGCCGGATTTCCGGGCACGCCTGTGGTCATCATCTTTTCGGTACGGGGTCGACCTCCGCCGGTATCGCCGTCAAAAATTGGCTGCTCGCCAACAAGCGCACGGGCACGATCCGTGTTTATGGCACGCCTGCCGAAGAGGGCGGTGCAGGCAAGGCCTATATGGTGCGTGCCGGCTTGTTCAACGATGTCGATATCGCGCTGCATTGGCATGCGGGCGATCGCAATGTCGTGACCAACGAACCGTCGCTTGCCAATAAGAGTGCGAAATTTCGTTTCAATGGCGTGGCAGCTCATGCTGCGGGCGCGCCGGATCGTGGTCGTTCGGCACTCGATGGCGTCGAAGCCATGAATTACATGGCCAATTTGCTGCGCGAGCACATGCCCGATGATGCGCGGGTGCACTACATCATCACCCGCGGGGGCGATGCGCCGAATGTGGTGCCGGAATTTGCCGAAGTGTATTACTACGTGCGACATCGCAACCCCATGGTGATGGCCGAACTCTTCGATCGCCTTATACGAATTTCCGAGGCGGCGGCGCTGGGGACCGGAACCTCGGTCAACCACGAAGTGATCCACGGCGCCTACAGTCTGTTGCCCAACGATGCGCTGGCGGCGCTCGCCGATGAAAAATTACGCAAAGTGGGTGGTGTTCAATGGGATGCGAAGGAACAGGCGTTCGCGGTAAAGATTTCGACCACCTTTGCCAAAACCGACCTCGGCCTCGGCTCCGAACGCGAGGTGCAACCGATTGGGGCGCGGACGTCGTTCGGCTCGACCGACGTGGGTGATGTGAGTTGGACTGTGCCCACCATCGGCTTCAGAACGGCGACTTGGGTACCGGGCACGCCTGCGCACTCGTGGCAGGCGGTTGCCGCAGGTGGTATGAGCATCGGCCTCACAGGTATGGAAAACGCCAGTAAGGTGCTCGCCTTGACCGCGGTCGACCTGCTGTCTCGCCCTGAGTTGATCGGCGCCGCTCGTGCCGAGTTCGAACGTCGACGCGGGCCTGATTACCGTTACGCGAGTGCCGTGGGTGATCGCGCGCCGCCGCTCGATTATCGGCGCTGAAACTTCGAGGTCCTGGTCATGAATATCCCGTTCGCAAACCGCCGGCTGTTGGCGTTATCGGTACTATTTTCTTTGGGTTTGATCAGTGCCGCGGCGCTGGCGCAGTCGCCGTCGCAGGCTGCCGGGGCTGAGCGGCGCTGGGTGATCATCGTCGACAGCGGTAATCAGGCTGGCGAGATCGTCGAATCCTGCAGCACGGCACGCGATTGTAAGCTGCGCTATATTTTCAAAGATAACGGGCGTGGACCGGAAATCCTCGAGCGCATTCGCTATGCCGCCGACGGCACGCTGGAGCGCTATGCTGCGACCGGCGAGAGTACCTTTGGTTCGTCGGTCGACGAGCGATTCGCGAGCAAGAACGGGCGTGCACAGTGGCAGTCGACCGCCGAGCGAGGCAGCACCGATGCAGGCGAAGGCAAACTCTATCTGCCACTGCAAGGCAGCGGGATAGTCTATGAGGCGATGGCGCGGTTGACTGCCGGCGGCAAGACGCTGGCCGTGCTGCCGACTGGCGAGGTCACGCGCCGCACGATCACGACGCTGGCCTTGGGTGAGGGCGGGCAACGACGCGAGCTCGAACTCGTCGCGTTCAGTGGTCTTGGGCTGACACCGGACTTTGTGTGGATCACCCGCGGTGCGATGCCGCAATTCTTTGCCTACGTGATTCCGGGCTACGCCGTGACCATACCGGCGGGGCTTGAGGGCATGAGCGCGCGACTCATCGAAGCACAAAGGACGGCGGAGAATCAGCTGCTGGCAGGCTTCGCGCCGCGCTTGTCGGTGCCGCTCGAGGGACTCAGCGTCATTCGTAACGCGCGTCTTTTCGACAGCGAGCACGCACGCCTGCGCGATGGTCTGCACGATGTCCATATTTTACGTGGACGAATTTCCTCCATCCAGCCCGCCGGAGCGAGCCTTGAGGCCGCGCAACCGATACGCGAGCTGGATGCCGGCGGGCGAGTCATGTTGCCCGGACTCTTTGACATGCACGCGCATGTCGGTCGCTGGGAGGGCGGTCTCAATCTTGCGACCGGCGTCACCACGGTCCGCGATTTGGGTAACGACAATCCGACGGTGCAGCAGATCATCGATGAAACCGCTGCAGGAACCGTTTTCGGTCCGCAAATCGTGCCTACAGGGTTTCTCGAGGGCGAGAGCCCCTACAGTGCGAGAAATGGCTTCGTGATCAGCACGCTCGATCAAGCTAAGCGCGCGGTCGATTGGTACGCGGCGCACGGCTATCCGCAGATCAAGATCTACAATAGCTTTCCGCGCGAGCACCTGCGCGCAACCGTCGCTTACGCCCATGAGCGCGGTCTGCGCGTGAGTGGTCATGTGCCTGCCTTCTTGCGCGCCCGCGATGTGGTCGAGGCGGGCTTCGATGAACTCAATCACATCAACCAGATCGTGCTCAATTTTTTGGTTGATGAACGCACTGATACACGTACGCTACAACGCTTTTACCTGCCAGCCGAGAAGACCGCCGGGCTCGATTTCGAGGGGCCCGCGGTGCGTGACTTCATCGATTTGCTGAGAGCGCGCGGCACGAATATTGACCCCACTCTGACCACTTTCGATTTTTTGCGGCAGCGCGACGGTGAGATGTCAGCCGCCTACGCGGCGATTGCCGATCACCTGCCCGTGAATTTGCAGCGCAGTCTGGTCAGCGGCGGTATGAAAATTCCGAACGATCGGGTGCACGCGCTCTACACCCGCTCCTACGCACGCATGATCGACTTCGTTGGCCGTATTCATCGCGCAGGGATTCCGCTCGTGGCGGGTACTGATGCGATCGCGGGGTTCACGCTGCAGCGCGAGCTTGAGCTCTACGTGCAGGCTGGTATTCCGGCAGCTGAGGTACTGCGGATTGCCACCTGGAACGGCGCCAAGTACAGCCGACTACTCGCGGACCGGGGCAGCCTGGAGGTGGGTAAGCTTGCGGATCTCGTGCTCGTCGAAGGCGACCCGACACAGGACATCACCGCGATTCGCAAGGTGGCGCTCGTCGTCACTCAGGGCCGCAGTATCGATCCCGCGGCCGTCTTTCGCGAGCTGGGTATCAAGCCCTTTGTTGCCACGTCGCCGCGTTGGAAAAAAAAGCCCGCTGATCGCGGGTCTCCTCTGGGGGCTGTCCCGACCTAGAGTTTGTCGGCCGGTTTTGGGGTCGAGGGCGCGACTTTCTTTCTGGTGCCCGCCGGTTTGGCGGCCCCGGCCGGTGTGAAGCTGAACTTTTGACCGGCAACCGCTGCCTCGTACATCAGGCCACCCTTAGCGATGGTGAGCACGGCGAAGCCACGGTAAAACTCGCCCGTGGTCGTGGCGTCTTTCTTGCCGCCTGCCACGCCGGCACTGGCTCCCGCGGTGCCCGCTGACGCATTGGCGCTCGCGGTGATCGCGACTGCGCCGACACCGGCGCCGAACGTGAATTCGCCGCCAGTGAATTCATTGAGCGCACGCTTGTCTTGCAGGAATACGATCTGGCTATAGGTCTGACCGCCAGCTTGGAAACCCAGGCTCAGCTGCGTGAGTACCACATCGCCGATGTAACGGCCCTGTTCATAAACCTTGCCGATGCCGCGCGCACCGCCGACACCGAGCCCGCCTTTACCGACGGTCGGGAAGATGGCGTAGCCGTAGCTGCGCTCGAAGAAGGAACCGCTCTGTCCGGCATTACGAAAGAGTTCTCTCGTGTCTGCATATTCGTCGGCCCGGGAGGGTGCGCTGCAGACGAGCGCGGCGGTGGCGGCGATCAGAAGACTGCGAAGTGTACGATCCATGCTTAGGCTCTCCGTGACGTTGCGCAACCGTGTTCGGTTATCGATGGATTCGAATGCTAGCGCGTTTACGGAGCAGTTACACTTCGCGCCCATGAGTACTGAATTCGGTATCGTGATGGAGGCGTCGCCCGGATACACGGCGCGTCTCGCGGGCGATATCGAAACCATGGGTTTCGACGTTTTGTTGTGTCCTGACACACAAAACCTGAGCCCTGACCCGTTCTCACAGTTGGCTCTGGCGACGCAAACCACGCGGCGTTTGCGGCTCGGCACGGGCGTGACCAATCCGGTGACCCGCGATGTTGCAGTGACGGCCTGCGCTTTTTCCACGCTGCAGGCCGAGTCGGGAGGACGCATGATTTGTGGTATCGGTCGCGGTGATTCTTCGGTCGCACACATCGGCGCGCGCCACGGGACGACCGCGCAGTTGCGAACCTTTGTCGAGCAGCTCAAGGCCTATACGCGTGGTGAGACCCTCGACCGTGATGGCACGGCATCGCGTATTCGCTGGTACGAGTCGCTACCCGTCGAGCCGATCGTCATCGATATCGCCTGCACCGGGCCGCAGACCATACGCATGGCGGTCGATGTGGGCGATCGCGTGAGCTTCGCCGTGGGCAGCGCACCTGAGCGTATTCGTTGGGCGATGGATACTGCGCTCGCGCGACTCGCCGAGACCGCTCGTCCCCGAGAGTCGATCCGCATCGGCGCCTATGTCAATTTGGTCTGTGACCCTGATGAACAGCGAGCGATTCAGCTGGGGCGCATGATTTCCGGGATGGTCGCACACTTCGCCGGCATGAAAGACGCGCCACTCGATCATCTGCCGCCGCGTCTCAAAGATCTGGCGGCCAAGATGCAAAGCGGCTACGACATGAAACACCACGCACAGGAGCAGGGCAGTCATCTCGCGACGGTGCCCGATGATTTCATCGACTGGTTCTCGATCTGCGGACCTCCGTCAAAGTGTCGAGATCGTCTTGGCGAATTACTCGCCATGGGCCTCAATCACGTCTATCAACTTGGCGGCTCACCCGTTGCGCATCCGCATGGTCTGCGACAAGAGGCGATGGTGCGCCAGGCGGCGCTTTACGCTAACGATGTGTTACCGCATTTTCGTTGATAGCGCATCGAGTACTTCCAGTGATACCCGCTCGGCAGATTCGAGAGCGGCCTCCATGCCACGTGCGCTGATGGCGGTGTGCTCACCGCAAAAGAAAAGTCGACCATGTGGGGCGGCCAGCGAACGCGCGAGCTCGACCTGACCCGGACCAAAGATTGCCCAGGTGCCGCCAGCATAGGGGTCTCGCTCCCAGGAGTGCCAGGCGGCAAGTTCGAGTGCACCGCGCGCTGCGGGGCGTAGTCGCTCGATATCGGCAATGACGATTCGCGCCGCTTCGTCGCGACCGAAGCGATCAAGAAATCGCGCATTGAGCGCGCTGCACCAGACGGTGAGGGTGGTCACGGGGCCGCCCTCCGGTCCGTCTCGATTGGCGAGGACCGAGCCGCTTGGCCCATCGCTCCAGAACGCCGGGCTCAGGCCGTCGACCTCCCAAAACGGTCGCTTCGGCATGAGATGAAACTGCGTGATAGGTTTAGCGTCTAAGGTAAGGATAGCGCGCTGTTGGGCTGCGGGTGGCAACGGGTCGATGCGTACATGGCGCAGCACTGGAAAGGGCACGGAGGACACGACTGCGCGAGCCCGGTGCCGAGAGCCGTCGACGGCATACACGGTGACCCCGTCGTCAGCGAGTTCGATTGCCGTGACTCGGCGATCCTCGAGTAGATCGCCGCGTATTCTTTTGGCCATGGCGATCGGTAGCGTCTGATTACCGCCGAGAAATACACCGGTAAAACGCGGCCCTGGACCCTCGCGGTTGATGGACTGCCAGTGATCGACAAAGGCGAGTTGCAGTATCGACACGTCGTGGGCGGACTCGGTACCGTAAGACATGTTGGTCTCGTAGCCGAGCGCGATCTCGGCGTCGGTAGCGCCTTTACTGCGAAGAAAATCATGAACGGGAACGTCGAATTTGGCATGCGCGGCGTCGTGCCAGTTTTCGAGGTCATTGAAGGGCCGATGACGACGCAGCATGGCCCGCCCCCACTCCATCGGCAGCAGCTTTTTATCCTCGCCGCGGAAGGGGTTACGCGGATGATCCGGCCAGCGTGCCGCCGGGATATGTTCACCGCCGATGAAAAGTTCTTGCTGATCCGGGAAACGCGCATAGCGCGGTGCCACGTTGACGAGCTCGACGCCGTAGCGTGCGCTCGCAGCGATGACGCGGCCGTAAGAGCGCGAGACGATATTGCCGCCGACCTCGGGTTGGCCCGGCAGATCAAAGAGCGAGTACAGGCGCCCGCCGACGCGGCGCCGCCCTTCGAGCACGGTGACCTTGAGCCCGTTTTCTTCAAGCGTGAGGGCGGTCTCAAGACCAGAGAGTCCAGCGCCGATGACGATGACATCGGCTACGGTTTCAGGGGTAGGCATCGATGCTAAGGATAGCGGCCTGGGTGTATCTTTTGCAGCGTTTTGCAGCCTCCGATAACGACGGGCACGTTGTCGAGCGCAGAAGTGCTCGAACTGGTGAGCCTGGTCGGCACCCTGATCAATGGAAACCCGATGGTTGAGCGACTTGTTGCGGGGGCGCGGCCGCCGCCGCCGCGATCGATGTGCAGCGTGCAGCAGACCTCGCAAACGCCAGCAGCCGACGGTGAACCTGGTGATTATCTGCAACTGCTCGAAAAGCTTACGCCAAAGATTCAGCCGACCTGGCCCGCGTGCCTGTACTGATGACCTCGGTTAAGAGTGATACGTGTGAGCTCGGCCGGGTTGTGGTGGCTGCGTAACTGGCAGACCGCAGGCTGCGCAGTATTGATGTGCTGTGCGCTGCGGCGGCCCACGAGCTTTCTGCATCTAGGTATTCTTTCGTACATACGGCGGGGGCGGGCGTTGCTACGCTCTCTGCCCTGGGCTGATCACCGCCCCCTCCGATTGGGCCACACCAATATAGCCCTGCTTCCCGCGGGGCTTTTTTGTATCCTTCGACGTTGCGATGTTTGGCGTCACTCCTGACGATTTTCCTGAAGCTTGGCGTGCCGAGGCTGCTCATGCGTTCGCATGCAGCAGCTTCATCACCGAAAGTTTCGCGCGCGATTCGCAGTTACTGGAGGATTTGCTACGCGAGGGTGCGCTGGTCGAGCTGCGACGCGCAGGCGGACAGCTTTGTTGGCCACAGGGCGCCGAACCGCCGACCATCGAGACCGCCGAGGGCGAATGGCAGGCGTGGTTGCGCCGGTGGCGGCGACGCGAGATGGTACGCATCGCGTGGCGCGATCTGAACGGGCGGGCCGGGCTCGAGGAAACGCTCGAAGATCTTTCGGCCTTTGGCGATGACGCTGTGAATGCGGCGATGCGTGTCGCTTGGCAGCTGACCGCGCAGCGCTACGGAACGCCGCAATATGTTGACGGTGCACCAA
>Ga0208048_1001643_pt1 | contig 11367 bp, 10 predicted proteins | sample Malawi_45m_30L_FD_184163 | JGI IMG/M metagenome (GOLD analysis project Ga0208048, IMG submission 184163) | Freshwater microbial communities from Lake Malawi, Central Region, Malawi to study Microbial Dark Matter (Phase II) - Malawi_45m_30L... | ecosystem: Environmental > Aquatic > Freshwater >... | reverse complement strand
TCGCCTCGGTACTCCAACGGTAGAGAGGACGGTCTCAAAAACCGTATAGTGTCGGTTCGAATCCGACTCGAGGCACATGAGCCAAACCAAAAACGATACGAACAGTAACTCAATGTATCGAATTGTTGTTGCTGAGGATGAAACATTAATCCGAATGGACTTAGTCGAAATGTTAACTGAGTCTGGCTATGAAGTAATTGCACAAGCAACCAATGGGCAAGAGGCCATTACATTAGCAACCCAACACAGGCCAGATTTAATAATTTTAGATGTAAAAATGCCGATATTGGATGGAATTTCAGCAGCTGAGCAATTAATAGGTATTTGTCCTGTGTTAATGCTTACTGCTTTTAGTCAAAAAGAATTAGTTGAAAGAGCTAGAGATTCAGGCGTGATGGCTTACGTCGTAAAGCCCTTTACATTAAATGATTTACTTCCTGCAATTGAAATTTCGATTAGCAGATACAGGCAAATGAGAACTCTTGAAAGTGAGGTTGCGGATTTGTATGAAAGATTAGAGACTCGCAAATTATTAGATCGAGCTAAGGGAATCCTGATGAAAGCCCTAAATCTCTCTGAACCTGAGGCCTTTACCTGGATTCAAAAAACAGCCATGGACCAGCGCACCTCCATGAAGGCGGTGGCTGAGGCGATAATTTCACCCCCCTCCATTCCTGGTTCATAACTTTTACGTAACCACGACATTTCGGGACTCCTCATTAATCCCTGTCCTCACCCCTTTGCCTGGCTAAATGACGGGTAATGGTCTATCCTTCACATCTCCCTTTTTTGTAAGGGACATGATCATGAACGAAAGGTACTTAATGAAAAAGCGTGGATTTATTTCGGTAGCTGCAGCAACTGCGCTATCCACCCTGTCGCTTGTTGTATTCGCTCCAGTGTCGAATGCGCAAACTAAGACAGTTACCCTCGCGTTCCAAGGCCCACTAACTGGTGAGGAAGCATCAGTTGGCCAGGATGAATTGGCTGGTATGAAATATGCCATCAAACTCTTTAACGCGAAAAATAAAGGTAAGTATGCAATTAAAGTTGTAGAGGCAGATGACCAGGGCGATCCAGCACAAGCTGCAAAGGTTGCTCCAGGAATTGCATCAAATAAGAAAATCATTGGTCTTGTTGGTGCTGCTTACTCAGGTGCAACTATTGCGTCACTTCCTTATTACAAGCAGACACTGTTACCGATGATTTCCCCATCAGCAACTCGTGTGTCAATTACAGACCCAACGGCTCCGGGGGGCGCAATGGGCGTTCCTGTATTCCACCGTGTGCCACCAACCGATAGGGTTCAAGGACCATCACTATTCAAATTGGCTACTCAAGGTGTGTCGTCACCTAAGGTATTCGTAGTCGATGATCAATCAGCTTACGGCGTTGGTCTAGTGGCTTACATGAAACCTGCAATTCCTGCTGGACAATCTGTTGGATTTGACAGTGTTAGTGACAAGACAACCGACTGGTCTGCAACGATCTCCAAGATTAAGACCTCAGGTGCAAACGTTGTTATTTACACCGGTTACTTCCCACAAGCTGCACCGTTCTTCAAGCAGGCACGTGATAGCGGATACACAGGGATTCTTGCAGGCGGTGACGGCGTTCTGAGTCCAACTTTCGTAACTCTTGCTCCAGCATCAGTTCTCGAAGGTGTTCGTCTAACTGCAGGAACAGTTCCACTTGCAGAAATCAGTGCGAAGCTTGAAGCAGATTTCAAGAAGCAGATGGGTAAGGCCTCTGGCGTTTATGCTGCTGAGGCAATAGATGCGACAAACGTATTCCTAAGCTGCATTGCAAAGGGTAATTCAACTCGCGAAGCAATGCTTAAGTGCGTTAAGGCATATAGTGGTAAATCACTAACTGGTGCAACCATTAAGTTCGATCAATATGGTGATGTCGCTGGAGGTGGCATGAACGGCTTTGTGGTCAAGAACGGCGTTATTACGTTCACAGGGCCAGTCAAGTAAAAAATAAGCGCAAGTAGTTTTCGGCAGGCTCTCATCTCGAGGGTCTGCCGAAATCTTCATTAAAAGCTTTAGATAGGAAAAAGCGCCTTGATACAAAACTTTCTAGATCAGTTCTGGTCACTGACTTTTGGCGGTTTAAGTCTTGGCTTTATCTACATCCTAATAGCTTTGGGCTACACAATGGTCTACGGCGTCTTACGTATGATCAACTTTGCAAATTCAGAAATTTTCATGGTTGGCACTTTTGCCACAATTATTATTATTCGAGATGTATTTAAATTCTCTCAAACTTCAGAGCCGGCGACTGGCCTGCGTCTCTGGCTCATTCTGGCAACAGCTTTGTTTTTTTCTATGTTGGTAGCTGGTGTTCTTTCAATGCTAGTTGAGGTTGTTGCTTATCGCAGACTACGAAGAATGGATTCGGGTGTTCTTGCCCCCTTGATTTCAGCGATCGGCGTTTCAATGGTTCTCGCAGAGAGTGTTCGTATTCTTACTGATTCACGCCCAGTTGCAAGTCCGCGCGCGATGGAAAAGAAATTTATTGGACAGTTTTTTGATGCTGGCATTCGAATTGATAACACCATTATTGTGATATCAGCACTGATTCTTTTTGCCACACTCATTACTTTTGTTAATAAAACTCGCATGGGTAAGGCGATTCGTGCAGTCTCGATGAACCCCAACTCAGCTCGTCTGATGGGTATAAATATCGACGGAGTAGTTTCAGCAACCTTTTTAGTAGGTGGCCTTATGACTGGTGCCGCTGGATTTTTCTATACTTTAAAGTATGAAAATACAGCTTCCAATGTGGGATTTGAATTAGGAATCGCGGCATTTACTGCAGCGATTTTAGGTGGCATTGGAAATATCAAAGGTGCTTTTTATGGCGGACTAGCATTGGGACTCCTCGAAACTTATGCCTCATTTTTTCTGGGAACTCAATGGAAGGCCGTGACTGTGTTCCTTGTGCTTGTAGTCATTTTATATACCAGACCAAACGGGTTATTTGGCGAGGCATTAACCCAGACGAGGGCATGATGATAAATCTTCGTGATAAGGGAGCCGCGATCTGGGAGAGTCAGGGGCGACTTGGTCGCATCGGAATTGCGATCGGTGCAGTAGTGATTGTAGTTGCTCTTCCGTTTATGGGGGGCACAATTCTAAATACCCCCATTGCTGATTATGAATCAGTTTTGGTTTATCCAATTGCAATGTATGTGCTTATGGCAATCGGCCTAAACATTGTCATTGGAAAGAGCGGACTATTAGATCTTGGTTATGTGGCATTCTTTGCAATTGGCGCTTATACCATGGGCTTACTTGGAACTAAGACAGATTTAAACACTTGGGAAATTTTACCAATTGGAATTGCGATGGCGATGTTTTCTGGAATTATTCTAGGAATTCCTGCCCTCAAGTTGCGTGGTGATTATCTCGCAATTATTACTCTTGGATTTGGTGAGATTGTTAGAATCGTTGCGCTCAACCTTGGCGCCCTTGGGCGCTCTGAGGGAATAATAAACATTCCAACTCCTCCATCTATTTTTGGTGTGGAATATAGATTCGATAGCCATCGAGTTTATTATTGGACCCTTTTGGTTCTTATATTGCTGGCGATCTGGATGGTGCGCCGCCTTTCGGTTCGTCGAGCTGGTCGGGCGTGGGAATCTATTCGCCAAGATGAGGATGCCGCAGAATTGCTTGGTGTACCAACATTTAAGTATAAAATTTGGGCGTTCGTCCTAGGGGCCTCCGTTGGTGGAGCGGCAGGAGTGTTTTATGCCTCGAAGACGCTATTTATAGCGCCAGATAACTTTACACTTCAGATCTCTATTTTGATTCTTGCTTGCGTAGTGTTTGGTGGAATGGGAAATATCTGGGGGGTAATTCTTGGAGCTGTGATTCTTGGCTACCTGCCTGATCGTATTCGTTTCATCTCTGATGCAAGACTTCTAGTCTTTGGTCTCGTCCTGGTGATAATGATGAATCTACGTCCCGATGGATTGCTACCACGTAAGAAACGAGAAAAAGCAATTGTAAAAAAGGGTGCTTCATGAGCAAACCCTTAATGGAGCTAAATCAGGTCACCATGAAATTTGGTGGTGTAACTGCTCTAAACGATGTGACCTTTGATGTTAAAGAGAAGGAGATTTTGGGTTTAATTGGCCCAAATGGCGCAGGAAAAACAACAATTTTCAACGTTATCACTGGAGTTTATCAAGTGACTTCAGGTGAGATTGTTTTTGCAGGGAGGTCTTTGTCTGGCGTGAAGCGCTATAAGATTACAAAAAGTGGGATTGCAAGAACTTTCCAGAATATTCGACTCTGGGGCGATATGACTGCCCTTGAAAATGTGATGACCGCGGCAGATACCCACAAAAAATCCGGTTTAGTTTCAGGGCTATTTGGCCTACCAGTTTCGCGTCGTGAAGAAAAGCGCGACAAAGCAAGGGCACAGGAGTTATTAGATTTTGTTGGAATTGGTGAATTTTCGGATCGTCTTGCAAAGAATCTTCCATATGGCGTTCAGCGAAGACTTGAGATTGCAAGGGCGTTGGGTGCAGAGCCGAAGTTACTTCTTCTTGATGAGCCAGCAGCTGGATTTAATCCTTCAGAAAAAGTCGAGTTAGCTACAACAATTAGAAAAATCCGTGATGCTGGTTATACCGTGCTTTTAATTGAGCATGACATGTCGCTTGTTATGAAAGTGTCAGATCGAGTTGTTGTTCTGGATTTTGGACAGATAATTGCTAATGACTCACCTGGAAAAGTTCAAGATGATCCAAGAGTTATTGAGGCTTATTTAGGAGTTCCAGAAGATGCGTCTTGAAATTAGCGATTTACGTGTACATTACGGCAAAATCGAAGCGATTAAGGGTATTTCAGTGGTTGTTAATCAAGGCGAGATTGTTACCTTAATCGGTGCTAACGGAGCAGGAAAGACTACAACCCTAAAAACCATATCCGGACTGCGCTCCCATTCCTCTGGCAGAATTGTTTTTGATGGTGAGGATATTTCTAAGCTTCCAGCTCATGAGAGAGTGAAACGTGGAATTTCTCAAGCACCAGAGGGCCGCGGAATTTTTCCTGGTATGACAGTTTTAGAAAATTTAGAGATGGGCAAGTACCACCTAAAAATACGGGCTTCAAAGATGACCGAAGACTTGGAGAAAATTTACACTCTCTTTCCGCGTTTGAAAGAAAGAACAAGTCAAATTGGCGGAACACTTTCGGGCGGAGAGCAGCAGATGTTGGCTATTGGTAGAGCACTCATGGCAAGACCAAAAGTTCTTCTTTTGGATGAGCCATCCATGGGTTTAGCTCCACAGATGATTGCAAATATTTTTCGAATTATTGCGGAAATTAATAGACAAGGGGTGACAGTTTTATTGGTTGAGCAAAATGCGCAACAGGCTCTTCAAAAGGCTCATAGGGCCTATGTATTAGAGACTGGTGTAATTACTAAAGAAGCAAAGGCGCAAAACCTATTGAATGATCCTCACGTCAAATCAGCTTACCTTGGGACTGGATCTCACGAACTCGATTAACTAGCTCTGAACTAGAATGAGACAGGTAATTCTTGCAGTGCAAGTTCGTTCGCCTTTATCGTTCTTTATTTCAACATTATATGAACAACAAGTTCTTCCTAAAGAAATTGCAGTCGCTACTGCGGTAACAATGCCTGAAGTAGCTGACTTGTGATGAGTTGCATTTATATCAACGCCCACAATTTTTCGATCAGCACCAGCATGAAGTTGAGTACCAATCGATCCTAAACTCTCTGCCAAAACAACATTTGCTCCACCATGCAAAAGTCCTATTGGTTGAGTATTGCCTTCAACAGGCATGGTGGCCACAAGCCGTTCAGGAGAAGCCTCAATAATCTCGATTCCCATTTTCTTATCAAGCGCACCGATACCACGCTCTCGAATTACTTTTAAAAAATCCGCCATGTTGATTAGTTTAACCTGTATTGCCAATTAGAATCTCAATGTGGCCAAGAGCAGTGAGAGATTATTACTGATAGATGGACACTCCATGGCTTATCGGGCCTTTTACGCCCTACCAGTTGATAATTTTAAGACATCTGCAGGCCAGCCAACTAATGCAATATATGGATTTGCAGCAATGATTATCAACCTCATCATTCAGGAGAAGCCGACTCATATTGCAGTGGCATTTGATGTCTCGCGACAAACTTTTAGAACAGAAAAATTCTCTGAGTATAAGTCGACCCGAGTTGCAACGCCTGATGAATTTAAATCTCAGATCTCTCATATTTATCAGGTAGTAGATGCGTTCAAAATTAATCGCTTTGAATTGCCAGGGTTTGAAGCCGATGATGTCATCGCAACTCTAACCAAAAATGCAGAGCAAAAAGGTTTCGAGGTATTAATTTGTTCTGGCGATCGAGATACATTTCAGTTGGTTAGTGAAAAAACAACAGTCTTGTATCCTAAAAAAGGTGTAACTGAAATGGCCCGCATGACTCCTGAGGCAGTAATTAAAAAGTATGGGCTGACTCCAAAGCAGTACCCAGACTTCGCAGCTCTTCGGGGGGATCCAAGCGATAACTTGCCATCGTTGCCTGGGGTCGGAGAAAAAACTGCAACCAAGTGGATTGCTGATTTTGGTTCACTTCAGGATTTGATCAAGAATTCCGAGAATATCAGTGGAAAAGTCGGTGATGCACTGCGGGCAAATATTAATCAAGTTAAATTAAATAGAGAACTAACCCAACTACAAACTAACTTGGAACTTTCCGTATCGTTAGAGTCACTGAGGTGGATTGGAATTGATCCCGCAGAGATAACACAGATATTTGAAGTCTTAGAAATTAGGGCCCTTAGGGAGCGATTAAAATCTTTACCTCAAATAGGTGCTAGGGCTGAAAGTGAGATCGATATAAAGGTCAGGGTTGTTGATTATTCAGAACTGAGTAAAATTCTAAATAATCGCAGATTACCTATTGCGCTTTCAGTAGAAATTGTAGATAAGAGAGTAATGAGCTATGCGGTTGCTTTAAGTGAATCTGAAGTGCTTCATGTCTTAAGCGGAAATTTTGGAGAATGGGTTGTCGATTCTGCGTTACCAAAATATCTTCATCGGGCGAGGGAAGTATTGAAGATTACAGATCTAACCGGACTTGCCGCCGATATAGAGTTATTTGCCTACCTTGTTAATCCGGGCAGTAGAAATTTGGATTTATCTGATTTAGCGCAAAAATTTCTTGGAGTATGGGATGAGGATGAAAACTTATTCGCTACTTTTAACCCTAAGAGTGCGGCTTGGATTTTCAAAATAAAGAATGATTTACAATCTCAAATTTCGGCTCAGGGTATGAGTGATCTTTACTTGAAAATTGAGCAACCGACATTACTTCTATTATCAAAAATTGAATCAACCGGAATTGCAGTTGATAGAGCAAAACTTGAAGATTTGGCTTCCAATTTCAGTCAAATAACTCAAGAGCAAACCTCACTGGCTCATAAAGCAGCTGGCCACGAATTCAATGTCAACTCACCAAAGCAATTACAGTCTGTTCTATTTGAAGAATTAGATCTCCCAAAGACTAAGAAGATAAAGACCGGTTTTACAACTGATGCCGAGAGTATGGTGTGGCTTCTTAATAAGACTAAGCATCCCATTCTTAAGCACTTATTGCGCATTCGTGAAACCAGCAAGTTGCTATCAACAGTTGAAGGCTTGCTATTAGCGACTCAAAGCGATGGCAGAATTCATACAAATTTTCAGCAAACAGTTGCGGCCACGGGTCGACTTTCCTCCACTGAGCCAAACCTACAAAATATTCCGATTAGAACGGATGAGGGTAGGAAAATTAGAGATTGCTTTGTGGCTCAAGCGCCATATACAAATTTATTGACAGCTGACTATAGTCAAATTGAGATGAGAATTATGGCTCATCTATCTAATGACAAAAGCTTGATAGCCGCATTCGAAACTGGGGAGGATTTACACTCGACAGTTGCTTCCCAGGTTTTCAATGTAAAGCCAGATGAGGTAGATGCAGAAATGCGCAGAACTGTTAAAGCTATGTCATATGGATTGGCTTACGGACTATCTTCATTTGGACTGTCACAGCAACTAGATATAGATCCAACAGAGGCTTCAAGATTGATGAGTAAGTATTTTGAAAGATTTGGCGGTATTCAAGATTATTTAAAAGGCGTTGTAGTCGAGGCAAAAACAAAAGGCTATACACAAACAATCCTTGGTCGGCGTCGATACTTGCCAGACCTAAATAGTGAGAATCGACAGCGCCGCGAAATTGCTGAAAGAGCAGCGCTCAATGCGCCGATACAGGGATCAGCAGCAGACATTATTAAAATAGCGATGCTGAGCGTCGAAGCGGCAATCTTGAATGAAAGTCTTGAGTCAAGATTGCTTTTGCAAGTACATGACGAGTTAATTTTTGAGGTCGCAGATGGGGAAGAAAAGGAACTGACTGAAATAGTTAAAGATAAGATGTCGAAAGCTTATGAATTAAATGTTCCATTAGATGTAAATATTGGGATAGGTAAAAGCTGGGTTTTAGCAGCCCATTAGCGTGAACTTACATCTATAGGAAAGTGGAAAAATCTCGCAATAGGGTGAGAAATCAGGCTCATAAGGAAAAAACTGGATGTGAATTCGAGCAGTTTGACCCCAGACACACTTTGAAAGTAACCTTGCCCGTCCCTGTCCCTACTAGTTGCTTTACCCTGGAGTACATCTAACTAATGACCCCCTCTCAAATTGCAGTAAACGATGTTGGCAGTGCAGAAGATTTTTTAGCCGCTATTGAAGGCACAATTAAAAATTTTAACGACGGAGATTTGGTATCTGGAATTGTTGTCCAAATAGATCGTGAAGAAGTTCTTCTAGATATTGGGTATAAAACTGAGGGTGTAATTCCTTCTCGAGAATTATCAATTAGACATGATGTTGCTCCAAGCGAATTAGTAAAAGTTGGCGATCGGATTGAAGCTTTAGTTTTACAGAAAGAGGATAAAGAAGGACGCCTAATACTTTCAAAGAAGCGCGCTCAATATGAGCAAGCCTGGGGAGATGTTGAAGGTAAGAAAGAACGAGATGAAGTTGTAACTGGGACAGTTATTGAAGCTGTAAAAGGTGGCTTAATAGTAGATATTGGTCTTCGAGGCTTCTTACCTGCATCACTAGTTGAAATGCGAAGAGTTCGAGATTTAACTCCATATATAGGTCAACAAGTTGAATGCAGAATTATTGAACTAGATAAGAATCGCAACAATGTGGTTCTTTCTCGCAGGGCCTTTTTAGAACAATCTCAATCTGCATCAAGAACAACTTTCTTAAACCAACTTCAAAAAGGACAGGTTCGAACCGGCCTAATTTCATCAATTGTGAACTTTGGCGCTTTTGTTGATTTAGGCGGAGTTGATGGCTTGGTGCACGTATCGGAATTGTCATGGAAACATATTGATCATCCATCAGAGGTTGTGGAAGTTGGTGATGAGGTAACGGTAGAGGTTCTTGAGGTTGATTTTGAGAGAGAGCGCGTTTCACTCTCACTAAAAGCAACGCAAGAGGATCCATGGCAGGCCTTTGCCCGTACAAACAGTATTAACCAAGTCGTAAATGGTGAAGTAACAAAATTAGTTCCATTCGGTGCATTCATTAAAGTATTTGAAGGTATTGAAGGCTTAGTTCACATTTCTGAATTAGCCGAGCGCCATGTTGAGATTCCTGAACAAGTGGTACAGGTTGGCGATAAGCTGTTTGTAAAAATTATTGATATAGATCTTGAACGTAGACGAATTTCTCTATCTCTAAAACAGGCGAATGAGGGTCAAGAGGTTGAGGTAGAGGCATTTGATCCAGCACAATATGGAATGCCAGCTCGCTATGACGCAGCAGGAAATTTTATTTATCCAGAAGGCTTTGATGCCGATACTCAAGAGTGGAAGCCAGGATATGAAAGTCAACGCGAGGAATGGGAACGCCAATACGCCGAGGCTCAGGCCAGATTTATGGCCCATAAGAAACAAAAAGCTGAGGCTAAAGCTGCCGACGCAGCCGCACCTGCTGCTGAGTAATTTAAACTTAGAAATAGCCTCAGGGAACTGGGGCTATTTTTATATTGTGTAGGGTTAACTTATGTTGATTGTTGCTCTAACTGGTGGGATCGGTTCAGGTAAATCTACCGTTGGAGATATTTTCTCCGAGCTAGGTGCAGTTGTGATTGACTCTGATCAGTTGGCTAGAGAGGTTTTAGAAAGAGGGTCACAGGGCTTTGATTTAGTGGTGGCCAAATTCGGAGATTCAATTCTTAAGAATGGCGAGCTAAACCGCTCATTGTTAGCAAGCTTGATTTTTAATAATTCTCAAAAACGCTCCGAACTAGAGAGCATCACTCACCCGCTTATTAGACAGCGTTTTGCCGAATTAACTTCAAACTTACCCAAAGAATCAATAGTGATTAACCAAATCCCACTCTTATTTGAGTCCAAAGGGGCATATAAGTTCGACTACATAATCACTATCTCAACACCAGAAGAAATGAGGATCGAGCGGCTCAAAAATCGTGGACTAGGTTTGTCGGAAATCAAGAGTCGATTAGAAGCCCAAGCCAGTGACATTGAGCGTGAGAGCATTTCAAATAGCATTATCCGAAATAACCTGGATGAAGCACATCTTCGTAAGCAGGTTGAAAGTATCTGGCTTGAGTTAAAGAATTTAAATAGGTTGAATAAATGAGACCAATTACAGACTTAACCCGTAAGGTAAATCCCTTTGAGGTCATAAGCGAGTATGTACCTGCAGGTGATCAGCCGTCCGCTATTAGAGAGCTTGTGCTTAGATTGGAAAAAAATGAGCAAGATATAGTTTTGCTCGGAGCAACCGGCACGGGAAAATCAGCAACTACGGCCTGGTTAATTGAGCAGGTTCAAAGACCAACACTTGTTATAGCTCCTAATAAAACATTAGCAGCCCAATTAGCAAATGAATTCAAAGAACTTATGCCAAATAATGCTGTTGAGTATTTTGTTTCTTACTACGATTACTACCAGCCTGAGGCCTACGTTCCACAGACTGATACTTTTATTGAAAAAGATTCCTCTATTAATGACGAGGTCGAACGATTAAGACATTCGGCAACAAATTCTTTACTAACTCGAAGAGATGTGATTGTCGTTGCTACCGTCTCATGTATTTATGGATTAGGTACACCACAGGAATATGTAGATCGCATGATTCGACTTCGTGTTGGAGAATCTATAGAGAGAAACTCACTGCTAAGGAAATTTGTTGACATTCAGTATAAGCGAAATGATGTTGCTTTCGAACGAGGAACATTTCGAGTAAGAGGGGATACCATTGAAATCATTCCGATGTATGAAGAGCTTGC
>Ga0208048_1001638_pt1 | contig 11393 bp, 10 predicted proteins | sample Malawi_45m_30L_FD_184163 | JGI IMG/M metagenome (GOLD analysis project Ga0208048, IMG submission 184163) | Freshwater microbial communities from Lake Malawi, Central Region, Malawi to study Microbial Dark Matter (Phase II) - Malawi_45m_30L... | ecosystem: Environmental > Aquatic > Freshwater >... | reverse complement strand
GGCACTCGCGATCTCAAGATCAGAGCTAGCCTTTGATTCTTCCTTGCTGCCAGTCTTATCTGATCCTGTCCCGCCTGCGCCTCGACCCGGCCCAAAATTAGCAACGCCAGTCCACACAGCAGCGCTCGGCAATCCAATAAAAAGAATGGTTAGGGCAATAAGCGTGCGCCCAGGCGTCATGAACTTACGAAAGCGAACCCAGACGGACTCAGTAGTCATGCTTCAATCCCCGCGTTAATGGCTCATCTTGAAATTTCTAAGGTAAACATAGTGTAAACAATAGAAATGCGTGCCCGCCATGGACAAAAGCATTGGTGCTGAGCATTTCCGACTGTGTCATAACGCCATTTGACTCAAAATTGGGGCGTTCACAGGATACTTGAGCGCCCTAAAGTTGCACTTAAAGAACATACTCAGTCGAACCTCTCATGCATGAACCCCACTTTTGGCGACCCCTGCTACCCCATCTTCGACTACTGGGCTACACAGGACTGATCCCGTTTGCCAGTTTTGCACTCGGCGCTTGGTTAATGCCAACCGAGGCATTGAGGACATTAAGCCTTTTGATGCTTAGGGTTTACGGCTTATCGATCCTAAGTTTTATTGGTGCAATATCCTGGGGACTGGCCATCAGTATTGACGATCTCAATCCGGCCGAGCGCAAATCCTTGGTTTACTGGAGCGTTGTCCCGTCTTTATTGGCTTGTGCAAGTTTCTTGCTTCCGTCTTCAGGTGCATGCCTCACGCTTGCTGTGATTGCAGCGCTTGCGCTCGCAGTTGACTTGCGCACCGCAATCCGGGTGAAACTGCCCGTGTCGTGGCGGATGCTCCGTATGCACCTGTCGCTGGGTGCGATCCTTTCGCTTGGCGCTGGGGCCTATCTTGCTGAGATTGGGGGAAAATAAATTGTTCGGGTCATTGAGAGGTTTGCATTCAAGGTCTAAGTTTCAGCGGGATCTTTGTGCGAAAGCAGACCACTTCTTATGTCAAAGTTTCATATGCTTTTTGCAAATTATGGCGAATGGTCAGTCAAAAAACATCGAAGATCTCATGATTCTCACAAAAGACTAGCGCTACGCCAAAGTCAAAGAGGAATTGTCCGATGAAACTTGCACCCTCGCCTGATCGTCTGAAACCCTCAACAATGAGCCATCACGGACACTTATTCAGTCCGAAAACAAGGCATCTTAAATCTGTGATTTTTTTTATCGCAACGAGTTTTGCGTGCTCAACAGCCTTAGCCCAGGTTCGCCAAGTGCAGCAGCCGCTCGCCAGTAACGCGTTGAGCGCCTCAAGCAGTGCCAAGTCAAACCCGCAAATCGCAAGCAAGGGACAGGAAAGCAAATCCGCCAACCCTCATGTACTCAAGCCACTCATCAGCGCTGAGGAACTTGAAAAGCAACTTGAACAACCACTATTGCGAGTGCTTGACATCCGTTCACCCCAAGCCTATTTCACAGCCCATATCCCAGGCGCCCTTAATGCCCCTTATGGCGGCTGGCGTGGCCCAGCCAGTAGTCCTGGCGAATTGCCAAGCATCGAAAAACTGACTGCGCTGATTCAGAGCCTTGGCATCACGCCTGCCCATCACATCGTGGTGACATCGCATGGCGATGACCCGACTGACTTTGGCTCTGCAGCCCGCGTGTACTGGACACTGAAGGTGCTGGGGTTAGAAAAGCTGTCCATCCTTAATGGCGGCATGAAGTCATGGAACCAGGCAGAACTGCCAACCGATCCTGGAAGTGCGTCGGTTGCAAAAAGCCAATTCAGGCCAACGATCAACCGTGCCATGCTTGCGGGGCGAGACGAGATCACAGCGCTGATTGGCAGGCCTCAGGCAAAGCTCATCGATGCACGCCCTGCAGCGTTTTTCATGGGCGAAACGAGACATGGCGCAGCCTTGCAGGCCGGCACACTTAAGGGGGCGAGCAATATCGAGCATGACCGATGGTTTGCTGAAGGGAGCGCACGCTTTGGCAGCGAACAACAGGCTCGAAGCATTCTTGCAGCAAGCGGTATTGAAACAAACGCTACGGTTATTTCGTTTTGCAATACAGGACATTGGGCTGCAACCAACTGGTTTGCCTTATCCGAAGTGCTCGGACAAAAACAGGTCAAACTTTATCCAGGCTCCATGGTCGAGTGGACCCAACAATCCGAGGCGCTTCCAATGGATAACGTACCCAACCGCCTCAAGGCCTTGCTTATTGATGCTAAACTTTGGGTTGACAAAAATTTATAACCATAAACAGCCTGTGGCCTACTGAATCTGAGATGTTTTTTGCGCAACGGCTTGGACTGCCGCTTGTTTGCAGCCTTTTTTTCTTATTCCTGGCAGCCAGCGTATCGATTCGGCAGTCCTTTCTTTTTCTCGTCGGACTCGGGCTTGGCGCTTGTCTGGCTGGGGCGCGCTTTGGCTTTACAACAGGATGGCGGGATTTGGTCCGCAAACGCGACCCCAGCGGCGTCTTGGGCCAAGCCCTATTGCTGTTCTTGGCAAGCGCCATCGCGCTTCCATTGCTTTCAAACTTCGATGAACTTCAAAGCGCTGCAGGCCCACTAAGCCTAAGCCTTGTGATTGGCGCCTTCGTATTTGGCGCGAGCATGCAAATTGCTGACGGTTGTGGTTCGGGAACGCTCTACAAAGCCGGCATGGGTGTTGCCCTGAATATGGGTATCCTGCCACTTTTTGCACTGGGCAGTTTCTTGGGCTCCGTGCACCTTCCTTTTTGGTTAAGTCTTGGTAGCCTTCCGCCCGTACTTTTGCTGAATCACCTTGATCTCTGGGCGAGCCTGCTGCTTACAGCTTGTCTGATTGCGCTGTTGCTGCTTGGCGTGCGGCTTTTCGTTGGCCCCAATAGAACATGGATTAAATCGACTTGGGTATACGGTGCCATTGGCCTTGCTCTCTTAGCGAGCTTGAATTTATTGTTGGCCGGGCAGGCCTGGGGCGTGGTCTATGGTTTTGGGCTTTGGGCAGCCAAGATTGCGGTTGCTAGCGCTGCATTTGATCCAGGTAATCATGGCTTTTGGGGGGCTGCACAGCATCAGGATCGACTACGCGAGTCGTTGTTGCTCGATGTAACCTCGATTACCAATATAGGGATACTCGCAGGTGCCTTCTGGGTTCACCAATGGAAGGGCTACAACGATGACAAGCGTGGTTCGCTACAAAAACAACCTGCACCAACCCATAGCGTAAAGCAGTGGCTTATTGCGCTCTTGGCAGGATTTATCATGGGCTACAGTTCCAGACTCGCCTTTGGATGCAATGTTGGCGCCATGTTGAGCGGCATCTCAACTGGAAGTCTTCACGGCTGGCTTTGGCTTCTTATCGCCTTTGTTGGGACGCTGATTGGGATTCGAATTCGAGAACGCTATGGGTTCTAAAAACATAAGGGCAGCTGTTTTTTGGATCTGCTTGCTTATCCTAATTGTTTGGGATTTCCATGTTTCGGCACCTATTGACTTGCGTTTTGAACCACCACTAATTGCCGCTGGCTCAGGTAAAGCAAGTTCTGGGGCACATTGCGCCATCGTTTCAGACTAAGTGATCGGTAATGACCCTTCGTTAACGCTCAAGTTGACCAATCAAGGCTGCGGCACAACGCCATCTTGAGCTTTAAGACCGCATCGTAAGGGCTTAGGCTAAAAAGCCAACCCGCCGACGCAAGGGTGTTTGTGCTGGCAGATCAGCGGCTTTGACCTGATCGCTACCTCGAAGGCGTGCGTTACCAAATCCTGTCATCCATGCTCTTCGCATCTCACGGGGTGCCAAGTCAATCAGTGCGTCGAGCGCGTCCTCGCCTGGTTCAAGCTCAAAAAAGGATCCCCAGCCATGCTCGCTGCGTATTTGCTGGTACATCCGCGAAGCAATCTTTCTTGAAGCTTCGGCATCGGGCGCCTCGATCTGAAAAACATTCATCCGGTTAAGAATCGGATCGGGGATGGCATGCTCATCATTGGCAGTTGTCACCCAGATCACCCCACTTGCATCAATGGGCACTTCAGCGAATTCATCAATAAAGTGCTGCGCACTGTCGTGCTCTAACAAACTGTAGAGTGCACCGAGTGGATCGTATTGCGCTTCAGTCGCCGCCTTATCAATCTCATCAACCACAATCACTGGGTTGGCAAACTGGCCATCGACGAGCGCTTCAAAGACCTTTCCGGGTCTTGATCCTTTCCACTGAGAGGAAGAACCAGATAACAACCAGCCTGCCGTCATTGAACTCATCGGTACAAGATTCATACCTGTACCGAGCAGCTCAGCAATTTGCCGTGCGAAGTGAGTCTTACCAACGCCAGGCGGTCCAAGAAGCAACATCGGGGTAAGCTGCAGGCTATCACTACAGTCCTGGCTCAGCGCCAGATGACGCTTGACATCATCAAGCGCTAATTTGAAATTAGGCAAACTTTCGTAAAGTTCATCCATCACAGGCAAACCAGAAGGTTTGACCGAAAACCGCTCAGGACCTGATTCGAGCATCCGCTCGTAGGTATTTGCCAGCGTTTCGCGCTCCTTCATCGATCCAGAATCCCGCAAGCGCTGAAGCTTGCGTTCTACATCTTGCAGCCTGAACACGGCGCGCATATTGGCAATCGGAAAACGAATCGGCAATTGCGAAGCTGCGGATGAGTCGGGATTGCTAGCCTGCATGAAACCATCTCCCTTTTCAAAACCATGAATAGACTTCACTTCCAGGATAATAAGGCTTAAGCGACTGGTCAACAGCCTTGTTTTGCAAGCACGTGATTTGCCGCGTCGAGGTACAAAAGTTTTCAAAGCAAGATCATCAAGTAGTGCAAAAAAGGGAGTAAAGATGGCGTTCAAGGCAATTGTTATTGGTGCACTCGGTGTGATCGGGCGCTATATCGTTGAGCGCTTGGAAAAAGATCCAAGCTGGGAGATTGTCGGGGTGTCGAGGCGTCAGGGACCAAGCCGAAAAAGCGTGCAATATTTGGCGCTCGATGTACTCGATGCCAAGGCCTGTGAGCAATGTATCCAGTCAATTGACGGGATCACCCATGTCTTTTATGCAGCCTTTCAGCCCACGCAAGGCCCGGCAGCCGGCTACGCAAGCAATATCGAGGCAAATAGAGATATGCTCGTGAATACGGTCAGCGCTGTTGTAAAAAACCATGCAAGTTTGCAACGCGTTGTTCTCGTCACTGGAACAAAATACTATGGGGTCCACCTTGGCCCAATTAAGACGCCTGCCCGGGAATCTGACCCCCGACACATACCTCCCAATTACTATTTCGACCAGATCGATTGGCTGAGCAGCTATCAGGCTGGCTCAACAAACGCGAGCGATCGTGCAGCACGGTCATGGGACTGGGTTGAACTACGTCCGCAGACCTTATGCGGTTTTGCGCCTGGCACAGCGATGAGCATCATTCCTGTAATCGCCGTCTACGCTGCACTTTCTAAAGCATTAGGACTCCCCTTGCGCTTTCCTGGTAAGCACGGTGCATGGACCTCGCTTTATCAGGCGACCGACTCGGCCCACTTTGCTGAAGCCGCTGTTTGGGCCGCGCTTGAAGCACGTGCATCCAATCAGGCATTCAACATTACTAACGGCGATTATTTTCGCTGGTGCAATATCTGGCCAAGCATTGCCAGCGTTTTTGAGATGCCCTGGGATCAACCGCAAACGATCAGCCTTAGTCAGCAAATGCCAGCACTAAAATCACGCTGGGTTGAATTACAACAACGCTATGACTTGCAGAAAATAGACTATGAATCACTGGTTGCGTGGCCCTTTGGCGATTATGTCTTTGGTTCTGACTGGGACGTCATGACATCCACCACCAAGGCGAGACAATTTGGTTTTCACCCGGTGGTTGATAGCGAACAAATGTTTATTGACCTACTCACTGCGTTTCGGCGAGAGCGCATCACGCCCTAGGCTGCTTCCTGATTTCTTAAACTGGTTTTGCTTCATCAGCGATGAGTTCACGCAATTGTGCCTTGGCAATCTTCTCAAGTGTGGAGCGTGGAAAATCTTCAACGGTCTTGATTTGGCGGGGTTGCTTAAACGACGCCAATTGTTCGGCGCAAGCCTTTAAAACAGCTTCTTCAACAAACCGGGGCTCATACCCCGCTGATAAACGCAAACATGCCACCGGGACCTGATCAAGCATCGGATCAGATTTTGCAACAACGGCCACTTCGACCACGCCTGGCACAGTCATGATGACGCGTTCAATTTCCGAAGCAGCAACATTCTCCCCGCCAACCTTAAGCATATCTTTAGAGCGGTCTGAGAAAAAATAAGAACCATCCTCACCGATCCGAACAAGATCACCTGTCAGAAAATAGCCCTCATCGTCAAAAGATGCTTCTGTCGCCTCAGCGTTGTGAAGGTACTCTGCAAACAGGCTCAGTCCGCGAACACCTCGTATCGACAATTCGCCTGTTTCACCCGGCACCGCTTCCCGGCCATTAACCAAAACGCGAATCTCGTACTCAGGAGCAGGTCGGCCGATTGACAAGGGTGTGTTGGGCATGCCTGGTATACCAGTAATGCCGTGAGTGATGGTCTCGGTCATACCCCACCAGCCCACTGTCTGTAAACCAAAATAGGCGTCCTGAGGCGGCGAACACACCGATGATCCCCAGAGGCGATAGTGATGAACATTTGGACGATCCTGTTGGGCAAGTGCACGAACACAGAACTGGACGAGCGAGGCGAACGTACAACGATGTTTGAGCGAAATCGGCCAAAATCGGCTCGCCGAAAAACGCGGCATCACGACGGCAGTCGCACCTGCCCACATGCTTGCGAGCATCGAGTAAGCCTGTGCATTGGTGTGAAACAAGGGTAAGCTGACCAATTGGATGTCTTGATGGGTGAGGCATTCGTGTAGCGCATTCATGCGGGCACCCCATAAGGCATTGGCATGCGTCCAGCAAACCGCCTTTGGTCTGGAGGTGGTCCCGGAGGTGTATTGGACTGAAAATCGTAACAATGGGTCTGGTTCCCTATCTGGTAAACGATCAATTGGCGCCTCCAGTGCATCGAAACCATCATCGGCACCGGGTTTGTTGCGACCAGCATCCTGCCCTTGATCGGTCGTTGTCACCACTATCCAACGCAAGGCTTTGCAAGCCTGCTGAACAAGACTTGCAAATCGAGGCTGGGTAATTGCAGCGACCGCCCCTGAATGTTCGGCAAAATATCTCAACTCATCGGCGCTTGATTTCGCATTGGTAGTAACGGCAACAGCACCAAGCCATCCGCAAGCAAACCATGCGATGACTGCTTCAGGGCAGTTCTCGAGGTGGACGATGACATGGTCGCCGCAACGAATGCCACGTTGGTGCAGACCTGCTGCAGTCCCTTGCACCTTCTCCAAGAAAGACCTGTAACTATAGGTTGTTTGTTCACCTTCGAAAGGCTCCCAAATCAAATAGGGGTGCTCACCCAATCTTTTCGCTTGATGGCCTAACAAGTGCCGAATATCCATGCCGTTGAAGGGATGGTGATTGGGTCGAATCATGTTGTTTCGGTATGTATAACGCACGCAAGTCTCCGGATACTGATCGGTTCATGTTTCAATACGTCACAATTATCGGATCAAAGCTCAATGTCGCAAGGAGATGACTTCATGGAATTGGAACTTAAAGGTAAGCGGGTATTAATTACTGGCGCAAGCAAGGGTATCGGCCTTGCCTGCGCAGCCCATTTCCTTCGTGAGGGCGCACAGGTCTGCATCGTATCCCGTCAGCAAAAACACCTGGACGAGGCCATGGCTCATTTGCAGCAGCAAAGGCCATTAAACGCCAACGAGCAAAGCTCAATTAGGGCAAAGGACCAAAGCTCAGTGGAATGCCTGCCGCCAATTCATCGATGCGCCGATCTTTGCGACGCCAGTCAGGCCCAGGCACTGGTGGCAGAACTCGAACGCATCTGGGGAGCCATTGATATCTTGGTGAACTCAGCTGGCGCAGCCAGGCGAACTCCAGCCGCTGAACTCAGTGCCCAAGCCTATGCCGATGCAATGCAGGCTAAATACTTTAGCTATACCAACGTTATCGATCCTTGCATCAAAGCGATGGCATCTCGTGGCCATGGGGTGATCGTAAATGTGATTGGTGCAGGCGGGAAAGTTGCAAGCCCGATTCATATTCCTGGAGGTGCGGCTAACGCGGCACTTATGTTAGTGACGGCTGGACTCGCTAATGCCTATGCCCATCAGGGCGTTCGGGTGGTGGCGGTAAATCCCGGACTCACCCTCACCGCAAGGCTCGAGGAAGGTCTTGTGGCCGATGCCAGGGCCCAGGGGATCACAGCCGAAGAGGCACAACGTCGAGCAACAGCGAAGATTCCCATGGGCCGAATTGCCCACCCCGATGAAGTTGCCGATACGGTTGTCTATCTAGCAAGTGCTCGTGCAAGCTACGTCACCGGCGTGAGTATTGCCATGGATGGCAGCACCACGCCACTGATTTAAGTTAGAGGGCTTGTCCACCATCGACCGCAATCGTCTGACCTGTTACCCAGGAGGCAAGATCGCTCGCTAAAAACGCAGCGACGCTCGCCACCTCTTCGGGGGTTCCGTAGCGACCAGACGGAATACCCGAAAGGATTCTTTCATAGAGTTTGGGATTTTCTCGCTTTGTAACATCCCAGGTACCACCTTCAAAAAATATAGAACCCGGAGCGATACAATTCACACGGATTTTCTTAGGAGCAAACAAAAGCGCCTGAGTCTGGGTATATTCAATCAGCGCCGCTTTCACGGCACCATAAGGCGGCGTGCGAACGCTTGCCCCAAGTCCCGAAATCGACGAGATATGAATAATGCTTCCGCCTTGAATTTCAAGTGCTGGCATCGCAGCGTGGCAGGCACGTACGGTTGCCATTAAATCAATTTGTACGCTTGCAGCCCAACCCGCCTCATCGTCGGTGCGTCCAAAGCCAGAGGCATTGTTGACCAGGCAGTCAATGCCGCCTAGAAAAGATTGAGCCTCGCTGACCCACTGTTTAATCGCCTGAGCATCGCCTAGATCGCATGCACTGGCTAAAACTCTTCCCCCATGCTGACTCAGACTCTGCTTCGCCTGATCAAGCGCGGCCTGTGATCGCGCGCAAATCGCCACATCAGCACCTGCCATCGCAAACGCTTCAGCAATCGAAAAACCAATACCGCGGCTTCCGCCGGCAATAAGTGCCCTTCTGCCTTTAAGATCAATCTTCATCAAGCAAATCTCCCAAAACACTCATTTTGCCTCTCGTGCTAGCCTTGCAACGCGAAAAAGCTTTGATCTTCCATGCAAAGCGTCCCGAATTTCGCGAACTGAAAGCGTTACCTACCCTTTTCGCTATTGATACGCATGCAAGGTCCTCATCGCACATCCAAGCATCAGCAACTGGTTGAAGCGCAACGCTATCACTATGCCTGGCGAAGTTTCCCGCTTTTTGTCGCAACCTTTACGGCTGGTGCCATCCTTGAGCTGGCATCAGCATGGCAGGCATCTACGGCACTTCAGATCGCCGTTTGGAGTGGCTTTGGCCTAGCCTGTTTGCTTTGGGCCCTCTGGATACTGCGCGATCGTCACCAATCAAGCCAAGAAAGCTCAGATCGCCAATCGGCTTCGGGCAAGGAAGAAAAACAGTTACAAGCGCTCTTACTGGCGGTTGGTAGTCTCGTCGGTTTGGGATGGATTGGGCTGTTCCCTGCAAGCGAGCGCCACGCCGTAAGTTTTGTGCTTTTTCACACTGGGTACTTGCTCATCAGCCTTTTGTGCCTTGGCAGTCTGAAGCGGCTATTTTTGATCGCTACAGTTCCTGCACTGTTACCGATTCCCGCAGTCCTGATTTTGTATCAGGAAATGATAGGCCTACCACTACAGGCAGCCATGATTCTAATTCCAGCAGTCATGCTAGGCTTTCAACGACGTCTTGAGATCATGATCACTGAGTTGCTCGAGTTGCGTTTCAGTCAGCTCGATCTTCTCGACGATTTGCAGGCTCAAAGGGATGCTGCCCATCAGGCTAATCTCGCCAAGTCGAGCTTTCTGGCTACAGCAAGCCATGATCTTCGACAACCGATGCATTCTTTAAATCTTTATCTGGCATCCACAGCAGCATATCCCTTATCGGATGACTTAAGAGATATGGTCAAACGAATGCAGCAATGTGCAGGCTATATGAATGAAATGTTCGATTCACTGCTCGATATCGCAAGGCTTGATGCGCAGGTGATAGCACCGCGCATCGAGGCCATAAGCCTTCAATCGATCCTGCTTCGTTTGCAATCGGAGTTTCAAACAATTGCTGATGCACGAGCGATCGAGCTTCGCTTTAGTGCAGTTTCAAGTTTGGCGGTGCTCAGCGACGCCGGCATGCTCGAGCGCATCTTGCGAAACCTGATTTCAAATGCCCTGAAATATACGAGAATTGGAACAGTCCAGGTCATAGCGAAACAGCGTGGCAACCGCGTGAGAATTGCAGTCATCGACTCCGGACCAGGTATACCACGTGCCTTGAGGCGTCGGGTGTTTGAAGAGTTTGCCAGGGTTCGCGAAGACGGACTTGCCGAAGGGCCGCGAGGTTTTGGCTTAGGTTTGGCGATTGCGAGAAGGCTGGCGGACACACTAAGCATCGGACTGCGCTTGCGATCTAGTGCATTTCGCGGATCAAGCTTTTGTATCGATCTACCAACTGCACCATTTGCGCAACTCAAGCTTTCCCTGGATAAAAGCCAAACAACCGCATCGCTTGAAGGCCAGCTCGTGCTGGTTGTTGACGACGACCTGGAAGTGCTTACTGCAATGACGCTCATGCTGACCCTGCAAGGCTGCCGAATCCTGGCCGCAGGGGGCTTTCAGGAAGCGCTCCAACAGTGTGAACGGATGCACAACAAACCATCACTACTTGTTTGTGACTACGCGCTTGGTCTTGAGAAAGACGGTTTACAGCTAATCGAACATATTCGTGATGAATTTAATCACGATATACCCGCTGTACTCATCACCGGGGATACATCAGCAGAACATGTTGCGCTTTTTGCCCGCTCAGGTGTTGAAGTGCTTCACAAACCGGTCCATCCCGACACCATGATTCAGGCGATGAGACGGGCACTGCAAGAGGTCTGAGGTTTTTTGCGATGACAGATGCAAAAGCGCCACTCGGATGGGTCCGACTAGGCTGTTGAGGCTTCCTGATGAAAAGGGAAATCTCTGCCAGGGGCAGCTGCGAATAGACTCCTGGTGTAGGCATGCTTAGGAGCGCTAAACACCTCAAGCGCAGCGCCATATTCAACGACCTCGCCCTTTGACATCACCACAATGTCATCGCAAACTTGAGCAGCAACCCGCAAATCATGCGTTATGAAAAGCATTGCAAGATTGAGGTGCTGACGAATTTCCTCTAGCAATT
>Ga0208048_1001631_pt1 | contig 11419 bp, 5 predicted proteins | sample Malawi_45m_30L_FD_184163 | JGI IMG/M metagenome (GOLD analysis project Ga0208048, IMG submission 184163) | Freshwater microbial communities from Lake Malawi, Central Region, Malawi to study Microbial Dark Matter (Phase II) - Malawi_45m_30L... | ecosystem: Environmental > Aquatic > Freshwater >... | reverse complement strand
GAGACGCAGCCGCGCTTGGGTGCCCGGCTTCATCGGCTCCCGAACTGGGAGAACCAGGGCGGACGGTGTTTGATCGTTGCGCAACAAGATGGGCAGCGGCGCCTGGCTGTTCGCGGAGGCGTAGCCCTCGAAGGCAGAATAGCCGCCACGCCGGTCGATGGCACGGTAGCGAGGCTGGGCCGCGATGGTTTCAAGGCTGCCAATGGAGGTCAGGATGGCTGGGTCGTAATGTGCATGTTGGGTAAGACCGATCTTCTTCGCGTGTTCGGTGGAGCCGGCGGAAGAAGGAGCACCGACAGGACGGAAATAGCGAATCGGACGAGCAGCATGAATGTGTTTTGGACGCTGAGAAGAGGAACGGAGTTGCAGGGAAATTCCAAGGTGAATTCACAAAACACGAAGGCCGCCCGGAGGCGGCTTTCGGTGAGTACGGGTTGTCCGGGTGGTCGCTTAGTCAACAAAGGTCATCTCGTTGGCGAGCAAAAGCATTTGGGCGTATTTTTCCCAGGCGTCGAGCCGCCTCTGCTGGCCGGCACTGGGACTACCGAACTGTGTGGACGCACTCCAGGAGGAGGTGCTTTCGCCACCCATTTGGTTACTCATGTTGTTCATGGCTGGCGCGCCGGGTGTCATCGCAGGGACCCCGAAGGGAGACATAGCTGGGCCGGCGGTGGTCGCCATGGTGGAACTGGCGGCGGCGATGCGCAGCGTTGGTGCCCAGCTAAAGGTGTCGCCGACTGGGTTGCCCTTGCCGCCGTTGTCCACGATGAAGTCAATGGTGTCGCCCTGCTTCACATCCACTTTGGGCACGCGCGTTTCGGCGCTGCGGTAATTACCGGAGAGGTTATAAGCACCCAGTTGGCCGGCGCGGCTGTGGACGATGTAGCCGCCCACGCCGTCACCAATGGCGTTCCCGCCACCCATTTGGCTGAGGGTGCCTTCAATGGTGAGACTGGCATCCACGGGTGCGGTGAAGCGGCGGATTACAGCGAGCGCACCGGCGGTACCGCCGCCAGCGGTGAGACGAAGGCCCGTCAGGCGATTGTTGGTGCCACCATCGTAGTAGCTGTTTCCGGCCTGATTCATGCGGTTGCCGCCACCCATTGTGCTCGTCCCGCGGGAGAAATTGGGCAACTTAAAGAACTGCACTCGCCGGTTGCGGGCGTCGTAGGCGCCGTACCCATATTGCCAAATGGGCTTGGCATCGCTGCCCTTCACGCCGGACTGGTCTTCGAGGAACTTCATGCCGATTTTGGTTTCTAAGGGCGAAGGCATCCGTTGGAAGCAGATTTGGTAGAGCATCTCGATGCGGGTTTCCTCGTCAATTTTGCTCTTCACGTCGTCGCGGTGGACGATGGAGCGAGCGAGATCGCCAACGAACGGGCTGTTCATCAGGTAAAGTGCCTGCTGCGGAACGGTGGAGCCGAAGCGCATGCCGACGGTGGCGTCCGGGTTGGCGAAGTCAAACGTGCGGTAAAGTGAGGAAAGATTTCCACGGTCAATGAAACCATAGAGCGTGCGACGATACGGGTTTTCCGTGTAGGCAATCTGACTGCGGGCCTCTGGGGTGATAAACACGGGCGGCCCACCCAACTTGGGGTCGAGCTTGCCGCTAACGGACAGCAGTGAATCGCGAAAACCCTCGAAGTCGAGGCGGCGACGATTCATCTTCCAGACATAGAGGTTCGCAGGGTCGTTAAGCAGCGGCTTGGCGCGATCATCGCTACCCTGCATGTAAGTTGCGGAGGTCATCACAAACTTGTGAAGCTTTTTGACTGACCAGCCGTTTTCCATGACCCAAGCGGAGAGGTAATTGAGAAGTTCCGGATGCGTCGGATCGTCGGCGCGGACACCAAAATCCGTTGGCGTGCGAACCAGTGCGCCGCCGAAATGATTCATCCAAACGCGGTTAATGAGCACTCGGGCCGTGAGCGGATTGTTCTTATTGGTAATTTCTTCGGCCAATTCTGCGCGCCCGCTGGTCTTCGAGTTGAACGGTTTGCGGTTTGCATTCAAGGCTTCAAGGAATTGGCGGGGTGCCTCTGGTCCGAGATTACGCGGGTCACCTTTGAGCGCAACCTTCGCGTTGCGGGGAGTGCCATCGCTCAGGGCCATTGCACGCAAAGGGGCACCCGGGTGAGTGGCGTCCAGAGAGTCGGCTTGGATCTGGAACTGCTGCTCACCGTTACGAATGGCATTGTTGTTCATCCTGGCGATGTCGTCGTAAGTGAAGTTCGGAGGCCCATTTTGTCCGTAAAAGACCTGCCGAAGCTGCTCCATCGCAGGGTCGGAGAGCTTCATGAGTGCCGGATCCTCGTCACCTTTCTTCTTTTTGGAATCCACATTGATCGCCGAGATCCAAGCCCTCTCCGCGTCGAGGAATAGCTTGGAATAACGCTCGGCGACAATGCGCAGGTTGGAAATGGGCGTGGAAAAGGCGCGCGCGACGAGGGGATTAAGGCCCTTCATCGGCGTGCCGTCGGCACTCATGTATTTGGCGGCGAGTTTCTTGCTCTCGGCGAGCAGGTCTTTGTCAGAAAGTTTATCCTCCTCGACGAGTTTGGAGTAGTCGTGCCACGGGCCGAAGACTGCGTCACCGGCCTTGCTGCGTTGGCCAAGAAAACGCGTCCACTTTTGGGCAACTTCGAATTGAAGTTTGGTAAACTGCTCAAAGCGATCTTGCCCAGCCCGGCCGCCGTTGAAGTTGTAGTTGGTGTTGCCTAACTTGGCGTAGTGAGTGGCCATCAGATATTCAAGCGTCTTGCCCTTCGCGTCGCCTACGAATTTGACCAGCTCGCCTTGACGGTAGCCCGCCAGACGCGCCTCCACAGCCGTCTTCTTCGCAGTGTAATCGCGGTATTCCAGTGTATCCTCGATTTTATGGATGACCGGCTGGTTGTTCATTGAGTAATTCGAACTGTCGAACACTCCGTAGAGTGAATAGTAATCCTTAGTCGGGATGGGGTCGAACTTGTGGTCGTGGCAGCGGGCGCAATAGACCGAGAGCGACATTGTGCCGCGGGTGACGACGTCAATGCGATCGTCAATCTCCTCTTGGCGGTTGTTGACCGCCCGGTTCAACGTGATGAAGCCAAGCGCGGCCAAGTGTTTAGGCTCCGCGCCAGGCAGGGAGTCGGCAGCAATTTGATATTTGAGGAATTTGTCGTAGGGCATGTCCTCGTTGAGGGCGTTAATGACCCAGTCGCGGTAAGTGAAGGCATGGATTAGCCGGTTGTCGCCCATGCGGTTATTATTGCCGCGGCCGCGCGTGTCGGCGTACCGGGCGATGTCCAGCCAATAGCGACCCCAGCGCTCACCGTAGTGTGGGGAGGCTAGCAGCTTGTCGATGAGCCGCTCCCAGGCATCCTTCGAAGTGTCGTTAACAAAATCCTCAGCTTCCTTTGCGGACGGTGGTATGCCGAGCAGGTCGAAATAAGCACGGCGCACTAGGGTCCACTTGTCTGCGATGGGGGAGGGGAACAGGCCTTTCTCCTCTAGTTTGGCAAGCACGAAAAGGTCTATATCATTTTGAATCCACGTCTTCAGGTGTGCCTTGGGGGTGGGTGTCTGCGGCTTAACGACTGGCTGGAAGGCCCAGTGCTTTTTCGCTTTTTGCAGATCATCGTCGGTCTTGAGCACGGCAGCATTCTTGCCAGTGCGCGGGTCGGGTGCACCCATGCGCACCCAGTTCTCGAAATCAGCCACTACCGATTCCGACAACTTTTCTTTGGGCGGCATCTGAAGGTTTGGGTCCGCGTAACGCATCGCCTTGATGATGAGCGAGCGGTCAGGCTGGCCGGCGACCAGGCCCGGGCCAGTGGAGCCGCCTTTAAGCAAGCCGGCCTTGGAATCGAGCTGAAGGCCACCCTTGATTTTGGCATCTTTGTCCGCGCTGTGGCACTTGTGGCAGTGCTCAATGAGCGCGGGGCGGATCTTGGACTCGAAGTAGTCGTTTTCCTCCGGCGTGAGCGGCCTATCTTGTGCGAAGATTGGCGCGGTGCAACTTAGGGTGGCGGCTATCGCAATCTGAAGCGTCGTTTTCATAGGCGATTTGAATCGGCTCGCTGACCTCATTCCAATTTTTCTGTCGTTAAACTAAAGACCGGGCGCATGGTGAAACACGCGCCCGGCTTGGTTTCACCAAAATTACTTAGGCGAAGATAGACTTCACCGGCTGCGCACCGGACACATCGGTCAAGCGGAAGTCGCGACCACCGGAGCGGAACGTGAGCTTCTCGGAGTCAAAGCCCAAAGCATGCAGGATGGTCGAGTGGAACTCATGCACGTGAACCTTGTTCTCGACGGCAGCGCTGCCTAGTTCGTCGGTGCTACCGTAGGCTTGCCCACCCTTGACGCCGCCACCAGCGAGCCACGAAGCAAATGCCTTGGCATTGTGGGTGCGGCCGCCTGGCCCATCTTCGGTTGAACTACGGCCAAACTCAGTGCTGGAAGCGACCAGCGTGTCCTTGAGTAAGCCGCGTTGCTTGAGGTCTTGCAGGAAGCCAGCAATTGGTTTGTCAATCGCACCGGCGCGGGTGCGGCCAGCGGTCGCAATGCCACCGTGCATGTCCCAACCGCCGTTCCAGCATTGAACGAATTTGACGCCGCGCTCGAGCAGCCGACGGGCGATGATGAACTGCCGGGCCTGAGTCGCCGTGGCCCGATCCATCGAGTCAGCTCCGTAGAGCCTCAGGATGTGATCCGGTTCCTTGGTCATGTCAAAGGCCTCGGTGGCGTCCGTCTGCATGCGATAGGCCAGTTCAAAGGACTGGATGCGCGCATCCAGTTGCCCGTCGGACTGGCGCTTCTGCTTGTGAATTTCATTAAGCTTGCTCAAGAGGTCGAGTTGCTGGCGCTGTTCGGCACTGGAGCCGATGAACTGGCTCTTGATGTTTTCGATGATTTGCTCGATGCGCGTGTTATTGGGGTCAACGTATGTGCCTTGGAACGCTCCGGGCATGAAAGCCGCCTGCCAGTTCACATTGCCGGCGCTGGGGAACCCACCGGGGTTCATCGCCACGAAGGCGGGAAGATTTTGATTGTCCGATCCGAGGCCGTAAGTGACCCATGCGCCCATGGAAGGTTTGGGCAGGCGGAAGTCACCTGTAGTCATGATCTTGGTGGCTTCCTCGTGGGCTGGCACATCGGTCCAAGTTGAGCGAATTACGCAGAGGTCGTCAGCGACTTTGGATAGTTCCGGCCAGATTTCAGACATTTCCAAGCCGCTCTTACCGGACTTGGTAAATTCGAATTGGGTGGGCAACAAGCGGCCCCGGCCCATGCCGGCGGCCGTTTTGCCCTCGCTCTTCTTCAACTCCGGCTTGGGATCCCAGGTGTCGATGTGGGGTTGACCGCCGCTTTGATAAATGTGGCAAACGCGCTTGGCGGTGCCAGGGAAGTGCGGCTGCTTTGGAGCGAGGAGCCCGCCGCCGCCGGCAGATTGCGCTCTACCTTGCTCGGCGAGCAAGGTCGCCAACGCGAGAGAGCCAAAGCCCGTGCCCATGCGATTCAGGAACTCGCGACGGGAAGGATACAAGTTTGGATTTAAGTTTTGGCTCGGATGATTGCCACAATCCCAGAACATAAGCGTGTAGGGTTATTTGGTTTATCGCGTTCGCTAGAGCAGACGGCGAACAGCTAAGCCATGTTCAACGCCCGCTTCAACCTTTCTTTTGCCGTTTCCACCCGGATCTAACAAAAAAATATGCCCATTTTGCTTCTAGTCAATGGCGACCCACTTACGCCCAAAATGCTTTCTCAGACCCAAAATTAACGCTGGCAAGGTAGCCTTGAGGCCGAGAACTGCTAGAAAAGTATGTGAACCACTCACAACTCGTGACGACGGATTTTAGTTCAAAATCGTCTTCTAGAACCCATTTTCGGCTATTAAAAAGGTAAGATTAACGATATAGTTTTTCTTCAATCCGCAACCAAATCATTTTCAAGATTCCGCGTACACCTGCTCGGCCAGTCGTTGCTAGGCGGAAAGTATGGCGACCGTCATCACCGGCGACGAAACGCAATCTTCCCCTCCCGCAATGTTAGCGCGCCTGAAAACCCCGTTGACGCCCCCCCGCCCGTCAATAAACTTTCGCAACGCTGCAACCGACATGAACACGCCGCATCCCGCCCGTCGCCACGCTCTGGGTTTCACCCTCATCGAACTCCTCGTCGTCATCGCCATCATCGCGATTCTAGCCGGGATGTTGTTGCCGGCGCTGGCGAAGGCAAAAGAGAAAGCGAAGCAAACCCGGTGCCTCAACAACATGAAGCAGGTAGCTCTCGCATTTTCTCTCTATGTGAGCGCGAACGATGACAAGACCCCTGCTGTGAACGATGGCGTGGCGAACTTTGCCACGAGCACTGGTCCAGGTAGTCCAAACTTCCTAAACGCACTCCAAGGTGAACTGGGCACAAACTCTCCAACCTTTACTTGCAGTTCGGCACGAGAAACTACTGGGGCTCAGGCTCCTAACGCAACCAACAGCACCAGCTACCTTGGCAACGCTGCTGTGCTGGGGATCGCAGGTGGCGCGCAAGTTCGTGTCACGCAAGTTAACACACCCTCTGCACTGGTATTCCTGCAAGAACTGTTCGACCGTCGCAGCACCGCCTTTAACCGCCCCCGCTTAGTCAACGCTGCTGCTGGCACGTATACTTGGTGGCACTTTACACAAGCCACACCAAACTGGCTCAATCTTACTGAGAACTACTCGGTGATACACAACCAAGGCGGTATGCTTCCGTTTCTGGACGGTCATGCTGAATTTCGCCGAGGTGATAAACTCACAAGCGGTGATTTTGGACTGTCCCCCGCAAACCACACCTGGGCCAACTCATTCTCGCTTAGTTACACTCGCTCCTTCTGATGATGTCTCGCCTCACACTACTTCTCCTCGTCGTTTGCCTAATGTCTGTCGGCTGTAGACGCCGCTCTAAGGCCGGTGGCATTCCGGAGGCTCCCGCGCAATCGGAAGCTCCGGTCGCCGAATCCACTCCAGCGCCCCGGCCCGCTGCGAACACGCCCCTACCAGTTCCAGGGACGGAGTCTATCACTGACAAGATTCCTACCGCGGCACCGAACGCGTCGAAGACGAGCCCAGTGGACCGAGGCCTGACCGAGGCGCTCCATCGCTTTTTCGAGGCCAACAACCGAATGCCGACCGACTTCAGCGAACTGGTTCGCGCCAAGTTTATTCCTGCGATGCCAAACCCGCCGGCTGGAAAGAAGTTCGCCATAGACAGGGCGAACATGCAGGTGGTTCTCGTAGGACAATAATCTCCCCGCTTTGGTTCTTGGCGGGCCCGACACGCAGCCTGTTCCACTCCATGGAAGCCGTCGCTTTCCCAACCGTCCTTCCCATCGCGGACCACCTCGCGGGCGAGGAAGCCAGCGCGATGCGCCACGGGTGTCTCCGGCCAAAACCCCAGACCTTGGTCACACTTGCCCAGCCGATTTTTTACTAATTACTAATCACTCATCACTTTCCCCACCATGCACCGCCTCTTCGCCCTCCTCGCCGCCCTCCTGCTCACCACCTCGGCCCACGCCGCCACCGTTCTCGTCGAGGCCGAGTCCTTCAAGGCCCCCGGCGGCTGGGTCCTCGACACGCAGTTCATCGAGATAATGGGCTCGCCCTACCTCATGGCCCACGGCCTCGGCACGCCCGTCGCCGATGCCACCACCACGGTGAAGCTGCCGCAGGCCGGCAACTGGCGCGTGTGGGTCCGCACGATGGATTGGGTCGGCCGCTGGAAAGCCACCGGCGCGCCCGGCAAATTCCAAGTCCTCGTGGACGGCACGCCGCTCAAGGAAACCTTCGGCACCAAGGGCGCGGATTGGGCGTGGCACGACGGCGGTTCCGTGAATTTGACCAAGCCCGAGGCCACGCTCGCCCTGCGCGACCTCACCGGCTTCAACGGCCGTTGCGATGCCATCCTCCTCACCACCGACCCCGTGTTCCAGCCGAGCAACGACTCCGCGCCCTTCGCCGCGTGGCGCATGACGCTCGCCGGCTTGCCCACGAAGCCCGAGGAAGCCGGCCAGTTTGACCTCGTCGTGGTCGGCGGCGGCTACGGCGGCATGGGCGCGGCGCTCGCCGCAGCGCGCATGGGCTGCAAGGTCGCCCTTATCCAGAACCGCCCCGTGCTCGGCGGCAACGGCAGCTCGGAAATCCGCGTGTGGGCCAAGGGCGGCATCCGCCGCGGCCTCTACCCGATGCTCGGCGAAATCGTCGAGGAGTTCATGGACCAGGCGAAGTCCTCGCCCGGCACGTTCGAGGAGTTCGGTGACGCGAAGAAGGAGGCCCTTGTGCGCGCGGAGAAGAATGTTGCCCTTTTCCTCAACCACCACGCCTTCCGCGTCGAGGTGGACGGCAACCGCATCAAGGCCGTCGTCGCCTTCGACACCCGCACCGGCCACTATAAGCGCTTTGCCGGCACGCTCTTCGTGGACAGCACGGGCCACGCGGGCATCGGCGCACTCGCCGGCGCGGACCACACCACGAAGGACGATGGCCACCTTGGCATGAGCAACATGTGGCGCTGGAGCGACGCCGGGAAACCGACGCCCTTCGCGAGCACGCCGTGGGCGCTGGACCTCCTGATGGACGACTTCCCCTATCCGCGCCGCGGCCACGCCGAGTGGTTTTGGGAAAGCGGTTTCAACAAGCACCCGCTGCGCGAGCTGGAATCCACGCGCGACTGGAATTTCCGCGCCATTTTCGGCGCCTTCAACGCGATGAAAAACAAGGACGGCAAGGCCGAGCACGCCAACGCGAAGCTCGACTGGGTCGCCTACGTCGGCGGCACCCGCGAAAGCCGCCAACTCCTCGGCGACGTCATTCTCACGCGCGAAGATATCGTGGCCAAGAAGCAGTTCCCCGACGGCACGGTGCCGACCACTTGGGACATTGACCTCCACTACCCGAAGGAACAATACGCCAAGAAGTTCCCCGAAGACCCGTTCATCTCGAAGGCCGTCTTCGACAAGGCCGTGGACCGTTTGCACGGCTATCCGGTGCCCTACCGCAGCTTTTACTCGCGCAACATCGAGAACCTGTTCATGGCCGGCCGCAACGTCAGCGTCACGCACGAGGCGCTCGGCACCGTGCGCGTGATGAAGACCGGCGGAATGATTGGCGAAGTGGTCGGCAAGGCCGCGAGCCTCTGCGTCAAGCACAGCACGACGCCGCGCGCGATTTACCACTCGCACTTCCCCGAGTTGCAGGTGCTGCTGAAACTTCCCGGCGCCGCCCGCCGCGAGAAAGTCACCGACGAGCCGAAACTCCCCGCCGATTACAAACCGCTGCCCGCGCAAGTCATCGCCGGCGGCGGTGAAGAGGTCGAAGCCGGCGTGGACCCGAAGAAACTCCCCGGCCTCGTCCTCGACGACGCGCAGGCCAAGACCACCGGCAAATGGACCACCGGCGGCAACCCGTCGCTCCAACCCTACGTCGCGAATGGCTACCGCTATCGCGCCGCGAAGGAAGAAGGCGCGATTCGCTACGAGTTCAAGATCGAGAAGGCCGGTGACTACGAAGTGCGCGTGAGCTACGGCCCGCACGACAACCGCGCCTCAAACGCCCGCGTGGTCATCGAGAGCGCCGACGGCGTGAAGGAAACCACCATCAACCAGCGCAACAAGCCGCCGCTGCCGCAGAACTTCCTCAGCGTCGGCACGTTCAAGTTCGCGCCCGGCAAACCCGCCGTCATCACGATTGGCGGCAAGCCCGCCGATGGCAACGTCCACGCCGACGCCGTGCAGTTGCTGCCGAAGTAAACGTGACGGGGATCCTCCTTTCCCCCGCACCACCTAGCAGCCGACGACATGAAGCTTATTCAGAATTCCGCCAGCGACCTGCTGGTGGAAAAACTGCTTGCGAACCTGTCGTTAACAGCCCGTCAAAATCGCCTTAAGCCGCTGTAGCGTTGGTCTCTGACCGCCGAGTTTGGGCACTTCTTGTTTTTCCTTCGGCACTCACAGAGCGCCGCTACAGTTTCTGAACGACTGGTAGGGCCGATGAACCGCCGACGGTCAAGTTTCGTCAGTAGCTCAATTGCTACGAGCCATGAACTTCCAAGTATTTCGCCACGTCGCTTTCGCCGGTTTGTTGCTGGTATGTCCCAGTACGGCCACCTATGCGGCCCCCGTGCCAGTACCGTGGAAGGCCGGCGTCGCCACCGCCATCATCACGCCGCAGCAGGCGATGTGGATGGCCGGCTACGCGAGCCGCACCAACGTCAGCCAAGGCAAGTTCGACGACCTGCACGCGAAGGCGCTCGCGGTCGAGGACGAGCGCGGCGGGCGGATGGTCTTCGTGACGCTCGACCTCATCGGTATTCCGCGCGCGTTAAGAAAGTCATTGGAGGCGCGCGCGGAGAAGGCATGGCAATTACCGCCGGCTGGGCTGCTGCTGAACGCTTCGCACACGCACAGCGGGCCGGAGTTCCGCGTCGGCCGCGCGCCGGCGGACGACGGTGAGTTCAAACCCAGCACGCTCGGCGAGAGCTATGGTCGCGACCTGGAAGACAAGTTGTTACTGCTTATCGGCAAGGCGTTGGAAACACGCACGCCAGCGCGGCTCGCCTACAGTTTCGCGCGCTGCGGCTTCGCGATGAACCGTCGCCTGCCGACGAAAACTGGCTTCAACAACAGCCCGTATCCCGAAGGCCCAGTCGACCAATCGGTGCCTGTGCTTCGCGTTGAAAGCGCGGACGGCAAGCTGCGCGCGGTGCTCTTCGGCTATGCGTGTCACAACACCACGCTCGGGCTCTACCAGTTCAGCGGCGACTACGCCGGCTACGCGCAGCAATACTTCGAGGCCGACCATCCCGGCGTGACCGCCCTCTTCATGCTCGGCTGCGGCGGGGACCAAAATCCCTACCCGCGCGGCACGGTGGACCTCGCGCAAAAGCACGGTCGCGCGCTCGCCACGGCGGTCGAAGCGGCGCTCGCCACAACGCTCAAGGCGTTGAACGGCCCGCTCCGCAGTGCGTATGTGGAGATCCAACTCGACTACGCGCCAGCTCCGACGCGCGAGGATTTCACCGCGCGGCTCACCTCGAAGGATCGTTACGAGGCGTCGCACGCGAAGCGGATGTTGGAGCGGTTGGACAAAGGCGAGAAGCTGCCCACGCAGTATCCGTATCCCGTGCAAGTCGTGCGCTTCGGCGACGCACTAACCTTGGTCGCACTGGGGGGTGAGGTGGTGGTGGATTACGCGCTGCGGCTAAAGCGGGAACTGGTCGGGCCAGCAATATGGGTCGCGGGCTACTCCAACGATGTGATGGGTTATATCCCAAGCGTACGCATCCTCAAGGAGGGTGGTTATGAAGGCGGTGGCGCGATGCGCTTCAGCACCACGCATCCTGGGCCATGGGCGGAGTCAACGGAGGAGCGCATCGTGAAGCAGGTGCA
>Ga0208048_1001628_pt1 | contig 11427 bp, 9 predicted proteins | sample Malawi_45m_30L_FD_184163 | JGI IMG/M metagenome (GOLD analysis project Ga0208048, IMG submission 184163) | Freshwater microbial communities from Lake Malawi, Central Region, Malawi to study Microbial Dark Matter (Phase II) - Malawi_45m_30L... | ecosystem: Environmental > Aquatic > Freshwater >... | reverse complement strand
CTGCAGGCCATCGCGGCCCTGGGCCACTTGATTGACCTTGATCCAGGCCAGACCCTTGGCGCCATAGATCCTGACGAATTCCGTGTAGGCATCAATCTCGCCACGCGAAATTGCAGCACCCCCGGGAACACGCAGGGCCGCCACTCGGCCTGCGGAATGATTCGCGGGCTCGGAAAAGACCTTGAAATCCACGGACTTCATCACATCGGTCAGCTCGGTGAACTCCAGCCTGACCCGAAGGTCGGGCTTATCCGAGCCAAAACGCTGCATGGCCTCGGCGTATGTCATCACCGGAAAAGGCTCGGCAAGCTGAACATCGATGGCAGATTTAAAGACGCGCCGAACCATACGCTCAAATAATTCCCGAATCTGGGTCTCATTTAAAAACGATGTCTCGCAGTCGATCTGGGTAAATTCCGGCTGCCGGTCTGCCCGCAGGTCTTCATCGCGAAAGCACTTGGTAATCTGGTAGTACCGATCAAATCCCGAGACCATCAGCAGCTGCTTAAACAGCTGCGGCGACTGCGGCAGCGCGAAGAACTCTCCCGCATTGACCCGCGAAGGCACGAGATAATCCCGGGCGCCCTCGGGCGTTGATTTTGTCAGCATCGGCGTCTCGACATCGATAAAACCTTCGGCATCAAGATAGCGGCGTACTTCCATTGCAACCCGATACCGCAGCATGAGATTTTTCTGCATTGCAGGCCGACGCAGATCGAGCACGCGATGGGTCAGCCTTGTCGTTTCCGAGAGGTGGTCGTCATCGAGCTGAAACGGCGGTGTCACCGATGGATTCAGCACCGAAATCTCATGGCAGAGAATTTCAATCTCGCCGCTTTTTAGATTTGGATTTGCAGTGCCGTCCGGCCGCGGACGAACCAGGCCAGTAATTTGAATACAAAACTCATTACGAAGCGTCTCGGCAGTTTTAAACATCTCGGGACGGTCCGGATCACAAACGACCTGGGCCAGGCCCTCACGATCACGCAGGTCAATAAAAATGACACCGCCATGGTCCCGGCGTCGGTGGACCCAGCCGCATAAAGTCACCTGTTGTCCAAGCTGCTCTGTACAAACAGAGCCGGCGTATTGAGATCGCATAACGTTTCCTAAACGAGAGGTCGCCCGGCGGCGTCAGCCCTATGGCTTTGGCCGTGCGGCGGGAAGTGGTGGCACCGTGCCCATGCTCACCACATACTTCAGGGCCGCATCCACACCGATCGAGAGCTCGATCACCTCGGCCCGGGGCATCATCAGAAAAAATCCTGATGTTGGATTTGGCGTGGTCGGCACATAAATCGAGACGCAATCCGCAGGCAGGTGGGCGGCAACTTCTGCTGAGGGCATTCCCGTGAGAAACCCAATGGTCCAGCTGCCGTGTCGCGGATACTGGACCAACACCGCCTGACGAAAGGCCTGGCCATTCGGCGACAGAATCGTATCGCTCACCTGCTTGACCGAGGAATAAATTGAGCGCACCAGTGGGATACGGCGCATCACGCCCTCCCAGACTTCCACCAGCTTCTGGCCAATCAGATTCGCAGCAAAAAATCCCGTAATCAGAATGAATAACACCACAACCAAAACGCCGAATCCCGGCACATGCACGCCGAAGAGCACTTCAGAGCGCAGGGCAACCGGCAGAACGTTATCGAGGGCATCAAAGACCCAGGTAATCACCCAAATCGTGATCGCAATCGGCGTCCACAGCAGCAGGCCTGCAAGTAAATAGCGCTTAAAGTGCGACCGAACAATCTGCATAGGCACTTGCGTTAGGCTCCGGTGGCCGATGCGGGCGGCGCGGCCGACGATGGTGCTGTGGCAGATGATGTGGGGGCCGATGCCGATGCTGTGGCCGAGGAGGTCGAGGTGGATTCAGCAGCCGCAGCGGGCGTTGCCGAAGTGGTGCCGCTCGCGCTGCCGCTGCTGGCCTCGGCGGCTGCCGCCGCCGGCTTTGCGGCATCTGATGGGCCCGCTTTTTTTCCTGAGTCACGGAAGTCCGTGACATACCAGCCCGTGCCCTTCAGGGCAAAGCCGGCAGCAGTGAGCTGCTTCACCAGGTGGGGCTGGCCACACTCTGGGCAGTCCCGCAGCGGAGCGTCAGAAAGTTTTTGCAGGGCATCTTTCTGAAAGCCACAGTTTTCACAACGGTAGGGATAAATGGGCATGGCGTTTCGCTGTGCTCAAAAAACGCGCGCCGCAAAGGCGGCGCGATCGAATTAGGGAGCTGATTTTACCCGACACCATCGGCCTTCGGGCACAACAGCGGGCTACCCTGCCCCCAAATCGGGGGAGGAATTTACTTAAAAAGGAATGTCGTCGTCCAGGTCGTCAAAACCTGGCGCCTTGGCTGCTGACTTCGCTGGCCGGGACGGGGCCGCGGCGGGCGCATCAGCGGACTCGCCGGCGGATTCCTCGCGGCGGCCACCCACAAATTCCAGCTCAGTGACGCGCGCCCTGAGCGAAAATCCCTGGCCGCTGCCGTCTTTTTTTTCATAAGTCTCGATATGCGGCTCTGACAGCGTCACGAAGACCTGGGAGCCTTTTGATAGATAGGGCTGCAGACGCTCAACGCGGTCGCCCCACATGGTGGCGTTGACCCACTGGGTAGGCCGGCGGCCATCATTGCCCTTGCGGCCGTAATCAAAGGCCAATGAAATATCCATGACAGGCTTGCCATCGGGGGTATAGCGTGCAACCGGATCATTGCCAACTCTTGCGACTCCAACCATCAACATAACTTTATCTCCTGATAAAACGCCCGGTAGTGGGACAGCCACAGCATGGACGAGAAGCCCGATCCTGACGATTAGCCATTTGGCTAAGCTGCCCGGGGCCGGCGGGGGCCCAATTCTTTCAGTCCAAGAGAGATGATGCCCCAAACCAGGATCGCGGCAGCGCAGGCCCAGTAGACTGCGGCTGCGCCAAAGGCCTTTGCCATTAGGCCGCCCAGCAGGCCGCCGGAGAAAAGCCCGAGGGATTGCGTGGTGTTATAGACCCCCAGGGCCAGCCCCCGATGCGAGGACGGCGCCACCCGAGAGACCCAGGACGGCAGAAACGCTTCCAGGGCATTAAATGCGGTGAAAAATCCGAGCAGCAACACCGCCCAGGCCCACAACGAAGATGCCGCAAGGCCAAAGCCCGTAATCGATGCGCCCATCAATGCGATTGCAAAAAGAAATGCGGGCCGGCTGCGGCCGGTTCGCTCGGACCAGAAAATTGGCATCAGCATGAGGCCAAAAGATGCCATCACCACCGGCAGGTAGAGCATCCAGTGATCATGCAGATCGAGGCCCATCTGAATAAGGGCCAGCGGGACCACCACAAAGATCGCGGTCTGGGTCATGTGAATCATGAAGATGCCCAGATTCAGCCGCATCAGCTGGCCATCGCGCAGCACAATGCGCTGAATATCAGAAAATGAAATCTCGGGAGTCTGCCGTCGGGCAGGCTCTGTCATTCGCATCACGGGAATCATCGCCATGACCACCAGCGCTGCCGTCAGCCAGAAGAGGCCTGACATTCCAAACATCGCTGAGAGCACTGGCGCCATCACCAAAGACAGCGCAAATGCGAGTCCAATCGTCGCACCGATCATCGCCATCGCTCGCGTGCGAACCTCCTCACGTGTTGAGTCTGCCAAAAATGCAGTCACCGCAGCTGAAATTGCGCCGGCGCCCTGCAGGGCCCGGCCAATGGCCAGGCCAACAATGCTTGTGGCCAGTGCTGCGACAACACTTCCGAAGGCGAAGATCGCCAGGCCGATCAGAATCACGCGGCGGCGGCCATAACGATCCGAGGCTGCGCCAAACGGGATCTGCAGAAGTGCCTGGCTCAGTCCATAGATGCCTGCAGCGATGCCGACCCACATCGGATCATCCCCGCCCTGAAGTGCCTGAGACTCAGCGGCCAGCACGGGGAAGACAAGAAACAGGCCGAGCATCCGCAGGCCGTAGAGCATGGAGAGGGCCAGACAGGCCCGCCATTCCTGGCCGGTGAAGCGAATCGTTGAGGCTGCTTGAGTCATAACCTCGGGGTATAGTAGTCGATTGGCCTTTTGATTTAAGTGCGCTGCGTCGCGCTGGCCCAATCACGCTGACCCCGACCCACACGCGAACCCTTCACGGCCTGGCTTATGCAATCGCTTTTCCCGCAATCACTGCTTCGAGTGCGCGGCGCCCGGACCCATAACCTGAAAAACATTGATGCCGATTTACCGCGGCATCAGCTGATCGTCATTACCGGACTCTCCGGATCGGGAAAATCTTCCCTGGCCTTTGACACCCTGTATGCCGAGGGCCAGCGGCGCTATGTAGAGTCTTTATCGGCCTATGCCCGACAGTTTCTGCAGCTGATGGAAAAACCGGATGTCGATCTCATTGAGGGCTTATCGCCAGCGATCGCCATCGAACAGAAGGCCGCCAGTCACAACCCGCGTTCCACCGTTGGCACGGTGACGGAAATTCACGACTATCTCCGGCTGCTGTTTGCACGGGCTGGGGTAGCCCACTGCCCTCAGCATCCGCATCACCGACTGGAATCTCAGACCGTTTCTCAGATGGTGGATCAGATCCTGGCCTGGCCGCTGCAGTCTCGGCTCACCATTCTTGCGCCGGTGCTTTCACAGCGAAAAGGAGAGCATGCCGAACTCATCAACAGCCTGCGTGCGCAGGGCTTTGTCCGGGTCCGGGTGCAGACCGAACACCAGCCGCCACTGTTGCGCGATATCGATCAGCTCATTGGTTTAAATAAAAACCAAAAACACTCGATCGATGTCGTGATTGATCGGCTCAGAGTTAAGCCAGAAATCACACAGCGTCTGGCAGAGTCTTTAGAGACTGCGCTGCGGCTCGGTGACGGACGGGCCCTGGTCAGCTGCGAGGCAGACAACAGCAGTCCGGCCTTGTCAGAGTCCGATGCCCATGTCTTTTCGACCACGCTGTCTTGCCCTGAATGTGGATTTAGCCTGAAGGATCTCGAGCCCGGACTTTTTTCATTTAATAGTCCGGCCGGGGCCTGCATGTCGTGCGACGGCATCGGCACCGTTGAATTTTTTGATCCCAAACGGGTAGTTCAGTTTCCCAACTTAAGCCTTGCATCGGGCGCCATCAAAGGCTGGGATCGGCGCAACGCATTTTATTTTCAGCTGCTGCAGAGCCTGTCAGATCATTACCAATTTGATCTCGAAACGCCGTTTGAGCAGCTGCCGGATCGCATTCAGTCAGTGATTCTTCATGGCTCCGGCGATGAGGTGCTGCCCCTACGCTACCCGGGAGACCGCGGAGCGCTCATCACGCGACGGCATCCGTTTGAGGGCATCTTGCCCAACCTGGAGCGCCGATGGCGAGAGACAGATGCTGCTGCAGTCAAGGAAGAACTCGGCCGCTACCGCAGCATCCAGGCCTGCCCGGCCTGCGCAGGATCGCGGCTTCGGCCTGAGGCCCGATTCGTCCGAGTTGGAGCGCCAGGCCATGACATTGATCTGCCGAGCTTGGCGGCCATGCCGCTGAAATCCGCACTGCAGCGGCTCGAGCAGCTGCAGCTCTCGGGCATGCGGGCGGCGATTGGTGAAAAAATTCTTTCGGAAATTTCTCAACGCCTTGGATTTCTCATCAATGTCGGCCTGGACTATCTGACTCTGGATCGCTCGGCGGCCACGCTCTCGGGCGGCGAAGGCCAGCGCATCCGGCTGGCCAGCCAGATCGGTGCGGGCCTCTCCGGTGTGATGTATGTGCTCGATGAGCCTTCCATCGGATTGCATCAGCGTGACAACGACCGCCTGCTGTCGACCTTGCAAAAACTGCGTGATCTGGGCAATACCGTGATCGTTGTCGAGCATGATGAAGATGCCATTCGCACCGCCGACTTCATCATCGACATGGGGCCAGGTGCAGGCCAGCATGGTGGTGAAGTGGTCGCCATTGGTGGCCTGCAAGATATTCTGAGTGCACCCCGCTCACTCACTGGCCAATACCTCAACGGCCAGCGCAGCATACCGATTCCTCAACAGCGTCAGCGCCCAGGCGAGCGCTGGCTGCGCGTGGTGGGCGCCCACGGACACAATCTCAAGCAGGTCACGGCAGAGATCCCATGCGGACTGATGGTCTGCATTACCGGCGTATCGGGCTCCGGGAAATCAACCCTCATCAACGATACGCTCGTGGCTGCGGCAGCGAAAAAAATCAATGGTGCCCATCTCGAGCCCGCAGGCATGGAGGCCATTGAGGGCCTGGAGTTCTTCGATAAGGTCATCAGCGTGGACCAGAGCCCAATCGGACGAACACCAAGAAGCAACCCCGCCACTTATACGGGCCTCTTTACGCCAATCCGCGAGCTCTTCGCACAGACGCCCACGGCCCGCGAACGTGGCTATGACACAGGCCGCTTCTCTTTTAATGTCAAGGGTGGCCGCTGTGAGGCCTGCCAGGGTGATGGCCTGGTCCGCGTTGAAATGCACTTTCTGCCGGATGTGTACGTGCCCTGCGATGTCTGCCATGGTCTGCGCTATAACCGTGAGACCCTCGATGTGCGATATCGCGGAAAAAATATTGCTGAAGTGCTTGGCCTGACGATTGACGAAGCAATGGAATTTTTCCGTGCGGTACCCAATATCTCGCGACGGCTGCAGACACTGATTGACGTTGGGCTGGGCTATATCAAGCTGGGACAGAGCGCTACGACGTTATCCGGCGGTGAGGCCCAACGGGTCAAGCTCTCGCAGGAGCTCTCCAAGCGTGACACCGGAAAAACACTCTATATCCTTGATGAGCCGACCACCGGGCTGCACTTTCATGACATCGCCCTGCTGTTAAAAGTCCTACAAACGCTGCGAGATGGTGGCAACACCCTGATCATCATTGAGCATAATCTCGATGTCATTAAAACCGCAGACTGGATCATTGATCTCGGCCCCGAAGGTGGCGATGGTGGCGGACAACTGGTGGCGGCCGGCACACCTGAGGCGGTGGCCCAGTGTGCCGAGAGTCATACCGGACGCTATCTGGCCAATGTTCTAAAAGGCAATCGCGGCGGCCAATAGTTTGAGTGGCTTATTGGGACCATCGTAGGCAACCACCAGCATTTCTCCCATCGCCACATACTGGCCTGTCAGGCCAGTCACCGTCACCTGGTGCGTGACCCAGACTTCAAAGCCTGATGCGGCGGGCCGCTGCGCCAGAGTGCGGGCTGCCTGAAAGGCCTGCTGAAGCTGACGCTCACGGTCGCCTTGCCCCTGGAAAAAAGAGTTCAGTGGGACCCAGGGCTCAATCGGAATCTCGGGCCCTCGGCCCATCGAACGAAATGCCTCACTTGCGGTCTCCAGGCATCGGCACCACTGACTGGATCGCACACGATCTGGCCGAAGGCCGCGCTCCAAAAACCAGCGGCCAATTGCTCGGGATTGTTCCCGTCCCTGCGGTGAGAGGTTGCGTTGGGTGCTGCAATCCCCGAGACGAAAGTTCGGCGGATCTCCGACCCCCGGAACCGTGATGGCATGGCGAATCAAGGCAAGGCCGCCAGATTGCAGGCCGGCAATCGCCTGCCGATCCTGGCCGACTGCGGCCCGATCCTGACTGAAGGCCGGACACGTCAGGCCGACAAAGGGGGCTGCAGCAAGCCCCGCCATCGCCTGCCGGCGCCCCTGCCGCCGACGTTCACAATGACTTGCCATTACGGATTCAGCAGTGATGGGTTCGGACTCTGAATCAGCCAAAGAGATCGTCAAGCTTTTTTTGCGCTGTCTCGGCATCCGCATGCGACTTGCCCCGGGCCTGGGGATATTCCTCGGCGATGCGATCTTCCCAATAGGTGGTGGGATTGGGGGCATTGCACAGGCGCCGAAAGACCTCACTGGGGACTGGCTGATAGCGGCGCAGACTGCCATCTTGAAAATGCAATACGAGCTGCCGATCGCGAGGCTCGTAGTCGGCACGCTGAATTCGTCCGATGGTGAAGGTTTTGGTATCCATGCCTGCAAGGGTAAGAAAAGTGTTTTATAGCGCAACCGTGGGCAGACAGCGCATGGCTTTACGCAGAATTTTATAAACATCCAGATCGAACTCGGGCCTGCCATTGGCAAGCAGGCTATGGATTTCATCTTCTCGACTGGCCGAGCCGAGATAGCACCAGGCATCCACCACATGCACGACCGAAGCCTCACGCAGACCAATCGGACCCCGATGCGGCCAGGCCGGCAGGCGCATCTTCGAGAGGGCCATCAGTAGCCGCGCGTGATGCAAACCTAAACGCTCGCGGCCGATGCAGCCACCGCGGCAGGTCTTTAACTGAAAGCCAAAGCACGCTGCGCCTGGCGCGGCCTTCTCGAGTCCCAGCAAGACCTTGCAGAGGCTTTCTTTGCGTGCGATCTCGGTGAGCATCTCCACAGCATCGCGCTGACTGCGAAAAATCCCATACAAATCGGGCTGGGCGCCAAGGTTTAAATCTCTGGCCCAGACCAGCTCCGCCTGCGCGGCGTTGGGGCCATCTGGCGCAGGCTCCAGCTGGGGCGCGACCCGCCATGAACAGAGTTCTTTATTGCGCCTGAGGCGCTGATTGTGGGTCGGCAATAATTTTTTAATGAGCGACGACTCCAGCAGCAATGCAGCAATCTCACCGGCAGTCTCGATCCAATCAACACGCCGCACCTGCATCGATAGGCTCATCTCCTTGCCGCGCGCGTGATCCGATGCGAAATGTGAGAGCACCCGTTTGCGCAGATGATTTGACTTGCCGACATAGAGCGGCAGGCGATTCTCGCCATAAAAGAGATAGACCCCATGGCCCTCGGGAATTCTCTCTGGAAGATCGGGGTCAAGCTGCGCCGGCAAGGCGGGCCGGGCAGTCAATGTTGCGATCGTCTGCTGCAACACCTCTGCCGAAAATAACGACCAGAGCTTTTCCCAGAATTGAAAAATCAGATCTGCATCGGCCAAGGCCCGATGCCGGCCCGAAGGAATCAGTCCATGCCGCTCAATCAACGCATCGAGGTTATGCCGCGGCGCATCGGGAAACAAGGCCCGAGAGAGTTTCACTGTGCATAAGACACGGGCCCGAAAATCGATCCCACATCGCTTGAATTCGTTTTTCAAAAAACCGTAATCGAAGCGGGCATTGTGTGCGATGAAAAGCTTGCCAGTCAGCCGATCGATGAGATCCCCAGCAACCGCTTCAAAACCGGGCGCATCCGCCACCATCTCATCGGTAATGCCAGTAAGTCGCGCAATGAAATCAGGAATCCGCGCCTGAGGATGAATCAGCTGATTAAATCGCTCCACGCCACGGGCTGAGACCTGCACGATGCCGATCTCGGTGATGCGGTCCCGGGTCGCGGTAGCCCCGGTTGTCTCCAGATCGACAAACACCATCTCTGGAATGGCCGGAAGGATCATGCCAGTGTCGCGAGCCGCTCCAGGGCCCGCGACAGGGTCTCCTCTTTTTTGGCAAAGCAAAACCGAATGGTTTTATTTTCGACGGGATCCTGATGAAATGCCGACATGGGGATCGCGGCTACCCCAACCTCGGTGGTCAGCCACTTACAAAAATCAAGCTCTGACTGCGTCGAGATGGCTGAATAATCCACCAGCTGAAAAAAAGTTCCCTCGCAGGGATAGAGCCGAAACGGCGTCTTTGAAAGGCCCTGGCGAAAAAAATCCCGCTTTCGCTGATAAAACTGCGGCAGCGTTAGATAGCGTTCGGCATTCTGCATATAGGCCGACAGGCCGACCTGCATGACGCTATTGGTCACAAAGACATTGAACTGATGGACCTTGCGAAACTCGGCCATGATCTCCCGCGGGGCGACGACCGAGCCCACCTTCCAGCCAGTCACATGAAAGGTCTTGCCAAACGACGACACGACAATAGCCCGCTCGGCCAAGGCCGGAAATGCACTGACACTGCGATGCGGCTCGCCATCAAAAATCATGTGCTCATAGACTTCATCCGAAATCACCAGCAGGTTATGCCGCAGCACGATGGACTCAAGAATTCGTAACTCTGCCTCGCGGAGAATCATTCCCGATGGATTGTGCGGAGAGTTCACCATGATGGCCCGCGTCTTGGGTGAAACGGCCGATGCGACGCGATCCCAATCCACGCGGTAGGCCGATGTCATCGGCACGCGAATCGCCTGTGCCCCGGCCAACTCAATGCTGGGAATGTAGCTGTCATAGACCGGCTCAAGAACAATGACCTCATCGCCCGGATGCACCAGCGCCAAGACAGCGGTCATCAGGGCCTGGGTCGCCCCGGCGGTGATCATGACCTCGGTCTCAGGGTCGTAACGGCGTCCGTACAGCAGACTAATTTTTTCTGCGACCGCCTCACGTAAGGCAGCCACACCATTGAGCGGTGCATATTGATTATGGCCAGACCGCATGGCCGCATTCACTGCATCCAAGAGCTCCGAATCGGGCTCGAAGTCGGGAAAGCCCTGGCCTAGATTGACGGCGCTGTTGCGATTGGCAAGGGCGGACATCACCGTAAAGATGGTGGTGCCCACATTCGGCAGGCGTGATCTCATCGCTACATTCGGCACAGAAAATTTACCGGTTCTGCTCAGCGTGCATTTAGCGCGGCAGTGCCGATGCGCCCATCAAAAATTCGTCCACCGCCCGGGCCGCCTGGCGGCCCTCGCGGATCGCCCAGACCACCAGTGACTGGCCGCGTCGCATATCTCCGGCGGCAAACACTTTCTTAACGTTTGTGGCGTAGCACCGGTCGCCCTCGGTGCTGGCCCGCGCGTTGCCACGTGCATCCTTATCGACACCAAATGCCTCGACAATGGATCCGATCGGCGAAACGAAGCCCATGGCCAACAAGACCAGATCGGCCTTCAGGATCTGCTCCGAGTCGGCGACCTCCACCATCTTGCTGTCTTTCCATTCGACCCGCACACTCTTTAAGGCGGTGACCTGTCCGTTTTCGCCCATGAACTCTTTGGTCGCAATCGCGAACTCCCGATCACAACCTTCTTCATGGCTGGAGGACGTCCGCAGCTTAATCGGCCAATACGGCCAGGTCAGGGCCTTGTTCTCATGCTCGGGCGGCTGTGGCATCAGTTCAAACTGGGTCACGCTTGCTGCACCATGACGATTCGATGTACCCACACAATCCGAGCCGGTATCGCCACCGCCAATCACGATGACATGCTTTCCGTCAGCACAGATCTGGCCCTCAAGCGGATCGCCTGCATTCACCTTATTTTGCTGCGGTAAAAACTCCATCGCGAAATGGATGCCACGCAGCTCACGGCCCGGCACAGGCAGATCCCGTGGCTGCTCGGCACCACCGGTCAGCAGCACCGCATCAAATGCGGCCATCAGCTCCTTCGGGCTGATTGAAGTCTTCGCCCAGTTGGTGACCTTGGCCTCGGCGGGGAGCGCCGCCACCAGCACTCCAGTTTTAAAAATAACGCCCTCGGCCTGCATC
>Ga0208048_1001626_pt1 | contig 11433 bp, 10 predicted proteins | sample Malawi_45m_30L_FD_184163 | JGI IMG/M metagenome (GOLD analysis project Ga0208048, IMG submission 184163) | Freshwater microbial communities from Lake Malawi, Central Region, Malawi to study Microbial Dark Matter (Phase II) - Malawi_45m_30L... | ecosystem: Environmental > Aquatic > Freshwater >... | reverse complement strand
CCCGCAAGAAAGCTCAGGATTGGCCATGTAAGTGCGCCCGCCTGTCCAAAACCAGTTCCGAAAGCACGCGCCAAACCAATGAGGCCAAAACCCAGTAGGCTAAGGCTCAGCGGGACAGCAGCAATCTGCCACAACGGATCAAAACTAGCCTGCCACAGCGGGCCAGCTATCCCAAGCGTAGCGAAAAGTTGCTTAAGGGTCGGTATATCTGCAAGCTGTTGAACAAAGAGGCAGCCGGCCATGAAAAACCAACCCGGATGAAGGCTGACGGGTGCAAGAGGATTCACCCTTGCAGAGTCCTAAAGCGGACTAATGTCCCTACAACAGCTGTTTAAATCGCAGCAGGTTTTCAGCAAAGGCATCGTGCAACGCCACCAGGCTCTGCCCTCTTAGCGCTGCCAGACAGGCCGCAATTGCGGGGAGTTCACTTGGCTCGTTAGGCCGATCAGCTTGATCAGTGAACCAGCTTGGTCGAATATCGGGCGCGTCAGTCTCGAGCAGCATGTTTCGAAGCGGTAACGCTTGGGCAAGTCTGCGGATGCGTCGGGACCCTTCAAAGGTGAGTGATCCGCCAAACCCGAGCAACATCCCTTGCCCGATCAGTGCCTGGGCTTGCTGCTCACTGCCGTTAAATGCGTGAATAATGCCGCGGCGTATATTGAAGCGACGAAGTGCCGAAAAAACCTGATCCGCCGCCCGACGGGCATGCACAATCACCGCAAGCTCATAGCGCCTGGCTAGTCGTAATTGCTGCTCAAAAAACCATTGCTGGCGTTCAATAGGCGGGTGACCTGGATATAAATCCAAGCCGATCTCGCCAATAGCAAGCAATTTATGATCCGATCGATGCGTGAGAACCCAGGCCTCGAGTTGGTCGATATGCGATGTTTTAGCAGTCTTAACGTACAAGGGGTGAATACCCAAGGCATAGTGGACGCCGTCATTGCCTTGTGCGATGGCCAGTACGCGCTCGAAGGCACTTGTTGACACCGCGGGGACGATCCACTGCCTGACACCGGCATCAATCGATCGCTTGATCAGCGCATCAAAATCCGCTTGAAGCTCGAATGCATCCAAGTGACAGTGGGTATCGCACCAATTGAGACGATCAGCGCCAGGCTCAGACCTCATGCTCTTTTAACCTCATGGCCGCATACCATCGACCTATCAATCAAATTACTTTAACTTTCCATTTTCCAATACGACGAGCCGGTCACAGTCGCTTGCTAGCGACTGATCATGGGTCACAAGTAACAGGGCTGTCCCGGATTCGATCGCAAGTTCACGAAAAAGTTGAAAAACCTGTGCTGCGCTTTCTTCGTCGAGATTACCTGTCGGCTCGTCGGCCAGCACACAGGCAGGGTGATGAACCAAAGCCCTTGCAACCGCAACTCGTTGCCGCTCACCACCCGATAAGGCCGACGGGCGATGCTCAAGCCGCCCTGCCAAGCCCAAACGGGTGAGCATGACGGCAGCGCGCTCCCTCGCCTCATGGGCTGCAACTGCTGCGATCCGAAGCGGCAGGCTAACGTTATCAATAGCGGAGCATTCTTCGATAAGGTGATGAAATTGATAAACAAATCCGAAGCGCTGATTGCGCAGGCGATCAATGGCAGTCTCCTTCATCGACCCAAGCACTTCTCCCTCCCAGCAGATCTCTCCTGCATCAGGCTTTTCAAAGCCCGCAAGCAAATGAAGTAGCGTGCTTTTCCCTGCGCCCGACCGACCCATGATGGCAAGCGATTCGCCCACACGAAGATGCATCGAAACATCACGCAAGATCGAAATCGGTTTACCAACGGCAAGACCGATATAAGATTTCGATAAACCTTCGACCTTGAGTAAATCAACCATGTCGCAATGCTTCAGCAGGTTTGGTTGATGCCGCACGCCAGCTTGGATATAGCGTTGCCAGGAAAGATAAACATAAAGAAATCACGGCGACCTCGAGTAGGTCGCTCACATGCAAGTCAGTAGGAATGCGCTGCAAGAGATAAATACCCTTGGGCAAGACTTCAAAGCCAAAAATACGCTCTAAGAACCGCAACACAGTATCGAGTGAAACCACCAGCAAGAGTCCCAAGCCAACACCCAAGCCAGTGCCAAGCCCCCCTGACGCAAGCCCTTGCAGCATAAAAATTCTCATCACTGACCACTTCCCAGCACCCATACTTCGCAAAATTGCGATATCGGCGCGCTTGTCGACCACAGTCATGACTAGCATCGAAACCAGATTAAAACTTGCCACAGCAACGATGAGTGTGAGGATGATAAACATCATGCGCTTTTCGACCTGTACAGCTTCAAACCACACACGGTTCTCCTGCGACCAGTCGCGCAACTCGTAACGATCGTCAAGCAACTGGGAAAGTTCGCTTGCGATCCGGCGCACTCGCAGTGGATCATCAGTAAGCATTCGCCAGTGCTGCGCCTGCGATCTTCGAGTTAGCTTTAGCGCATCCTCAAGATGAATCAGTGCTAGCGCGCTATCGTATTCATAATGGCCAGATTCAAAAACGCCAGCCACCTCAAACTGACGAATGCGTGGTGCAAATCCTGCGCCATGATCGCCCAGGTCAGGCGCCATGACCACGATTCGGTCACCGGCGATCACTCCCAAACTTCGGGCAAGCTCACGGCCAAGAATAATGCGCCAAGCTCCCGCTTGGAGTGACTCGCGCAATGTCGCTGGCATTGTCGCCACCATGCTCGAGACACGGCCCTCTTGCGCCGGATCGATACCGCGTACCAGGGCTGCGCGCAACATGTCATCGCGGGTGATTAACACTTGCAAAGGTTCAAAAGCTGCGATGCCAAGCACCGAGGGGTGTTTGGCAATGGCATGCCGCATCTTTTCATCTTGGGCCTGTGGCTCGGCCCGTAAATGCAACTCAAGGTGCGAAACCACCGACAGCATACGATTTCTGACCTCCTTTTGAAAACCGTTCATCACTGATAAGACGGTGATCAATGCAGCAACGCCAAGCCCTATACCAAGCACCGATAAAAGCGCAATAAAAGAAATGAAACCGTTGCCCGTCGGATTCGATCGCCGACCACGCCAGTAAGCCCACGCGAGTTGCCATTCAAATTGCATGGAAAGAGTGTGCCACAGCCATACAATGTGGCTTATGGAGCCGAGTACCCCACCCCCGCTGAAGGCTGACGTCGCCCCCCGGATTTATGTCTTGGATGGCTACTTACCAAGCAGGCAATGGCCTGAAATCGAATCGGCCTGGCAAGCAGTCTTGGCAAATTGCGAATCGATCAGTCGCTGGAGCGATCCTGCGGCCACACCCCGAACGCTTGCCCTGGAACACTGGCTTTGCGATCAACTAGGCTGGCAGGCGGTTGCCTTGGATGGCTTGTCCTGCTGGCAACTCGATGCCCATGAATCCGATCTCACACGATTGACCGATCCAGCTTGGGCAACGCCGCAAGGTCTGTTGTTAACGCCTTGTCACTTTTATGTACGTTTGGACCATGTTGGCGTCTCCTCGTTGAAGGACAGGGATTTGAACCAACTCGAGGCCAACGCATTACTCGCAAGCCTCAACGATGATCTCGCAAGCTGGTCAACATGGTTTGGATCCAACATCACGCTGGTGAGTCTTGACCCCATGCACTGGCTTTTGAGTACCGACACGGGCAAGCTTGATCTTCAAGGCTGTGCGCTTGCAATGGCTGAAGGACTTAATGTTGAGCAGTATCTGGCCCAAGGAAGCGCTGCAAAGATCTGGCGGCGTGTGCTAAATGAGATTCAAATGATTTGGTACGAGCACCCGGTTAACGCTGCCCGCGCCCAGGAAGGCCTACTACCCGTTAATGCGCTCTGGCTGGGTGGTGCCCTAAGACCTGGCCCCCAAATTGTTAAGCGTCGTTTCAGACTTAAGGGCCAAAAGGATTATGTGAAAGGATTAGAACGTTACACGCATAAATCCGAGGATCAACAGCCATGCGAGTTAGTGATCATGTCGCTCGAAGCTGATCAACTCAGGCCCGAAATCGTACATCACGGCCTACAAACCCTGCAGTCTGCGATTTCAACTGCGCCAGCCGAGCAAGCTTTTGAGTTACTTGTGTGTTCAGACCATGCCTGGGAACACTATCGCGTGGTAAGCGATCAGCGAGCATTAAAGAAAGCGCGCTTACATCATCGCTTGATGCGATGGTTGGGCGGCAAATAAACATGGCGTGTAGGCTAAGCTCATCCTGAGGCAAGACCAAGCATGATGAGGAATCGACATGTGGACCAAAAACTTGAACAAGCACTGCTTGGTCAGGGGTTCAACCCAATACTGGCCCGGGTGTATGCTGCACGAGAATTACAATCAGCGGAAGACACAAAACTAAGCCTTGACGATTTGCTGCGACCAGACAGCCTTGCTGGTATCGAAGCAGCAGTCGATCTATTATTTGATTCGATCATGCGAAACGACAAGTTACTCGTTGTCGCGGACTATGACTGTGATGGTGCAACTGCGTGTGCTGTTGCAATTCGCGGCTTGCGGATGATGCAGGCTAAGGTTGACTATCTCGTACCCAACCGAAGTGTGCACGGCTACGGCCTCACGCCCGACATCGTTACCCTCGCCATGAAGCACCCGCGACTCGGTCAACCGAATCTGCTCATCACCGTCGATAACGGTATTGCTTCACACGAAGGTATCGAAGCTGCCGCAGCTTTCGGCCTGCCCGTGCTAGTGACTGATCATCATTTACCTGGCGAATCCCTGCCAGCTGCCAAAGTGATTGTTAATCCCAACCAAAGCCACTGCCGGTTTCCCAGTAAGCATCTGGCCGGTGTTGGCGTTATGTTTTATGTATTGCTTGCCCTGAGACGACGATTTCGAGATCAATGTCCTCAACATCTTGCAGCCCAGGCAGGACTGCAACACCTACTCGATCTCGTTGCACTTGGTACCGTCGCTGATCTGGTAAAACTTGATCGCAATAATCGCGCCCTTATCAACGCTGGCCTGCAGCGAATCAGGCAGGGAAAATCGCAAGCTGGGATCAAGGCCTTGATTAGCCTTGCAGGACGACATGCCCCGCAACTTGAAGTCGCTGACCTAGGCTTTGCTATCGGTCCACGCATTAACGCTGCTGGACGCCTAAAAGATATAAGTCTTGGCATCGAATGTCTGCTGACTGACGATGCCGTGCAGGCAGAGCAACTTGCCCGTGAGCTTGATGCTATCAATCGCGAACGACAAAGTATGCAAGCGGACATGCAACAACAAGCGCTTGAGGCATTGCCCATCGTTGGTACCGATGGGCCAAGTATTGTCGTCTTCAGCGACTCCTGGCATGAGGGGATTGTAGGTTTGCTGGCCTCGAAACTAAAGGACCAGTTTCACCGCCCCACGCTTGCGCTTGCCCCATCGACCGATGCCCGCATGCTGCGCGGCTCGGGCCGGTCGATCCCCGGACTACATCTTCGCGATGCACTCGATTGGGTAAGCAAGCAATCACCGCCAACCCTCGTACGTTTTGGCGGTCATGCGATGGCCGCAGGTTTTTCAATCTGGCGAGCTTCGCTTAAAGATTTCGAGACACTTTTTGCCAAAGCTGTTTCCAGGCTAGCCGACCCAGAGCAACTGCAGCCTGTTATCTGGACCGACGGTTCGCTTGAACCGAGTTGGCTGCGTCAGGACTGGATTCAAAGTATTCACGACGCTATCTGGGGTCAGGGATTTCCTGCCCCATTATTCCAGGATCAGTTCGAAGTGATTGATCAGCAATCGCTCGCAGACAAGCACCTCAAGGTCCGCTTGCTAGGTGCCCAGGGCTATAAGCTCGATGGCATCGCCTTTGGACGACGCGAGCCTTTCGAGCGCAAGATTCGTGCAGCCTATCGTTTACAGATCAATCGATGGCAGGGACGACAAAACCTTCAGTGCGTACTGGAGCATGTCCAAGCACTATAATTAGTTGCGGCTAACCACGGTTTTCAGCACTACGAAGTGAAATCCTTTTTTCAGCAGCTCTAAGTGACGTACGTTTTCCTGCAGCTCTAAGTGAAATACCTTTTTAGCGGCCCTGACTGCAGCCTCCTTTCGAAGATTTTCCAGCGAACTAGACCAAGGACATATAAGTGAGCATCGAAGCCGAACGCCTAAACGCCCTAGATGCACTCATCAAGGACCTCAGAGAGCGAGTCAACGAGCTACGGGGGTATCTTTGACTACGAAGAAAAGAAAAATCGGCTAGAAATTGTTAATGCAGCCCTTGAGGCTCCGGATATTTGGAACGATCCAGAAAATGCTCAGTCATTAGGCAAAGAAAAAAAAACGCTCGACGCAGTGGTCCTTGGCATTGATCAGATTGAGCAAGGACTTCAAGATACCGGTGAACTTTTCGAGATGGCCCAGGCGGAGGACGATGTCGACACCTTTATCGCGGTTGAGCAGGACACATCAAGCCTGCTTGCTTCGGTTGAAGGCCTTGAATTTCGCAGAATGTTTTCAAATCCGGCCGATCCTAGCGATTGTTTTTTAGAAATACAGTCTGGCGCAGGCGGAACAGAGGCACAAGACTGGGCGCAGATGCTACAACGCCAGTACCTGCGTTATTGCGAACGCAAGGGCTTTCAATCGGAACTTCTTGAGGAAACAGAAGGCGACACCGCTGGTATTAAGGGTTGCACCATCAAGGTGAGCGGGGAGTATGCCTACGGCTACTTGCGCAGCGAAACGGGAATTCACCGCCTCGTTAGAAAGTCACCCTTTGATAGTAACAACGGCCGCCATACTTCCTTTGCATCCGTTTATGTGTATCCCGAGGTCGATGATTCGATTCAGATCGATATTAATCCTGCAGACCTTAGGATTGATGTATTCCGAGCTTCAGGCGCAGGCGGTCAGCACGTCAACAAAACAGAATCAGCAGTACGTATCACCCACTTGCCCACCAATATCGTCGTGCAGTGCCAGAACGACCGAAGCCAGCATCGAAATAAGGATGAAGCCATGAACATGCTGCGTGCCAGGCTTTTTGAGCTTGAAATGCGCAAGCGCCGTGCCGAACAAGATAAGGTCGAAGCGAGCAAAACTGATATCGGCTGGGGCCACCAAATCAGATCCTATGTTTTAGACCAATCCCGGATCAAGGACTTGAGAACTAATTTCGAAACGAGTAATACTAAAGTGGTCTTGGACGGCGACCTAGACGCATTCATCCAAGCTAGCCTGAAAATGGGTGTTTAAATCATGAACGATCTGCCGCTTGACGAGAACCATTTGATTGCAGAGCGCCGTGAAAAGCTCACGACCTTACGCAAAGCTGCAAAGGCTGTTTTTCCCAATGATCTGAGACCCAGTCACCGCGCTAAATCTATTCTAGAACGTTATGATTCGGAGACGCGTGAATCGCTTGAAACGATTAGTCAAACGCTTTCGATCGCAGGTCGCATGATGTTAAAGCGGGTGCAGGGCAAGGCGAGTTTTGCAACATTGCAAGACGCAAGCGGGCGGATCCAGATTTACTTGAACGATGAAGGCGTAGGTGTTGATACACACGAGGCTTTCAAGCACTGGGATATCGGCGACATAGTCTGGGTTGAGGGCGTTTTATTTAAAACCATGAAGGGTGAACTTTCAATTCGGGCCTCAGCGCTGCGTCTCGCTACGAAGTCCTTGAGACCGCTTCCGGATAAATTTCACGGACTTGCCGACCAGGAAATCCGCTATCGGCAGCGCTATGTTGACCTCATCATGAATCAGGAAAGTCGAGAGACTTTTTTGAAGCGATCGCATATCACGACAACACTGCGACAACTGATGCATGAGGCCGGGTTCTTAGAAGTTGAAACACCGATGATGCATCCCATTCCAGGCGGTGCAAGTGCCAAACCTTTTGTGACCCACCATAATTCGCTTGCTCAGGACATGTATTTGCGCATCGCTCCTGAACTTTATTTGAAGCGTTTGATCGTCGGTGGTTTTGAACGTGTTTTCGAAATTAATCGCAATTTTCGTAATGAAGGCATCAGTCCACGTCATAACCCTGAATTCACGATGATGGAGTTTTACGCAGCCTACACCGATTATCGCTGGCTCATGGATTTCACGGAGCAACTACTTCGTGAGACGGCAATCGCAGTTTGCGGCAGCGCAAAGCTCACCTATCAAGGGCAAATCGTCGACCTCGAAGGCCGCTTTGCTCGCCTGACCATGGTCGAGGCAATACGGAACGAGCATCCTCAATGGTCAGTCGAACAGCTAAGCGATAGCGCATTTATCACGGCTGAATTGCGCAGGCTTGGAGAAGACCTCGATGCACCGGGACGCCGACACGCCGGACTTGGCAGCCTCCAACTTGCTTTGTTTGAAGCATGTGCCGAAAGCAAACTATGGCAGCCAACCTTTATTGTGGACTATCCGGTCGAAGTTTCGCCGCTTGCCCGCGCCTCAGATAGCAATCCATTAATTACAGAAAGATTCGAGCTCTTTATTACTGGACGCGAAATCGCAAATGGCTTTTCAGAGCTCAATGACCCTGAGGACCAGGCTGCAAGATTTCACGCGCAAGCCGCTGCCAAGGATGCAGGTGATGAAGAGGCGATGTTTTACGACGCCGACTATGTTCGAGCACTTGAGTATGGGATGCCGCCAACCGGTGGTTGCGGTATCGGCATTGATCGCCTATGCATGCTACTCACGGACCGAGCAAATATTCGTGACGTTATACTATTTCCGGCGTTAAAACGCGAAGAACACTTTGGCGCTTAAAGTTCGTCAATCCAAGCCTGCTGGATCGCTTCAAGAATTTTTTCCCCACTTCGCTTGGGATCATCACTAAAGCCAGGTAATTCGATGACCCATCGATGTAAATCTGTAAACCGAATCGTTTTCGGATCGATGGTCGGGTGGGTCTCCGAAAGTGCAATCGCTAGCTCCAACACATCAGTCCACTTCATTAGCCTTCCTCGCGTGCATGATTAATGGTGTATTTTGGTAATTCAATCTGTAGCGGCTCGCTTCCAACTTGGACCTGACAGGATAGTCTCGAGCGTGGGGTCAAACCCCATGCGCGGTCGAGCATGTCGTCTTCCTGGTCGCTTGCCAGGTTTAGCGATTGAAAGCCCTGCTTCACAATGACATGGCAGGTGGTACAGGCACACACAAGACCACAGGCATGCTCGAGATCAATGCCGACATCAAGCAAGACCTGCGCAAGATTTGCACCTGTCACAGCGTCAATCAACTTACCTTCAGGACAAAGGCTTTCGTGGGGTAGGACCTCAATACGCGGCATTCAGAAACCTCGTCATCAAAAACAGTTCACAAAACCATCTGTAACAAAATCTATGATGCCAGCTCGTCGACCCTGCGTCCGCTCAATGCCTGGGAGACTGCGCGATTCATTCTCAGCGATGCAAAATTGTCCGTCTGATGGGAAAGCGCATGGATCGCATGACGAATCGCATGATGATCGGATTGGGCGGCAAGACTTCGTAGTCGATCCATCGCGCAACGGATCGCATGCTGCTCTTCGGCGCTGAGCAAAGATGCGTCAGCCTCGAGCGCCGCCTCCACGGCAAGAAGCATGCGGTCAGCTTCAACCTGCTGCTCTTTGAGTGCTCTTAATTGCATATCCAAGTTGGCGTGGTCAACCCCGTCGCGAAGCATACGCGTTATCTCTTCATCACCCAATCCATAGGAGGGTTTGACGACAGTTGAGGCATGAACACCACTGCTTAGCTCTTGTGCGGATACAGAAAGCAGTCCATCGGCATCGACCTGAAAGTTGACGCGTATCCGCGCAGCGCCAGCACTTAAAAGCGGCAGACCGCGAAGTTCAAACCGTGCAAGAGAACGACAGTCGGTGACGAGTTCGCGTTCGCCTTGCACCACGTGAAGCGACATAGCAGTTTGGCCATCCTTAAAGGTAGTAAATTCTTGCGCACGACTAACCGGGATCGTTGTATTTCGCGGAATTATCTTTTCGATCAGTCCACCCATTGTCTCGATGCCTAGCGACAACGGGATCACATCGAGCAAAAGCCAATCATCGCTAGCGCTACGCTGACCAAGTAGCAAATTCGCCTGAAGTGCTGCACCAATCGCCACAACCTCATCGGGATTCAAATGACTATAAACAGGGCATTCGAGTAGAGACTCAATCGCTCGCCGAATCTGCGGCATTCTTGTTGCACCGCCCACCAAAATCGCAGCACTTAGTTCACCAGGGTCGACCGATGCATCTCGCAATGCACGACGCAGTACGACAAGGGTTTTATCAAGCAGGGATTTTGTAATCGATTCAAATCTCGATCGGTCTAAATATTGAATACCGGCAGGCCCTTCCAAGGAGACGGCTTCCTGTTCGGTTAGTTGCTCTTTGGCCTGCTTAGCAAGCATCAACCATTGATGTCGTTGTGAGGGCTCAAGCGTGTCCATCGAAAGACCTGCATCGCTTAGCCAGGCCTGTACGATTCGAGCATCGAAATCATCGCCACCGAGTGCAGAATCGCCCCCTGTTGATAGCACTTCAAAGACACCCCGGCTAAAACGCAACAAGGACACATCAAAGGTGCCACCGCCAAGGTCATAGACCAAAAACAAACCCTCTTCGCCCTGGTCAAGGCCGTAGGCAATCGCAGCAGCAGTCGGTTCATTCAACAGTCGCAGCACTTTGATGCCTGCAAGCGTAGCAGCGTCTTTTGTTGCCTGACGTTGGGCATCGTCAAAGTAGGCGGGTACAGTAATAACCGCACCGTCTAGTTCTCCGCCGAGTGACTCTTGGGCACGCAACGCAAGCGCACGAAGCACTTCGGCGGACATTTCAACAGCAGTCTTCGGTCCGGCTGCAGTCTCAATTGTGACTAACCCATCGCGTTCAATGAATCGATAAGGACTTGCGCTGCGATCAACATCCTTGTGGCCGCGTCCCATCCAGCGTTTAAAGGAAAGCAAGCAATTCAGTGGATCGATCGATCGTCGCTCAATCACTTTACGGCCGAGACTAACCGTGAAGTCTTTGTGATATTGCACGGCCGAAGGTAGCAACACTTCGCCGTCATGGTCGCTTAAGCACTGCGCAATGCCCGAACGCACGGTAGCGATCAGCGAATGCGTGGTACCGAGGTCGATACCAACCGCACGTTTAAGCTGATGCGGATCTGGACTTTCTCCAGGTTCTGAAATTTGCAGCAGCGCCATGACACCTCGTTAGCTTGGCAGAACCTCCAGCCATTGCATGCGCTGTTGTTCAATATCATCGAGAAACTTTTCAATAAACATCCACTGCCTGAGCAGGTCGGCAGCAAGCGTTGCACGCTCGCGTCCATCTGGTTTGTCAAATGCTAAGGAGATTTGAGCGAATTGAGCGGCAAGCTCCTGCTCGGTTTGCTTGAGCCTTGATTCAAGCAAATCGAGCTCATTGAGGCGGTCAACATGTTCAGCGATCGCTTCGAGATCCTCGCGCCAT
>Ga0208048_1001624_pt1 | contig 11438 bp, 12 predicted proteins | sample Malawi_45m_30L_FD_184163 | JGI IMG/M metagenome (GOLD analysis project Ga0208048, IMG submission 184163) | Freshwater microbial communities from Lake Malawi, Central Region, Malawi to study Microbial Dark Matter (Phase II) - Malawi_45m_30L... | ecosystem: Environmental > Aquatic > Freshwater >... | reverse complement strand
TATCGTTCTCGGCTCGATCGACCCGGTCGGGGTCATCGGCTTTTCAAATCTCAGCGGTAAAGGGAATCCCTTACTCGCTCTCGTTATAAGCGGAGTGATTCTTTGTAGCTTATTCGCTTTCCCCGATACCATACATCTCACCAAAGATTTTTTCAAAGATGTTACCCGATGGCTCTCCTACTCAGCGACCGAGCGTCAACTCGTGGGCGGCGCTTTACTCGTCGGCGTCGGCTGGGGTTTAACTGATTTTTATCAAGGCTCCGCACAGGTATCGATGGCAGCAGGAGTACCCAAAGCATCGGCCTTCATCGCCGCGATGCTTATTGGCATGTCCGTGTTCGAGAAAATCGAGCGGCGACGTTAATCGCGCCCCTGCCCCCTATCATGCCGCTCGTCATCTGGAGAATTCTAGGTTTTACCAGTGTCGGCATCGGCGTCCTCAACGCGTTTATTCCCTTGATGCCAACCACCGTATTTCTACTCGTCGGAGCTTGGGCTCTCGGCAAAGGATCGCCAGTATGGCGAGCGAAACTGCTTGCGCATCCGAAGTTCGGCCGCGCCCTGCGCGACTGGGATGACGGCAAGCGGGTCAGTCGACGCGGCAAATACCTTGCAGCCGCCAGTATGATGATTAGCTGGGTGATTTTGGTTGTTTGGCGCGGGGTCAACCCCTGGACGCTTGGCGTGGCCGCGCTGCTCGCCGGCATCGCGATCTGGTTATGGACGAGACCGGAGCCTAGAGTAGAGGTCCCTTCCTCAAGCCCCCACCGCTAATTCTTTATAGTCCCAATACCCCCTCGGAACCATGTCGTCCGTTCCGAGAGGACGCTGATTTTCCCTACTTTCCGTAGTGAGATCGGGATGCTGTTCGAGGATCTAGATAATCAACTCTGTGGTCCAACCGTGCTCGAAGATATCGGGTTTGGACCGCTCAACCTTAATATGGACCGCCGAGCGCTCACATCGAGCAGCAGATCTCTCCCCCACATCAGTCGGGCTCGACGAGCCTATAGCGTCACTTGACACATTCACCACTCGACGTTCGCTCGACATCCTTCGCGCGGACCCGCTCCCGACATTGATTGCAAGTCACGATCCGCTTTTTACCGCGGCGTTGGCCACTCGCCGTGTCGTGCTGCAGGGCGGCTGAGAGACGATCAGATGCGATAGCGCACCCTGACGTCAAAGCTACGCGCCGGTCCCACATAGATACCCTGACGGAGACTCGCAATGTAACGCTCGTCAGCGACGTTCTTTACGGCGAGACCGAAATCCAAGTTTTCATTCGAACGATAAAGAATACTGATATCAGCGATCGTGTAGCCATCGATCTGCCCTGTAAAGAATCCGGTGAGGCTTTCATTGATAGAGCGGGTATTGAGCACATCCGTAAACTGAGCGCTTGTATGGTGAACATGTAGCGCGCTTCGAATAGGCCCTTGCTCGTAGGAGAGGGAGAGGTTGGCAATCCACTCCGGCGCATAGGGAATGCGATTTCCATCGGGAGTCAGTAGCGCCCCAGACCGTGCGAAACGATTTTCCAAAAACTCAGCATCAGCGATATAGGTAAAGTTAGCGTTCCAGGAAAATGTTGCGTCCAACGCCGAACCGATCCCAAACTCAAGCCCTTGGTGTAACGTCGTCCCCCCGTTCGTCACTTGAAACTGACTATTACTGTTTGCTGGAATGATCTGATTACCAAAATCCATCCGGAAGACGGTTGCCTCAAAGGTCAAGGAATGAGTGGACCCGCGTAGGCCGATCTCGGCGTTGACCGAGCGTTCAGCCTGTAACGCCTGATCTTCGAGTCCGTTCAAAGCGTCGCTATTCAATGCAGGTGAAAAGGCTTTGTAGGTATTAGTGAAAAGTTGAAGTCCCTCGGATAGTCGCCACGTTACACCGATTCCCGGCAACCATTCGGCATTGGCGGTTTTGACCTGGTTACCCACAGACTCCGTCCGTCGAAGATCACGCCGTCGCTGCTCATAGAGCTCTGCACGCAAGCCGGCGGTGACGGCAAAGTGGTCTGTCAACAAAAAATAGTTTTGTAGGTGTAGAGACCAACTCTCAGCCGAGTCAATCACCTCCCGATTCGCCGTGCCGCTCCGAGGCGTCGCGCGAGTGGCAGCGACGGTCAGATCATGCATGCGTTCATTCATATAGCGCAGTCCGACCTCGGCTTCGTTATCTAGACCGAAAAGGTGATGATTCAGAAAGAGTCGACTGTCCACACCTTCGCGCTCAAAGCTTCGGTTACTTCCATTAACGTTATCCGTGTAGATCCAACGGCTCGCGGCAGCGGAGGCGTTGTTGTGGGCCACAAAACGCCAATAGTCACGATTCAGCGCGCTACCAAATACCAAAGTGTTCAGCCGAGCACGATCAGAGATCGTCCATTCGTGGTTTAAATCCACTGAACGGCGGCCCGTCAAGAACCAATCATCCGGTGCGGGATTTCGGTTGACCCCCGCACGATATTCCGCTAAAAAAATCCCGCGGTAGGAGATATTCGCGTCGTTTCGGTACTCCGTGTATTTGAGACCGAAACGTTGGTTTTCAGAAAGCTCGGTCCCGGCTTTGAGCATGATATCGCGCATGCTGTAGCCTTTATCCATAAAGCCATCGCTGTCTGCGTGACTCACGACGACTCCAATTGTCGAATCACCCGATACAGATTCCGCTCCGACCTCAATTCCCCACTCTCGAGTATTGAAAGATCCCGCATGGATTTCAGTTCGTATTCCCGGCTTCGGCGTTTTCGTACGGTAATTAATCACTCCGCCGATCGTGCTGGGTCCGAACCGAAGAGAGCCGGCGCCTCGCAGAACCTCGATGCTGTCCATTCGCTGGATGCGCGGGTTGTAGTACCGGCCATTGCCCACGAATAGCCCCGGGGCCACCGGGACGCCATCTTCGAGGATGAGGGTTTTGTAATCGGCGGAACTCAGGCCGCGTATGCCGATGTTGGCGACGATCGCGCTCTCCTCCTCGGGCTTTATCGACACCCCGGGTACATGCCGAAGAGCCTCTTCGGTCGAGCGCGGCTGCCGAAGACGCAGCGCCTCAGAGCTAATCACCGTATTGGCGGCCGGTAGACGCTGACGATCCTCTCCCGATGAGCCAATAACCACGATCGTGGGTAAGGCGTCACGACCGTCTGCAGAGTCACCCTCGACGCCCTGTTCTGCCCAAACGCCCCCGCAGATTATCAAGGCACCCAGCCACACCGCGCCGCATGCGATCTCTGAACCGTTCATCGCCAACTCCTTCGCCGGAAACGAGAGGACAGTACAAGATGTTAATGCAAATGACAATCATTCTCATTCGAGGCACGGTGCCAAGCTCGAGATACCTGTCAGCACCTGCACAACACATTGAAATCATTACGAAAAATTCGAGTAGACCGGTGTCCTACCCTTCTCAGAGGAAACACCCCTCCTTGCGATTCGGTTACTGTCGGGTTCGAGGTTACGGAATCAATCGAAGACCGGCGCAAGTCGAGCACGACTTAGCTCCAGGAGTGAACAGGTCTGGCGCTCTACAAAGTTCGAGCCGGTATTCCGTCCTCTGAAAGAACGCCCCTGAATAGGCTCAAGATGCCGCCCGGAATGCCACACACGGCGATCATCAAGACAGGCGAGTGCTTCCTACTCGCCTACCTCACTCAGCCACTAATGAGACGGTTCAATGGCGCCATGGCAGAAAGCGTATTAGCGCACATTCAACTCCTCAGATGGGCAAACGAATGACATGATCAACGTCAAGATCGTAATCGGAGCTACAAATGACAACATGACGAACGAATACGCCTTAAGCTGATCGCGCGGTTGGGCGGCGAGGATAACGGGGCCAGCGTAGGCGCCGTGCTAACCCAAGAAAAGATTGCGCTTCCATCAGGCAATTTCCCGTCTGCGAATGAACATCGGCAGGTAGGCTAACGCAACGGCGAGCATGACCCGGATATCGAAGGTCACAACAGCTGGACCGACTGCGAGTCCCTCAAAATCTGTTGCCAGTCCTGCTGTACCAACACAGCTCAGCGTACTTAACAGGTCGCTTTCTATGACGTCACCGATTGTGATGTCACGCGCGCCTTTGATCGCGACAGACACACAGGCGGCCGCTTCGAGCAGTGGCGTTCCTGCAGCACAATAGTGAGCTTACTCACACGCTCACTCACGCAAAGGTCGCGCGTAGATCTGATTGTGGCCTCGAACTGCCATCACGAACCCAGTATGAGCAAAGCCAATCCGACGATCACTCGTACAATCTGCACGGGAGGCGTCCAGTCCCTTGCGATCTGAACGAAAGGCTTAATTCCGCTCGCGTACTCATCTTGGATCATTACCAGTTGTCGGCGCCATTGAGTGACACAAAAGACTGTGTCCGCGATCAAGCGAGGAAACAGAAATGCACTCTCAAGGAGTGAAACATGCTGAGCAAGGATAAACACGAGAGGCAGAGCGGAGGCCCCGATTATCATGGGTACTTCTTGACGAAGACTCGCGCGTTAGTACTTAGAGAATAACCAATGCCGCGATCCCTCGGATGAACTAGACATCGAATATATTGCTGTCGATAACCTTGACCGCCGCTATATCCGTCTGACTCGATAACATCGTAGAGACCGACACCGTGGTTTCGGGTATGCGGGTTCCAAAGGCGCCATCCCCAAAACAGCGCACGCTTGGAGGCACCGCGGACGAGCGCCTCTGCACCCCACGCCAGCGCGATTAATCCGCGGGTGAACACCAGTGATCCGAAGATGTATGACATCCTGTCGGCTAGGTTCGATAGGGGCGCTGGCGCGGTAGGATAATCATCACATCGCGTTCGCGTTCTGACGGATAAATCGAGAATCTAATGCGGTTACGAACACTTTTGCTGACAGTCTCAGGCCTATTCGTAGCGGGGGGCGCCCTCTGGTTTTTCAATCTCGACAAAGAGACCCGTGGACTGCTTTCAGCGTTTCCGACTAATTCCGACGTACTGAGTTGGAAGCAGGATCAGCGCCACGCCGCGTTCCGCGCCATGGATCGCCTGCCGCTGCTTGCAAAAGCGTCAGAAATTTCCCCCTCGCCCGAACCTTTGAGCCTTCCAGCCGGGGAGCCGCTCGATATTCCAGCGGTTGAGCAATACATGGCAAGTCAGCACACCGCTGGGCTCGTGATTCTGCAGGACGGAAAGATCCGATTTGAGCGCTACGGTCAGGAATTCGACGCCGACGGTCGGTGGACGAGCTTTTCGGTAGCCAAGTCTTTCACCTCAACCTTGGTCGGAGTAGCGATTCAGGACGGCTACATCAAAAGTCTAGAAGATAAGGTCAGTCAATATATTCCCCACTTGCGCGGTTCAGCCTATGACGACGTCACCATCCGCCAGTTGCTGACCATGAGTTCGGGTGTCAGGTGGAACGAAGACTACGAAGATCCCGAAGCGGATGTCGCCAAATTCAGTAACGCCAAAGCCGACCCAGGCGTGGACGCGACGGTGAGCTATATGCGTAAGCTGCCGCGCGCGCATTTGCCAGGGACCGTTTGGCACTACAACACCGGTGAGACGAATCTGATCGGGGTTCTCGTGTCGTCAGCCACCGGGAAGTCTTTGGCTCAGTATCTCCAAGACACTATCTGGCATCCAGCGGGCATGGCGGCAACGGCGACCTGGCTACAAGGTACGACCGGTCACGAAATCGCGGGGTGCTGTATTCAGGCGGCGACGCGGGACTTCGCACGCTTCGGTCTGTTCGTACTGGCAAACGGTAAAGTCGGCGACAAACAAATCGTTCCCGAGGACTGGTTTTCTCAAGCCACAAAAAAACAAATGGATACTACGGTCTCGGAGAAAGGCTACGGCTTTCAATGGTGGACTTACGGGGACGGTGCTGTCGCGGCACAAGGCATTTTCGGTCAAGGGATCTTCATCGATCCGCAACGCCGCCTAGTGATCGCCAGCAATTCTAACTGGACAAGAGCGACTCGCGGCCCCGAATCGAAAGCACGAGAGGAGTTCTACCAGAGAATTCGCACATTGATCGATCGTGAGTAGCATCCGTTAGCATTCATTTATAACGTTTCAAATCAGCAAAGAGAGATTTTATTTTCTTGCTGGCTTGATATCGATGATGACTAATCGCCCCTGCTCGCGGACGACAGAAAAAATCACGGCATCTCCCACCTTGATCGTCTGCAGCATCGAGGGATCACGAACATAAAAGGGCATCGTCATCGCAGACATACTGATGCTCTTGATCTCCTCGTGACGTAGCGTTACGCGAACACTCTCGCGATCTATTTTTAGAACCTCAGCCGCGACCCACTCGGGCTCTTCAGCCATCAGAGGTGACGTGATCGACACCAGCAAAGCGAGCAAGATCCCGTGTATCAAGCTTCTAGTTTTCGAAACAGATTCGAACATCAGTCACTCTCCTCCTTGTAAAAACTCATTTAGGATCCGAGAGAGATCTCACAGGCGAAGGTGGTGCGCTCGGGTATTCATATGCGACCGTGCCAGGCGGGTGCCTAAACCAACCCGGATCTGAATAGTCATCACGCGTTTGCCCGCGTCTTACCTTGACCATACTAAACATCCCACCCATGCCGAGTGCGCCGAAAGGCCCGTAACCAGTCACCATCGGAATAGTATTGTCGGGCAGCGGCATCTCCATCTCGCTCATTTCTTTCATACCCCGCTCGCCCATGACCATGTAGTCGGGGATCAGTTTATTGATCTTGTTCGCTAACTCTCCATGCTGAACTCCGATCATGGTGGGCACGTCATGCCCCATGGCATTCATGGTGTGATGGCTTTTGTGACAGTGAAACGCCCAGTCACCCTCCTCATCTGCCACGAACTCGATTTGACGCATCTGTCCGACCGCAATGTCTTGCGTGACCTCGTTGGTTCGCGTTGACATCGGGGTCGGTCCGCCGTCGCTCCCAGTTACAAAGAACTCGTGTCCATGTAAATGAATCGGATGATTGGTCATGGTCAGATTTCCGATTCGGATCCGAACCTTGTCCATATGCCTCACGACCAGCGGATCGATCGCGGGGAACACTCGGCTATTCCATGCCCAAACATTAAAATCGAGCATGGTCATGACCTTTGGCGTGAAGCTTCCCGGATCGATATCGAACGCGTTCAACAGAAAGCAAAAGTCCCGATCGACGTCATCGATAAGCGGATGCTTATTACGAGGGTGGGTCACCCAAAACCCCATCATTCCCATCGCAAGTTGCACCATTTCATCGGTGTGGGGGTGATACATGAAGGTGCCTGGACGTCGAGCCATGAACTCGTAGACAAACGTCTTACCGGGAGGGATACCAGGTTGAGTAAGCCCGGTGACACCATCCATACCCGAGGGCAAACGCTGACCGTGCCAGTGAACGCTGGTCATCTCAGGCAGACTATTAGTGACGAATATCCGTACCTTATCGCCCTCGACCACTTCGATAGTAGGGCCAGGACTTTGCCCGTTATAACCCCAGAGATTACCTTTGAAACCCGGTGCGAATTCGCGAACGATCGGTTCCGCGACAAGGTGAAATTCTTTGACACCACGATTCATTCGAAACGGTAAGGTCCAGCCATTCAGGGTAACGACGGGTCGATAAGGGCGCCCCGCGGTTGGCTGCAAAGGAGGCCGTGTCGCAGCGGAGGTTTCAACGACAGGCTCGGGCAAACTTACCATCGCGGCACGTGCCACACTCCCCGCCGCCAGCGCCCCACCGGCAATCCCAGCAAACGCAAAAAAATCCCGTCTGGATTTCATAATTAGTGTCCTTCGCCTCGATCTGAATCCGCTGCGGTCCGCGGGGCGATGATTTCGACGCCCTGCGGCTGACCAACTAGCGAGGCCCTGAGCGCCGCATCCGCCAGCCAAAACTGCTGCTGCGCGCCGATCGACGACATTACTGCAGAGACTTGTTCACGCGAATCAGCCAGAAGTTCGAAAACTCCGATCAACATACCGTTATATCGAAGCAGATTTTCTTCGGAGATCGTTTTTCGTAACGGCACTATTTCATCACGGTGATGTTTCGCAAGGTCATAGGCCGTCTTGTAGGCCGCGTAATGCTCCCTTAGATGAGAACCGACGGCACGGCGGACTGATTCGTAGCGATTTAAGGCTGCCATCGCCGTAGCATTCATAGCCGCTCTCTCAAGATCACCCATATCAAACACTGGCAGTCTTAATTCGAATTCATAACCTCTGACAGTCTCTCGGGTGCCACGGCTGTCATCAAAAACGCTGTCTCGCCGACCGGCGACCTCCGCGTCAATCCAACTTGTTATCCCAGTAAAACCCTGTGCGGCTCGGGTAGATTCGAACTGATATCTTGCCCACTGCAAATCGAGTCGAGCCGTTTTCGCTAATTGACTGATCTCTTCGGTCGACAACGCAGCATCCGGCAAGGACGGCAGCGTCGCAGGCAACTCGAGCTTCTTTGCGGCCTCATCGTCTAAACCGAGCTCCCGGATCAACTCCTCCCGTCGGGCGAGTGACTCTTGTCGTGCGACCACTAATTGAGCGGTGGCGTCCGCATGAAAGGCCTGCTGGCGCGCGCGTGTGATGCGATTGAAATTTCCGGCGGCCTCCATACGCCGAGCGAGCTCGGCACTCGCTTCGGCGCTCTCAAAGACCTGCACGGCATACCCCGCAGTCTGTTGTGCCGCGACGGCTCTGACCCAGCTCTTGCGTACCTTGGTGATTTTTTCGACGACTTCCGCCGAAAGCTTCCACTCCTCTGCGAGTCGGCGTTGGGTCGCAATTTTTCGTCGCTGCGGCAGCGTCAGAAGATCGAGTGCGCTGATCGATAGCAATCGACCGATCTCGAGCTCATCACCGCCGCGAAGACGCTCGAGTGCAAAGACCGGGTTCGGAAGACGCCCGACCTGCATTGCCCCGGCAGCATTTCCCCAGAATTCGTTCAATATGACTTGAAAGATCGGGCTATGCATCAGGGCGATACGCACCGCCCTCTCCTGAGTCACGGGCTGATCGAGCAGGCCACTGAGAGTGGCCTCGTCGACCTCGACTGATCGCACTAACCGCAGGTCTCCGTTAGTGAAGTCGCGAAACTCGCGGTTGACAGCCGCAACCCGACCTTCAATATCCACCGACGCGCAGCCAGCCAAGAAGATCGTGGCGATTATGACGGCGAGCGCAGACGCCGGAGCGAAAACACCCAAACTTTGGCTGACAAGCATTTTGGTGGTGATCGGTGCGCTCATCCCAGTCAGTCATCCCTTGAAATCTTTGGCGACGATATAAACCTCTCTCGATTCGGGCCGAGAGGCTTTAGGTTTACGGATCGACACCTTACGAAAACTCTTTCGAAGTTCTTTGACGTATTCATCCGAGCCCTGACCTTGGAACATTTTTGCGATGAACGCTGCTCCGACCTTCAGCGCGAGGCGCACGGTATCAAGAGCCAGTTCCAGAAAGTAAATCGACCGCGCCTGATCGGCAGAGTCGATGCCGCTTAGATTGGGTGCAATGTCAGAAATAATCAAATCGAACTTCTCGCCTTCAAGCCAATCATTGATCTGCCCCACCACTTCATCACTGGTGAAGTCACCTTGGATAAAATCGACTCCTCGGATCGAATCCATCGGCAGAATATCCGTCGCCAGAACCCGTCCCTTCGCGCCGACCGCTCGGGCCGCAACTTGGGACCATCCTCCTGGGGCGGAGCCCAGATCCAAGACCCACTGACCAGGGCGGAACAAACGATCTTTCTCGTTGAGTTCGATCAATTTGTACGCCGAACGCGAACGGTAGCCCTCTTTCTGAGCAAGTTTGACGTAGGGGTCGGACACGTGTCGGCGCAACCAACTGCCGCTGCTCTTGGATCGGGTCATGATGGCGATAGACTAGCGAAAACCATGACCTTCGACGAACTAAAGCAGCTGCGTCACCGAGAAGCCCGAGATCAGCTCGGTCTTTATCTGGCCGAGGGTGAGCACCTAGTCCTCGAGTTGATCCGGGCGTTGCCACACACACCCGAGCTCGCTGCGACAAAAATCCTCGTCACGTACGAATACGAGTTGGAAAATCTTCCGAGGCTCCGGCCAATCGAGTTGTCGATCCAACGCGTGAGTGCCCGGCAAATGGCGGCGCTGAGTGATACCCGCAGCCCGCCGGGTATCATCGCTGTTGTTCCGATGGTGGACCCATTTGCACCTCGTAAGGAAGAGCGCGTGTTCTATCTGCACGAGGTGCAGGACCCCGGGAATCTCGGGACCCTCTTGCGTACCTTGGCGTGGTTCGGAAACTTCAGATGTCTGCTTTCACCGCAAAGCGCCGATCTTTACAACCGTAAAGTCGTGCGTGCAAGCATGGGGGCCATGTTCCACGTCCCCATCGAGCGCGAGGTCACGCTCGAAATCTTAAAATTACGCTATCCCCAACTGGCGCTACTCAATCTGGAAGGCACACCCATCACCACCTCGACCTTCAAGCGATTCGATGCCTACGTATTCGGAAACGAAGCGCGAGGGCTGCCGAAAGAAATCGTAACGCGCCTGAACGGCGAAGCGTTCTCCATTCCGGGAGCTCGGCAGATCGAATCGCTTAATCTCGCAGCCGCGGTGAATATCTGCGCGTATGAACTCACTCGCCCCTCGGCGAGCGACTAAAAACCCTCGTCTTCGCGCAGGAAGCGCCACTGTCCGACCGGCAGCGCGCCGAGTAACACTCGACCCGTCCGTATGCGCTTCAAGCCCGTCACTTTTAGGCCCACCATCTCGCACATCCGACGAATCTGGCGCTTTCGTCCTTCCCGCAATCCGAAGCGAAGCTGATCTTCGTTCTGCCAAATAACTTGGGCAGGCTTGAGTTTGACCCGATCGAGCGTCAAGCCGTGGCGCAAGCGACGGAGTCCGTCATCCGAGAGAACACCCTGCACTCGTACGAGATATTCCTTCTCGACGTCATTCCCGCCGATCAATTGCTTCGCGATGCGACCATCCTGGGAGTACACCATGAGCCCGGTCGAATCGATATCGAGACGGCCTGCGGGCGCCAAGCCGAAAAGTTGTTTCGGGTCGAAGCGACGACCCGAGTCGTCACCCTTCCATCGATTTTCAGGCTGAATCAGAACCGTCGCCGGTTCGTAGCCCTCCTCCGCCTGACCCGACACATATCCGATGGGTTTATTTAAAAGGATGGTGACGAGTTCACTCTGTTGCTCACGCGCGCGGCGATCGATTTCTATTTTCGCGTCCCGACTGATCCGAGACCCGAGGACGTCGACCACTTGACCATCAACACGAACCCAGCCATTAACGATCCACTCTTCGGCCTCTCGCCGAGAACAGAGCCCAAGTTCGCTCAGGCGCTTGGACAATCGGGGCTGATCGTCGAACATCTGGATCACATGATCATTGTGTCAGACCCCCGATCGGTACAGACGGCCTCTGGTTACTAA